>JAEAMG010000013.1_pt1 | contig 345325 bp, 331 predicted proteins | sample 8958741 | NCBI WGS metagenome assembly JAEAMG01 (sample SAMN16933256, study PRJNA681125) | bioreactor sludge metagenome | isolation source: anaerobic bioreactor treating anionic surfactant - SDBS | place: India: Bengaluru | collected 2019-02-28 | reverse complement strand
CAGCGCGGGCCGAGGAAAAACTTAACGTCGTGTCCGGGATTAGTTGACCACTACAGAGAGCCTACACGTTGCCCCCTTTGAGTAAGGGGATGTAGGTCGAACCATAGTGCCAAATTGCCTGCACTTCCGATAGCCAAAACCAAATTCAGCTTTTCGAATGACCAACGTACGGCAGCCCACAGCGATATACAGTCGCACTTTTTTTGCCCTAAACGTGCCCTAAAGAAATCCTTAAAAACGAAAAAGCCCCTGCAATCTCTAACGATTACAGGGGCTTAGTCTTATTCAATAATGGCGGAGAGATAGGGATTCGAACCCTAGGTACCGGTGAAGGTACAACGGATTTCGAATCCGTCCCATTCGGCCACTCTGGCATCTCTCCAACGGCGCGCATCATAACAGCCTGTTTCGTGGAAGCAAAGCGCAGAAGCGATTTTTTTCCGTGCTATCAGATGCTTGCGTCGATTAAAGCGGTACGCCGAGACGCTTGGCGACTTCTTCGTAGGCTTCGATCACATCACCGAGGCCTTGGCGGAAGCGGTCTTTGTCCATCTTCTTCTTGGTGTCCTTGTCCCACAGGCGGCAACCGTCCGGGCTGAATTCGTCGCCCAGGACGATGGAGCCGTCGTGGAACACACCGAATTCCAGCTTGAAGTCCACCAGCAGCAGGCCTGCGTCGTCGAACAGCTTGCTCAGCACGTCATTGACCTTGAGGGACAACTCCTTCATGCGCGCCAGTTGCTCGGCGGTGCCCCAGCCGAATGCCACGACGTGGGATTCGTTGATGAACGGGTCGCCCTTGGCGTCGTCCTTCAGGAACAGCTCGAACGTGTAAGGGTTGAGCTTGAGGCCCTCTTCCACGCCCAGGCGCTTGACCAGGCTGCCGGCGGCGTAGTTACGCACAACGCATTCCACCGGGATCATGTCCAGCTTCTTCACCAGGCACTCGTTGTCGCCCAGCAGTTTGTCGAATTGGGTCGGGATACCGGCCGCTTCGAGTTTCTGCATGATGAAGGCGTTGAACTTGTTGTTCACCATGCCCTTGCGATCAAGTTGTTCGATGCGCTTGCCGTCGAACGCCGAGGTGTCGTTGCGAAACAGCAGGATCAGGCGGTTGGCGTCGTCGGTCTTGTACACCGACTTGGCTTTGCCGCGGTAGAGTTCTTCACGTTTTTCCATGATGGGCTCCGCTTTGAGTGAGGTGGGCTAGGCGATATGTCGCCAGTCGAGCCCTGAATCTTGATCGGCCAGTTGCAGCCAGTCCGGGTCGCACCCGAGGGTGTCGACAAAACATTGCCGGGCAAGCGTCGGCAGGTTGTTCTTGCTGCTCAAGTGGGCCAGGACCAGGTGTTGCAGGTCTTGCCAGCCCAACTCATACACCAGGTACGCCGCCTGATGGTTGTTCAAATGTCCCAGTTCACCGCCCACCCGCTGCTTGAGAAAGTAGGGGTAATGACCGCGAGCCAGCAGGTCTCGGCAGTGGTTGGACTCGATCATCAAGGCATCGAGGTTCCGGTAACCGTCCAGCACCTTGGCGCAGTAGGAGCCCAGGTCGGTGAGCACGCCGAAACGCCGCTCTCCGTCACTGAACACATACTGCGTCGGTTCCTGGGCGTCGTGCGCCACGGCAATCACATCGATGCTCAGGGCACCGATTTGCAGCTGCTCGCCACCGGCCAGGAAACCTGCGGGTTCAATGGGTTTGCGCATCCCGCGCAATGTGCCGCGACTGAGGTACACCGGAAGATTGTAGCGCCGAGACAGCAAACCCACGCCATGCACGTGGTCGGCATGTTCGTGGGTCACCAGAATCGCGCTCAGCTGCGAAGGGTGAACCCCCAGGCGCAGCAGGCGCCGCTCGGTTTCCTTTAACGAGAAACCACAATCCACCAGTACGTACGTGTCGTCGTGGGCGACCAGCGTGCCGTTCCCTTGGCTACCGCTACCGAGAACAGCAAAACGCATCGGATCAGCCCAGGTTGTCCTGAATCACGCCCAACACTTTGCGCGCTGTTTCAGCCGGCGCAACGGTATTGATGTTCTTCTCGACGGTGACTTGCACAGTCTCGCCAACCTTGCTCAAACGAACCTGATAACGCTCGGCGCGGGTCTCGATTTCTTCCTTGCTCGGCTTGCTGCCAAACAGTTTTCCGAAGAAACCAGGCTCTTCATCTTTGCGCTCGGCCTTTTCAGCCACGTTGATGTAGTACAGGCCCAGGCTGCGGTTGATGTCTTCAACACGCCAAGGACCTTGCTCCAACGCACGACCGACGCTGGCCCAGGCACGATCCAGGTCTTCACCCAGGTTCAGCACCACGTTGCCGCTGCCGTCTTCGGTGAGGCTAACGCGGCTCGGGGTGTCGTAATCACGTGCGGCGAGCAGGGAGACGGAACCGCCCTTCTCGGAGATACGGCTCATGCTGGCCAGCATCTCGTCGACCAATGCCGAGTCGACACCGGTGTTGACCGAGCGGTTGGTGAAGTCGACGTTGGCGGTGCTGCCGGCAGGACGCTCGGCGCTGACCACATAGACTTCACTGGTGTTGCGCTGCACGCCTGGCTCGATGCGCACACGCACACGGGCTTCGCTGTCGGCAGCTACACCACCGGCCTGCAGGCGCTTGGCCATAGTGGCGGACAGCTCGCTGCCCTGCTGCCATGCCGTGGTGAACTCACCGGTCTGCGGGCGCTGCTCGGCGATGCGGAAACCGTTGTCCTGGAAGAACTGCACCGCTACTGGCCAGACTTCGGCAGGTGGGCGCTGCGCCACGATCCAACGCGAATCACCGCTCTTCTGCAGGCTGTAATCGCTGGCATCCGCCACGGCCGAAATCGGCTGTGGGCGCGGCACGACGTATTCACCCTTGGTGGTGTCATCGGCAACGTTGCGTGGAATCGGCAGCAACGGGTCAAGACGCTTGGCGACGTTGACGTCCGGCGGCAGTTGCATCGGTTTGGTTGCTTGTGCTTCCAGGTAATCGCTGCCGCGGTCACGGAAGTAGCCTTCCGGGCCCCAGATCCAACCGCAGCCACTGGTGCTGGAGATAATCAAGGCAAGTGCGGAAAGTCCGGCCAATCGCTTCATGCGTAGTGCTTCCTCAATTAAACCAGGACGCCGGACTGGCGCAGGGCCTGTCGCAGCGGTTCGTGACAGGCTTCGCTGAGGCGGGTGAGCGGCAGACGGATACCGTCCGGCATCAGGCCCATCTCGAACAGCGCCCACTTCACGGGAATAGGGTTGGATTCGATAAACAGTGTCTTGTTGAGCGGCATCAGCTTCTCGTGGATCGCACGGGCGGTCACGGCGTCGCCGGCGATGGCGGCAGCGCACATGTCGCTCATGGCGCGCGGGGCCACGTTGGCGGTCACGGAGATATTGCCCTTGCCGCCCAGCAGGATCAGCTCGACAGCCGTGGCGTCGTCACCGGAATACAGCAGGAAGTCGCTGCTCACACCGGCCAGGATGTCCTTGGCGCGCTGCAGGTCGCCGGTGGCTTCCTTGATGCCGATGATGTTCGGCACGGTGGACAGTCGGATCACGGTCTCGGCCTTCATATCGCACGCGGTACGACCCGGCACGTTATAGAGGATCTGCGGGATGTCGACGGCTTCGGCAATGGTGCGGAAGTGCTGGTACAGGCCTTCCTGGGTCGGCTTGTTGTAGTACGGGGTGACCAGCAGGCAAGCGTCGGCGCCAGCTTTCTTGGCGTTCTTGGTCAGCTCGATGGCTTCGCGCGTCGAGTTGGCGCCCGTACCGGCAATCACGGCAATACGCCCCGCGACACGCTTGACCACGAATTCGATCACCTGGATGTGTTCTTCCACATCGAGGGTGGCCGATTCACCGGTGGTGCCGACCGCCACGATGGCGTTGGTGCCTTCTTGCAGGTGGAAGTCCACCAGTTTGCCAAGGCTGTCCCAGTCGAGATGACCTTGTGCATCCATGGGTGTGACCAGTGCCACCATACTGCCCGCAATCATGCAACCGCTCCTGCCGGAAAAAGAGAGCCGTAATGGTACTGGCGCCAAGATGCTTGTACAAGCGAAGTACCGCCTGAGGATGCGTTCTGGCGCAACTAAACGACGGGAATGCCATCATTGAGCCAAAGCACGGGTTGAGGCCGGGCAAAATCAGGCGGATCACGCAATGAAAACGCCACCTCCTATCCCTTGGCGACGCTTTTCGCTACCCTTCATGCTTTGATCGATACGGCCCTCACAGTATCGACCGCTCATCGTTTTAGGAAGGCTGCATGTCCACCCCCACAGTTCGCGAACAATTCCTTGTTATCAGTGCCCTCGGCGCCAACCCCATGGAGCTGACCAACGTCCTGTGCCGCGCCAGCCATGAGAACCGCTGTGCCGTGGTGACCTCCCGCCTTACCCGCCATGGCGAGTGCAGTGCACTGGTCTTGCAGATTTCCGGCACCTGGGATGCCCTGGCGCGCCTGGAGACTGGCCTGCCGGGCCTGGCCAAGAAGCACGACTTCACCGTCAACGTGGTGCGCAGCGCCGCGCTGGAAAATCGCCCGCAGGCGCTTCCTTATGTAGCGTATGTCAGCTCGGCCTATCGCTCGGACATCGTCAATGAGCTGTGCCAGTTCTTCATCGACCACAACGTCGAGCTGGAGAACCTGACCTGCGACACCTACCAGGCACCGCAAACCGGCGGCACCATGCTCAACGCCACGTTCACCGTGACCCTGCCGGCCGGCGTGCAGATCAGTTGGTTGCGCGACCAGTTCCTGGATTTCGCCGATGCACTGAACCTCGACGCGTTGATCGAGCCGTGGCGCCCACAGAACCCAATGTAAGGAAGTCATCATGGCGGTAGTCATCGATAAACCGGTCGCCGATTTCGAAGCCCAGGCCACCAGTGGCCAGACCTTCAGCCTTGCCGCCCTCAAGGGCAAGCAAGTGGTGATCTACTTCTACCCGAAGGACAGCACCCCGGGTTGCACCACCGAGGGCCAGGGTTTCCGTGACCAGTACGCAGCATTCAAGGCGGCCGACACCGAAGTGTTTGGCGTGTCGCGCGACAGCGTGAAGTCCCACGAGAACTTCAAGGGCAAGCAGGAATTCCCGTTTGAGCTGATCAGCGACAAGGATGAAGCAGTCTGCCAGTTGTTCGATGTCATCAAGCTGAAGAAGCTGTACGGCAAGGAATACCTGGGCGTGGACCGCAGCACCTTCCTGATCGACAAGGAGGGTGTGTTGCGCCAGGAATGGCGCGGCGTGAAAGTGCCAGGGCATGTTGATGCCGTACTGGCCGCAGCACAGGCTCTGAACAAGGCTTGATGACGCGAGGGAGGGAGCTGGAGCCTCCCTCTCCGTTTCAGAGTAAAGGCGCCACCACCGGTTCCTGCCGCGGCCACGCGTCCAGCACCGCCTTGAACAGCGTCGCCAGGGGAATGGCAAAGAACACGCCCCAGAATCCCCATAATCCGCCAAACAACAACACTGCACAGATGATCGCCACCGGGTGCAGGTTGACGGCCTCGGAGAACAACAGCGGCACCAGTACGTTGCCGTCCAGCGTTTGGATAATGCCGTACACCGCCATCAGGTAGATGAACTGGTCACTCCAGCCCCACTGGAACAACGCGATCAGGGTAACCGGCACCGTCACCACCACCGCACCGACGTACGGCACCACGACGGAAATGCCGACCAGCAGTGCCAGCAGCGCCGCGTAGTTCAAGTCCAGGGCGATGAAGGCAATGTAGGTAACGCCACCACAGATAATGATCTCGATGACTTTGCCACGAATGTAGTTGGCGATCTGCCGGTTCATTTCTTCGGCCACCCGGGTAATCAGCGCCCGTTCGCGTGGCAGATAGCCGCGCACCCAGCGTCCGATCATGGCGCGGTCCTTGAGGAAGAAGAACACCAGGATCGGCACGAGCACCAGGTAGATCATGATGTTGACCAGCAGCGGCAGGCTCGACAGGGAAAAGGTCAGCGCCCATTGCCCGAACTTGCCGATTTCGCCGCGTGCCACTTCTATGGCCTGCAACACCTGCTCGTCCGAGACCAGATGCGGGTAGCGCTCCGGCAACAGCAACAATAGCGACTGCCACTTGGCGAGCATGCCCGGCAACTCGTTGAACAACGTGATCAGTTGGTGCCACAGCAGCGGCAATACCACGACGATAAACACCACCAGCAGCCCCATGAACAAGGCAAATACCAGGCCCACTGCCGCGCCGCCCGGCAAGCGTAAACGCTCCAAGGTGGTGACCAGGCCCTGCATCAGGTAAGCCAGCACCATCCCCGCCAGTACCGGCGCCAGCATGCCACCCAAGGTGAGTACGGCCGTAAAGGCCAGAAACAGCAGGACCGCCAGCACCACGGCTTCTTCATCAGAGAAGTAGCGCTGGATCCAGTCTCGTAACACTTTGAACATCAATCAACCTCGGGTGGTAGGGGCAAACGGTTCAGGCCTTGCGCAACCAGTAACGGTACACACCGGCGGCGTCTTCTTCATGCAACAGGGTATGGCCGGCCAGCTTGGCGAAGGTGCGGAAATCACGCTGGGAACCTGCGTCGGTGGCGATCACCTTGAGCACTGCGCCACTGGCCAATCGATTGAGCTCCAGCTTGGCCTTGAGCAGAGGTAACGGGCAATTAAGGCCACTGGCATCGAGTTCGGCATCAAAGGCTACAGCGTCGGTCATGGTTTTACTCCGGACAAGCATCGGGGTGCTTAGAATATCTGGTCCGAAGCTCAGTGTCCGGCTACAGTAAGCTCTTTGTCGAAAGGCTCTGTGCATGACTTTTTTGCGCCCTACCCTGCTGACGCTGGCTTGCCTGCTGGCCTCCCCAGGCTTCGCTGACGACCTGCCGTCACTTGGCGACGCCAGTTCTGCCATTGTCTCTCCCCAACAGGAATATCAGTTGGGCCGTGCCTGGCTGGCCTATCTACGGGGTCAGGTCTCGCAGTTGAACGACCCGCAGCTCAAGGATTACGTCGAAACCAGCGTGTACAAGCTGGTGGAAACCAGCCAGGTGAATGACCGGCGCCTGGAGTTCATCCTGATCAACAGCCCGCAACTGAACGCCTTTGCTGCGCCAGGCGGCATCGTCGGCGTGAACGGCGGCCTGTTTCTCAATGCCCAGACCGAAGGAGAATATGCCTCGGTACTGGCCCACGAACTGGCCCACTTGTCCCAGCGGCACTTCGCCCGCGGCGTTGAAGCGCAGCAGCGCATGCAGATCCCGATGATGGCGGCCCTGCTCGGCGGCATCATTGCGGCCGCCGCCGGTGCAGGGGATGCAGGGATTGCAGCGATTGCCGGCACCCAGGCGGCGGCCATCCAGGAACAACGACGATTCTCTCGCCAGAATGAACAGGAGGCGGACCGTATCGGTATCGTCAACCTGGAAAAAGCCGGCTACGACCCACGCTCCATGCCGACCATGTTCGAACGGCTGATGCGCCAGTACCGCTTCGACGCCAAGCCACCGGAATTCCTGCTGACTCACCCGGTGACCGAATCGCGTATCGCCGACACCCGCAACCGTGCGGAACAAGCCAAGGCCGGCGGCAAGGAAGACAGCCTGCGCTACCAGTTGATTCGCGCACGGGTACAACTGCAATATGAAGACACGTCAGGACTCGCCGCCAAGCGTTTCCAGGCGCAGCTGGACGAAAATCCGAAAAACGATGTGGCGCGCTATGGCCTGGCCATCGCCCAGATCAAAGCCTCCCAGTTCAAGCAGGCACGGGAAAGCCTGCAACCGTTGCTGGCCAAGGCACCCAATGACATCACCTACAACCTGGCGCAGATCCAGTTGGACATCGACAACAACCACCTGCCCGACGCCCAGCAACGCACGGATCGGATGCTGACCCAATACCCCGGCAACTATCCGCTGAACCAGATTCGGGTAGATCTGTTGCTTAAACAGAATCGTACCGCCGATGCGGAAAAGGCCCTGGATGGCCTGCTCAAGTCTCGCCCGGACGATCCGGATGTGTGGTACCAGGTCGCCGAGACGCGTGGTTTGTCGGGCAATATCATCGGCCTGCATCAGGCTCGCGCCGAATACTTTGCCTTGGTGGGCGACTTCCAGCAGGCCATCCAGCAACTGGATTTTGCCAAACGTCGTGCCGGCAGCAATTTCCCATTGTCGTCACGTATCGATGCACGTCAGCGTGAGCTGATCGAACAGGAACGCCTGGTTAAAGGCATGATGAGCTAAACCCATCGCCTACAAAAAAGCCCCGCCCTCGTAAAACGAAGGCGGGGCTTTTTATTGGCCGGGTGGGTTACTCGGCCAGCTTGAAGGTAATGAAGCTGGCGCGCCCCTGACGAAGCACGCGCATCGATACCGAGCGGTTCTTCGGCAACGCCTTGGCGATGTCGGTGAACTGCTTGGTAGTGTCAATCGCCTGATTGTTCAGGTGAGTGATCACGTCGCCAGGCTGCAGGCCGATCAAGGCAGCGGGGCCATCCTGCACTTCCTTGATCACCACACCGCTTTTGAGGTCGAAGCTTTTCTTCTGCTCATCGGTCAGCTCAGCCACGGCAATGCCCAGACGGTTGCTGCTGCGCTCGGCACCCGGCTTGGTATTGCCCAGGGCATCCAGGGTCGCGCCCTCTTCAGGGATCGCACCAACGGTCAGTTCAACATTCTGGCGTTTGCCGTCACGAATCACTTCCAGCTTGGCCTTGCTGCCGGCCTTGAGTGCACCGACCAGATGTGGCAGGTCGGCGGACATAACGATCGGTTGACCGTTCATGCTCAGGATCACGTCGCCGACTTGCAGGCCGCCTTTGGCAGCCGGGCCGTCGTCCTGGATTTGCGCAACCAGGGCACCGGCCGGCTTGTCGAGGCCGAAGGATTCAGCCAAGTCCTTGTTTACTTCCTGGATGACCACGCCCAACCAGCCACGACTGACCTTGCCACCGCTTTTCAGCTGATTGGAAACATCCATGGCCACGTCGATAGGAATGGCGAACGACACACCCATGAAGCCACCGGAACGGGTGTATATCTGCGAGTTGATCCCCACCACTTCGCCCGCAAGGTTGAACAACGGACCACCAGAGTTGCCCGGGTTGATCGGCACGTCGGTCTGGATGAACGGCACGTAGTTCTCATTCGGCAGGCTGCGGCCAATCGCACTGACAATGCCCTGGGTGACGGTATGGTCAAAACCAAACGGCGACCCGATGGCTACCACCCACTGCCCAGCCTTCAGGTCCTGGGATTTGCCCAGCTTCAGTACAGGCAGGTCTTTACCCTCGATCTTCAGCAAGGCCACATCGGAACGGGGGTCTGTGCCTACCAATTTGGCTTTCAGCTCACTGCGATCAGCCAGGCGCACGAGGATCTCGTCGGCGTCGGCAATCACATGGTTATTGGTGAGGATGTAGCCATCTGGCGAGATGATGAAGCCCGAACCCAGGGACTGCGCTTCACGCTGACCACCGCCACCGCGCGGGGTACGAGGTTGTGGCATGCCACGCTCGAAGAACTCGCGCAGCATCGGCGGCAGGCCTTCCAGGTCAGGCATCTGCTGGTTGGAGACTTTGCGATCCGGCAACTTCTGCGTGGTACTGATGTTCACCACGGCAGGCGAGGCTTGCTCAACCAATTGGGTGAAGTCAGGCAACTCGACCGCTTGCGCGGACACGGCCTGACCCAGCACCAATACCGTGGCGACTATGGATAGGTAAGACTTCAAACGTGGTATCGACATACAGCTCCCGTTACGACGAGCAGGGTTGAGCGACAGGGTTCAAGAAACGCCGAAAACTGCGACCGACATCTTTGTTCCGCGAACAAAACAAGGCCAGAGCCAACAAGCCCTGACCTATAAAAAACATGGGAGATTTTTGCAAGTGAAAATGCTGATCCAGACATTTCATGCTCCCGCCAGCCAACCTGGCATGGGCGTACTGTGAAAGATCGGGATGAACATAGGATTAACGACTCACGGCTTGGGGGTGGCCTTTTTTTCAGCACGCACCGACAGTGCGATGCGTTCGGCGGTACCAATAGGTATTTCGCCCACAACCGTCACCATCATTTCGCCATCCACCGTGTTCAAGCGACGAGATACCGCAACGGTGGGGCCTAACTGGGTGCGAGTCTCGGTCACGATCACATCACTGATCGGCTCAAGAAACACCGAGAAGCGCGCCAGTCCATCTTCATACATCAGACTGTCGACCGTGGCTTTGGTATGAGGGTCCTTGCGGGCACTGCTATTGGTCAGCTGAAAGCCCGGCGGCAACCATTCCAAGTGCCAAGCCTCGGTGGGCTCTACGGTCGCTGCCTTGGTGTCGCCGACAGCGATAGACGTGCATTCGCTGCTGGGCTGCAAGTCGCGATCATTGGGCGGGGTGGAGGTGTCCAGGCGAGTGAACTGAAAGCGCTCCAGCAATTGCCCTTGATCATTCAGCAACAAGGACTTGAGCGGCAGTGCGGTTTCACGATCAAGATGCAGCTCAAAACCGTAGCGGTATTGATCACGGGGAGTTATCGACACAATCACTGCATTACGACCGGCCACGCGGGATTTTCCGATAACGGCCAGTTCGTAGAATTGATTGAGTTTTTCAGGATCAAGCGCGCGCGAGGGTGCATCACGCGAATTACCAAGGCCGGCGACAAGTGTGCCGCTGACGCATTGTGTACGACCATCTACACGGACAACTTCCTGGGCAGAACCATCAAGCTGCAAGAGCCGCTCACGGACCTGGCCATTCTGGACACGATGCCAGATGTCATGGGTAGAAAAACTGCCATTACGTTCGTAGACAAACGTCCCCTGAAAACTTTGCTGCTGCTCTGCACGCCCAAGTCGAGTCAGCCAGTCTTGGGCTTCATCGGCATGGGCGGGGAGTGCAAACCAACCACTGAGCAATAACGTAAGGAGCGGTATGGCGCGCATAGGGCTCCTTAACGTATCAGCGGTTTTCCAGGCTTGCAGCGCGAGCGTATGGCAGAGCGCTTTCAGTGCCTTTCAAGGCGGATTCCTGCGCGTGTTGGCGCAGGTAGCCTGGAAGACGCTGGTCCTGCCAGCCGGATTGCCCTTGAAGCACACCGTTGGCCATAGGCCCGGTGGTGTCGGAGCTTTCCTTGTAGCCGGCCAGTACCGCCGGGCCTTTGACTTGCGGACCGGCCATGACCGGTTGCTGAGTCTGCTGGGCCAGTTCGGCACCGGCGATTTCGTCCTGGTTGTACAGGCGAACACCGGCCAGCACTGCAACAGTCACCGAGGCAGCCACTGCCAGGCGACCCAGGCTACGCCAAGGGCCACGAGTAGCTTTTGCCGGAACGGCTTCATCAGCCAGCGCGGCAGAAACGGCCGCAGCAATATCCAGACGAGGGATTAGAAGATCCTTGTGCATCACCGCCCGAGCGACTTGGTAACGAGACCAGGTATCACGGGTTTCGGCATCATCAAATGCGTTGAGCACTCGACGAAGTTCCAGTTCATCCGCTTCGTTATCCATCACTGCGGACAGCGATTCCTGCAGGGCATCACGACTCATGGCGGTTCCTCTCTTGGCTGTCGCCGCTGTCTTTAGTTTTCCTGCAACAACGGTTGCAAGGCTTTATCGATGGCTTCCCGGGCCCGGAAAATCCGTGACCTTACAGTCCCCACCGGACACTGCATGACGCTCGCAATGTCTTCGTAACTCAGACCATCGAATTCACGTAAAGTTAACGCCGTACGCAAATCTTCTGGCAGTTGCTGAATTGTGCGATGAACGGTGCCTTCGATCTCGTCGCGCAGCAATGCACGCTCCGGCGACTCGAGATCTTTGAGGCCGTGATCACCATCGTAAAATTCTGCATCTTCTGAACTGACATCGCTATCCGGTGGGCGGCGTCCGCGAGACACCAGATAGTTCTTCGCCGTGTTAATGGCGATGCGGTAAAGCCACGTGTAAAACGCACTATCACCGCGAAAATTGCCTAGTGCACGGTATGCCTTGATAAAGGCTTCCTGTGCAACGTCCTGCGCTTCATGGGTGTCGTGCACAAACCGCACGATCAACCCGAGAATTTTGTGCTGGTATTTCAGCACTAGCAGATCAAATGCTCGCTTGTCACCGCGCTGAACGCGCTCGACCAGCTGCTGATCCTCTTCCTGGGTTAGCATGAACACTCCTCGTTGTACTTGAAGGAGGCTTGCATAACTAAACGATCAGGCTTGCAAACATAGACTCGGACTTTTCGCAAAAGTTCTCCCCCTTCAAGCAAGTTTCCGGTACGCACTGATTTGGCACACACGAAAAACGCAGCGCGGGCAACGCCGGCTGCGCGAATAATCTTGTCGTCGGTTTTCTGACGCGTCCAATGCTCCCGACGGGCCAATAAACTCAACGTTTTCCCAGCTTTCGGGCAACCTGCTATTGAGTCGAGGCTTATGCAAAAAGTTCCCGCCTCAATAACCAGCCGATTTTACCCGAGCCGTGCACCGTAATCTCACATTGCCACGAATGCCCGGCTATTGTGCCGCTCCCCCCCTCTATATACTAGTGGCCCGTGTGACCCTTTGATTCGCCGATCCAGGCGTCCTGTTTGCGCCAGTCCTGTGGATCGCTTTTTGCGGAATCCTTCAAATGAGCCAACAGTTTCAACACGATGTCCTGGTGATCGGTAGCGGCGCGGCCGGCTTGAGCCTTGCGCTGACCCTTCCCAGCCACCTGCGCATTGCCGTCCTGAGCAAAGGCGACCTGGCCAACGGTTCGACATTCTGGGCCCAAGGCGGTGTCGCCGCCGTGCTGGACGACACCGATACAGTGCAATCCCACGTTGAAGACACCCTCAACGCTGGCGGCGGCCTGTGCAACGAAGACGCGGTGCGCTTCACCGTCGAGCATAGCCGCGAGGCGATCCAATGGCTGATCGACCAGGGCGTGCCCTTCACCCGCGATGAACACGCAGGCAGCGATGACAGCGGCTTCGAGTTCCACCTGACCCGTGAAGGCGGCCACAGCCATCGCCGTATCATCCACGCCGCCGATGCCACCGGCGCCGCCATCTTCAAGACCTTGCTCGACCAGGCCCGCCAACGCCCCAACATCGAACTGCTGGAACAACGCGTCGCCGTCGACCTGATCACCGAAAAGCGCCTGGGCCTGCCGGGCGAACGCTGCCTCGGCGCCTATGTGCTCAACCGCGCCAGCGGCGAAGTGGATACTTATGGTGCACGCTTCACCATCCTCGCCTCAGGCGGCGCGGCCAAGGTCTACCTCTATACCAGCAACCCCGACGGCGCCTGCGGCGACGGCATCGCCATGGCCTGGCGTTCGGGCTGCCGGGTGGCCAACCTGGAATTCAACCAGTTCCACCCCACCTGCCTGTATCACCCGCAAGCCAAGAGTTTCCTGATCACCGAAGCCCTGCGCGGCGAAGGTGCACACCTCAAGCTGCCGAACGGTGAACGCTTCATGCAGCGCTTCGACCCGCGCGCCGAGCTGGCGCCACGGGATATTGTCGCCCGCGCCATCGACCATGAAATGAAGCGCCTGGGCGTCGACTGCGTCTACCTGGACATCAGCCACAAGCCCGAAGCGTTCATCAAGACCCACTTCCCGACCGTCTACGAGCGCTGCCTGGCCTTCAATATCGACATCACCAAAGGCCCGATCCCCGTGGTACCGGCCGCGCACTACACCTGCGGCGGCGTGATGGTCGACCAGCATGGCCGTACCGACGTACCTGGCCTCTATGCGATTGGCGAAACCAGCTTCACCGGGCTGCACGGCGCCAATCGCATGGCCAGCAACTCGCTGCTCGAATGCTTCGTCTACGCCCGCTCGGCGGCGGCGGACATTCTCGAACAACTGCCGCGCATCCCGGTGCCGGCCGCCCTGCCCCGCTGGGATGCCAGCCAGGTCACCGATTCGGACGAAGACGTGATCATCGCCCACAACTGGGACGAGCTGCGGCGCTTCATGTGGGACTACGTGGGGATCGTGCGTACCAACAAGCGCCTGCAACGAGCGCAACACCGGGTGCGATTACTGTTGGATGAGATTGATGAGTTCTACAGCAACTACCGAGTAAGCAGAGACCTGATTGAACTGAGGAACCTTGCTCAAGTAGCGGAACTGATGATCAGGTCTGCCATGGAACGTAAGGAATCTCGGGGTCTGCACTACACGCTGGACTATCCAGAGATGCTGTCAGAGGCGAAGGATACGATCCTTACACCGACCGTTTGAGGCACGTTAGGAGCCCATAGCGTAGCACCATAGGACCCCGGTTTGTAACAGCTTTGGCGCACATTTGTCCCAACGCTGGGGTCCTTATCGTGTGCCCGCAAGGGTCCTTATCGTGCGCCTGAGCGAGCGTGCGAGGGCCTACGGGGGTAAGCGCGCAGGTTAGCTATGACAGGTGGTCTCAGGGAAATTTGTGTCAGATTCTCAAAGGGCCCCTAACGTATCCGCTACGACCTCACCGACCAGCTCAGCGATAAGCTCGCCATGGGCTGCACCGTAAAGAACCGCAATGGTGCCTACCAGCTTCCAAGTTGCCTTTGAGGTCAACAGGGCCTTAAGGACGGCCAACCATGGTTTCTTGGCGTCCATAGCGGGCTCCTGCGTGGAATGTGAGTTTGAATGTGGGTCATTGCCCTGCGCTTTGCGCGTAGGTACGTGATACGGAATGGGCTCAACTGAAGGTCCACCGGCTTGGATAGACGCTCAGGTCAGCCCACAAGGCCCGTGAAGGGCCCCATGGATACTGCGAGTGTTACGGCTTGGCGACCACACGGGTGATAAGTGGGAAGCTCACGACCGCAGTCTGAAGTTTCTCCGTAGGGTCCGCTGGGTTTGCCAGCTTCAGCTTGACCTTGGCCTGAGCCATAACGTCAGCAATGCCGGTGATCTCGATGTCCCAGCCTTGGATTCCAGCGTTACGGGTAGCATGGATCGACCACACGTCACCGTCATTGCCTTCACGGAACGACAGCGAGGCGAAGCCTTTAGGCAGCATGAATACGCCACGGTTGGTGCCCGAGTAGAACTGAGTACGGCAACCCAACAGGTCTTCGACGTCATCCACACCAGCACGCTGGGCGGCACGTTCAAGAACAGCTTGTTCGGTCATGTGCATCAGCAACACGAAGTCGCTCAAGGAGTTACCAACCGATTGGTTGATGCTCAGGGTCAAGGCGTCGATCCAGTCTTCAGCACGGTCGCGTGGCGAAGTGCCCGCAATGGTGGCCTCTTTGGCCTCAGTGCTTGGGGACTTGATCAGGATGTCCACAATGGTCGAACCGCAAGCCTTCTCGAAGTCGGCCAACATCTTGTCCATCATCTGTTCCATGCCGTTGCCGGTGAAACCAGCGACCACATGAGCGTCCAACAGGGTAAAGCGGTGCGAGAAGAATGCAGCGGTATTGGTCGGCTCGGTGAAGATGAAGTCACCAGCTACGGCCTCGCCTTCAGTCACCAGCGAGTGATCATAAATCGACTGGCGTGGGTCGAATTCAATGTTGCGGTTGACCATATTGACCAGTTGCACAGGGGTCGGCTCGGTGCCACGCGGACGGAACTCACAAGGGATAGCGTCGATAGCGCGTTGGTGCCATTCGCCGCCATTAAAGAATTCGTCGATGCCTTTAACAACGGCCTGAGCTACGGCGCTTGCATCAGGGGCACTTGCAGAGGTGGAAGCCTGTGTATTGAAGCGCAGGTCACCGCCATTGCCCCATACAGCCTGCTCGTAAGAGGTCACTGCTTGTGGACGGTCAGTGTGTTCACGGTGATCGGTGTTCTTGAAGGAATTGGGGGTACGGGTAGTCATTTAGGTTCTCCTGAGATTTTAACGGAATGGGTTCAGGGAGACGCCAACAAGGGCCAGCGTCACCAAGGGAATCACAAGGTTGGTTTATTCGAAGTCGCCAGAGGACCACGACGAACGACCATTGGCCGAACGGATAGCGGCACCCATGGCCCGATACTTGTCTTCACGGGCTCGGCGCGCGGCTGCCTTACGGGCGACTTCGAGGGCCGTTGGGTTGTACGAAGCGAAGCGCTCTGCGTGGGTCTTAGCGGCTGCTTCTTGCTTGGTTCGTTCCACAGCAGCGGCTTTATCCGCACGAATGTACGCGGCATAGGCAGCAGGGCTACCTTCGAGTCTCAGACCAGCTTCAGCGTATTGGCGACCAATGGACGCAATGTTTGGTTCGTTCTTACCAGCGGTAGCCACCAACATGGTCAGCATGACGCCCTCGGCGTAAGCACGGGTTACGGTCTGACCTTGGATTTCCACAGTCTCAGGGGTAACGTTTTGGATATTCAGATTCATGGTTGTGCGTCTCCTATTCGGAAACATTGATCAAGCCTTGCCGCTATAGGCGCACAGGGACCAGAGACGAAGGAGTACGTCACCCGGTGGCCTTCAAGGCTTGTCGATGTTTTCTGGATTTAAAAGGTGGGTTGTTTTGCCGATGGCGGACGGCGGTGTGAGTTAAAGCGGGATGGTGATTGGTTGGCGGGTCAGCGGAATGCGCATAGGGGCGCGCATAACGGCGTCAATACTCATACTGGTTGTGGTGGCGATGGCCTCAATGAATGCGACCAAGGCCGGATTGGTAGCCTCCAAGTGCCCGATAAGTTTCTGGTAGTCCACACCATGTTCATCGCTGGTGATGACCTGTTCTCGGACATGCCAATCACGCCAGATGGTGCGTAGGGTGACCAGTTTTGTTCGGCTTGCTGGGGTCGTGAAGAAAGCGTTGAGCTGTTCAGAGAAGTTCATATCGTTTCATCAGCTCAAGGGTCTCAAGATCCACGCCATGGACCTGCGCAGCTACTTTGTTGGCGTCGGAGGCCTTCTTTGCTTCCCACCATGCTTGACGGTGAGGCGCTTTGTTCTTTCTGGCCTGACGGGCCTTGCGCAAGCGCTCAAGCTTGGCGACCCGGTATTCGTGGGTATGGCCTTGCAGCATCATGGTAAGGACAAGGGTGAGACGGTGCCGTTGGGCGAAGGTCATCCGCTGGACATGATTCATTGGATCACCTGCTTCTTCAGCTTCGTGGCACGGACATCAGCAGCCTTTTTACGGGCTCGCTCAGCAATGGCGGTGTTGATTTCCATAGCTTTGCCCTGGATCCAGGCCAGACCCTTGGCGGTGACCCTGAAGCCGTCATCGTTACCGTGAAGACTGGAGCAGCGCTTGAAGTAGCCCTCGTCGAATCCACGAGAAGATGGCTTGATAATCTTGCGGTACTCGGTCGGGTGCTCAGTGGAGACGAAACGGCGCGTTGCGACCATGTAATGCTTAGCCAGTTGAGGCTTGGTCACCCCTGCCATACGGCACGCTTCGTTCCACGGGACCCCTATGCCAAGCAAGCGGCGGTCAACAAGGTCAACTTTGGGAACGGCTGTAGCAAGCCGTGACTCTGCATCAGCGGCTGCAAGAAGAGCCATGCGGGCACTGAGGATAGAATCGTTACGCATAGCCACGAAAGCATGGATGACCATCAGATAGAAGTCAGTCGAGACCCACATGGCGTAAGCGATAGTCGCAGCCTCGGTTGCCATGGTCCCGCCGTTGTCGCCATGAACGATGTTGAAATTTCCACATCGGTGCAGCTCAGCCTGTACGGCGTTGTTCCATTGCCCCGGACGTTTGTTATCCGGCAGTGTCAGTGTTTTATGGATCCCGGTGAGACTCCACATTCCGTCTCCGTTAGGTTTGAAGGTTTGCCCCTCAATCACGATGGGCAGCAGGTCGGTATTGTTGGTGGTGAGCATTTTGTCGGCTCCTTTTTTGGTAGCGTTCTCCAGGTCGCACCCACAGCCGAGCATCCAGACCCCGACAAAGGGAACCGGCGTGGCATGAAGATCGCTATCAGAAAAGGCTGGATTGATATGGGCCCAGCGACGGGCGTAGTGAAGCGCGGGCGGACCATGTACTGGCCTTCCCGGTTATTGTGGGGGTTTTTAAATTAGTATCAGTTGTGACTGGATGGACCGGACTGGTCACGGTATGTGGAGACCATCTGAGCTATGTTAATTTGCAGGGCAGCAGACCCGCGCACAATGCAAACTTAAAGTCACTCAATTAGAACTTAAAGCATTATTCCTTAATAGATTAATCTTATAAGAATTAACACTTTAAGCCCCTTTAAGCTTCTTTATATAAACTTTAAGAGCCTTTATATGGGTCCACAAACCAACTCGGTCCGTAAATCATAAAAGGCCCCTCTAACCGTGCGATCAGTGATAGGAGGCCCAAACCTATCAAGGGTCTACTCACGCGAAGTGAACAGACAGAATCGCTACAGTGGTCCTCGATGCTGGACCCGCAGATCCCGTTAGGGCTGCGCTTGGTGGTCGTATCGGTCTGGGTATGAGCCACTGTCCGGATACACCTTGCCCGCAGAGGGCCACCTTGGAGGTGACCTTACGGCATCATTCACAGAGGTCGCCACGTTTCGGGTGGTGTCGCTCTGGTTATTGTGGGGGTTTTTAAATCTGCGCCGAAACTTAGCCGGATCAGCGTAAAGGATGTGCCCCGTCTCATAATCGACGTGGCGGTGAAGTGGTCCGGGTTGAGTAAGCAAAGTCATAGGGTGCCCTCACAAGATCGAATTGGCGACCGTTGCGGCCACCGTGTTCTTGTGAGGGTTTTAAATCTGATGCGCCAAGAAGTGGATTATCAGTTAGCGCGCGCTGATAGGGAAAACTACCCAGTCGCCTTCTACATACGGCGTCATCTTGTGCCTGTTGACCTCGTATCGAGAGTCTTCCCCTGTTTCTTTATTTTTAAGCCAAATAATCTCAGCTGAGTACCAGCCTGGAAAGTCACCAGTCTTCATACTCAGCTTCCCATTCCTCCGAATTAGCGTCATTCCGCCATCAGCAAATGGTTGCATTGTAGGGGCTGGATAAGACACGGAAACCTCAATGTCTTTTAACTCAGTCTCTATACCCATTTGGGCATCAACATGTACATCAAATACGTTAATACTCATATCAATTAACCTTCTTGGATAATATTAGCGTGATCATAGCGCGTTTCAACGCCTCAGCCATACGGCCCACCTCAACGGCGCTCCCAGCCCCGTACAGGTCATAACTGATAGACCCCGAAGCGTGCCCCAAGATGGACTCAGCGGTTCCCACAGGCACCTCAGCAGCCTTCAAGGCACCGGCCAGCGAGTGACGCAACGAGTGGAAGGTCTGGGTCCGATCAGCGTTCAACGTCAGGACCTCCCTAAGGGCCCCATTGAGCACGTTCGAGAACTGACCGGCGCCAAGTGTGAATAGCCGGGAGTCTGCCTTTCTGACGAACTCAAGGAACGCCTGAAGATCGAAGCCGTAGGCACCATCAGTCAGTGGCACAACACGGAGAGCATTCTTGGTCTTAGCTGTTTTGCCATCATTCCTATTGATGTCGATGACCCACACGCTGCCGACCTGTTTAACGTCAGCCTTGGTCAACTGCCTGAGTTCCTCAATACGGGTCCCAGTGATCACCCCGAGGGACAATGCCCAGCGCTGCCAAGCGTCCACTGGTAGTGAATTAGCGTGAGCCATCAGGGCCTTTACCTGATCCTGAGAGAGCGCCTCACGCGAGCTGTCAGCGCCTTTCGTTGGCTTCAGACCCTTATCAAAACTCTTGTCGAGGTAGCCGTTATTCACAGCCCAATCCATGACAGTCGATAGCCGGGTCAGCAGCTTCTTAACCGTCGAAGGCTTACGGTCCTCAAGGAGCTTGTCCCGAAGGTTCTTCATGTCCTCCCGTGTGTGGGTCTTCATGTCCAAGTCGCCAAGGATCGTGCCGATAGCCTCGCACGATGACTTCACGTCCCGCATGGTGCTGACCTGAATGCTGTCTTTACGTTCCGCCATGTAGAGCCCAGAAAGGGCCTTGAATGTCAGACCCGAAAGAGCACTTACAGATAAGGGCAGGGAGAGGGCCACAGACGTGCCACAAGATTCCCCATTGAGGTCCTTCACGATCTCGACCAGTTTCCCCGACCGGCCCCGCATACGCTCCTGAGAGGCCTCAAGGATCTCAAGGGCCTTACTGACTGCACGTTGCTGATTGATGCTTAGGGGCAACTGTGCGGACGCCTTACGGAGCGCCAAGTGATGTTCATCGTTGATCATCTCGTAAGCGACCAGTGAACTGTCACCGTGTGCCATCGTCAGGTTGTACTCAGCGATGTCGATCAAGCGCTCACGGAGTGAGTCCCATGACGCCTCAGGGTTGTCCAAATGATAGGCCTTCAGAGTCGAGAGGATGTCGTCGGAAATGGTCATTGCGGTTGCCTTGTCGGTAGTCCTGAGTGACAGCGTGAAGAAGCCCTTAACGGTTCCTTGAGGGCGAAGGCGAAGGTAATAGCGACCAGACCGGCGATAGTGGTACGGCTTGGCGAGCGCAGTTTGTAACAGGTTTGTCCCACTTGGGGAGCGGTGGTTGACGGTCATCGGCTGAAACCCCTGTATCCATTGGGTTTAGCCTCAAAGGGTCGAGTTCTACAGCAACTATAAGGTCAGCCGTGACCTGATCGAACTGCGCAACCTGGCCCAAGTCGCGGAGCTGATGATCCGTTCGGCCATGGAGCGCAAGGAAAGCCGGGGCCTGCATTACACCCTCGACTACCCGCAGATGCTGCCCGAGGCCCGCGACACTATTCTGGTGCCAACCACCTACGGCGGCTGAACTTCAAGCGAACCCGCAGGCGCCGGTGCACATCGGCGGCCTGCGCATCCGTCGGCACGCAGACCGAGCGCACCCGCCACGCCCCCGGCAGCCGATAACGCAGCACCACAATCAACGGCAACCCCAGGCTGTCGGGGCGCAGTTGCACGCTGTGCCAACCCAGCGCTGCGCTCCATAACTGCCAGCCGTCCTCATCGCGGCGCAGGCCACGAATCGATGAACGGTGAGTCAGCAGGATATGACGCGGCAGCACCCATCCGGCGTGAGCCAGGCACAACAGCATGCCGAGGCTTGAATAGGGCAGATCGAGAAACAACAGCGCACCCAGCGCGAACAGCTGGGCAACGAGATACGCCGCCAGCAGCAACCGTGAGGCCTGCCAGCGGCATTCGAAACGATTACTTGGGCTGGACACGATCCAGGATCATCCGGACCATGCGCTGCAGCTCCGGGTCTTCGGACTCTGCGCGTTCCATGAACCAGCCGAACATGTCCTGATCTTCGCAAGTCAGCAGCCTGACGTAGAGATCGCGATCTTCCTTATTGAGCGTCGCGTACACCTCTTTGGTAAAAGGCACCAACAACACATCAAGCTCAAGCATGCCACGACGGCTGTGCCAGTAGAGACGATTGATTTCTACATCTTCGACCATGGAGCGCTCCTCAAATAGAGCGCAAGTATACAGGCCCGACGGCACCGGAACAGTCGGCTTTGGTCGCCCCATACGGAAACTATCCATTTGCCGGGCGCCCCTCTATGATGCACCCATGACTTTTTGACCTGCGATGACCCATGGCCGACTCTGCTTTCTTCTGCCCCTTGTCCCACGAAGGCGTTCTCGCCGTCCGCGGCTCCGACGCTGCCAAGTTCCTGCAGGGACAACTCACCTGCAACCTCAATTACCTGAGCGACACCCAGGCCAGCCTCGGTGCGCGCTGCACGCAAAAAGGCCGCATGCAGTCGAGCTTCCGCATTCTTTTGCAGGGCGACGGCGTACTCCTGGCCATGGCCACCGAGCTGCTCGAACCGCAACTGGCGGACCTGAAGAAATATGCGGTGTTCTCCAAGTCCAAGCTCACCGACGAAAGCGCCGCCTGGGTGCGTTTCGGTGTGATCGGTGGCGATCAGGCGCTCACCAGCCTTGGCCTTGAGCTGCCGGCCGAGACGGACAGCGTTGCCCGTACCGAACACCTGATCGCCATCCGCGTCTCCCCTGGCCGCGCCGAACTCTGGGTACCTGCCGAGCAAGCCGACAACGTGCGCAGCCAATTGGCCGCGCAGCTGACACAAACCGACTTGAATCATTGGCTACTGGGCCAGATCCGCGCCGGTATCGGCCAGGTCATGCCCCAGACCCGCGAACTGTTCATCCCGCAGATGCTCAACCTGCAGGCCGTGGGCGGCGTCAGCTTCAAGAAAGGCTGCTACACCGGCCAGGAAATCGTCGCGCGCATGCAGTACCTGGGCAAACTCAAGCGTCGCCTGTACCGCTTGAGCCTGAACGCGGCGCAAATGCCCGAGCCAGGCACCCCGCTGTTTTCCCCCAGCCACAACAGTTCGATCGGCGAAGTGGTGATCGCAGCAAAAGCTGACCAGGTGATTGAACTTCTGGCGGTATTGCAAGCCGAAGCTGCCGATAGTGGCGATGTGCACTTAGGCACGCTGGAAGGCCCCGGCTTGCAACTGCTTGACCTGCCTTACACGCTTGACCGCGATCGCGAGATCCAGCGTTAGTCGCCGTATTTTTTTGCAATACCCTAGAGAGCATGAATGAACGAACTGGCGGAAAAAGTCCAACAGGCGTTGGTAAAGGCCATCGACAACGATGACCTGGTTCTGCCGACATTGCCGGAAGTGGCCCTGAACATTCGCCAGGCCGCGGAAGACCCGGAAATCAGCATCAGCCACTTGAGCAAGGTGATCGGGCGCGACACTGCCCTGTCGGCGCGCCTGATCAAAGTGGTCAACAGCCCGATGTTGCGCGCCAGCCAGGAAGTGACCGACCTGCACACCGCCATTACCCGGCTGGGCACCAACTACAGCAGTAACCTGGCCATCGGCCTGGTGATGGAGCAAATTTTCCATGCCCGCTCGGACGTGGTCGAAAAGAAGATGCGCGATGTGTGGCGCCGCAGCCTCGAAGTGGCAGGCGTGAGCTACGCCTTGTGCCGCAGCCATAGCCAACTCAAGCCGGACCAGGCCGCCCTGGGTGGCTTGGTGCACCAGATCGGCGTGTTGCCGATCCTGACTTACGCCGAAGACCACTACGAGCTGCTTTCCGACCCCGTCAGCCTCAACCACGTGATCGACAGCATCCACCCGGCACTGGGTGACAAGCTGCTCAGTGGCTGGGACTTCCCGGAGATGCTGGCGAAACTACCCGGCCAATACCTGAACCTGGCGCGCGACTCCGCCAGCCTCGATTACATCGACCTGGTGCAGATCGCCGTCGTGTATTGCCATCGTGGCACCGATCATCCGCTGGCAGACGTGTCGATCGCCAGTCTGCCCGCGATCAAGAAGCTGCGCCTCGACCCCGGCAGCGACAACCTGCGCGCCGAACTGGATGAAGCCCGCTCGATGTTCTACTGATCAACCGGCGATAAAACTCACCCGCACCTTCAACCCCGCCTGCTCGCCGTCATGCAGGCTGATCTGCGCCAGATGCGCGCGACAGATTTCGCCAACGATCGCCAACCCCAGGCCTGAGCCCATGCCTTGCTGGCTGCGACGGTAGAAGCGCTCGAACACCCGGTCGCGCTCATCCTGCGGAATACCCGGGCCATCATCTTCCACCTCCAGTACCGCCGGCGCCGTCACCCGCAGGATCACGTTGCCGCCAGGTGGCGTGTGCGCCAGGGCGTTGTCCACCAGGTTACTCAACAGCTCGTTGAGCAGCGTCGGCTCGCCGCGTAACCACACCGGTTCATCCGCCTCCAGCGCCAACGCCACGCCGCGCGCGTGGGCCAACGGCGCCATGGCCATGCCCAGTTCACGGGCCAATTGGCTGAGGTCGAGCAACTGCGCGCCGCCTTCGGCAATCGCCCGCGCGCCGTTTTCGATGCGCGCCAGGGACAGCAACTGATTGGCCAGATGGGTCAAGCGATCGGTGCCTTGGGCGGCGGTTTCCAGGGTACTGCGCCAGGTCGCTGGATCTTCGGCGCGCAGGCCCAGTTCCAGGCGCGCCTTCAGCGCCGCCAACGGGGTGCGCAGTTCGTGGGATGCATCGGCAATAAACTGCGCCTGACGCTCGAACTGGCCGCGCAGACGTTCAGTGAAGTGGTTGAGGGAACGCACCAGCGGGCCGAACTCATGCTGCACCTCCACCAGCGGCAACGGCCGCAAGTCGTCGGGCTGGCGCTCTTCCACCGCCGTGCGCAGGCGCTCCAGCGGGCGCAAGGCGGCGCTGACGGCAAACCACACCAGCAACAAGGCGCCGATGGCGAGCATGCCCAGGCGCAGCAAAGTGTCGGCCATCAGGCTGCGGGCCATGCTCACGCGAGCTTCATCGGTTTCGGCCACGCGGATTTCCGCCATGCCGTTCATGTTCGGTTCGGAGACCGCCTTGAGCAGGCTGACCACCCGCACTTCCTGGCCCTGGTATTTGGCGTTGTAGAAACGCGCCAGCGCCGGGTAATCGTCGGTGCGCGGTGTGCCGGGGGGCGGGCCGGGAAGATTTTCGTAGCCGGAAATCAGCTTCTGATTAATGTCATTGACCTGGTAATAGATGCGCCCGGCACTGTCGTAGGCAAAGGTGTCCAGGGCGACATAGGGCACGTTGGCGCTGAGAGTGCCGTCCACCTGGGTCAGGCCGGCGGCGATGGTCCGCGCCGAGGCGAGCAGCGTGCGGTCGTAGGCGGTGTCGGCCGCTTCGCGACCATTCCAGTAGGCGCTCATGCCACTGGCAAGCATCAACAGCACCAGCAACAGCGCCAGGTTCCACAGCAGGCGCCAGCGCAGGCTGCTGGGCTTATGCATCGCGGGCTTCCAGCAGGTAGCCGAGGCCACGGAAAGTCACGATGGCGATGGGTTGGCCATCGAGCTTCTTACGCAGGCGGTGCACGTAGATTTCGATGGCATCGGGGCTGGCCTCCTCGTCCAGGCCGAACACCTGGGAGGCCAGTTGCTCCTTGCTCATCACCCGGCCTGGGCGGGCGATCAGCGCTTCAAGCACGGCTTGCTCGCGGGAGGTCAACGTCATCAGCTCGCCGCCCACGGTGAAACGGCGGGTGTCGAGGTCATAGACCAGCACACCGCAGGCCTGCTGGCGTTCGCCGCCCAATACACTGCGGCGCAGCAGCGCCTTGACCCGCGCTTCCAGCTCGGTCAGTTCGAACGGCTTGGCCAGGTAATCATCGGCGCCCAGGTTCAGGCCATGCACGCGGTCCTTCACATCGCTGCGCGCGGTCAGCATCAGCACCGGCAGGTTTTTCCCACGCGCCCGCAAGCGCGCCAGCACCTCAAAACCGTCCATGCGCGGCAGGCCCACATCCAGGATGGCGACCGCGTAATCCTCACTGCTCAAGGCCAGGTCGGCGGCCACGCCGTCGTGCAATACGTCAACGGTCAAACCCGTGCTCTTGAGCGCTTGGGCGACGCTTTCGGCGAGTTGCAGATGGTCTTCAACCAGAAGGACACGCATGGATTTCCACCTTATTCGGACGTGGTCGACGCCACGCTTTGCCGGGCAGTTTACAGGCGCCGACTGCCCTGTGAAGCCTGAAAACATTGAAAGGCAGCTGAAAGGTTAGTGAAAGCTTCGCCCTTTAGCATCCAACCACGGTAGGTCATGCCTGCCGAGCGACCTGATGGGTCGCGCCCGAAAAACGCCTCGAAGCGTTTTCGCCAAAATAAGAACAATAACGGAGTGCACCACGATGCTGTCGACACAGCCCCAGGCTTGCCCGCCTGTTCGTATTTCCCGCCTGACCCACACCGCCCTTGCCAGTGCCGCTGCCCTTGCCGGCTTTTCGCCGCTTAGCCAGGCTGCCTTCTTCGAAGACAGTAGCGCGACCCTGGAAACCCGCAACATGTACTTCAACCGCGACTTTCGCGACGGCACCAGCGCGCAGCAATCCAAGCGCGACGAATGGGCCCAGGGCTTCATGCTCAACCTGCAATCGGGCTACACCGACGGCACCGTCGGCTTTGGCGTGGATGCGCTGGGCATGCTCGGGGTCAAGCTCGACTCCAGCCCCGACCGCACCGGCACCGGCCTGCTGCCTACCCACGACGATGGCCGCGCCGCCAACGAGTACTCCAAGCTGGGCCTGACCGGCAAAGTGAAGATTTCCGCTACCGAGCTGAAGATCGGTTCGCTGATGCCCGAGCTGCCGATCCTCAAGCCCAACGACGGTCGTATCCTGCCGCAGACCTTCAACGGTGGCCTGATCACCTCCAAGGAATTCAAGAACCTGGTCTTCACCGGCGGCCGTCTCGACAAAGCCAAGGACCGCGACGACAGCAACTACGAAGACATCGCCCTCAATAACAAGAACAGCCGCTTCCTCAGCGGCGCCACCGGCAAGCATTTCAACTTCGGCGGCGTCGACTATAAGTTCGCCGACAAGATCACCGGCAGCTACCACTTCGCCCAACTCGACGACGTGTATCGCCAGCACTTCCTCGGCCTGGTCGCCGCGCGCCCGATGGGCCCCGGCACCTTCGCCACCGACCTGCGCCTGGCGATCAGCGATGACACCGGCAGCGCCCGTGGCGGCAAGATCGACAACACCTCTCTCAACGGCCTGTTCAGCTATGCCCTCAATGGCCATAAGCTCAGCGCCGGCTATCAGCATATGTCCGGCGACAGCGCGTTTCCGTATGTGGATGGCAGCGACCCGTACCTGGTCAACTTCGTGCAGATCAACGACTTTGCCGGCGCCGAAGAGCGCTCCTGGCAGGCGCGCTACGACTACGACTTCGCCAAGCTGGGCATTCCCGGCCTGAGTTTCATGAGCCGTTACCTCTCGGGTGACAATATCAAGCTCAGGAACGGCGACACCGGCAAGGAATGGGAACGCAACAGCGAGATCAAGTACGTGGTGCAAAGCGGCACATTCAAGGATGTGGCCGTGCGCCTGCGCAACGCGACGTACCGCTCCAACTACTCAGCCCGTGATGCGGATGAAACGCGCGTGCTGGTCAGCTACAGCGTTGCGCTCTGGTAAGTAGTGCCTGGTAAGCCACTCATAACAACAATGACGGAGATAACCATGACCCCTTCACTGCGTAAATTTGCCCTCGCCGCCGGCTGCATGCTGTTCGCCGGCCACCTGCTGGCCGCCGACGAACCCAAGCGCCCGGAGTGCATCGCCCCGGCCTCCCCTGGCGGCGGTTTTGACCTGACCTGCAAACTGGCGCAAAGCGCGCTGGTCAACGAGAAGTTGCTGAGCAAGCCGATGCGCGTGACCTACATGCCGGGCGGCGTGGGCGCGGTGGCCTACAACGCGGTGGTGGCCCAGCGTCCTGCGGACGGCGGTACGTTGGTGGCCTGGTCCAGCGGTTCGCTGCTGAACCTGGCCCAGGGTAAGTTCGGGCGCTTCGATGAGAGCGCCGTACGCTGGTTGGCCGCCGTGGGGACAAGCTACGGCGCCATCGCGGTGAAAGCCGATTCGCCCTACAAGACCCTCGATGATCTCGTCAAAGCCCTGAAGAAAGATCCGGGCAGCGTGGTGATCGGTTCCGGCGGCACCGTCGGCAGCCAGGACTGGATGCAAACCGCCCTGATCGCCAAGGCCGCCGGGATCAACCCGCGCGAGTTGCGCTATGTGGCGCTCGAAGGCGGCGGTGAAATCGCCACCGCACTGCTCGGCGGGCATATCCAGGTCGGCAGTACCGACATCTCCGACTCCATGCCGCACATCCTCAGCGGTGACATGCGCCTGCTGGCGGTGTTCTCCGAGGAGCGCCTGGACGAGCCGGAAATGAAGAATATTCCGACCGCCAAAGAGCAAGGCTACGACATCGTCTGGCCGGTGGTGCGTGGCTTCTACCTCGGGCCAAAAGTCAGCGATGCCGACTACGCCTGGTGGAAAGATGCCTTCGACAAACTGCTGGCCTCCGAGGACTTCGCCAAGCTGCGTGACCAGCGCGAGCTGTTCCCGTTCGCCATGACCGGCCCGGAGCTGGACACCTACGTGAAGAAACAGGTGGCTGACTACAAAGTGCTGGCCAAAGAGTTCGGCCTGATCCAGTAATCGCCCCTCTTTTGTGTAATGCCCCTGTAGGAGCGAGCTTGCTCGCGAAGAACCCAAGGACATCCACGTGCATCCAGACAGCACGCGTTATCGTTGACGTTTTTCGCGAGCAAGCTCGCTCCTACAAGAGGGGCCTTGGAGTTTCCTATGCTCTTACAACGCGTTTTTGCCGCTGTGCTGTTGCTGGCCTGCGCCGGCCTGGCACTGATGGCCTGGCCGTATCAGGCAGCGTTTTCCTACGAACCGGTCGGGCCTCGGGCCTACCCGTTGCTGATGCTCGGCCTGATGAGCCTGGCGCTGATCTATATGCTGATCCGCCCACAACCGACCCAACACACCGAAGAAGAACCCGCGCTCGACCGCCAGACGCTGGTCAAGATCAGCATCTGCGTGGCGCTGTTGATCGTGTTCGCCGCCACCTTCGAGCCCCTGGGTTTCATCCTCAGCAGCATGCTGATCGGCATCCCCATGGCACGCCTGTATGGCGGCCGCTGGGTGCCCAGTGTGGTGATCGTCAGCCTGATGGCCATCGGTCTTTATCTGCTGTTCGATAAAGCCATGGATGTTCCGCTGCCCCTCGGCCTGCTCGACGTTCTGGAGAACTGATATGGATACTTTCGGCTATTTGGGCCAGGGCTTCGGCGTTGCACTGTCCCCCTACAACCTGGTGACCGCCCTGTGCGGCACCCTGATCGGTACCGTGGTCGGGCTGTTGCCGGGCCTGGGCCCGATCAACGGCGTGGCGCTGTTGATCCCCATCGCGTTCGCCCTGGGCCTGCCGCCGGAATCGGCGTTGATCCTACTGGCGGCCGTGTACCTGGGCTGCGAATACGGCGGCCGTATCAGCTCGATCCTGCTGAACATCCCGGGCGAAGCTTCCACCGTGATGACCACCCTCGACGGTTACCCGATGGCCCGCAAAGGCCTGGCCGGCGTGGCGCTGTCGCTGTCGGCGTGGAGTTCGTTCATCGGCGCGTTTATCGCCACCTGCGGCATGGTGCTGTTTGCGCCGCTGCTGGCCAAATGGGCGATTGCCTTCGGCCCGGCGGAATACTTCGTGCTGATGGTGTTCGCGATTGTCTGCCTCGGCGGCATGGCCGGCGACAAACCGTTGAAGACCTTCGTGGCGGCGCTGATCGGCCTGTTTCTTTCGGCCGTCGGCATCGACGCCAACAGCGGCGTGTACCGTTTTACCGGCGATAACATCCACCTGACCGACGGCATCCAGTTTGTGGTGCTGGTACTGGGCTTGTTCTCCATCAGCGAGATCCTGTTGCTGCTGGAAAAAACCCACCGTGGCCAGGAAGCGGTGAAAGCCACCGGGCGGATGATGTTCAACCTGAAGGAAGCAGGGTCGGTGTTCGTGGTGAACATCCGCTGCGGCCTGCTCGGTTTCATCATGGGCGTGCTTCCCGGCGCAGGTGCCACATTGGCCTCGGCGGTTGCCTACATGACCGAGAAACGCCTGGCCGGTGCCAGCGGTAAATTCGGCCAGGGCGACATGCGCGGCCTGGCTGCACCGGAAACCGCGATCGGCGCGTCCGCCTGTGGCGCCCTGGTGCCGATGCTGACCCTCGGTGTACCTGGTTCGGGCACCACCGCGGTGATGATCGGCGCCCTGTCGCTGTACAACATCACCCCCGGCCCGCTGCTGTTCCAACAGCAACCCGACATTGTCTGGGGCCTGATCGCGTCGTTGTTTATCGCCAACATCATGCTGGTGATCCTCAATATTCCGATGATCCGCATCTTCACGCGCATCCTCGCCGTGCCGAACTGGGCGCTGGTGCCGGTGATCGCGATCATCACCGCGATTGGTGTGTACGCGGTGCACGCCACCACCTTCGATCTGTTCCTGATGGTCGGTATCGGTATCTTCGGCTACATCCTGCGCAAGCTGGATTTCCCGCTGTCGCCGGTGCTGCTGGGCTTTATCCTCGGCGGCCTGATGGAGCAGAACCTGCGCCGGGCACTGTCGATCTCCAACGGTGCGCTGGAAATCCTGTGGTCGAGCCCGATCACCTTTGGCGTCTGGGTGCTGACCGCCATCATGCTGTTTGTACCGTTGCTGCGTATCTGGCGTAAACGTGCCCAACAGCGTCGTGCCGTGGCCGATGTCTGAGGTCACCTTTAAACATTGGTGGGGAACACCGCTGGTCGGTCTGGCCGGCGGTTACCTGGCCAGCCTGGTCGGCTGGCCGTTGCCGTATATGGTCGGCTCGTTGCTGGCGATCATCCTCGTGCGTTGCCTAACGCCGTGGCAGTTGGCGGAGATTCCCGGCGGGCGCAAATGCGGCCAATGGGTGGTGGGCATCGGCATCGGCCTGCACTTCACTCCGGTGGTGATCGAACAGGTGATGAGCCATTTCGGCCTGATCTTCTTCGGCGCGCTGGTCACCAGCCTGTCGAGCGTGGTCGGCGTGTGGTTGATGCGCCGCAGCGGTGAAGACCGCGCCACCGCATTTTTCTCCAGCATGCCGGGCGGTTCCGGCGAGATGGTCAACCTCGGCGCACGCAATGGCGCGGTGCTCAGCCGTGTCGCGGCGGGGCAGAGTCTGCGCGTGCTGGTGGTGGTGCTGTGCGTGCCGGCGATCTTCAAGTATTTGCTGGACGGCGGTGCGCCGCAGTTTCATCCGGCGCCGGTGAGCTGGGCGTGGCTGGCGTTGCTGTTTCCCATCGGCGCGTTGGTGGCCTGGGGATGGCAGCGCTTGCGTCAGCCAAACCCATGGCTGTTCGGCCCATTGCTGGTGAGTGCGACGGCCAGCGTGGTGTGGGAGCTGCATATCGGCCTGCCCGACGGCGGCAGCCAGATTGGCCAGTGGCTGATCGGCAGCGGGTTGGGCTGTCACTTCAATCGGGAGTTCTTCCGTCGTGCACCGTCGTTCATGGTTCGCACCTTGATCGGCACGGCCTTGACCATGGCCTTGGCGACGTTGGCAGCGGTGGGCTTGAGTGCCTTGACCCATCTGGACCTGCGCTCGCTGACCCTGGGCATGATGCCCGGCGGGATTGCCGAGATGAGCCTGACGGCCGAGACCCTGCAACTGTCGGTGCCGTTGGTGACGGCCATGCAGGTAATGCGGTTGTTGTTTGTGCTGTTTTTGGCGGAGCCGTTGTTTCGGCATTGGAACCGTCAGCCGGAAAAATTCTAAACCTTCGGCACAGTTCAACATGTGGGAGGGGGCTTGCCCCCGATGGCGGAGTGTCAGTTACTGAATATGTTTCTGATACACCGCTATCGAGGGCAAGTCCCCTCCCAGATTTGAATGTGTCTGGCCTTAGAGCGGCGGTAGGCGCCACTCAATCGGCGTCTCGCCATTCTGCTCAAGAAACTTGTTGGTGCGGCTGAAATGCCCGCAGCCCAGGAACCCGCGATACGCCGACAACGGCGAGGGGTGCACCGACGTCAGCACCAAATGCTTGGTGGCATCAATCAGCTTCTGCTTGCCCTGGGCATGGGCGCCCCACAACAGGAACACCAGATGCGGCTGGTGCTCGCTGACCACTTCGATAACTCGATCAGTAAAGAACTGCCAGCCCTTGCCCGCATGCGCGTTGGCGTTGGCCCGCTCGACGGTCATGGTGGTGTTGAGCATCAACACGCCCTGGTCGGCCCAGCTTTGCAGGTAGCCATGGTTGGGGATGTCGATGTTCAGGTCGCGCTTGAGCTCTTTGTAGATATTGACCAGCGACGGCGGCGCCGGCACGCCTGGTTGCACCGAGAAGCACAGACCGTGGGCCTGGCCGGGGCCGTGGTACGGGTCCTGGCCGAGGATCACCACCTTGACCTTGTCCAGCGGCGTTGAGTTAAGCGCGTTGAAGATCAGCGGACCGGGCGGGTAGATCTCCTTGCCGGCGGCATGTTCCTGGCGCAGGAACTCGCGTAACTGGCCCATGTAGGGCTTATCGAACTCATCACGCAGGGCGTGTTTCCAGCTGGGTTCGAGTTTGATACGGTCGCCTTCAGTCATAGTCGAATTGTCTTGTAAAAAAGAATGAGGCGAACCCTAGGAAAGCCGGCCCTGCTTGTCAATTGATCTGACACACCAGCGGCACTTTCCCACGAAGCGATCATACTGATCCTTCACCTTCTCGATTGAGGTCACGATGAATCTGCACTTCGAAGAACTGACCGGCAGCGACGGTGCCCGCATTGGCATCGCCAGTCTTGACGCTGAAAAGTCCCTCAATGCCCTCTCCCTGCCAATGATCCTGGCCCTGACTGATCGCCTGGAGGCCTGGGCCAAAGACCCGAACATCGTCTGCGTGCTGCTGCGTGGCAACGGGCCCAAGGCATTTTGCGCCGGCGGCGAAGTGCGCAGCCTGGCCCAGGCCTGCCGCGAGCAGCCGGGTGAAGTCCCCGCCCTGGCCGCACAGTTTTTTGCCGCGGAATATCGCCTCGACTACCGCTTGCACACTTACCCTAAGCCGCTGATCTGCTGGGGCCACGGTTACGTGCTGGGCGGTGGCATGGGCCTGCTGCAAAGCGCGGCCATACGAATTGTCACGCCGAGCAGCCGCCTGGCCATGCCCGAGATCAGCATCGGCCTGTACCCGGATGTGGGCGCCAGCTGGTTCCTGTCGCGCCTGCCCGGCAAGCTGGGTTTATTCCTTGGCCTCACCGGCGCCCATATCAACGGCCGTGACGCCCTCGACCTGGGCCTGGCCGACCGTTTCCTGCGCGACGATCAACAAGACGAGCTGCTCGATGGCTTACTGCAACTGAACTGGCAGGAACAGACCGCGATACAGCTCAACAGCCTGCTCAAGGCCATGGCCCAGGAAGCCGTGGCTCAACAACCTGAAGCGCAATGGCTGCCACGCCGGGCACAGGTCGACGAATGGCTGGACGTCGCTGATGTGCGCAGCGCCTGGCGCGCCTTGAGCCCGCTGTGTGACCACGCCGACCCGCTGTTCAACCGCGCCGGCAAGACACTGAGCGAAGGCTGCCCGCTGACCGCGCACCTGGTGTGGGAACAGATCCAGCGTGCCCGGCACCTGTCCCTGGCCGAGGTGTTCCAGATGGAATACACCCTGAGCCTGAACTGCTGCCGCCATCCGGAGTTCAGCGAAGGAGTGCGCGCGCGGTTGATCGACAAGGACCAGACGCCCCACTGGCATTGGCCGAACATCAACACGGTCCCGGACGCCGTGGTGCAGGCGCATTTCACCAAGGCGTGGGAAGGCCGGCATCCGCTGGCGGATTTGTCCGATTACTGACGTTTTGCACGCATAAAAAAGCGGCGCTTCATGCGCCGCTTTTTTGTGGGCCTGTCAACGGTGACCGCCGCGGCCACCTCCACGGTCATGATCGCCACCGCGTCCATGCCCGCCATTGTTCCAACGATCCCCCCAGCCCTGGTTCGGGTAAGGCCGGTAACCCGCCCTTGGCCCTGACGGGTAATAGCGAGGTGCTGGCTGGTAATAACGCGGCGCCGAGTAGTAACGCGGTGCCGGTGCGTAGTAGCGCGGCGACGGGTAGTAATCACGGCGATATTGATACGCCGTACCGCCGCCGTAGTAATACGCCGGTGCCGGTGAGGTGTAGACCTCGGAACGGTAATAGCTCTGGCCTCCATCGTAGTAGGGCACACAAGCGGAAAGGGTCAGACCGAGTAAAGCGCTGAGCAGCAGTCGTCGATACATGGCGGCCTCCTGGACCGCGAAAGAGCACCTCCAGCGACGCTGGGGGGCGGCATTCAGCTTTCACTGAATGACGAAATATCTGACATCAAAAACCGAATCTGGTGCGTTTTGGTAACAACTTGATACACCAATACAAAGAACCGCTACCCAGCTCCAGGCTTACTGCGCAACAGCACTTCACCCATCGCGTAGCTTTATCGATTCAGTAATTTTTTCTGGCCCGAAACTTTCCCGATTGCGATGATGTCACTATGACATCGCATGAGCCAGGGAGGCTCTAACGTGCATCCCTCGCCACTTTCGCCGGATCCGAGCCATGAAAATCTCAACCAAACTGCTGCTTTCATTTCTACTGTGTGCACTGGTCACCCTCGGGGTCGGCCTGCTGGGTATCAAAAGCGTGGTACGCCTCGCCAATGCATTGGAACTGACGTTCTCCAATAACCTGGTGTCCGTCAGCAACACCGCCTCCACCCTCAACGGCCTGGTCGCCCATAACCGTGGTTTGTACCGCTTGATGGATGCGAGCAACGGCGACGTGGCCCAACAAGACCGTGACCGTGTGCGCCAGGACATCGCCAACGAACTCAAACGCAGCCAGAGTGCCTACGCCACCTATCGCGCCACGCTGCTGGCAGACGATGAACGGGCGGCAGGCGACAAGCTTGACCAGATATGGCCGAACTACATCAGCAGCGCCGACCGCATCATGTCGCTGCTCGACAGTGGCCAGATCGAGCAGGCCCGCGCGCAGCTCAACAGCACCAACAATGAACTGTTCCGCCAGGCGCGCGAGTTGATCCGCGTGATGATCGAGTCCAACAACCGCCAGATCAAGGAAGGCGCCATCGCCGCCGAGGACCTTCGCAGCAGCGCGTTGACCTGGATGATCAGCGGCATTGTCCTGGCCTTCATCATTGCCGTCATCATCGGCGTGCTGATCACACGCCTGATCACCCGTCCTATCGCACAAGCGGTTGAGAACGCACAGCGCATTGCCAAGGGTGACCTGACCCAAGCCATCACCACCGACCGCACCGACGAAGCCGGGCAACTGCTGATGGCGTTGTCCGATATGCAAGGCGGCCTGAAAAGCACGCTGATGGAAATCGCCAACGCTTCCGACCAGCTCGCTTCGGCAGCCGAAGAGCTGAGTGCGGTCACCGATGAAAGCACCCGTGGGCTGACCCGCCAGAACGACGAAATCCAACAAGCCGCCACCGCCGTCAACCAGATGACCGCAGCGGTCGACGAAGTGGCGAGCAACGCCGTGTCGACCTCGGAAGCCTCGCGTCAGGCCACCACCGAAGCCGAGGACGGCCGCCAGCAGGTGGAGCAGGCGGTGTCGGGCATGTCGTCGATGGTGGTGGAGATCAACGATTCGACCCAATCGGTCGCCGACCTCGCCGGCCAGGTGCGCGAAATCGGCAAAGTGATTGATGTGATCCGTGGCATTGCCGACCAGACCAACCTGCTGGCCCTCAATGCCGCCATCGAAGCCGCCCGTGCCGGTGAGCAAGGTCGTGGTTTTGCGGTGGTGGCCGATGAGGTTCGCGCGCTGGCCCATCGCACCCAGACCTCCACGGTCGACATCGAGAAAATGATCGGTGAAGTGCAGGCAGGCGCCGATGGTGCCGTGGCCGCGATGAACAAGAGCCTGAACTGGGCCAACAACACCCAGACCCTGGCGCAAAACGCCGGCCAGGCGCTGGAGCGCATCACCGCCAGCGTGGCCAGTATCAACGAGCGTAACCTGGTGATCGCCTCGGCATCCGAGGAACAGGCCCAGGTGGCCCGTGAAGTGGATCGCAACCTGCTCAACATCCAGGACCTGTCGACCCAGACCGCCGCCGGTGCCCACCAGACCAACGCCTCGAGCCAGGACCTGTCGCGGCTGGCCACCTCGTTCAATATGTTGGTCAGCAAGTTCCAGTTATAAGCGCCTCATAGCAGTGCGCCGACGCACCCGCGTGGCGCACACCCCCCTCTTCTACGCCCTCCTCTCCCGCCCGCGCGGCTGAACAGCCGGGCGTCGTAGCCACTTGGCACGACTCTCGCTTTATCTCTTGCGTGCAGGATTGATACAGGTTCGCGGCACCACAATTTGCAATGGCCGACTAGGGTTCCGGCTCGCCAAAAGCGAGTGGCTGGTCCGAGAGTTGGCGACCTCCAGTTGAGGTTACACGGCGGGATAAAAGCCCGGGAGACAAGCCACCGTTCACGGTGCCGCGTTGCTCCTGCTCGCCCTTGATCAACTGGAGAAGCCCCATGCCCTCAATCCGTTTACCCGCCCTGCTCGCCGCCGCCTTTGCCGCCGTGCTGAGCTTCCAGGCCCAAGCCGCCCCCAAAAACCACTTCAGCGTGTGCTGGACAATCTACGCCGGTTGGATGCCGTGGGAATACGCCGGCAGCCAAGGCATCCTCGACAAGTGGGCGAAGAAATACGGCATCACCATCGACATGGTGCAGCTCAATGACTACGTCGAATCCATCAACCAGTACACCGCCGGCCAGTTCGACGGCTGCACCATGACCAACATGGACGCCCTGACCATCCCCGCCGCCGGTGGCGTGGACAGCACCGCACTGGTGGTCAGCGACTTCTCCAACGGCAACGACGGCGTAGTGATCAAAGGCAGCGGCAAGACCGTGGCCGACCTCAAGGGCATGAACGTCAACCTGGTGGAACTCTCGGTGTCCCACTACCTGCTGGCCCGCGCGCTGGAATCGGCGGGCCTCAGCGAAAAAGACCTGAAGGTGGTCAACACGTCCGATGCCGACATCGCGGCGGCCTTCAACACCGAACAGGTCCAGGCCGTGACCACCTGGAACCCGATGCTCTCGGAGATCAAGGCCAAGCCTGGCGTGAGCCAAGTGTTCGACTCCAGCAAAGTGCCCGGCGAAATCATGGACATGATGGTGGTCAACACCCAGGTCCTCAAAGACAACCCCAAGCTGGGAAAAGCGCTGACCGGCGCCTGGTTCGAAGTGGTCGCGCTGATGAACGCCAAGGGCGCCGCCAGCACCGAAGCCCTGGAACATATGGCCAAGGCTTCCGGCACTGACCTTGCGGGCTTCCAGTCGCAACTGGACACCACCAAGTTGTTCGCCACGCCCAAGGAAGCCCTGGCCTTCGCCACCAGTGCGCAGTTGCCCGCCACCATGGGCAAAGTCGCCGAGTTCTCGTTTAAACACGGCCTGCTGGGTGAGGGCGCCAAGGACACCAGCGCCGTGGGCATGAGCTTCGCCAACGGCGTGACCAGCGGCGACAAGGCCAACCTCAAGCTGCAATTCGACCCCAGCTACGTGCAGATGGCCGCCGACGGCAAGCTGTAAGAGGACCCGGCCATGCGCCTGATCAACCGTCACCCGGACCGCTCCAGCCGCCTGTTGCTGGTGCTGCTGCCGTTCGCCCTGCTGCTGTTCGCCTACTTCGTGGGCTCGGCCGAGCGCCTGGCAGACAACCCCAACGACAAGCTGCTGCCCGGCGCCGGACAAATGATTGATGCGGTAAAGCGCCTGGCCTTCAACGCCGACACCCGCACCGGCGAATACGTGCTGTGGCAGGACAGCGCCGCCAGCCTGCGCCGCCTCGCCATCGGCCTGGGCATCAGCGCTCTCGCCGGCCTGTGCCTGGGGATCGCCGCCGGTACATTGCCGCTGTTTGGCGCACCGTTGTCACCGCTGCTGACGGTGCTGTCGATGGTGCCGCCGCTGGCGATCCTGCCGATTCTGTTCATCGTGTTCGGGCTGGGGGAATTGTCCAAGGTGATGCTGATCGTCATCGGCGTCACCCCCTGCCTGGCGCGTGATCTTGAACAGCGCGCGCGGGAAATTCCGGTGGAGTTGCTGGTGAAGGCGCAGACCCTCGGCGCCTCCACCTGGACCCTGATGCTGCGTGTGGTATTGCCGCAATTGCTGCCGCGCCTGTTGATCTCGCTGCGGCTGATGCTCGGCTCGGCGTGGTTGTTTTTGATCGCCGCCGAAGCCATTGCCTCCACCGACGGCTTGGGCTACCGGATCTTCCTGGTGCGCCGCTACCTGGCGATGGACGTGATCCTGCCTTACGTGGTGTGGATCACCCTGCTCGCCTGGCTGATGGACTGGGGCCTCAAGGCCCTGACCCGGCGTGCGTTCCCCTGGTACGAAGGAGCGCGGGCATGAGCTTTATCAGCGTCAATAATGTGTGGCAGCGCTATGGCGACCAAGTGGTACTCGAAGGCCTCAACCTGCACGTCGCCGAGGGTGAGTTTTGCACGCTGGTCGGTACGTCCGGGTGTGGCAAGTCGACCTTCCTGCGCCTGCTGCTGGGCCAGGAAACCGCGAGCAAGGGCCAGATCCTGCTGGACGGCCAGGCCCTCGCCGCCGAGCCGGATGCCAGCCGCGGCGTGGTGTTCCAGCGCTACTCGGTGTTCCCACATTTGACGGTGCTCGACAACGTCGCCCTCGGCCTGGAATTGCCGCGCTCGCGTTTGCTGGGACGGCTGTTCGGTAGAGCCAAGAAGGACGCCCGCGAACAGGCTGCCGCGCTGTTGCACAAAGTCGGCCTCGGCCACGCCCTGGACAAGTACCCCGCGCAACTCTCCGGCGGCATGCAACAACGCCTGGCCATCGCCCAGGCCCTGATCATGAAACCCCGCGTGTTGCTGCTGGACGAACCCTTCGGCGCCCTCGACCCCGGTATTCGCAAAGACATGCACCAGCTGCTGCTGGAACTGTGGCGCGAAACCCGGTTGACGGTGTTCATGGTCACCCATGACCTGAGCGAAGGCTTCAGCCTCGGCACGCGCCTGCTGGTGTTCGACAAGGTCCGCGTCGACCCCCACGCCCCCGGCGCCTACGGCGCGCGCATCACCTACGACATCCCTTTGAACAGCGAACGCCGCAAGGCGCTCGCCGCCGAACTTGGAGCCTCTTCCAAATGACCGATTCCACCCAACTGTTCCCACCCTTCGCCGAAGAAATGCTGCCCGGCGGCGGCCACCGTTCGTTCGTGCTCAAGCGCGGCCAACTGCTGCGCCTTACCGATCTTCGCGGCGGCGCCAACGTCAGCCTGACCCTGCTCAATGCCAACGAAAAAACCGAGCGCCTGAACCTGCCCGACAGCCTCAAATGCCAACACACCGCCAAGCTCACCACCGGCCATTGCCTGTACTCGGACATGGGCCGCGTGCTGGCCGCGATCACCGCCGACACCTGCGGCTGGAGCGACAGCATCGGCGGTGTGCTGTGCGCCGCCGAAGTCGCCGAGAAGTACGGCCAGGGCCGCTATCAGGAACTGCGCAACGGCTTCTTCCGCAACGGCACCGACAACCTGCTGGTGGAGTTGGGCAAGTGGGGGCTGGGCCTGTCCGATCTGCTGATGACCCTCAACCTGTTCAGCAAAGTCACGGTGGACAGCGACGGTGGCCTGCACTTTGTACTGGGCAATTCCAAGGCCGGCGACTACATCGAACTCTACGCGCCGATGGACACCCTGGTGGTGCTCACTGCGTTGCAACACCCGATGGACCCCAACCCACAGTACACGCCGCAACCGCTGAAACTGAGTTGGATGAACGCCGACAAAAGCGTCGCCGAACACTGCCGCACCTCGCGCCCGGAAAACGAGCGCGGCTTTATCAACACCGACCGCCTGTTCGCCTGAGGAGCTGCCATGTCTATCGCACTGAAACAACCGGACGCGGCCGTTTACCGCGCAACCATCCCCGCCGGCGAGCCGTGGCTGATGGAGGTCAAGGCCGGGCAGACCCTGCGCATCCTCGACCTGGAGGGCAACCAGGCCGTCGACACGTTGTTCTACAGCGTGAAAAACCCGCGTGAGCGCTACGACGTGCAACGCACGTTGCGCCGGCAAAACAGCGTGTACCTGGGCACCGGCAGCGTGCTGTATTCCAACCTCGGCCAGCCGATGCTGACCATCGTCGATGACACCTGCGGGCGTCACGACACCCTTGGCGGCGCCTGCGCCCAAGAGAGCAACACCGTGCGCTACGCCCTGGAAAAACGCTACATGCACAGCTGCCGTGACAACTACCTGCGCGCCTGTGCCCACGACGGCCGCCTGGGCAAAGGCGACATCGGGCCGAACATCAATTTCTTCATGAATGTGCCGGTAACGGCCGACGGTGGGCTGACCTTCGAAGACGGCATTTCCGCCCCCGGCAAGTACGTCGACCTGCGCGCCGAGATGGATGTGATCGTGCTGATCTCCAACTGCCCACAGTTGAACAACCCGTGCAACGCCTACAACCCCACCCCTGCGGAGCTGCTGGTATGGAACTGAAACTCAAGCGCCTGCGCCATTGGTTATTTGCCCTGTGCCAATCCCGCAGCGGGCAGTGCATCCGAAAACAATAGAGCGCCAATGTGGGATCCACACTGACTGCACGCACTGCGGACGACCGCAGTGCTCCCCCACTTTGCGGGACGGCCCGCAGGGTTTTGCCATGTTCGAAAAACTGTTGATCGCCAACCGTGGCGCCATCGCCTGCCGCATCCTGCGCACCTTGCGCGCGCTGCAGGTCAAGGGCGTCGCCGTGTACGCCGAGGCCGATGCGGCGAGCCTGCATATCCAGCAAGCCGACGAGGCCTACAGCCTTGGCGAAGGCGCGGCGGCCAGTACGTATCTGGCGGTGGAAAAAATCCTCGCCACCGCCAAGGCCTGTGGGGCCAAGGCGATTCATCCCGGCTACGGCTTCCTGTCGGAGAACGCCGCGTTTGCCGAGGCCTGTGAACACGCGGGCATCGCCTTTGTCGGGCCGACGCCGCAACAGCTGCGTGTATTCGGCCTCAAGCACACCGCCCGCGCCTTGGCCAAGCAGCACAAGATCCCGCTGCTGGAAGGCACCGAACTGCTCGACAGCCTCGCCTCTGCGTTACTGGCCGCCGACGCCGTGGGCTACCCGGTGATGCTCAAAAGCACCGCCGGTGGCGGCGGTATCGGCATGCGCGTGTGCCGTAGCGCCGTGGAGTTGAGTGAATCCTTCGAGGCCGTCAAACGCCTGGGGCAGAACAATTTCAGCGATGCCGGCGTGTTTATCGAGAAGTACATCGAGCACGCGCGCCACCTGGAAGTGCAGGTGTTCGGCGACGGCGCGGGTGAAGTGATCGCCCTCGGCGTGCGCGACTGCTCGGTGCAACGGCGCAACCAAAAAGTCCTCGAAGAAACCCCGGCGCCGAACCTGCCCGACGGCATGGCCGAGGCCCTGTGCGCGGCCGCCATCACCCTGGCCAAGGCCGTGAACTACCGCAGCGCCGGCACCGTGGAATTTATCTATGACAGTGCTGACGGGCGCTTCTACTTCCTCGAAGTGAACACGCGCTTGCAGGTGGAACACGGCGTCACCGAGCAGGTGTGGGGCGTGGACCTGGTGCGCTGGATGGTGCAACTGGCGGCCGGGGAAATGCCGCCGCTGAACACCCTGGCGTTAACCCCCAACGGCCACGCGATCCAGGCACGCTTGTATGCCGAAGACCCGGGCCGCGATTTCCAGCCGAGCCCCGGCTTGCTGACCTGTGTGGATTTCCCGCAGGCCGAGGGCCTGCGGATCGACACCTGGGTGGAGGCCGGTTGCGAGATCCCGCCCTACTTCGACCCGATGATCGCCAAGCTCATCACCTGGGCGCCCACCCGCGAACAGGCGCGCCTGGCCCTGCATCAGGCGTTGAGTGACAGTCAGTTGTACGGCGTGGAAACCAACCGCGATTACCTGCGCCAAATCCTGCTGGCCCCGCCTTTCGCCAATGGCCGGCCGTGGACGCGGTGCCTGGAAGACCTGGTCTACGTGGCCAACACGTTTGAAGTGATCAGCGCGGGCACGCAAACCAGTGTGCAGGACTATCCCGGCCGCCTCGGCTACTGGGCCGTGGGCGTGCCGCCGTCGGGGCCGATGGACAGCCGCGCGCTGCGTCTGGGCAATCGCCTGCTGGGCAACGACGAGGGGGCAGCGGCGCTGGAAATCACCATGAGCGGGCCGATGTTGCGCTTCAATTGCGCGGCCGTTGTTGCGGTGACCGGAGCGCAAATCCCGCTGCTGTTGAATGATCAAACAGTGCCGATGAACACCGCGCTGTTGGTTGAGGCCGGGTCGGTCCTGAGTCTCGGCACCATCGCCGGAGCCGGTGCGCGCAGTTACCTGTGCCTGCGGGGCGGGCTGCAAGTGCCGGACTACCTGGGCAGCAAAAGCACCTTCACCCTCGGCCAGTTTGGCGGGCATGGTGGTCGTGCTTTACGGGCGGGCGATGTGTTGCATCTGTTGCCGTTGGAAGACCTGAGCGCCGGGCAACAATCAGGCGCTGAACCGCTGCCAGAGGTCCGCACATTACGGGTGATTTATGGCCCCCATGGCGCACCGGAATATTTCCTGCCGGCGTACATCGACACCTTCTTCGCCACGCAATGGGAAGTGCATTTCAACTCCAGCCGCACCGGTGTGCGGTTGATCGGGCCGAAGCCGCTTTGGGCACGCACGGATGGCGGCGAAGCGGGGCTGCATCCGTCGAATATCCATGACAACCCCTATGCCATCGGCGCGGTGGATTTCACCGGGGACATGCCGGTGATCCTCGGGCCGGATGGGCCAAGCCTGGGCGGTTTTGTATGCCCGGTGACGGTGATCGAGGCGGACCTTTGGCAACTCGGCCAGCTCAAGGCCGGTGACAAGATTCGCTTTGATCCCGTGGACCTCAGGACCGCCCGCGACCTCGCCCTGAACTGGGATCAAACGTGGGAGCCGGGCTTGCCCGCGATGCAGGCAACTCGGTCTCACTGTGCGATTGAATCACCGGTGGTATTGGACATCGGCCACGCCGACACCCGCCTGGTCGCCCGCCTCGCCGGCGACACCCACCTGCTCCTGGAAATCGGTGCGCCCGAGCTGGACCTGGTGCTGCGCTTTCGCGGCCATGCCCTGATGCAGGCCCTGGAAACCCATGCGCTGAAGGGTGTGATCGACCTGACCCCGGGCATCCGCTCGCTGCAGATCCACTACCAGCCCGAACAACTGCCCCTGACCGACCTGCTGACGCTGATCAGCCACGAATGGACCACCGTGTGCACCCGGCAAAACCTGCAAGTGCCCTCGCGCATCGTGCACCTGCCGCTGTCCTGGGACGACCCGGCGTGCCAGCTGGCCATCGAAAAATACATGACCACCGTGCGCAAGGACGCCCCGTGGTGCCCGAGCAACCTGGAGTTCATCCGTCGCATCAACGACCTGGCCAACCTCGATGAAGTGCGCCACACCGTGTTCGACGCCAGCTACCTGGTGATGGGCCTGGGCGACGTCTACCTCGGCGCGCCGGTGGCCACGCCGCTGGACCCGCGTCATCGTCTGGTGACCACCAAGTACAACCCGGCCCGCACCTGGACCGCCGAAAATTCGGTGGGCATCGGCGGCGCGTATTTGTGCGTGTACGGCATGGAAGGGCCCGGCGGTTATCAGTTTGTCGGGCGCACCTTGCAGATGTGGAACCGCTATCGCGAAGTGGCGGCGTTTGACGGCAAACCCTGGCTGCTGCGCTTCTTCGATCAGATTCGGTTCTATCCCGTGAGCGCGGATGAGCTGGTGCGGATTCGTCGGGATTTCCCCCTGGGACGCTTCGAGCTGAGCATCGAACAAAGCACGCTGAACCTGGCGGATTACCAAGCGTTTCTGGCGCGGGAAGCCGCGAGCATTGGCGCGTTTCGTGAGCACCAGCAGCACGCCTTCAATGCCGAACGCGAGCGCTGGATTGCCAGCGGCCAAGCGCATTTCGACAGCGAAGAACTCGCGGCGCCAGCGGCGCAAGACACGCCGCTTACGGCCAATGAATACAGCATCGACAGCCATATCGCCGGCAATCTCTGGCAGGTGCAGGTGGCCGTGGGTGCGCGGGTGGCGGCCGGGGACGTGCTGGTGATCCTGGAGTCGATGAAAATGGAGATCCCGGTGCTGGCGCCCTTTACCGGGGTGGTGCGGGAAATCCCGGTGCAACCGGGCAGCGGCATTAGCGCCGGGCAACGGGTTGTGGTGCTGGAACGGGACTGACCGGCGCTGTATCGTGCAGGGACTTCCGAGGCCCTGCCCCCACCGACCATGACCACGCCAACCCTTTGCCCCGCCTGCGGTGCCCGCAACGATTGCACCCTGGCCGACCCACGCACCGCCGACCAACCTTGCTGGTGCTACAGCGTCACCATCGACCCATCGGTGCTTGAAGCGCTGCCCGATGAAGTGCGCAACAAGGCCTGCCTGTGCCCGCGTTGTGCCCAAGTGGATGAGCAGCTTCGCCATGCGCGTTGACCGTTTCCTCAGCAACCTGCCGCGTTTCAATCGCCAGCAAGTGCGCATGTTGCTGGTGGAGCGGCGGGTGACGGTGGATGGTGCGGCAGTCAGTGACCCTCAGCATGAAGTGCGCGAATTCAGCCGCGTGTGCGTTGACGATGACGTGCTGCAGGCGGGCAAACCGGCGCGCTATTTCATGCTGCACAAACCCCAGGGCTGCGTCAGCGCTACCTCGGACCCGCAACACCCGACGGTCCTGGACCTGCTGGATGAGCCGGACAAAAGCGAGCTGCATATCGCCGGTCGCCTGGATTTCAACACCACCGGCCTGATGCTGATCACCAACGATGGCCAATGGTCGAGGCGCCTGACGCAACCGCAGACCAAGCTGACCAAGGTTTATCGGGTAGAGACGGAGCAGGACATTGGCCCCGACTACGCGGCAACCTTTGCGGCGGGCCTGTATTTCGCGTTTGAAGACCTGACGACGCAACCGGCCGAACTGCAGCTGTTGGGGCCACGCCTGGCACGACTGAGCATCATCGAAGGCCGCTATCATCAGGTGAAGCGCATGTTCGGGCACTTCAACAACAAAGTGATCGGCCTGCACCGTGAGCGAATGGGCCCATTGCGACTGGATATGGCCCTGGCGCCGGGCGAGTATCGGGCGCTGTCCGAGGAAGAAATCCGACAGGTCTGATGACCGTTCGGCCGGTGATGGCAAAAACCCATTTCTGCGACTTGCGGCATCCCCGGTCTACTGCTTGAATCAAACCGTCAGCCAAATTATGACTGACGAGTCGCCTATAACCTCCAAGAACCACCTTGCCCCGCCCGCGCTTGATCTACGGGCCTCCCAGGCAAACAGCCCGCCATAACAACACCCGTCGGCCAGCCGTCATCGGACCGACATGGGCCCTCATCTTCCAGGCGTATGCCTACCTGTCACAAAGCTCGTGCAGAGTGATCTGCGCGCCCTACCCGCTTGCCAGGAGTCTTACGACATGAGGCCAGAAATCGCTGTGTTGGATATACAGGGTCAGTATCGGGTTTACACGGAGTTCTATCGCGCGGATGCTGCTGAAAAGACCATCATCCTGGTCAACGGCTCGATGGCCACCACGGCCTCCTTCGCCCAAACCGTGAAAAGCCTGTACCCGCAATTCAATGTGGTTTTGTACGACCAGCCCTACGCCGGTCGTTCCAAAATCCATAACCGTCATGAGCAAATGCTGACGAAGGAAGTCGAAGGCCAGATCCTCCTGGAGCTTATCGACCACTTCGCCGCCGAGCACGTGCTGTCCTTCTCCTGGGGCGGCGCCGCCACCCTGGTTGCCCTTGCCCACCAGCCACGCCGTGTGGAAAAGGCCGTGATCAGCTCGTTCTCGCCGGTGATCAACGCGCCGATGCGCGACTACCTCGAACGTGGCGTCGACTACCTCGGCAACCTCGACCGCGACCGCGTCGGCCACCTGGTCAACAGCACCATCGGCAAACACCTGCCGTCGCTTTTCAAGCGTTTCAACTACAAGCATGTGAGCAGCCTGGCCGAGCACGAATACGGGCAGATGCACTTTCACATCAGCCAGGTGCTGCACAGCGACCGCCTGTGCTACCTCAAGGCCGCGCGGCAGATCGACGTGCCGGTGCTGTTTTTGAACGGCGAATGGGATGAATACACCAGCGCCGAGGATGCCAAACAGTTCGGGCAGTACGTGGCGAAGAGCAGCTTCAGCACCATCCAGGCGACAGGGCACTTCCTGGACATGGAGCACAAGGCCGCCTGCCGGGACAGCCGGGACGCGGTGGTGGGCTTTTTGAAACCGGAACGGCAGGTCAGCCGATTGCGTTATCACCAGGGTCAGACGCAGCATGCCTTTGCCATCTGAAATACCGTGTAGGAGCGAGGGGGACGCCTAGTTCTTGCTCGCGAAGATCGCCAACGATGACGTGCGCTCCCTGGTTGAACGCGGCGCTCTTGAATTCTTCGCGAGCAAGCTCGCTCCTACATCGGCTCCGTTCGTCGCTAGGGCAAGTGCCTGCAACTCGCACATTTTTCGAAGAAAAACTTCAAATCCAAGCGCACATCTGGTACAAAGTCAGCCGCTCTGAGCGGGTGTCGTATAATGGCATTACTCCAGCTTCCCAAGCTGATAACGAGGGTTCGATTCCCTTCACCCGCTCCACTCAGACATAGATTCCACGCCAGCAGGGTTTTGGCGGGGGATGCATAAAAAAACCGGTCCTTGGTGGCCGGTTTTTTTATGGGTGGGATTTGAGATTCAAAAAATAAAGCGCGCACAAACCTGTACAAATTATTTTTATTGTACAAGTATCATGCTTCGAGCGGAGGCACTTCGCCCCGCACCTTCGAAGAGCCAGGCCATGACACGTCTACTGTTTTCACTGTTGCTGATAGTGAGCTTGGCCAGTTGCAGCAACGTTGAGGTCGAGCACTACGCCGACCAGCAACCGAAATTGGACCTGGAGCGCTTCTTCAGTAAACCCGTAAAAGCCTGGGGCATCTTCCAGAAGCGTTCGGGGGAAGTGGCCAAGCGCTTTGAGGTCGATATTGCCAGCCGGCGCGAGGGCAACGCGTTGATTCTGGATGAGCGTTTCCTATACAGCGATGGCACGCGCCAGCAACGGGTGTGGACACTGACGCCGGACGGCCCAGGACGCTGGCGCGGACGAGCCGGGGATGTGGTGGGCGAGGCGATCGGCGAAGTGGCGGGTAATGCGCTGCGTTGGCGCTACCGGCTCAATCTGCCGGTGGATGGCTCGGTGTACGAAGTCAGCTTTGACGATTGGATGTACCTGATGGACGAGGACACCTTGATCAACCGCTCGAGCATGTCCAAGTTCGGTGTCGAGTGGGGTCAGGTCACGTTGTTCTTTCGTCGCCAATGAGCCACGAGCGAGGGTCAATCATGAATATGCAAATGCTGAGCGAACTGGCCGAGAAAGGCGAAATACGTGAGCTGGAGTTGCTGTCCCTGGAGGGCGGTTTCTATATCGCTCGCGTCAGGCTGGCGCACGTCGAGGCGACATTACTGGACGATCACGGCAAGCCGCTGCGCATCGGGTCCACCACGCATTTACGCGACCTGTTGCAGCGGGTCCCGCCGTTTCCTTGCGTACTGGTGCAGCACTGCGTTCACGATGAAATGTGCGGCACGCGTGAAGGGCCTATCGGTGCGTTGCGCATTCCGTTTTCGCTGGCGGCGACACTGTAAATTCTGGCTCCCCTCCCCCGTGGTATGGGCGGCCTGGGAAGGCAAGCCGTTTACACCGTACGGGGGACCTACGCGGCTCGGTCCACGCGGTCCTGAATAGCCTCGACCAGCAGCAGGCCCAGTTCAATCATCTGCTGAATGGCCAGGGCCAGGTAGCGCTGTTGAGAGGGCAGGCTTTCGACGAGCTCGTGGGTCATGGCACCTGCACCGGCGATGGTTTCGTAGGCGTTGGCGAGCAGCGCTTGAGTGTCGATTTCGGGACGGACGCTGAACAGTTTTACGGATGGATTGCAGGAGTCAGTACACATCTGTTGATCCTCGTTAGGGACCGCATACCAGAGCTACTAAACAATGGGTGGCGGCTGTACGTAGGTTAGTAGACCGGCGAATCAACGAAACCGGCGCGCCCGAAGACGCCCTGCGTGCAGCCACCATAAGAGCAGCAGTACGCCGTTGATCGTATCGGGCTACTAAACCCGACCGCTGATGGGCAGCGGCCGACGAACCTTAAAGAGGTCGCCCAAGACGCACAACTCGGACGAGTCTGATCGTTGTGTAGGCAATGCCGCAAGGTTCAACTCTACGTTCTGACACCTCACTTTTCACTCATCCTCCCCTCCTCTGCACCACCCACGCCAACGGCAACGTCACACCCAACATCCCCGCCAACACCATCACCGCCACCGGCACGCCCAGCGCATCCCCCACGCCACCAAACACCACCGGCGCCAACGCGCCACCCCCAATGGTGCCGGTGTAGAACAGCGCAAACGCCTGCTCGCGCTTGCCCGCGCCGGCAAGGTCGGGCACGGCGCCGTACAGCACCGAGGAGGTGCCATTCAGTACCAGCCCCAACAGCGGCAACATCACCATCAACCCACTGAGCGGCAGGTACACCGCCGCGACGATCAGCAGTGCGGTGCTGGTTTCCGTGATCCATACGGTCTTCATCATGCCGATGCGTGCGCCGAGGTAGCCGCAGAACAGTTTGCCGAAGGCGCCGCCGATGAACAGCAGGGTCAGCGCAAGACCGATCCCGGCGGTACCGGCGCCTTTGGCTTGCAGCAGGAACGGCAGGAAGGTGAGGAAGCCCATGCGCACGGCGCTGTCGAGGGTGCCCGTGAGGATCAGCGCGCGCAGGCCGGTGGCTGAACCGTTGCGGCTGAGGGGCTTGGCTTTTTCTAGGGTGGTGGATTCGGATGATCGAGCAGGAATCAGCCACCACAACAGCCCCGCCGCCGCCAGGCCAAGCAGGCCCAGCAACGTGGCACTGGCCCGCCAGCTGATGACGGTGAGCAGCAGGCCGACCAAGCCAGGAATCAAGGTTTTGCCGATATCACCGGAGAAGTTGTACTGGGACAGCGCCTGCTTGATCCCGCCACTGTCCTCGTAAGCGTCGGTGATCATCGAGGAGGCCAGTGGGTGTTGGGGGCTGGCGCCCAGGCCGCCGAGCAGCAGCGCCACCAGCAACAAAGCCAGCCCTGTCGCCTGCCCCACCAACAGGTAGGCAACACCCGCCAGCGCCGTGCCGCCCACCAGCATCGGTGTGCGGCCCCAGCGTCTGGCGGCGCGGCTGGCCAGCAGTTGGAACACGGCCATCATCCCGGAATAGGCGCCACGTAAAAGGCCGACCTGAGCGTAGGACAAGGCGAACTGAGCCTGCCAGACAGGCAGCAAAACGTAGATCACATCAGTGAGCCCATCGTGCACGGCATGGGCACTGCAACCGGCGAACAGGGCGCGACGGCGGGTGGATAACGCAGGCACGGTGTCGTTCATGGTGTAGGAATCAGCTCAGGTTTAAGAGGCTTCCAGCCGGTCAAGGCAATCAACAAGGTCAGCAGCTGGAAACCGATGATCAGCACCACGCAACCGGCCCAGCCCCAGCGTTCCCAGATCAGCGCCGGGACGATGGCGCCGCCACTGCCGCCCAGGTAATAACAAGTGAGATAAACCCCGACAGCGCCCGTGTTGTTATCGTGCGCGGTGGCGGTGATAAACGCATTGGCGGCGGCTTGGGCGAGGAAGACGCCGGTGGAACTGAGCGCCAGGCCGACTACGATGCACCACAGGGACGGCATCAGGGTCAACGCCGAACCACTGACGCCCAGCACGGCGGCAACACTCAACAATTCGGCGTGCGGGCGGGCTTTGCTGAGGCGCCCGGCGATGGGGATCACGATCAAGGCCAACAGGAACACCATGTACAGCGTCCCCAACGCCGCCGGCCCAAGGTTGAACGGCGGCAGGCCCAAGTACAAACCTGCGTAGGTAAATGCCGCGACTTGCGAAAACAACACGCAGAAACCTACGGCGTAAGCGGCCAACAGCGGCCGGCGAAATACACCTGACGACGAGGCTTTAGCCTGCACGGTCCGTGGGCGGTTGGCCGGTAACAGAAACTGGATAAACCCGCCGACCATCAAGCTCAGTACCGCGAGTAACTCAAAGGCTTCACGCCAGCCCACATATTCGGTCATCACCCCGGTAACGAAGCGCCCGGCGAACCCGCCCAACACGGTGCCCGCGACGTAGAGACTCATCACCTCAGTGACCGTGCCGCCGCTCCAGCGGTCGCCGATATAGGCCACACTGGTGGCGAACAGCACCGGGATCAGCATGCCCTCGACAAAGCGCCACACCAGCACTTCGGCAAAGCTGTCGGCATAAGCGGTCATCAACGCCGGCACCGCCAGCAGCACAGCCGCCACCGAGATCACCGTGCGTTGCGCAAAACGTCCGGTCAGGCGACTGACGAAAGGGGCGGTGATCGCCACGGCCAGGGTGGTGACGGTGATGCTCCAACCCGCCTCCTTGGCACTGATATGAAAGTGCGCGGCAAACGTCTGGAGAATGCTCTGGGTCGCATAGAGGTTGAGAAACGCCGCGCAGCCACACAGGAACAGGGCAAGGCGGGCACAATGCAGGCGCGGTTTCATGAAACCTCTCGTTTTATTTTGAAAGGTCTTTATAGAATGGCCGGCAGGTCTTAAACCAATACCGAATTCCGACCGATTGATACCCAAGGATCAGGATGCTCGACCTACGCAAGCTGCGTTACTTTCTGACGGTTGCCGAAGAATTGCACTTCGGTCGCGCCGCCCTGCGCCTGCACCTCGCCCAGCCGCCTTTGACCCGGCAGATTTCAGCGCTGGAGGCAGAGTTGGGTTTCAAACTGTTCGATCGCACCAGCCGCACCGTGACCCTCACCGCACAGGGCCGCGCGTTCCTGCCCTACGCACGTGGCGTGTTGGAACAGGTGGAGTTGGCTCAGGTGATTGCCGGTAAGTTGGCAGCAGGGACAGCGGGTCAATTGGCCTTGGGCTACGTCAGCTCGATTGCCCTGTCGGACCTGTTCAGCCAGTCGATCCAGGCCTTTGCCCAGCGTTTTCCCGATGTACACCTGACCCTGGTGGAATGCGCCTCCGGCAGTCTCGGTGCGCAAGTAGCCGACGGACGCCTGGATATTGGCTTGAGCCGGCTGTTGCCACAAAACGACGAGGTACAAGCGCTGTCGTTGGGCGAGGAGCGCTTGGTGGCAGCGGTGTCGAGTGACAGCGCGTTGGCCAGCCAGGCCGACATCAGCCTGGCGCAGCTCAGTGCCTATCCTTTGATTCTGTTTCCAGCCGATTACGGCTCGGGGCTGAACCAGTCCATCGAGCAGCTTTACCGCCACCATGGCGTGCCACTGCATACCGGACCGACCGGACGGCAGATTACCTCGATCATTGCGCTGGTGGCCGCCGGGCAAGGGGTGGCGCTGGTGCCGGCCTGCACCCGGAGTTTGATGAACAAAGGCGTGACTTATCGGCCTTTGGTGGAGGCGGATGCATGTGCGCGGTTGTTGGTGCTGACGCCGACCGAAAGACCAAGTGTGTTGATTGATGCGTTTCTTGCCGTTATCGCAGAGGCATTACACATCCGGCAATGACCCGAAAAACCTCGTAATACCTCCCCGCAGCGCCTATCCCACTCGCTCTTACACTGCATTCACCACCTGCCGAAATACCGGTCATCGAAGACGGGTAGGTAGAGTGTTGATAATTTATTTTCAGTGGTTATAGTCACCACCATCACACACCACAAGGAGGTGCTGTGGATAGCCGATATTTGATAGGTCACATCGTCGCAGACGGCTGGTACCTGGTGCGCATCAGAGGCAGTCATCACCATTTCAAGCACCCGACGAAGCCTGGCCTGGTGACGATCCCCAAAATCGCCAAGAGCATTTTGAAACAAGCTCTGTTGAGTTAATCGTCCCTGGAGGACAACGAACATGCTGTACCCCATCGCAATTTCAACCGGTGACCAAGACCACGCCTGGGGCGTGGAAGTCCCGGATATTCCCGGTTGCTACTCTGCCGGTGACGATCTGGACGACGCCATGGCCATGGCGCGTGAAGCCATCGAAGGGCACTTCGAAATTCTCGCGGAAGACGGCGCGCCGATCCCGAGTGCCCAGAAGGTCACCGTGCATGCAGCCAACCCGCAGTACGCTGGCTGCACTTGGGCGGTGGTAGACATCGATGTCACCAAATACCTGGGCAAGGCGCAAAAGCTCAACATTACGTTGCCGGGCTACCTGCTCAACCGCATCGATGAATATGTACTGCACCATCCTGAGGAAAAAAGCCGTTCGGGCTTCCTCGCGTCGGCGGCGCTCAAAGTGCTGCAACAGGATCGGTAGCTGCAACGGGAGCAAAGTCTGAACGCGGCACTACATCCATGGCGTGATCATGCCGCTTCATACCGAGTTTACGGATACGTCCAAGGTGGTGAAGAATTCCACCGCAAGAAACGTAGTTTTCGACAGCGGCCCCGGCACTACAGTCACCCCGTACCGTTTAATGCCAGCCCTTCGAGGAGCCCGCTCATGCCCTACGAATACACGCTCATGCCCTCCCCTGTCGGTGAGCTCACCCTGGTGGCGCGCGGTGGCAAGCTCAGCGCCATCCTGTGGGAGGTAGAACGCGCCAACCGTGTGCGCCTGGGTCAATTGCACGAAGCCAACGACAGCCCGGTGCTGTTGGAAACCGAGCGCCAGTTGAAGGAATACTTCGCCGGCACCCGCAATCAGTTCGAGCTGGAACTGGACTTCACCGGTACCGACTTTCAGAAGCAGGTCTGGCAGGCACTGCTGACCATCCCCTTTGGCGAAACCCGCAGCTACAGTCAGATCGCCCAACAAATCGGTAACCCAAAAGCCGTACGCGCCGTGGGTGCGGCCAATGGGCGTAATCCCATCTCGATCGTTGCACCGTGCCATCGGGTCATTGGCGCCTCGGGTGGGCTGACCGGGTTTGCCGGTGGGCTGGAGGCCAAGCAGTATTTGCTCGCACTGGAAGGCACCGGCCAGGCGGAGCTGGCTTTTTAAGCGTCTGTCGACAAAACGTACAACGTTGCTCGGCGCGGCTTTTGTAAAAAGAAATTTCAGCGCAGCGCTGCGGTCCATCCTTTCATCACCCACCCTTTAAGGAAAACGGTCATGAAATTCTCCGCAGTCTCACAATCCTTGTCCCGTTGGGCAGGCAGTGCCCGGACGTTCTATGCGGCGGTCGCGTTGATTTTCCTGTGGAGCTTGAGCGGCCCGTACTTCCACTACAACGACACCTGGCAGCTGATCATCAACACCTCGACCACCATCATCACCTTCCTCATGGTGTTCCTGATCCAGAACACGCAAAACCGCGATAACGACATCCTGCATATCAAGATCGACGAATTGCTACGAGTGACCAAGGATGCGCAGAATGCCGTGCTGAGCCTCGATGGCCTGGACCGCAAAGAACTGGAAAAACTGCGCCAGGAATATCGCAGCATCGGCAACACCGGCACCGTGAGCCTGAACAGCAGTTGCGGCCACGCCGCCGACGATGCCGCACCGAACAAGACCGACCTGAACCAGGCGTAAAAAAACGGCGGTTGGATATGATCCAACCGCCGTTTTTTATATCAAGTGAACGTCTCAACCGTCGCCTTGATGGCCCTTGCCGTAGGTCGACGCCAGGGCACGCGCTTTTTGCAGGCGCTCTTCCAGCTTGGGCAGCGTCTCATCCACCAGTGCTTTGATTTCCGGCACATCCGAGGCCGCACCTTCGCGCTTGAACAGGGCAATGGCGTCTTCGTTTTCCTTCACTTGCTGCGCGGTGTAGGCCGCGTCGAAGGAATCGCCGTCCTTGAGTTCGGGCATCAGGGTTTCGGCCTTATCGACGATCTTCTCCCGTGGAGCCACGGGCAGGTCAAGCTTCTTGGCGATCGCCGCCAAGTGCTGGTTGGCCAGGGTGCGCTCGTTGATCACCTCGATGGTGTAGTCCTTGATTTCCTGGGACGAGGTTTTGGCGTGGGCCATGCGACTGGTTTCGATATCGGCCATGCCTTTGGCCGAAGCCTGCTCGATGAATTCGGCAGGTGACTGGGCGAAAGCATTGCTGGCGCCGAGGCCCAGCAGCATCGCGAAACTGGCGGTGCGTAACCGGATAGCCATGCGGCTCATGATGGGTTCCTCCAGGGCAAAAATAGGTGCGGGGAAATACACCCCGCCCTGGATTCGAATTTTCAGGGCGACAAAGGTTTAGAAAAAACTTGCCCGTGCGACGAACGGTCGTGGCCGATCAGGCCGGTTTGCTGCCGAACAGGCCTGGCAACGCATGGGCCAGGGCATTGATGGCGAAGCCGATAAACATCACGCCGCAGAGCCTGGTGATGAGGATTTCATGGCGCTGATACACCGTGCGCACCCGCTGGGCACCGACCACGCCGATCAGGATCGCGTAGGCCAACAGGCCACCGACGAAGCTCAGGAAGATCAACGCCGGCAGCATCGACCAGGTCAACAACTCGGCACGGCTGGACAGCAACGCCGTAAACGTCGCCACCGCGACCGGGTACGCCTTGGGGTTGGTCAAGCCGAACAGAATGCCGTGCCAGAACGGATGCCGCGCTGCGCCCTGAGGGGCATCACTGCTGCGATGCTGGGTGCGAATCGCGCGCCAGCCGAGCCAGAACAGGTACAGCCCACTGAGCACGCCGAGCACATCGAACGCGCTGCTGCCGACTTCCCGCGCGCCCACAATCGCGATCAACGCGGTGCTGCACCACAGCACATCGCCAAGCAAGTGCCCGCACAAAAAACCCGCCCCGGCACGCCGGCCACGGGCAGCGCCGATGCCGAACACCGCCAGTACCCCCGGACCAGGCGTAATACCGTAGATGAAACCCGAAGCGAGGACGGCGAGCAGCAAGGAGGGGGTCATGGGCGTGACTCTGACAAAGCGTGGGAAGGTGGACGGATTCTGCACGTTCCTGCGCTATGGGTAAAACCTCATTCCCGCATAAGGCTTGTCGCGGCAAGCCAGCAGACGCGAAGCCAGGTCGCCGACATGGGCTTCGAGCTTATGGCCGTCGGGATCGAGGAAATAGAACGAGGCGCCTTCACTGCGATTGTCGCGCCACTCTTGCACCTCGGCGGCGCGCAGACGCGAGACCAGCGCAGCGAACTCACTCGTTCCGACTGTAAACGCATAGTGGGTGTAATCGGCCCCTGGCTTCGACTCGCGTAGAGGATCAAGCGAGAGGCATAGCCATAGGCCCGGCAATGACAAATAGGCGCCGGAATCCCAAGTAGCCTCGAGCTTGAGTTGCAACAACTCATGGTAAAAGCCGACGCTGCGACTCACGTCGGTGACGGCCAGGGTCAAGTGGTTGAAGCCTGAGAACATGTTTTTTTTCCTGTTATCTGCGGCCTTCGGACAACATACCCTGCACCTGCCCAATCAACCACTGCAACCCCGAATCCCCGCCCCGTCGCGCATGCCATGCCAGCTCGAAGGCAAACGATGGAATATGAAACGGCGGCGCCACGCCCAGTGCGGCAGGCTGATCAGGCCTTGTCGAGGGTGCGCAGCTTTTGCGGCAGGCCCCACAACAGCAGCGCCGCCGCCAACAACGCGCACACGCCGATCACATAGAGTGCCGGGGTGGTGCTGCCGGTGAGGTCCTTGATCCGCCCCACCATCACCGGGCTGACAATGCCACCGAACTGCCCGAGGGTGTTGATCACCGCAATCCCGCCCGCCGCGCCTGCGCCGGCACCGGCCAGCAACTTGGGGGGCAGGGTCCAGAAGGTCGGGATCGAAGCGATGATGCCGGCGCCCAACATGCCCAGGGCGATGATCAGGAAGGTGGTGTGGTCGGCAAAGATCCCGGCACTGAAGAAGCCCACCGCGCCCAGCACCACCAGGCCGCAGACAAACTTGCGGCGCTCGCCGGTCGCGTCCGACAGCCGCCCGATCACCACCATGCTGATCGCGCCGCACACATAGGGAATGGCCGTGAGCAGGCCGATCATCACCGGGCTTTGGGTGCCCGCGCTGCGGATCAGTTGCGGCGCCCAGAAGTTGAGGCCGTAAGACGCCACCTGGATCAGGAAGTAGATAAACCCAAGCATCAAAAAGCCGGGAATGCGGATCGCCGACAGCAGCGAGCCGCCATGTTTGTTCGGCTCATGCTGGGCAATACGGCTCGACAGCAGGGTCTTCTCCGCCGGCGTCAGCCAGTGCGCATCTTCGATACGGTCCTTGAGCAGGGTCAGCACCAGGAAACCCAAGCCAATGCAGGGCAAGCCGCCGAGCAGGAACAGCCAGTGCCAGCCGCGCATCTGCAGCACACCGTCGAGATGTTCCAGCACCAGGCCGGAGAACGGTGCGCCGACCAACCCTGCAAAGGCAGAAGCCAGGAACAACATCGAAGTAATGCGCCCACGGAAGTGCTGCGGGAACCACAACGTCAGGTAATACAGTACGCCGGGGGCGAAGCCAGCCTCCATCGCGCCGATGATGAAACGCAGGCCATAGAACTGCCATTCGGCCGTGACGAACACCATGGCCGCCGTGGCCAGACCCCACGACATCATGATCCGCGCGATCCAGCGCCGCGCGCCGACCTTGTACAGCATCATGTTGCTCGGCACTTCAAAGATCACATAACCCACCACGAACAATCCGGCGCCCAGGCCATAGGCGGTATCGCTCAGGCTGAGGTCGGCCTGCAGCTGGAACTTGGCAAAGCTGATGTTGATACGGTCAAAAAACGCGAACAGGTAGCACACCATGATCAGCGGCATCAGGCGCCAGGCGACCTTGCTGACCAGGGCTTTTTCGGCATCGATTTCAGCGGTCGGGCGCGCGCCGACCTCCAACGTATTAGTGCTCATGGGTTTCTCTCCAGCGGACTGCTCACAGGCGTCCGATTGTTTTTGTTGTCTGGTAAGGCGTTACAGCGTGGCGGTGTAATACGGCGGCGGATGCAGGTCACAATTGCGCCCGGCCTTGGCCACCTGGCCGGGCAACTCATGGCCCAGCAAGGCCGGCAAGCGGCGGGACAGGTTCAGCAGATGCGGCAAGTCGATTCCGGTGTGAATGCCAACCTCTTCACACAGGTTGACCAGATCTTCGGTGCAGATATTGCCCGACGCCCCCGGCGCAAACGGGCACCCACCCAGGCCCCCCAGCGCCGCATCAAAGCGTCGGGCCCCGGCTTCGTAGGCAGCCAGCACATTGCACAGGCCCAGGCCGCGGGTGTTATGGAAATGCAGGGTCAGGTCGCTGGCCGGCACGCGTTGCAACACGCGCTTGACCAGGCGCTCCACCTGGCGCGGGTTGGCCATGCCGGTGGTGTCGGCGAGGCTGATGCCCTGGATGCCCAGTTGCAGATAGGCGTCGACCAGCTGCAGCACGCGGTCTTCATCGATCTTGCCTTCGAACGGGCAGCCAAAGGTGGTGGCGATGCTGCCATTGAGGCGTACCGGGTGGTCAGCGGCAAAGCTGACGATATCGCCGAATGCCGCCAACGACGCCTCGCACCGCATGCACATATTCGCCAGGTTATGGGTCTGGCTGGCCGACATCACCAGGTTCAGTTCATCGGCGCGAGACTCCACGGCACGCTGGGCGCCCTTGAGGTTGGGGATCAGCGCGACATAGATCACACCGGCTTTACGCTGGATGCCCTGGAACACTTGCTCGCCATCGCGCAATGCGGGGATGGCCTTGGGCGACACGAACGAACCGGCTTCGATCCGCGAAAAACCGGCGAGGGAAAGCTGGTCGATCAGGGCTATCTTGTCAGTGGTCTCGACCCAGGTCGGTTCGATTTGCAGGCCATCGCGCGGGGACACTTCCTGCACGATCAGCGGGTCGCAATAGTCAGTGATCATTGCACCACTCCCGAGGTTTTCAGGCGTTGGATGTCGGCAACCGTAAGGCCCAGGCTGCCGAGGATGTCATCGGTGTGCTGGCCCAGGCTCGGGCCCTGCCAGTTCACGGCGCCGGGGGTTTCCGAGAGCTTTGGCACGATGCCGGGCATCTTCACCGACACACCGCCGGGCAACTGCGCATCGAGCAACATGTCGCGCGCCTGGTAATGCGGGTCGCTGACGATATCGGCCACGGAGTAGATGCGCCCGGCCGGCACTTCGGCGGCTTCCAGGGCGCTGAGCACCTGCTCGATAGGCAGGCTGCTGGTCCAGTGGGTGATGGCGGCATCGAGCAAACCGCTTTTCGCCGCGCGGCCATCGTTGTGGGCGAATTCGGCGGCTTCGGCCAGGTCGACGCGGCCGATGGTGGTCATCAGGCGCTTGTAGATCGGGTCGCTGTTGCCGGCGATCACCACATAGGCGCCGTCGGCGGTCAGGTAGGTATTCGAGGGCGCAATGCCGGGCAAGGCGCCGCCGCTGCGCTCGCGCACATGGCCGAGCATGTCGTATTCGGGCACCAGGCTTTCCATCAGGTTGAACACGCTTTCCGCCAGGGACACATCGACAATCTGCCCGTCGCCCTGGCCGGTCTTGACCCGCAGCAACGACATCAGCGCGCCGATCACACCATGTAACGACGCGAGGGAGTCGCCCAGGCTCACGCCGACCCGCGCCGGAGGCGAGTCCGGGTTGCCGGTGGTGTAGCGAATGCCGCCCATGGCCTCGCCGATGGCACCGAAGCCGGGGCGGTCGCGGTACGGGCCGGTCTGGCCGTAGCCGGAGATACGCACCAGGGTCAGTTGGGGGTTAAGCGCGTGCAGTACGTCCCAGCCCAGGCCAAGTTTTTCCAGGCCACCGGGGCGCAGGTTTTCGATCAGCACATCGGCATCGCCGAGCAACTGCTTGATCAGGCTCAGGCCTTCAGCGGACTTGAGGTCCAGGGCCAGGGATTTCTTGTTACGTGATTGCAGGTACCACCAGAGCGAAGTGCCTTCATGCAGCTTTCGCCATTTACGAAGCGGATCGCCCTGCCCCAGGGCTTCGATCTTGATCACCTCGGCGCCGAACTCGGCCATCAGCCGGGCGGCGAACGGCGCAGCAATCAGGGTGCCGATCTCGATCACCTTGATACCGGTCAGGGGAGCCGTCATGGGGTGTACCTCTTGTTCTTGGAATTTGCGGCCAAGGCTAGAGGACAGGGACAGGATAAATCCAACCGTCAGTTGGCAAGGAGCGTTCGCAAAACGCGAACGCTTAGCGATTTGCCTGTCGGACGAGGCTGTCAGGCCGCTCCAGAGAAGGCGCCGTGATGCTCAGGTAATCGAACAACAACCGACTCACCGGCGACAACTGCGCCTCATCGCGCACCACCAGGATCAAACTGCGATCCGACCAGGCATCGGTCAGCGGCACGGCATGCAGGCCCAGTGCACGGCCAAACAATTCATAGGCCTTCAGCGGCAGGATGCCGATGCCCATGTTCGCCTGGACCATCCGGCACATCGCATCAAAGCCCGGCACATGAATACGCAGGCGCAGCAGCTTGCCGGCCTCGCGCGCGGCGGCGTGGGTACGCATATTGATCGAGCTGGCCGCGTGCAGGCCAACGTAGTCGGTGTCCAGGGTTTCGGCGAATGCCAGGCTTTCGCGCGGCGCCAACGGGTGATCCGCCGGCATCAGCACCACCAGCTTGTCGTGGCGATACGTCACGCTGGGCAGACCTTTGGTGTCGGTGTCACTGGAACAGATCCCCAGGTCCGCCACCCCATCCAGCACGCCTTGCACCACGCCCTTGCTGGGACGTTCTTCGAGGTCGGTTTTCACTTCAGGATGCAACTCGGAAAAATCCCGCAAGTCTTCCGGAAGAAACTGAATAATCGCCGAGAGATTGGCCAGCATCCGCACATAACCGCGCACACCGTGGCTGTGTTCGCCGAGTTCCAGACCCATTTTCTCCACGTTGAACAGCATCTGCCGGGCATGGTGCAGCAGGGTTTCGCCAGCGGCGGTGAGGTCCATGCCCTTGGCCCGCCGCACGAACAGGCTCACCCCCAGTACCTGCTCCAGCTCCATCAAGCGCTTGCTGGCCGCCGACACGGCGATGGCTTCGCGGGCGGCGGCGCGGGTCAGGGTGCCCTCTTCGAACACCGCGACGAACAGTTGAAGGGTGATCAGATCCAGGCGACGCACCAGGCTTTTGTGCAGCATCAGGCGCGCTCGGATGCCAGGCGATTAATCTGCGCCTGTTCCACAACCGGTTGCGGCGCGCCATGCCTCACCGCCGTCAACATCGCACGGCCGACGGTCTCGGTGCTCACCACCCAGCCCGGCTTGACCCGACGCACCAACGAAAGCACTGGCCCGAGCACGGAATAAAAGGATTGATACAGCGGCGTCTTCGAACGCACGCCATGCAGCGGCTGAATGATCCCCGGCCGGAACAGGTACACCGCCTTGAACGGCAGGCGCAGCAAGGCATTCTCGGTCTTGCCCTTGACCCGCGCCCACATCGACTTGCCCGCCTCGGAACTGTCGGTACCGGCGCCGGACACGTAGATAAAGGTCATCTGCGGATTAAGCCGCGCCAGGGTGCTGGCCGCGACGAGGGTCAGGTCATAAGTGAGGTGGGTGTACCGGGTTTCATTCATGCCCGTCGAGGAGACACCGAGGCAGAAGAAACACGCGTCAAACCCTTGCAGCAGGTTTTCCAGGGGGTGGAAATCCAGCATGTCGCTGTGCAACACCTGATGCAGCTTGCCGTGTTCCTGGGTCAGGGGCGTGCGGCCGACGGCGACGACTTCCTGTACGTCAGCGGCCAGCAGGCACTCGCGCAGGACGCCCTGGCCGACCATGCCGGTGGCACCGAATAACAGAACTCTCATAAGGGGACCTCAGCGGCAAGCCGCAAGCTTCATGCTCAAGTTGAATGCAGTGCGAGATTCGCACCTTAACAGCTTGTAGCTTAACGCTTGCAGCTTGAGGCTGCCCCGTCAGAAAGCGCTGCGAAAGATCTCCTCAATCTGACGCTGATCGGCGCGCCGTGGGTTGGTCAGCCCGCACGCGTCTTTCAATGCATTGGTGGCCAGCAGCGGAATGTCCTGCAACTTGGCGCCCAGTTCGCGCAGGCCGGCGGGGATTTCAACGTCCTGGGACAGGCTGCGAATGGCGGCGATAGCGGCTTGGGCGCCCTCTTCGTCAGTGGTGCCCTTGGCGTCGACACCCAGCGCACGGCCGACGTCGCTCAAGCGTTTGGCACTGACGCTGGCGTTGAAGCTTTGCACGTGGGGCAGCAGCACCGCGTTGCACACGCCGTGGGGCAGGTCGTACAGACCGCCGAGTTGGTGGGCCATGGCATGCACGAAACCCAGGGAGGCATTGTTGAACGCCATGCCCGCGAGGAACTGGGCATACGCCATGTTTTCCCGCGCGACCTTGTCGCTGCCGTCGCGTACCGCCAGGCGCAGGTTGGCGCTGATCAGTTCGATGGCCTTGATCGCGCAGGCGTCGGTGATCGGGGTGGCCGCCGTGGAGACGTAGGCTTCGATGGCGTGGGTCAGGGCGTCCATGCCGGTGGCGGCGGTGAGGCCCTTGGGCATGCCGACCATCAGGCTCGGGTCGTTGACCGACAGCAGCGGCGTAACGTTGCGGTCGACGATGGCCATTTTTACGTGGCGGGTTTCGTCGGTGATGATGCAGAAACGCGTCATCTCGCTGGCGGTGCCGGCGGTGGTGTTGATCGCCACCAGGGGCATCTGCGGTTTGCTCGATTGGTCGACGCCTTCGTAGTCGCCGATATGCCCACCGTTGGTAGCGCACAGGGCGATGCCCTTGGCGCAGTCATGGGGCGAACCGCCGCCCAGAGACACCACGAAATCGCAGGCGCTCTGCTGCAACAACGCCAGGCCTTTCTCGACGTTTTCCACATTGGGGTTGGGCTTGGCGCCGTCGTAGATGACCGAGTCGATGTCCTGCATCGCCAGCTTCTCGGCGATCATGCTGGCCACGCCCGCCTTGGCCATACCCGCGTCGGTGACGATCAGTGCTTTGCGAAAACCATAGTTGCGAATGGCATTCATGGCTTCGTCGAGGCAGTCGGTGCCCATGATGTTGACGGCGGGAATGAAGAAGGTGCTGCTCATGGCGAATCCTCGGATGACGTTTATGCCTACAGCATCAACCTCACCTGCCTGCGGCACCTTGATCAGGATCAACACCCACTCGTGATAAAGTCGCCATCCAGCCGATTTCGAGTAGACCCGCCGCAATGAAGGATTTCCAGGATATTGACGCCCACCTTGAAGACTGGAGCGCCCTGCGCAGCAGCACTGCCTTCAGTGGGATTCTGATCGGCAATGGCGCGAGCCGCACGATTTGGGAAGACTTCGCCTACGACTCGCTGTTCGAAAACGCGCGCACCGTCGAAGAAAAACCCCTCGGTCAATCCGAACTCAGCGTGTTCGACGCCCTGCAAACCCGCAGCTTCGAGCACGCCCTGGGCGCACTGAAAACCACCAGTCGGGTCAACAAGGCCCTGGCGGTCAGCTCGGCGGCGCCGCGTAATCGCTACTACGCGATCAAGGAAGCGCTGATCAATACCATCCACGCCGTGCACATTCCGTGGCGCCTGGTGCAGCCGTCGACGCTGGCGACGATCAACCGCGAACTGGCGAACTACACCAGCGTGTTCACCACCAACTACGACCTGCTCAACTATTGGGCGATCCTGCACACGCCGGGCATCGATGACCTGTTCCGCAGCGCCGATGCCAGCTTCGACCTGCGCAACACCCACACCGATGCCACACGCATCCTCTACCTGCACGGCGGCTTGCACCTGGTGCGCAACCTTGACGGCACCGCGCGCAAGTTGCCAAGCACCGACAGCACCTTGCTCAGCAGCTTTGCGATCAACAACACGATCAAGACCCTGGACGATGTGCCGCTGTTCATCAACGAAGGCAAGGTGGAAGAGAAGCTCAAGACCATCCGCAGCTCGGATTACCTGTCGTTCTGTTATGAGCAGTTGCTGACCCATAAGGGCGCGCTGTGCATCTTTGGCCATGGCCTGGGGCCGCAGGATAAACACCTGGTGGATGCCATTCGCCAGGCCCGTCCCACGACCCTGGCGATCTCGGTATCGGGCCGCAGCGACGGGTTTATTCGCCAGCAGAAGCGGCGGTATTCGGAGTTGTTTGATGGCAGCGGCGCGCAGTTGAAGTTTTTTGCGGCGCGCACGCATCCGTTGGGTGATCCGGCGCTGTCGGTACCTGTGGAACGCTGAGCAACATGTGGGAGCAAGCCCCCTCCCACATTTAAATCGAGTACATCCTTTAAATAGAGACAAATGATAATGATTCTCGATAGAATTCACGACTTTTCCACGTCGTGCTTCGTCAAGAAGGATCTCCATGTCTCGTCCCAAGCCCGACCCGTTGTCGGCCGATGCCTTTCGCGGGTTCTATGCAGATATTCTGTATTTCCTGCGCAGACGCACGGACAACGCCAGCGACGCGGCGGACATGACCCAGGATGTCTTTACCCAATGGCTGGACTACCGCGACCGGGCCAAGGTCGAGCAGCCACGGGCATTTCTGTTTCAGATGGCACGCAACCTGCTGCGTGATCACTGGCGTAAACAGAAGGTACGGCAGACCGTTCACTCAGATCAGGCCGACATGGACGCCGAACCGGTCACCGACGAGCAAAACGATCCCATGACCGCCGCGCTTCGTATGCAACGCCTGGAACAGCTGAAAGAAGTCCTCGCCGAACTCTCGCCCCGCAGGCGAGAAGCCCTTATGCTGCACCGCTTCGAAGGCCTGAGCCAGGCGCAGATCGCCGAGCGCATGGGTATTTCGACGAGCATGGTGGAAAAGCACATCGCTTTTGCCCTGCTGCATTGCAAGCGACGCCTTCAAAACGACCCCGGCACGGAGCAGCCAGAATGAACCGCCTGAGCGACACCGACGGCCTGGATATCGAAGACAGCGATGCTATCGACGCCCAAGCCGCCAGTTGGTTTGCCCGCAACCGTAACGACGCGGACCGTGCCGACCGCAAGGCCTTTGCCGCCTGGCAGGCCACGCCCGCCCATGCCCGCGCCTATGCCGAATTCGAGCAGCTGTGGGACGACCTGGCCCAGTTGCAGCAACTGAACAAACCCGTGGCACTGCCCAAGCGCAAACCGTCGGTGTGGCGCCCGGCCCTGGCCGTAGCCGCCGCCCTGCTATGCGCCGTATTGGCCACCCCTCTCGGCGCGCCCCGCGAGCTGTATCACAGCCAGGTGGCGACCCATGCCAAAGGCATGCGCACCCTGAACCTGCCCGATGGCAGCACCCTGTATGTGAATGCCAACACCCGCCTGCGTGTGGATTTCAGCGCCCACCAGCGCATCCTGCACCTGGACAAGGGCCAGGTGTATATAGAGGTGGCGGCCGACAAAGAGCGGCCGCTGTTCGTACAGGCGGGCGAAGCGAGTGTGCGGGTGGTCGGCACCGGCTTCGATGTGCGCCGCAGCCAGCAGCAACTGGTGGTCAGCGTCGCCCACGGCCAGGTCGCTTTCGAGCCTTCCCCGAAAAGCCCCGTGGCGCTGCTCGGCGCCCGGCAACGCGCCAGCTACCAATACGCCAAAGGCACCTTGCAGCAGCAGACGCTCACGGCAGAAGAAGTCGCCGACTGGCGCAGCGGGCACTTGTCATTTCGCAACCGCGAACTGGCCAGCCTGATCGACGAACTGAGCCTCTACCGCCCGCAGGCACCGTTGCAGGTGAGTAACGCCGTGGCCCACCTGAAGGTGTCGGGCAACCTGGATGTGAATGACCCCGACGCCCTGCTCAACGCCCTGCCCGCCCTGTTGCCGGTGAAAACGGTGGTTTCGGCCGATGGCATCGTACATATCGAACCGAGCAAATAACCCCCAAAAACCACACTTGAGAATATTTTGCATTCGCAGGTGTGGTTTTTTTTGCCTGCCCCGTCTTCCTCTGGTCTGCATTTGACACGCACACCTTTTTGGCTATTTAGCCGCACCGGGGGATTTCATGTTTCGCGCGCCTTGCCACGCTTCGCACCTGTTTTTTCGACCGACCCTCATCGCCACCTGCCTGGCCTTCAGCCTCAGCGCCCAGGCCGAGTCATTCAAGCTGCAACTGCCGGCCCAATCGCTGGCCACGTCCCTGAGCCAGGTGGCTCAACAGGCAAAAATCCAGCTGCTGTTCGATGAAACCCTGCTCAAGAACGTGCAGGCTCCGGCGCTCAACGGTGACTTCACCCCGGAAGTGGCGATACGCAGCCTGCTGAAAAACGGCGAGTTCACCTTGATCAAGGTCGGCAGCACCTACGTGGTAAGGCCCGAAGAGGCCAAGACCACCCAGAGCGGCGCCGTACAATTGGATACCTTGAGCGTGATCGGCACCGGCACCAAGGTCGACTCCAGCACCGTCGGTCGCTCAACCATGAACCAGGCGGATATTGACCGCTATCAGCCCAACAACATCCCCTCGCTGCTGCAGAACCTGCCTGGTGTATTCATGGGCGGCTCGCCCAAACCCGGTGGCCAGACCATCAACATTCGCGGGATGGGCGAGGCCGAAGATGTGCCGATGTCGGTGGATGGCGCCACCAAAAGTGGCTTTGAGCGCTATCAGCAGGGCACGGTGTTTATCGAGCCGGAGCTGATCAAGAACGTCGAAGTGGAAAAAGGGCCCTACTCGCCCTTCACCGGCAACGGTGGCTTCGGCGGCTCGATCATCATGGAAACCAAGGATGCCCCAGACCTGCTGGAGGACGGCCGCAACGCCGGGGCCATGCTCAAATATGGCTACGCCAGCAACGACCACGAACAGGTCTACAGTTCAGCGGTGTATGGCCGTACCGATGATGGCCGCTTCGATGCACTCGCCTACCTGACCCAGCGCGATGGCGGTGACATGAAGCTGGCCGGCACCCCGCCCGATCCCGAAAACCGCTACCCGATCAACCCCAAGCGCTTGCCCAACAGCGCGCAGAATGTGGACGGCAAACTGTTCAAGTTCAACGCCCACCTCACTGACGAACACAGCGTGGGCCTGTCCTACTCGCGGTCCAACAGCCAGCGATGGACCCCGTTCTCGGCCAAAAGCTATCCGACCCCGCCGCTGCAATCCGCGATTGACCGCTATGGTTACGAAGGCGCCTTGAAACGCTTCCTCGCCAACCGTGAAACCATCGACACCACCTATTCGGGCAAGTACCTCTACCAGCCGCTGGACAACCCGCTGATCGACATGAAGCTCAGCTATTCGGTGTCCCATACCGACCAGACCGATGAGCGCGAGGCCGACGCGTCGTTCTCCCTGGCCACGGGTGGGCGCAAGATGGACACGGCCTACGGTGACAAGATTCTGGAACTGCGCAACATCAGCCTGTTCAGCACCGGCCCGCTGGAACACGCCGTGACCACCGGCGTGCAGGTACGCAAGCACAAGCGTGAAACCGAAAGCTGGATGCCCGGCGCGACCTATAACACTGCCAAGTACAACTACGGGCACTTCCAGCCGTACTTCATGCCCCACGGCAAAGTCGATACCAATGCGTTCTACCTGCAGGACGCGGTGACCCTCGGCGACGTGACTATCACGCCGTCCCTGCGCTATGACCACGTACGTAACCGGGGCGAAGCCAACGATGCGCCGTACTACAGCAACCCGGACCCGAGCATCGGCCATGACTACAGCGACCGCACCTATACCGGTTGGTCACCGCGCCTGGCCGCCTACTGGAACATCACGCCGGACGTGGCGATGTTTGCCAGCTGGAACAAGACCTGGCGCGCCCCGGTGATCGACGAGCAGTACGAAGTCCAGGGCGTCGGCAGCCGCACCTCCACCAGCCTCAACCTCGACCCGGAGCGCATCACCGCCATCACCGCGGGCAACGTCACCAACTTCTCCAACCTCATCGGCCGTGGCGATAACCTGCAACTGCGTACGACGCTATTCCACAACCGTATCGAGGACGAGATTTTCAAGGCGACGGGCATCGGCTGTGACCGTCAGAACACCGTAGTGGGGAGCATCGACAGCGTCTGCACAAGCGCCGACATGGCCGCCAAGACCAACTACCGCAACGTCGGCGGCATGACCATCAAGGGCTTCGAGCTTGAGGCCTACTACGACTCGACCTACCTGTTCGGCTCGGTGTCCTACTCCTACGCCACAGGCAAACGCGATAACCCCTACACCAACCCGTGGGCCACCGACATCCACGTCTGGGCCCGGGACATTCCACCGGCCAAATGGGTGGTGATGATGGGCAACAAAATCCCAAGCTGGGACGCACAGTTCGGATGGCAAGCGCAGTTCGTGCGCAAGACTGACCGCCTGCCCAGCGATAGATACTCAGGCGGCTTGAACAGCTCGGTGGGCGACACGTTCTACGACCAATACGCCAACGAGTCCTACGCCAGCATGGGCCTGTTCGCCAACTGGAAACCGCAGCAGGCCGGTCTTAAAGGCACCGAGGTCAACTTCACTGTCGACAACCTGCTCAACAACAACTACCGGCCCGCCCTCAGCGGGGACCGTGCCTACAGCCAAGGGCGCAACGCCAAGATCAGCGTCACGCGCTTCTTCTGAAAAACTGTACGGATAAATCCGCACCCAGCTGTAGGCCCGCAATCGGCGGGGGGTGTGGCTAGATGGGCTTCCCTTGAAGCCCTCTGGATTTCGGATCCCTCCCATGAGCTCGCGCGAAAACACCGGCATGGCCCTCGGCCTGCTGGGCGTCATCATCTTCAGCCTGACCCTGCCCTTCACCCGCATCGTGGTGCAGGAAATCCACCCGTTGCTCAACGGCCTGGGCCGTGCGTTGTTCGCGGCGGTGCCGGCGGCAGCGCTGTTGCTGTGGCGCCGTGAGCGCTGGCCGACCTGGCGCCAGGTGCGGGGTTTGTGCCTGGTGATCGCCGGGGTCATCCTCGGTTTCCCGGTGCTGTCGGCGTGGGCCATGCAAACCTTGCCGGCGTCCCATGGGGCGCTGGTCAACGGCCTGCAACCGCTGTGCGTGGCGCTGTATGCGGCGTGGCTGTCCCATGAGCGGCCGTCGAAAGCCTTCTGGGCCTGCGCGGCGTTGGGCAGTGCGCTGGTGTTGAGTTATGCGTTGATCACCGGCGCCGGCAGTATCCAGGCCGGCGATTTATTGATGCTCGGCGCGATAGCCGTCGGTGGCCTGGGCTATGCCGAAGGCGGCCGGTTGGCCAAGGAAATGGGCGGCTGGCAGGTGATCTGCTGGGCGCTGGTGCTGTCCACGCCGGTGTTGATCGGCCCGGTGTGGTACCTGGCGGCGCAGCACCAAGGCGCGATTTCCATGCGCACCTGGTGGGCGTTCGGTTATGTGTCGCTGTTCTCGCAGTTCCTGGGGTTCTTTGCCTGGTACGCCGGGTTGGCCATGGGCGGCATTGCGCGGGTCAGCCAGATTCAGCTGTTGCAGATCTTCTTCACCATCGCGTTTTCGGCGTTGTTCTTTGGTGAACATATCGAGCCGATTACCTGGGTGTTTGCCTGTGGGGTGATCGTGACGGTGATGCTCGGGCGCAAGACGGCGGTGCAGGCTGCGCCGATCGCTAAACCTGCCGCGTCGGCGTAGCAGCTGTCGAGCGCAAGCGAGGCTGCGTCAGGCGCGCTGCCGATTTAAGCTCGAGTCGCGGCCGACGCAGCCTCGCCGGGGCTCGACAGCTACGGAATTCACGTGTCGACCCTCTATTTCAGGTAACCATCCGCGCGCAGCAGGGTTTCCAGGCAGTGTTCGGAGATGTGATAGAACGCCTTGAGCGCCTGGATTTTCTCCAGCAACTGCGCGTTGTCCACCGGCTCCGCACGCTTGACCGCGAGGATCATCTTGTTCTTGTTGGTGTGTTCCAGGGAGATGAACTCGAACACCTTGGTCTCGTAGCCACAGGCTTCGAGGAACAATGCCCGCAAGCTGTCGGTGACCATTTCCGCCTGCTGGCCCAGGTGCAGGCCGTATTGCAGCATCGGCTTGAGCAGCGCCGGGCTCTGGATCTGCAGGCGAATCTGCTTATGGCAGCACGGCGAGCACATGATGATCGACGCGCCCGAGCGGATGCCGGTGTGGATTGCGTAATCGGTGGCGATGTCGCAGGCATGCAGGGCGATCATCACGTCGAGTTCGCTGGGCGCCACGCTGCGTACGTCGCCGCACTTGAACACCAGCCCCGGATGCTCCAGGCGCGCGGCGGCGGTGTTGCACAGGGTCACCATGTCTTCGCGCAGTTCAACGCCAGTCACTTCGCCCTCGGCCTTGAGGGTGTTGCGCAAGTAGTCGTGGATCGCAAACGTGAGGTAGCCCTTGCCCGAACCGAAATCGGCAACGCGCACCGGTTGGTCCAGCTTCAGCGGTGACGACGTCAGCGCATGGCTGAACACTTCGATGAACTTGTTGATCTGCTTCCACTTGCGCGACATCGACGGGATCAGCGCCTGCCTGGCGTCGGTCACGCCCAGGTCGGCGAGGAACGGCCGGCTCAGGTCGAGGAAGCGATTCTTCTCCCGGTTATGCTCGGCCGATGGCGCCTCGCGCAGTTGTTGCGGCTTGCTCCTGAACAGCGAGCTTTTGTTCTTCTTGCTGTATTCCAACTGGGCTTCGTCGGTCAGCGACAGCAGGTGCGCGTTCTTGAACGACGCCGGCAGCAACTCGGCAATCGCCGCCACGCCATCGGCCAGCGCCAAGTTCTTGGTGATGTCGCGGGTCTTGTAGCGGTAGACGAAGGACAGGCACGGCTGCTCCTTGACCGTCACCGCCTTGATAATCAGCCGCTGCAACTCGGCTTCGTCACCGACGTACTTGGCCAGCACCAGCTTGATAAAGGCGTTCTGCGCAAGGCTTGTGCTCAACAGTTCGATGAACTGGGCGTGATGATCCGGCGCAGGGCGGCCAGGTTGAGCGGTAACGGACATGAACAAAAACGCCTCGGACAGGGAATGCCGGGCATTTTAGGGGGGATGGGGGTTTAGGGCACGGGGTTATTTGATCAACGGTACTGCGCCTGACTACTTGGGACCCAATGTGGGAGGGGGCTTGCCCCCGATGGCGGTGTGTCAGCCAGCTCATTAGTGACTGATACTCCGCTATCGGGGGCAAGTCCCCTCCCACATTTGATCTCCAGTGTTGGATGTTCTATTCGAGTACGACCAGGCGATTTGGCAACTCATTGCGGGTTTGTGTCACCGGTACATGCACCTTCAACAACTCTCCACACGCTTCAATGCACGCGATAAATCCCGCCAGCGTCTGCCCCTGTTTCACCTGCTGGGTAAACGCCTTGACGATCCCATCCCAATGACTGTCATCCAGGCGGCTGGAAATGCCGTCATCCACCAGGATCTCCACATAACGCTCGGCCTCGCAGACAAAAATCAGCACCCCGGTGCTGCCCAGCGTGTGGTGCAGGTTCTGCTCCAGGAACTGCCGACGTGCAAGGTTGGAGGCGCGCCAATGGCGCACCGAGCGTGGGATCAGGCGGGTGGTCACCTTGGGCAGGCGAAACAGCAGGCACAACACGATGAACGTCGCCCACTGCGCCAATAGTAAGGTGTACATGGTCAGGTAGCCCGACAGGTAATGCACCACGCCCGGCACCACCAAGGCGATCAGGCTGGCCCACAGCAGGGGGATGTAGGCGTAATCGTCGGCGCGGGCCGCCAGCACGGTGACCAGTTCGGCGTCGGTGGTTTTTTCGACCCGGGCGATCGCTTCGGCGACTTGGCGCTGCTCGTGTTCAGTCAGTAATGCCATGGTTGTAGATGCTCTTTTCTAGTTATTGTCATTACCAGCCGCCCGACGCGCCGCCGCCGCCGAAGCCACCACCGCCGCCTCGGAAACCGCCACCGCCACCTCCACCTCCGCCGCCGCCGCGTCCACTGCTGCTGAGGATCGCCAGCAGGATCGCGCCCACCGGCAGGCCCATGCGATTGCACAGCCACAACACGCCGATCAGCAGGATGAACAGGCCGATGGAAAACCCGGGATTATCCTTGGCAAAGTTGGCATCCGCCACATGCGCCGGCACCGCCAGCGGTTCACCGCCGACCACTTGCACCATCGCCGCCACGCCGTCGCTGATGCCCTGGCTGAAATGGCCGGCCTTGAACTTGGGGGCAATCACCTGGTTGATGATCACCCAGGACTGCGCATCGGTGAGCACGCCCTCGAGGCCATAGCCGACTTCGATGCGCAACGTGCGCTCATCACGGGCGACGAGCAGCAACGCGCCGTTGTCCTTGCCCTTCTGGCCGATACCCCACTGGCGGCCCAGCTGGTAACCGTAGTCCTCGATGGGCACGCCCTGCAGGTCGGGCACCGTGACCACCACGATCTGGTCGCCACGGGTCTGTTCCAGCGCCTGCAACTGCTGGGTGAGGTGCTCGCGCGTGGCCGGGTCGATCATCTGGGCCGTGTCCACCACCCGTCCGCTCAACGCCGGGAACGTCAGCGCCGCCTGGGCCACACCCACGCCGGTCAGCAACCACAGCGCCAGGCCTATCCGTAATAAACGCATCGACACCTCAGTGCAGCCTTATTTGAACTTCACTTGCGGCGCTTTATCGGCATCGGCACTGGTGGCTTCAAAGGTGGCGCGGATCGGCAAGTCGCTGTACATCACGCTGTGCCACAGGCGGCCAGGGAAAGTGCGGATCTCGGTGTTGTACGCCTGCACGGCCTGGATGAAATCGCGACGAGCCACGGCGATGCGGTTTTCGGTGCCTTCAAGCTGGGATTGCAGGGCCAGGAAATTCTGGTTGGCCTTCAGGTCCGGGTAGCGCTCGGACACCACCATCAAGCGGCTGAGGGCACCGCTCAAACCGTCCTGGGCCTGTTGGAACTGCTTGAGTTTTTCCGGGTTATCCAGGGTGCTGGCATCCACCTGGATCGAGGTAGCCTTGGCCCGCGCCTCGATCACGGCGGTCAGGGTGTCTTGCTCATGGGCGGCGTAACCCTTGACCACTTCCACCAGGTTGGGGATCAGGTCGGCGCGACGTTGGTACTGGTTCTGCACCTGGCCCCAGGCGGCCTTGGCCTGTTCGTCCAGGGTCGGAATGGTATTGATACCGCAGCCGCTCAGTACTGTGCTGACCAATAGCAAAGCCGCGGCCTTGAAGCCCCAGCGGGAATAGTGTGCTGCTTGCATGGTGTTTCTCCTGCCCAAACTGGATGGAATGTGACGACTAACCCTAAAAACCACACGCTTGGGGCATAATCCGCCACCACTGGAATGCATCGAGCCAATCAGCTACAAAGATGCCCAGCGCGATAAAGAGTTCAGAGTGTGCTGCATTTATCTGAACAACACCCGAACAACAATAGACGCTCCCCACATTTTGGCCGATCAGCCTAATCGCTGTGCAGTGAGCCGAAAAAGGATATTCATGAAGAAGCTGTGTTTGCTCGGCCTTGTTGCCACTCTGGCCACCCACCCCGTCTGGGCAGAAACAAAGCCTGCTGCGCTCAAGGACAAGGACGCCTTCGTCAGCGACCTGCTCAAGCAGATGACCCTCGATGAAAAGATCGGCCAATTGCGCCTGATCAGCATCGGCCCTGAAATGCCCCGCGAGCTGATCCGCAAGGAAATCGCCGCCGGCCGTATCGGTGGCACGTTCAACTCCATCACCCGCCCGGAAAACCGTCCGATGCAGGACGCGGCCATGCGCAGCCGGTTGAAGATCCCGATGTTCTTCGCCTATGACGTGATCCACGGCCACCGCACGATCTTCCCGATCAGCCTGGCCCTGGCCTCGAGCTGGGACATGGACGCCATCGGCCGTTCCGGGCGCATTGCCGCCCAGGAAGCCGCCGCCGACAGCCTCGACATCACCTTTGCGCCGATGGTCGACATCTCCCGCGACCCGCGCTGGGGCCGCACGTCCGAAGGCTTCGGTGAAGACACCTATCTGGTCTCGCGGATTGCCGAGGTGATGGTCAAGGCCTTCCAGGGCACCAGCCCGGCGAATGCCGACAGCATCATGGCCAGCGTCAAGCACTTCGCCCTCTACGGCGCAGTGGAAGGCGGGCGCGACTACAACGTGGTCGACATGAGCCCGGTCAAGATGTACCAGGACTACCTGCCGCCGTACCACGCGGCGATCAAGGCCGGCTCCGGCGGCGTGATGGTGGCGCTCAACTCGATCAACGGCGTGCCCGCCACCGCCAACACCTGGCTGATGAACGACCTGTTGCGCAAGGACTGGGGCTTCAAGGGCCTGGCCGTCAGCGACCACGGTGCGATCTTCGAGCTGATCAAGCACGGCGTGGCCAAGGACGGGCGCGAAGCCGCCAAGCTGGCGATCAAGGCCGGCATCGACATGAGCATGAACGACTCGCTGTACGGCAAGGAACTGCCTGGGCTGCTCAAGTCCGGCGAGATCGAACAGAGCGACATCGACAACGCCGTGCGTGAAGTGCTCGGCGCCAAGTACGACATGGGCCTGTTCAAAGACCCGTACCTGCGCATCGGCAAGGCCGTGGATGACCCGGCCGACACCTACGCCGACAGCCGCCTGCACCGTGCCGAGGCCCGTGATGTGGCGCGCCGCAGCCTGGTACTGCTGAAGAACCAGAACGACACCCTGCCGCTGAAAAAGTCCGCGACCATTGCGCTCGTGGGCCCACTGGCCAAGGCGCCGATCGACATGATGGGCAGCTGGGCCGCTGCCGGTAAGCCTGCGCAATCGGTGACCCTGCTCGATGGTTTGAATGCGGTGATCGGCGAGAAGGGCAAAATCATCTACGCCCGTGGCGCCAACATCACCAACGACAAGGCCGTGGTCGACTACCTCAACTTCCTCAACTTCGACGCCCCGGAAGTCGTGGATGACAAACGCGCGCCGCAGGTGTTGATCGATGAGGCCGTCAAGGCGGCCAAGGATGCCGACGTCATCGTGGCCGCCGTGGGTGAGTCCCGTGGCATGTCCCACGAATCCTCCAGCCGCACCGACCTGAACATCCCGCAAAGCCAGCGCGACCTGATCAAGGCCCTTAAGGCCACCGGCAAGCCGCTGGTATTGGTGCTGATGAACGGCCGTCCGCTGTCGATCCTGGACGAGACCCAACAGGCCGACGCCATCCTGGAAACCTGGTTCGCCGGTACCGAAGGCGGCAACGCCATCGCCGACGTGCTGTTCGGTGACTACAACCCGTCGGGCAAGCTGCCGATCACCTTCCCACGTTCCGTTGGGCAGATTCCGACCTACTACAACCACCTGACCATCGGCCGGCCATTCACTCCAGGCAAGCCGGGCAACTACACCTCGCAGTACTTCGATGACACCACCGGGCCGCTGTTCCCGTTTGGCTATGGCCTGAGCTACACCACGTTCAGCCTGTCGGACATGGCGCTGTCGTCGACCACCCTGAACAAGACCGGCAAACTCGACGCCAGCGTCACGGTGCAGAACACCGGCAAGGTCGATGGCGAAACCGTGGTGCAGTTGTATATCCAGGACGTGGCGGGCTCGATGATCCGTCCGATCAAAGAACTGAAGAACTTCCAGAAGGTCATGCTCAAGGCTGGCGAAGAGCGCACCTTGCACTTCACCATTACCGAGGAAGACTTGAAGTTCTACAACACCCAGCTCAAGTTTGCGGCGGAACCGGGTGAGTTCAATGTGCAGATCGGGCTGGACTCCCAGGACGTACAGCAGCAGACGTTCGAATTGCTATAGGAGGCAGCTTCAAGTTGCAAGCTACAAGCGGCAAGGAAGAGCAGTTCTGCTTTTAACTTGCAGCTTGCAGCTTGCAGCTTGCAGCTTGCAGCTTGCAGCTTGCCGCTGTTCCTAGCTCCTTCTGTCAAGAAGGTTCACCACCAACCGATCAATCCACCCCCACACCCGCTGCTTCACCCGCCGCCATAACGGCCGCGCCTTCCACGCCTCCAGGCTCACCGCCTGGCTCTGGGCAAAATCCCGTTCGAAACTGCCCGCCACCGCCGCCGTCAATTCGGGGTCCAACGCTTCGAGGTTGGCTTCCAGGTTGAAGCGCAGATTCCAGTGGTCGAAATTGCACGAACCAATGCTCACCCAATCGTCCACCAGCACCATCTTCAAGTGCAAAAAGCACGGCTGGTATTCAAAGATCTGCACGCCACCGCGCAGCAACCGCGGGTAATAACGGTGCCCGGCGTAGCGCACGGAGGGGTGGTCGGTGCGTGGGCCGGTGAGGAGCAAACGTACATCCACCCCTCGCCCTGCTGCCCGACGCAATGCGCGGCGCACACCCCAGGTGGGCAGAAAATACGGCGTGGCGAACCAGATACGCTGTTGGCTGTTGTTCAGCGCGCGAATCAGCGATTGCAAGATGTCGCGGTGCTGTCGGGCGTCTGCGTAGGCCACTCGGCCAAGGCCTGGCCCCGTCGCCGGCACCTTGGGCAAGCGCGGCAAACCGAAATGGGTGGCGGGCTTCCACGCACGGCGTGCGACATTAGCGTGCCATTGCCGCTCGAACAGCGCCTGCCAGTCCAGCACCAGCGGGCCGCTGATCTGCACCATCACTTCATGCCAGTCGGCGCTGTCTTGCCCCGGTGTCCAGAACTCGTCGGTGACGCCCGTCCCGCCGACCACGGCGATTTCCTGGTCGATCAGCAACAGCTTGCGATGGTCGCGGTACAGGTTGCGCATCCAGCGGCGCCAGCTCAGGCGATTGTAGAAACGCAGCTCCACACCCACGTCGGTCAGGCGTTTACGCAGCCCGAGGGTAAAGGCCAGGCTGCCGTAATCATCAAACAAACACCGCACCCGCACGCCCCGCTCGGCCGCGAGCACCAACGCCTGCACCATCGCCTCTGCGCAGGCGCCGGCTTCCACCAGATACAACTCCAACTCCACTTGCCGCTCGGCCCGGGCAATGCCCACCAGCATCTGCGGAAAAAATTGCGGGCCGTCGATCAACAACTCGAAACGGTTGGCGCTGCGCCACGGGAACACTGCGCCGCTCACGTCAGCGCGCCGTAAAAATCAGCACCGCACCCACCGGCACCGACAAACTGATCGACGCCAGCCCCGCCGCCTTGCGCAACGCCGCCACCCCCGGCGCCAGCTCGAAGTCCTCGGCATGCAACACCACCGGTTCCAGGGTCACCACCTGGAAACGCCGATCATCCAGGCGCGTGGCCAACAACTCGGCGCTGTAGGTCTGGGTCTTGCCATGCAACGTGACGCTCATCGGCAGACGCAGCTCCAGTTGCGCGCCGGGGGCCAGGTCGTTGATGGGTTGCAGGTTGATCTGGGCACTGATCAGCGCGTCGGGGAAGGTCTTGATCTCGAACAGCTGATTGCGCATGCGCTCGTCACGCAGCGGGATGCCGCTGTTGACCGACTCCAGCTCCACCTCCAATTGCGCCGCGCCCTTGCTGTCGACCTTGCCATGCAGCACCAGGAAGCGATGGACCTCGGCGATCTCGGTGTTTTTGGTGGTGACGAACGACAGGCGCGAGGACTCGTTGTCCAGGTACCAGTCGGCGTGGGCAGGTACGGCGGCAGCGACCAGCAGGGCGAAGGCCAGGGATTTGATCAGGGGAGCGTTGAACATAAAGACTCGTAGGGAGGAAAAACCTGAACGAACCTTAACCGTGCCGCCAGCCAGGCGCAATGCACCTGCCACCGCGCCAACATGGGCGTTGTGGCACTTCAGGGATTCAGACGACAGCCCTGCCGATCCCCCAACCACCGCGCGCTGTGCGTACGCCCCAACCCACTGGCCGTTACTTCACTGCGCTCCGGGTTATCCCTGAACGCACTGGTCGGCACGTACTGCTTCACATAACCCCGGCAATAGTCGGCGGGATTATTTGCCACATACCGGCACGAGCAGTACTCCTTGGCCGTGTACGCCGCAATGATGTCGGGAAAGGCCTGCAGGTTGACGCGCTCGTGCCAAACCCAGCCCGACAGGGCGAGCAACAGCACCAGAAAAAGGCTGGTAAACGGCCGACGACGAATCATGGTTGCACCGCCGCAAGCACGCGCTTGAGCAGTTCGTTGTGGCGGTAGCTGCCGTCGCGATCATCGCCATAGCGCACGATGACCAGGTGTTCGTCGGGCATCACGTACAGCGCCTGGCCCCAATGACCGAGGGCGGCGAAGGTGTCGACGGGGGCGTCGGGCCAGGGTCTTGGGGCGCCTTGGTTGAGCCACCATTGGCCGCCGGGGACGGCTTCGTCCTGGCCGGCGGTGTATTTGTCGAAGGATTGGCGGTTGAAAGCGACCCAATCTTTGGGCAGCAATTGCTCGTCACCCCAGCGCCCGTCGCGCGCCATCAGCAGGCCGACACGCGCCAAGTCACGCGCGGTGAGGTAAGCGTAAGACGAGGCGACAAAGGTTTCGTCGGCATCGGTTTCCCAGGTGGCGTTGTGAATGCCCAGCGGCTTGAACAGCGCATCCCAGGGGTAACTCATGTACGCCTTGTGGCCGAGCATGCCCTTGAGCGCGGCGGACAGGATATTGCTGTCGCCGCTGGAATAACGAAAGACCTGGCCCGGTGCACTGAAGGATTCGGTGTTGGCGGCGAACTCGGCCATGTCCGCGCGCCCCCTGGTATAGAGCATCGCCACCACCGAGGATTTCAGCGGCGCGTATTCATAGTCTTCCTGCCAGTCCAGGCCCGAAGCCCAGTGCAGCAGGTCGGCCATGGTCACCTTGGCGTGTTGTTTCATCGGCGGGTAAAAGCGTGCTGCGGGGTCGGTCAACTTGAAGCGATTTTCACCGTAAGCCACGCCCAGCACGGTAGCCATCAGGCTTTTGCTGATGGACCAGGTCAGGTGTGGCGTGCTGGCCGTGGTCGGCGCGGCGTAGCGCTCATAGACAACCACGCCGTCGCGGATCACCAGCAGCGCATCGGTGCGAATGCCTTGGCGGGCAGTGTCGTCACGGGTTGGGAACGCATAGGCGTCAAGGGCTTCGACAGCGGGTCCTGCGAGCGGCGTGCCCTTGGCCCACTCCTTGTCAGGCCAGGTTTCAGCGCAGGCGGTAACGGTGACGAACAGCAGGGCAACGCACAACAGGCCTCTGACCATGGACGCAAACTCAAGGGAGCATTCAAGCCCGCGAGCCTAGCCGAGGGCGATGACAGATTTGCTACAGGGGGGCTGTCATCCAAGCGTCACCATAACTTCATGGAGATGACACCGAGCCTACATAGCCTGAGTTTGGACAAACAAGTCGACCGGCCGGAACGTGGCTGGCACTCGGAGATTCGCCATGACTCAGATCGCCCGCATCAGCGACACCGGCAATGAACGCCGTCTGCAAGCCGAACGCCTGGTTGGCGCCAACGCTTTGCAGGAAGCCCAGGCCTTGCGTTTCAACGTCTTCAGCGGCGAGTTCAACGCCAAGCTGAAAGGCGCGGAACACGGCCTGGACATGGATGACTATGATGTTCACTGCAGCCACATTGGCGTGCGGGATTTGAACAGCGGTCGACTCGTCGCCACCACCCGTTTGCTCGACCACCAGGCCGCCAGCACCTTGGGCCGGTTCTACAGCGAAGAAGAATTCAGCCTGCATGGCCTGCTGCATTTGCAGGGCCCGATCCTGGAAATCGGCCGCACCTGCGTCGACCCGGCCTACCGCAACGGCGGCACCATCGCCATATTGTGGGGCGAGTTGGCCGAAGTGCTCAACCAGGGCGGCTACAGCTACCTGATGGGCTGCGCGAGCATCCCGATGCACGACGGTGGTATCCAGGCCCACGCGATCATGCAGCGCCTGCGCGAACGCTACCTGTGCAACGAACACCTGCGCGCCGAGCCGAAAAAACCCTTGCCGGCGCTGGACCTGCCGACCAACGTGATCGCCGAGATGCCGCCGCTGCTCAAGGCCTACATGCGCCTGGGTGCGAAGATCTGCGGCGAGCCGTGCTGGGATGAAGATTTCCAGGTGGCCGACGTGTTCATCCTGCTCAAGCGCGATGAGCTATGCCCGCGTTATGCGCGCCACTTCAAGGCGGCCATGTGATGAGCCGCCTGCGCGTGTACGGGCGCATTGCCCGCGTACTGGTGGTCGTGGCGCTGGGCTTGAGCATGGCCAGTGTGTTTGGCCTGTTCGAACGCCTGGGCGTGGCCAACTCGATGGTACGGCGCCAGCGCTGGTCGCGGTTCTTCATGGCCAGGCTGACCAACGCCCTGCCCTTTCGCGTGACCGTGCACGGCGAGTTGCCGACGCAGCCAATGCTGTGGGTGAGCAACCACGTGTCCTGGACCGACATTCCGTTGTTGGGCGCAGTGGCGCCGATGTCGTTTTTGTCCAAGGCCGAAGTGCGTACCTGGCCGGTGGCCGGCTGGTTGGCGGCCAAGGCCGGTAGCTTGTTTATCCGTCGCGGTTCGGGTGACAGCCAATTGATCCGCAAGCAGATGACCCGCCATCTGGAACAACAGCACCCGTTGCTGATGTTCCCCGAAGGCACCACCACCGACGGCCGCAGCCTGCGTACCTTCCACGGGCGCTTGCTGGCCAGTGCGATTGACGCGGATGTGTCGCTGCAACCAGTGGCCATCCGTTATCTGCGCGATGGGCAGGTCGACCCGCTGGCACCGTTTATTGGCGATGACGATTTGCTCTCGCACCTGATGCGCCTGTTCGGCAATGACCAGGGCGATGTGGAAATCCACGTGCTCAAGCCGATTGCCTGCGCCGGGCAGGAACGCGCGGCGCTGGCGTTCCAGGCGCAGCAGGCGGTGCAGAGGGCGTTGTTTGGGCCGGTGCCGGAGACTGAACAAGTGCATGCTCGACCGGCTTTTGCAGCCTGAGATGTGAACACAGTTCAAATGTGGGAGGGGGCTTGCTCCCGATAGCAGTGGATCAGCCAGCATCAGTGGTGGCTGGCACACCGTAATCGGGAGCAAGCCCCCTCCCACATTTAGCTTTGTGTTGTCAGGTGGTTATGCGCAAAGGCTTGCAGTTCGGGGTAGAAGATCCGGAAGTCTTCACTCAACGGCTCATACAACTCACGCAATTCCTGCATCGCAAACCCTAATTCCTGGGGTTGCGTCAGCCGTCGCGAAATCCCGCGCAACACCTGCTCCATCACCGCAAACTCGCGGTACGCCCCCAACCAATCATCCGCGGCCATATACGGCGCAATCTGCGCCAGCCGTCCCGGCAACTGCGGTTCGGCCGCCAGCACGCGATACACCTGCGAAGTGAAGTGCTCCAGCGGCTGCTCGGCATACAGCGCCCAGTCCCGCGCCAGGCAATGGTCGAAAAACACATCAAGGACGATCCCGGCATAGCGCCGGCGGGTCAGGCTGAAGCGCGACAACGCCTCGCCCACCAAAGGGTGGCTGTCGGTAAAGCGGTCGATCGAGCGATGCAACTGGATCGCCGCTTCGATTTGCGGGCTGAACTGGCCCTGCAGGCGGCCTTTGACGAAGTCGCCATACAGGCTGCCCAGCAGTTGCGCAGGAAGTTGGCCGCCCAGGTGCAGATGTGCGAGATAATTCATGCCGCGCAGTTTAGCACTGCCACCAACGTATCGTTATAACCCGATATACCGATTTGGCCTGACCTCAGAGCAAAATCATATTGGCATATCGGGATATAACGATTTAAGGTTCGCCTCATCGCGATATAACGCTTTACGACACCGAGCACCTGCCATGTCCATCGACCTCGACGAAATAATAAAAGCCCTGGCACACCCAGTACGACGAGACATCCTCACCTGGCTGAAAGACCCGAAAGTGCAGTTCCCCGAGCAACTGCACAACCACGAATACGGCATCTGTGCCGGGCAGATCGACCAGCGCTGCGGCTTGTCCCAGTCGACCGTGTCGGCCCACCTGGCCACCTTGCAACGGGCGGGGTTGATCAGCAGCCAGAAGGCCGGGCAGTGGCACTTTTTCAAGCGCAATGAGGAAGTGATCCAAGCCTTCCTCGCGGCGCTTACCACTGAACTCAGCGCTGAAATCAGCGCGACGTTGTAACAAGGAAACGATAATGCCCCTCTCGCTACTCATACTGGCCCTGAGCGCCTTCGCCATCGGCACCACCGAGTTCGTGATCATGGGCTTGTTGCCCGATGTGGCAGCGGACCTCGGCGTGTCGATCCCCGGCGCCGGCTGGCTGGTCACCGGCTATGCCCTGGGCGTAGCCATCGGTGCGCCGTTCATGGCACTGGCCACCGCCAAGTTGCCACGCAAGGCGGCGCTGGTAGCGTTGATGGGCATCTTCATTATCGGCAATCTGCTCTGCGCCCTGGCCAGTGACTACAACGTGCTGATGTTTGCTCGTGTGGTCACTGCGCTGTGCCATGGCGCGTTCTTCGGGATCGGTTCGGTGGTCGCCGCCAACCTGGTGCCAGCCAACAAACGTGCTTCGGCCGTGGCCCTGATGTTCACCGGTTTGACCCTGGCCAACGTGCTCGGTGTGCCACTGGGCACCGCGTTGGGCCAGGAAGCCGGCTGGCGCTCGACCTTCTGGGCGGTGACGGTAATTGGCGTAGTGGCGCTGATCGGACTGATCCGCTTCCTGCCGGCCAAGCGTGAAGAAGAAAAACTCGACATGCGCGCCGAGCTGGCCGCCCTCAAGGGTGCCGGTATCTGGTTGTCGCTGGGCATGACCGCGCTGTTCGCCGCGTCCATGTTCACCCTCTTCACTTATGTTGCGCCGCTGCTCGGCGATGTCACCGGCGTGTCGCCCACAGGCGTGACCTGGACCCTGCTGCTGATCGGCCTGGGCCTGACCGTGGGCAACATCATCGGCGGCAAGCTGGCGGACAAACGCCTGGCGGCCACCCTGATCGGCGTGTTTATCAGCATGGCGGTGGTGTCCACCGCGCTGACCTGGACCAGCGTTGCCGTGATCCCGACCGAGATCACCCTGTTCCTGTGGGCCACCGCTTCGTTTGCCGCGGTACCTGCGCTGCAGATCAACGTGGTGACCTTCGGCAAGGCCGCACCGAACCTGGTGTCCACCCTGAATATCGGCGCCTTCAACATCGGCAACGCCCTCGGCGCCTGGGTGGGCGGCAGTGTGATTGCCCACGGTTTCGGCCTGACCAGCGTGCCGTTGGCGGCCGCAGCCCTGGCGATCCTCGCGCTGCTGGTGACCCTGATTACTTTCCGTCAGAGCGGCGATGCCGACCTGGCCCCTGCGACCAACTGATCAACTTCAAAGAGAAGGGTGTTTTCCCATGACGACTATTTTCGATCCGATCAAACTGGGCGACCTGGAATTGTCCAACCGCATCATCATGGCGCCGCTGACCCGCTGCCGCGCCGATGCCGGCCGCGTACCCAACGCGCTGATGGCCGAGTACTACGTGCAACGTGCTTCCGCCGGGCTGATCCTCAGCGAAGCCACCTCGGTGACGCCGCTGGGCGTAGGCTACCCGGACACGCCGGGCATCTGGTCCAACGACCAGGTGCGTGGCTGGTCCAACGTCACCAAGGCCATTCACGGCGCGGGGGGCAAGATCTTCCTGCAACTGTGGCACGTAGGGCGGATTTCCCACGAGTCCTACCTGAACGGCGAAACCCCGGTGGCGCCCAGCGCGATCCAGCCCAAGGGCCACGTCAGCCTGGTGCGCCCATTGGCCGACTACCCGACGCCGCGCGCCCTGGAAACCGCTGAAATCGCCGACATCGTCGACGCTTACCGCACCGGTGCCGAGAACGCCAAGGCCGCAGGCTTTGATGGCGTGGAGATCCACGGCGCCAACGGCTACCTGCTCGACCAGTTCCTGCAAAGCAGCACCAATAAGCGTACCGACAACTATGGTGGCTCCCTGGAAAACCGCGCGCGCCTGCTGTTGGAAGTGACTGATGCGGCCATCGAAGTCTGGGGCGCCGGCCGTGTGGGTGTGCATTTGTCACCGCGCGCCGATTCCCACGACATGGGTGACGACAACCTGGCGGAAACCTTTACCTACGTCGCCAGCGAACTGGGCAAACGTGGCATAGCGTTCATTTGCTCCCGTGAAAAGGAAGGCGCGGACAGCCTCGGTCCACAACTGAAAAAAGCCTTTGGCGGCGTGTACATCGCCAACGAACGCTTCACCAAGGACAGTGCCAATGCCTGGCTGGCCGAAGGCAAAGCGGATGCCGTGGCCTGGGGGGTGCCGTTCATTGCCAACCCTGACCTGCCAGCACGCCTGAAAGCCGATGCGCCGTTGAACGAAGCGCATCCGGAAACCTTCTACGGCCAAGGCCCGGTAGGCTACATCGATTACCCGACGCTGCCGCTGTAATCGCCCGAAACGCGAAACCAAATGTGGGAGGGGGCTTGCTCCCGATGGCGGTGCGTCAGTCACTGTATGTGTTGACTGAACCACTGCCATCGGGGGCAAGCCCCCTCCCACATTGTTGACACTATGTTGCCCTGGGAAACATTCCTTCACAGCCTTGCAACAAAATCCCTACAAAATACTTAGGCGGCTACCTATCAACCGCCCGCCAGCCCGTATATAAAGTCACCCCACCAATCAGGCAGAAGGACGATTGACTGTCCTTGGGCTTTACTGTTGACACACCCTGATGCAATTACGCATTTTGTCTTAATTGCGCAGGCTGGGGCTCCAGCGCAGCATGTCCAGCCCTGCATCTACCCAGCGCTCGGCTTCCTGATGTAACTGGAAGCTGTCGGGTACCAACAGCCACTGGCCAATCAGCCCGTTGATGTAGGCATGGATGCACACCGCGCCACGGGTGGTGTCGAGATTTTCCGGAAGTTGCCCGCGATGGACCGCATTACGCAGTGTCAGGCCGATACGCAGGTTGCATTCCAGGCTGTGGGTCTGGCGCTGTCGGCGCATGTCGCACATTTCATCGGTGAATTCGCACTTATGGAACAGGATCTCATTGATGCGCCGGGTTTTCGGGTCCAGGGCCACTTGATGAAACAGATGAATCAGCAGCTTGCGCATACAGCCCAGCGGGTCGATTTCGTCCTCGCTTTCGCTGGCCCGGGCCAATTCGTCCAACGGCTCGTGCAACGTATCGAGCAAGGCCTGCAACAGATCGGATTTATTACTGAAATGCCAATAGATGGCCCCCCGCGTCACACCGGCCAACGCGGCGATGTCCGCCAGCGTAGTGCGCGCAACGCCGCGCTCGTAGAAGGCTTGCTCGGCGGCATCGAGAATCTGGCTGCGCGTTTCCTGAGCTTCCTCTTTGGTGCGACGAACCATGGCAGTAAAACCTCAATCAGGACACTTGGGACTGACGTTAACGCAGCGTTAACTGGCGCTGACGATCATCTGAATAATTGTGGGACGACACCGTCATGGGCGCCGAACGTACTAAAATCGAGGCTTTGGGCGGTGCTTTGTCAGCATTGCGCGAAACCTGTCAAGAGTTTACAAACAACCATGAACGTAAGTATATTGCGTAGCAAGCTACTTATCCACTCACGGCTTGTTTTTTACCCTTCCACCCTTCTTGTGCGCACCCTGCGCGCCTGACCCGAGGATCTTCATGCAACTTAAGCCAGCTGTTACCGCTCTGGTCACTGCCGTCGCCCTGGCATCGCTGCTCAGCGGATGTAAAAAGGAAGAAGCGGCTCCGCCCGCTCAAGCCCCTCAGGTCGGCGTGGTCACCATTCAACCGCAAGCCTTCACCCTGACGTCCGAGCTGCCAGGCCGTACCACCGCCTACCGCATTGCGGAAGTTAGGCCGCAGGTCAACGGCATCATTCTCAAGCGCCTGTTCAAGGAAGGCGCGGATGTGAAGGAAGGCCAGCAGCTCTATCAGATCGATCCGTCGGTCTATGACGCCACGCTGAAAAGCGCACAAGCCAGCCTGACCCAGACCAAGTCCATCTCCGACCGCTACAAGCAGTTGGTCGATGAGCAAGCCGTCAGCCGCCAGGAATACGACACCGCCGTCGCCAACCGCATGACCGCGGAAGCAAACGTTCAAACCGCCCAGATCAACGTGCGCTACACCAAAGTGTTCGCGCCGATCTCCGGGCGTATCGGCCGTTCTTCGGTGACCGAAGGCGCGCTGGTCAGCAATGGCCAGGCCGATGCCATGGCCGTGATCCAGCAACTGGACCCGATCTACGTCGACGTTACGCAGTCTTCGGCAGAAATGCTGAAACTGCGCCGCGACCTGGAAAGCGGCCAGTTGGAAAAGGCCGGCGCCAATGCCGCCAAGGTCAAGCTGACCCTGGAAGACGGTAGCGACTACGGCCAGGACGGCAAGCTGGAGTTCTCCGAAGTGTCGGTCGACCAGACCACCGGTTCCGTGACCCTGCGCGCCGTGTTCCCCAACCCTGACCACACCCTGCTGCCGGGCATGTTCGTACACGCCCAATTGCAAGCCGGCGTGAACAGCAAGGCGATCCTGGCACCACAGCAAGGCGTGACCCGTGACCTCAAGGGCATCCCGACCGCGCTGGTAGTCAACGCCGACAACAAGGTCGAGCAGCGTGTACTGGTAGCCAACCGCACCTCCGGCGCCTATTGGCTGGTGGAAAAAGGCCTGAACGCTGGTGACCGCGTGATCACCGAAGGCCTGCAGTACGTCAAGCCGGGCGTGGAGGTCAAGGTCAAGGACGCTGACAACGCCAAGCCCGCCGGTTCCGCCGCTGCTCCTGCTGCCGCGCCTGGCCAGGGGGAGTAACCCATGTCGAAATTTTTTATCGACCGTCCCATTTTCGCCTGGGTAATTGCCCTGGTGATCATGCTGGTCGGGGCACTGTCGATCCTGAAGTTGCCCATCAACCAATACCCGGCCATCGCGCCAACCGCCATCGACATCCAGGTGACCTACCCAGGCGCGTCCGCACAAACCGTGCAGGACACCGTGGTGCAGGTCATCGAGCAACAGCTCAACGGTATCGACAACCTGCGTTATGTGGCCTCGGACAGTAATTCCGACGGCAGCATGACCATCACCGCGACGTTCAACCAGGGTACCAACCCGGACATCGCCCAGGTTCAGGTACAGAACAAGCTGAACCTGGCGACCCCACTGCTGCCGCAAGAAGTGCAGCAGCAGGGTATCCGCGTGACCAAGTCGGTGAAGAACTTCCTCATGGTGATCGGTCTGGTGTCGGAAGACGGCAGCATGACCAAGGATGACTTGTCCAACTACATCGTTTCCAACATCCAGGACCCGATTTCCCGGACCGCGGGTGTCGGTGACTTCCAGGTGTTCGGTTCGCAGTACGCCATGCGTATCTGGCTGGACCCGGCCAAGCTGAACAACTTCCAGCTCACGCCGGTGGATGTCAGCACCGCCATTGCCGCACAGAACGTGCAGGTGGCCACCGGTCAATTGGGCGGCCTGCCTGCCCTGCCCGGTAACCAGCTGAACGCCACCATCATCGGCAAGACCCGCCTGCAAACGGCGGAGCAGTTCGGCAACATCCTGATGAAGGTCAATGCCGACGGCTCCCAGGTTCGCCTGCATGACGTTGCGCGTATCGAACTCGGCGGCCAGAACTACAGCATCAGTGCACAGTTCAACGGCAACCCGGCTTCCGGCATGGCGATCAAGCTGGCATCGGGCGCCAACGCCCTGGACACCGCCAAGGCCATCCGTGCCACCGTGGCGTCCCTGGAACCGTTCTTCCCGCCTGGCATGAAGGCGGTGGTGCCGTATGACACCACCCCGGTCGTGACCGAGTCGATTTCCGGTGTGGTTGACACCCTGGTCGAAGCGATCGTGCTGGTGTTCCTGGTGATGTTCCTGTTCCTGCAGAACTTCCGCGCCACCATCATCACCACCATGACCGTACCGGTGGTACTGCTGGGTACCTTCGGGATCCTCGCGGCGTTCGGCTTCACCATCAACACCCTGACCATGTTCGGCATGATCCTGGCCATCGGCTTGCTGGTGGACGACGCCATCGTCGTGGTGGAGAACGTCGAGCGGGTAATGGCCGAGGAGCACCTGTCGCCGAAAGAAGCGACGGTCAAGTCCATGGGCCAGATCCAGGGCGCCCTGGTGGGTATTGCCCTGGTGCTGTCGGCGGTACTGTTGCCGATGGCGTTCTTCGGCGGCTCCACCGGTGTGATCTACAAACAGTTCTCCATCACCATCGTTTCGGCCATGGCCTTGTCGGTACTGGTTGCCCTGATCTTCACCCCGGCCCTGTGCGCCACCATGCTCAAGCCGATCGATCCGGAAAAACACGGCCAACCCAAGCGTGGTTTCTTCGGCTGGTTCAACCGCACCTTCGACCGTGGCGTACTCAGCTACGAGCGCGGCGTGGGCAACATGATCAAGCACAAGATCCCGGCGTTCCTGGTGTACGCACTGATCATCGCCGGCATGATCTGGCTGTTCATGCGCATCCCGGCTGCGTTCCTGCCCGATGAAGACCAGGGCGTGATCTTTGCCCAGGTGCAGACCCCGGTAGGTTCTTCGTCTGAACGCACGCAAAAAGTCATCGACGACATGCGCGCCTACCTGCTCAATGACAAAGAAGGTGAGCCAGGCGAAGGCAAAGGCGTGAAATCGGTATTTACCGTGAACGGCTTCAACTTCGCCGGTCGCGGCCAGAGTTCGGGCCTGGCCTTCGTGATGCTCAAGCCGTGGGACGAGCGTGATGCTTCCACCTCGGTGTTCGAGATTGCCAAGCGCGCCCAGGGTTACTTCATGCAGACCTTCCAGGACGCCATGGTGTTTGCCATTGTGCCGCCGTCTGTACTGGAACTCGGTAACGCCACCGGTTTCGACGTGTTCCTGCAAGACCAGGGCGGTGTCGGCCATGAAAAGCTGATGGCTGCACGTAACCAGTTCCTGGGCATGGCTGCCCAGAGCAAGATCCTGGCCGGTGTGCGCCCCAACGGCGTGAACGATGAGCCGCAGTACGAGCTCACCGTCGACGACGAGAAGGCCAGCGCCCAGGGCATCACGCTGTCCAACATCAACCAGACCCTGGCGATTGCCTTGGGTGGCAGCTACGTCAACGACTTCATCGACCGCGGTCGGGTGAAGAAAGTGTACGTACAGGGTGAAGCCGCCAGCCGGATGTCCCCGGAAGACCTGAACAAATGGTACGTGCGCAGCGACTCCGGGAAGATGGTGCCGTTGTCGGCAATCGCCTCGGGCAAGTGGATCTACGGCTCGCCGAAGCTCTCGCGTTATAACGGTGTAGCGGCGATGGAAATCCTCGGTACTCCGGCACCGGGCTACAGTACCGGTGACGCCATGGCTGAAGTCGAACGTATCGCCAAGCAACTGCCGGCGGGCGTGGGCTACGCCTGGACGGGCCTGTCGTATGAAGAACGCCTGTCCGGCTCCCAGGCGCCGGCGCTGTACGCGCTGTCGCTGCTGGTGGTGTTCCTGTGCCTCGCGGCACTGTACGAAAGCTGGTCGATCCCGATCGCGGTGATCCTGGTGGTTCCGCTGGGCGTGGTGGGTGCGTTGATCGCCACCAGCATGCGCGGCCTGTCCAACGACGTGTTCTTCCAGGTGGGCTTGTTGGTGACGGTGGGCCTGGCGGCGAAGAACGCCATTCTGATCGTCGAGTTCGCCAAGGAGCTCCACGAGCAAGGCAAAGGCATCGTCGAAGCCGCGATCGAGGCGTCCCGGATGCGTCTGCGGCCGATCATCATGACCTCCATGGCGTTCGTCCTCGGCGTATTGCCGCTGGCGATCTCCTCGGGCGCCGGCTCAGGCAGCCAGCACGCGATCGGTACCGGTGTCATTGGCGGTATGATCACGGCCACGGTATTGGCGATCTTCTGGGTGCCACTGTTCTTCGCAACCGTGTCCGCCATGGGCGAACGTAAAAAGACTGAACCTACGCACACTCCTAAAGAGGCTGGCCAATGAGCAAGTCGCTACTTTCCTTAGCCGTCACGGCATTCGTGCTCAGTGGCTGCTCGCTGATCCCTGACTACCAGCGCCCTGAAGCGCCGGTGGCAGCTCAGTTCCCGCAGGGGCCGGCGTATTCGCCGGCCCAGGCGCCGAACCAGGCCGCCGCCGAGCAGGGCTGGAAGCAGTTTTTCCACGACCCTGCCCTGCAACAGCTGATCAAGACCGCGCTGGAAAACAACCGTGACCTGCGCGTTGCGGCGCTGAACATCGACGCCTATGCCGCGCAGTACCAGATCCAGCGTGCCGACCTGTTCCCGGCCGTATCGGCCACGGGCAGCGGCAGCCGCTCGCGCACCCCGGCCAAGCTGTCGCAGACCGGCGAATCGACCATCACCAGCCAATACTCGGCCGGCCTCGGGATCAGCTCGTATGAGCTGGACCTGTTCGGCCGCGTACGCAGCCTGAGTGAAGAAGCGCTGCAAAAGTACTTCGCCACCGAAGAAGCGCGGCGCAGTACCCAGATCAGCCTGGTGGCCAGTGTGGCGACTGCCTACCTGACCTGGCAGGCCGACAAGGAACTGCTCAAGCTGACCCAGGACACCCTGGGTGCATACGAGCAGAGCTTCAAACTCACCTCGCGCAGTAACGAAGTCGGCGTGGCCTCGGCCCTCGACCTGAGCCAGGCGCGCACCTCGGTGGAAAACGCCCGCGTGGCACTGGCGCGCTACACCCGCCAGGTGGCCCAGGACGAAAACAACCTGACCCTGCTGCTGGGCACCGGCCTGCCGGCGAATATCGCCAGCAAGCCACTGTCGGATGACCTGCTCAGCGAAGTGCCGGCCGGTTTGCCGTCGGACCTGCTGCAACGTCGTCCGGACATCGTGCAGGCCGAGTACAACCTCAAGGCCGCCAATGCCAATATCGGCGCAGCTCGTGCAGCGTTCTTCCCGAGCATCACCCTGACGGCCAGCGCCGGCACCGCCAGCCCTACCCTGGGCGGCCTGTTCAAGGGCGGTTCGGGTACCTGGTCGTTCGCACCGCAGATCAACATCCCGATCTTCAACGCCGGCAGCCTGCGCGCCAGCCTGGATTACTCGAAGATCCAGAAAGAGATCAACGTGGCGAACTACGAGAAAGCCATCCAGACCGGCTTCCAGGAAGTCTCCGACGGCCTCGCCGCACGGGAGACCTACAAGCAGCAACTGGATGCCCAGCGCGGCTTCGTCGCAGCCAACCAGGATTACTACCGCCTGGCCGAGCGTCGCTACCGCATCGGGGTCGACAGCAACCTGACCTTCCTCGACGCCCAGCGCCAACTGTTCAGTGCCCAGCAATCGCTGATCACCGACCGCCTGGCGCAACTGACCAGCGAGGTCACCCTGTACAAGGCCCTCGGCGGTGGCTGGAGCGAGCAAACGGCGAAGAACGAGCCGTTGAAAGAAGAAGCACCGGCGTTGAAGTTGTTCTGATCACACCGCTGTAGACAAAACCGCTTCCCTCACTGGAAGCGGTTTTTTTATGCCTGGTCATCGGTGTTTGCCATGACCACAACGCTCTCCCGCCTTGCCTATCGCTCAACCTTTCAGGGTAAAATCAGTAACAGATTCTTACAGACCACAGAGGGAGCTTGTCGTAATGATCGTAGGAATCGACCTGGGGACCACCAACAGTCTTGCGGCAGTCTGGCGCGGCGATGCCGCCGAAATGGTGCCCAACGCCCTGGGCCAGTTGCTGACCCCAAGCGTGGTCGGGCTGGATGACCAAGGCCGCGTCCTGGTAGGCCAGGCCGCCAAAGAGCGCCTGCATACCCACCCGCACCTGACCACCTCGCTGTTCAAGCGCTACATGGGCAGCGCCACCGAAGTGCGCCTGGGCGACCGCTCGTTTCGCCCCGAAGAACTCTCGGCGCTGGTGCTCAAAAGCCTCAAGGAGGACATCGAGCGTACCTACGGCCAAACGGTCACCGACGCGGTGATCAGCGTGCCCGCCTACTTCAGCGACGGCCAACGCAAGGCCACGCGCATCGCCGGTGAATTGGCGGGGCTGACCGTTGAAAAACTGATCAACGAACCGACCGCCGCGGCCCTCGCCTACGGCCTGCATCAGCGTGATAAAGAAACCTCGTTCCTGGTTTTCGACCTCGGCGGCGGCACCTTTGACGTGTCGATCATTGAGCTGTTCGACGGGGTGATGGAAGTCCGCGCCAGCGCCGGCGACAACTTCCTCGGTGGCGAAGACTTCGACACCCTGTTGCTCGAACACTTTGTCGACAGCCAACGTAACGCCACGGGTTTCCCGCCCACCAGCACTGTGCTGCAAGCCCTGCGCCGCGAAGCCGAGCGCGTGCGCAAAGCCCTGGGCCAGGATGACAGTGCTGAATTCGCCCTGCGTGTCGACGGCCAGCAATGGGTGAAAACCATCACCCAACAGGAACTGGCCAAGCTCTACACGCCGCTGCTGGAGCGCCTGCGCGCGCCGATCGAACGCGCCCTGCGCGATGCGCGGATTCGGGTTGGCGACCTGGATGAAATCCTGCTGGTGGGCGGTACCACGCGCATGCCACTGGTACGTAAGCTTGCCGCAGGCCTGTTCGGGCGTTTCCCGTCCATCAGCCTCGATCCCGACCAGGTGGTGGCCCACGGCGCAGCGATCCAGGCCGCACTCAAGGCGCGCTCCGCCGCCCTCGAAGAAGTGGTGCTGACTGACGTTTGCCCCTACACCCTGGGCATCGAAACCTCGAACCAGTACGGCGGCCATATCGAAAGTGGCCATTACCTGCCGTTGATCGAACGCAACAGCAGCGTGCCGGTGAGCCGGGTCAAAAGCGTGGTCACCCTGCACGATGACCAGACCCGCGTGCTGCTGAAGATCTACCAGGGTGAAAGCCGCCTGGTCAAAGACAACATCGAGCTGGGCCAACTGGATATTCCCGTGCCCAAGCGCAAGGCCGGCGAGGTCTCCCTGGACGTGCGCTTCACCTACGACAACAACGGCTTGCTGGAAGCCCAGGTGAATATCCCGCTGACCGGCGAGCAACATTCGCTGGTGATCGAGAACAACCCCGGCGTGCTCAACCCGCAGGAGATCCAGCAACGCCTGCAAGCCCTGGCGCAATTGAAGGTCCACCCGCGCGACCAGCAGGTCAACACCGTGCTCGTCGCCCGCCTCGAACGGCTCTACCAGGAAAACCTCGGCGAGCTGCGCGAACAGCTCGGGCATTGGGCGGCACAGTTCCAGCAGGTACTCGACACCCAGGACGAACGCCGCATCCGCGAAGCGCGCAGCGAACTGAGCCGTCAACTTGAGCAACTCGACAACGGGTTCTGGCGCTGAGGGAACACCGATGGATTGCTGGACCGTACTGCAACTGCCAGATGACGCCGACGAGCGCAGCATCAAGCGCAGCTACGCGCGGCTGCTGAAAAGCTGCCGCCCGGACGACGACGCCCAAGGCTTCCAGCGCCTGCGCGAGGCCTATGAACACGCCCTGAGTGAAGCACGCTGGCGGGCTGATAACGAAGAGGAAGAACGCGTCCAGGCGCCCGTGGCCGAAGCGGTCTACGCAAACCTGAATGACCTGGCCGAACTGATGAACATCAGCCCCGTCAGCCCTGCGCCCTTCGAAGCCCACACACCGGACCCGGCCCAGGCACTGCTCGACGACCTCAACGCGCGTAACCTCGATGAACGCTGGGTCCAGGCTCGGCAACAGGGCTGCACCGATGCGTTCCAGGCCGGCCTGTTGCGCCATTGTTTCGAAGCACCGGGTGAACGCAGCGCCATCGCCGGTTGGGCCGCCCAACACCTGGAATGGCTGACGCCCTGGCAGCAAGTGGCGATGACGTCCTGGCAATACGAAGCGCTGACCGGCGAACTGCTGCAAGACTACCGCCGCACCTTGCAGGAACTGCTGGAGCAAAAGGCCGAGCGCGAGTTCATCACCCAGCTCAATCAATACACCAACCAGCCCTGGCTGCGGGTGTTCGACCTGCAACAGCAGTGGCAGCGCATCGTCCTGCACCTGCTGCATGAAACCCAATGGAGCGTGCCGCTGTTCGAGCGGGTGTGCCAGGCATTCGGCTGGGACGACCAGAAAGGCGTCTACCCGGAACCGGCGTGGATATGGCGCGAATTGGTGTCGCGTTGCGAGCAGGAAAGTTTCTACGCCAACTTGCAAGACAAGGCCCAGGACACGCGGCGCACATCAGCCGATGCCCTGGCCGCGCGCCTGCTGCTGACGCCGATGTCCGCCACGCAACACAAACGCATGATCGATGGGTTTGGCGAAAACGAGTGGAACGCCTGCCAGCACCTGGCGCAAACACTGACCTGGCGCTATCCGCAACTGGTCGAGCGCCTGCCTCAAACAGACCTGTTCTTTTGGCGCAAATTCGTACCTCGGCCGATCTACACCCAGGTGTTTATCCGGCTATGGGCCGTCTTCGCCCTGGGGCTTGGCCTGAGCATCGCCCACGATAAGCCAGACAGAATGGACGGGATGTCGCTGGTCATTTTCATGCTGATGGCGTTCGTGCCGGCGGCCGTTGGCTTTCGCGTCACCCAAATGTGGGCCGGGATGAGTTCAACCTATCGGGTTCTGGATGTGTGGCTGAGCCAGTACCTGATCCCCAAGCGAATCAACCCCAATGACTACTGGCTGGTCATTCGCCACGGCGTACCGCAGGCGATCATGCTGGTGGCCTGCGGCTTGATGCTCGGCGTGCTGGGCATGTTCACCTACGCGGGTATGGTCCTGATCAACCTGTTGCACAAGACGCGTATCGGTCAGATGAGCCAGAAATTCAGCGAAGGCTACCCGTGGCTGAACGGTTTGCACTGGGCCTTCTGGAGCCCCCTGCAAGTGGTATTCCTGGTGGTGATGGTGGCGCTGATCGTAGCTGCGCAACACTACCTGCCAGCGGTGCCCTGGACCCACTTCGACCTGCCCAAACGATAACCCGCAAATGCCGGGCCTCAGCGCCCGGCAACTTGCGTTCGATCATCGCCCACAACCCGCCCACCCCCGATTGAACCGCCCCCGCACCGCCCCGCACCATGGCCGCCACCTGCATAACCCCAATAACAACAGGCCCACCACCATGAGCACTTTTCACCCGCGCCGGCTCCTGCTGGCCACCGCTATCGCCAGTCTTGCCCTGCCCGTCGTCGCCGAAGAACACGGTTTTATCGAAGACGCCAGCGCCAACCTCAACCTGCGTAATTTCTTCTTCAACCGCAATTTCACCAACCCCACCAAAACCCAGGGTGGCGCACAGGAGTGGACGCAGAGTTTCATCCTCGATGCCAAGTCCGGCTTTACCCAGGGCACCGTAGGTTTCGGTGTGGACGTGCTGGGGCTGTACTCATTGAAGCTCGATGGCGGGCGCGGCACCGGTGGCACCCAACTGTTGCCGCTGGACCACGATGGCCGCCCTGCGGATGAATTCGGGCGTCTCGGCGTGGCGTTCAAAGCGCGTATTTCCAAGACCGAAGTGAAGGTCGGCGAATGGATGCCGGTGTTGCCGATCCTGCGTGCCGATGATGGCCGCTCCCTGCCGCAAACCCTGCGCGGCGGGCAGATCACGTCGAAGGAAATCGACGGCCTGACCCTCTACGGCGGCCAGTTCCGCGCCAACAGCCCGCGCGACGACAGCAGCATGTCGGACATGTCGATGGTCGGCAAAACCGCGTTCACCTCGGACCGCTTCAACTTCCAGGGCGGCGAATACGCCTTCAACGACAAACGTACGCAGATCGGCGTGTGGAACGCCCAGCTCAAGGACATCTACAGCCAGCAGTTCGTCAACCTGATCCACAGCCAGCCCCTGGGCGACTGGACCCTGGGCGCCAACCTCGGGTTCTTCTACGGCAAGGACGACGGCAGCGCCCGCGCCGGCGACCTGGACAACAAGACCTGGTCCGGCCTGTTCTCGGCCAAGTACGGCGGCAACACCTTCTACGTCGGCCTGCAAAAACTCACCGGCAACAGCGCGTGGATGCGCGTCAACGGCACCAGCGGCGGCACCCTGGCCAACGACAGCTACAACTCCAGCTACGACAATGCCCAGGAGAAATCCTGGCAAGTGCGCCACGACTACAACTTCGCCACCCTTGGCGTGCCGGGCCTGACCTTGATGAACCGCTATATCAGCGGCAGCAACGTGCACACCGGCACGATCACCGACGGCAAGGAGTGGGGTCGCGAAAGCGAATTGGGTTACACCGTGCAAAGCGGCGTGGTGAAAAACCTCACGGTGCGCTGGCGCAATTCGAGCATACGCCGCGACTACAGCAACAACGAGTTTGATGAAAACCGGTTGATCGTCAGTTACCCGATAAGTCTGCTGTAACCCGGCGCGGCACTTACTGTATCGTGCGCGCCTGCCGCTGCTGATTCGCCCAGCAGCGGCCTCTTATCCGAGCCTGCGCACATCATGAAATCCTTTGCCATCGCATCCGCCGTGCTTGCCCTGGCCTTGAGCTTCAGCGGCTGTATCAGCGCGCCCATCGCCCTGACAGCGCAGACCGAGCAACGCCTGCAAGCCCAGGCGCCGATCCGTTTTTTGCTGACCTTCGATGACGGCCCCAGCGCCTCGGGCTACAACAACCCCAGCCGTTCAGTGATCGCCGACCTGGCGCACAACCCGGTGCTGCCGGGGATCAAGGCGGTGTTCTTTCTACAGACCGAAGCCTCACGCTCGGGCGGCAGTTCCCGAGGTCGCAAGACCATGGAACGGGAATACGCCGACGGCCATATCCTGGCGTTCCACACGGCGACGGCGTTTCATACCAACCATCGCTGGCTGAGCAATACCGAACTGGAAAGCACCCTCACCCAGGGGGCGGCGGATATCGCCTCGATCACCGGCGCGCCGCCTGTGCTGGTCCGTCCGCCGTTCTGGAACTATGACCGGCGCACCTTCGCGGCCTACCAGCGCCATGGCATGCAGGTCTTGCTGACCGACCTGAGCGCCAATGACGGCAAGATCTGGGGCTTCAACGGCAGCCCACGCCGCCGCGCCAACCTGTATCGACAACTGTCGGTGGTGCGCGAGCGCATCGCGCTGGGCGAGTTGCCCACGGTGGACGGCGTGATACCGGTGGTGGTGACCTTCCACGACATCAACCGCTACACCGCGCGGCATATGCAGGAATACCTGCAGATCCTGTTGGACAGCGCCCGAGTCAACGGCATGAAGACCGCAGCCGAACCGTTCTACACCGATACGGCCGCCCTGCAACGCGCGGCGCTGGCGCGTACGGTCAAAGACGTGAATGAAGCCGTGCATCTGCCGGGCGTGTGGAATTGGGTGTGGGACGCAGACTCCCACTGATCACTCACGCGACTCGACGCCCAATTCATCCCACACCGATTCAGCCAGGTGAAACGTGGCATTCGCCGCCGGAATCCCGCAATAGATCGCGCTCTGCATCAGCACTTCCTTGATCTCGGCGCGGGTCACGCCGTTACTGGCCGCCGCACGCAAATGCAGCTTCAACTCTTCACTGCGGTTCATGCCGATCAGCATGGCGATGGTGATCAGGCTGCGGGTATGACGAGGCAGCCCGGGGCGGGTCCAGATGTCACCCCAGGCGTGGCGGGTGATCATTTCCTGGAACTCGCTGTTGAACTCGGTCAGGGCATTGAGGCTGCGGTCGACATGGGCATCGCCCAGCACTTCGCGGCGCACTTGCAGGCCGTCGGCATAACGTTGTTTCTCGTCCACAAAAAACTCCCGGTTCAATTAGATTTCAGCTCGATTACCTGTGGCCAGCAGAAACTGGATAACCCGCTCACTGAATGCAGCACCGGCCTGTACGTTGGACAGGTGCGCGGCATAGAACTCGGCGTACTCGGCGCCCTGCACATGGTGCTGGATAAAGTGACCACCGGCCGGTGGGGTGACGGCATCTTCAGTGCCAGCAATCACCAGGGTCGGCGCCTTGATGTTTGCCAATTGCTCACGGAAATCCGCGTCACGCACGGCGGCACAGTTGGCTGCGTAACCCTCGGGCGAAGTCGCGGCAAGCATGTCAGTGATCTGCTTGGCCTGGTGCGGGTTGGTCGCGGCAAAATCAGCGGTGAACCAGCGCGCAATCGATGCATCGCGCAAGGCCACCATGGCTGCCGCGCCGTCGCGCAGGACCATCTCGATCCGTGGGTTCCAAATCTCCGGCGTGCCGATTTTGGCGGCGGTGTTGCACACCACCAGGCGGTGCAGGCGCTCACCGGCGTTAATCCCCAGCCATTGGCCGATCAAGCCACCCATGGATAGCCCGCAAAAATGCGCACGCTGAATATCCAGCGCATCCAGCAGCGCGATCACGTCGTGGCCCAGTTGCTCGATGCTGTAGGGTCCCTCAGTCACCAGGGATTTACCGTGGCCACGGGTGTCGAAACGCAACACCCGGAAATGCTCGGTCAATGCCGGGATCTGGATGTCCCACATGTGCAGGTCGGTGCCCAACGAGTTGGACAGCACCAGCACCGGCGCATCCACGGGGCCATCGAGTTGGTAATGCAGTTCGCCCTCGGCGAGTTGTACGAAAGCCACAGCGTTCTCCTTAGGCGGTCAATGCAAAGTGTTCGGTGACAGCGCGAGTGACCCAGGTGGTCGCCTGGCCCAGGTAGTGGGCCGGGTCGAGCAGGCGGTCCAACTCCGTGGCGGACAGCTCGGCGGTGACCTGCGGTTCGTCCGCCAGCACCGCGCGCAAGTGTCGCCCTTCTGCGACGGCGCGCTTGCAGCATTGCTCCAGCAGGTGGTGCGCGGTTTCCCGGCCCAGGCGTTGAGCCAGCACAATGCTGACGGCCTCGGCCAGCACCAGGCCCTGGGTCAGGTCGAGGTTATGCGCCATGCGCTCGGGGTCGACCTCCAACCCTTCGCTCACCAGCAGTGCTTGTTTCAAGGCCCCGGAAACCAGGCGGCAAATCTCCGGCAAGGTTTCCCATTCGGCGTGCCACAGGCCCAGGCTGCGTTCGTGTTCCTGGGGCATGGCGCTGAACATCGTCGCCACCAGGCCGGGCACGCGCGTGGCGGTGCTGATCAGCACAGCGGCGCCCACTGGGTTGCGTTTGTGGGGCATGGTCGACGAACCGCCTTTGCCGGGCGCCGACGGCTCGAAGACTTCGGCCGCTTCGGTTTGCATCAGCAGGCTGATATCGCGGCCCAGTTTGCCGAGACTGCCGGCGATCAGGCCGAGGACGGCGGCAAACTCCACCAGTCGATCCCGCTGGGTGTGCCAGGGTTGTTCGGGCACGCTCAGTTGCAACTCCGCCGCCAGCGCTTCGGCCACCGGCATGGCGTGTTCGCCGAGTGCCGCCAACGTCCCCGACGCGCCGCCGAATTGCAGTACCAGCAAACGCGGTTTCAGTGCTTCCAGGCGCTGGCGACTGCGCGTCACCGCGCCCAGCCAACCGGCAATCTTCATCCCCAGGGTGACCGGCGTCGCGTGCTGCAACCAGGTACGCCCGGCCAACGGTGTCGTCGCATAACGCTGGGCCTGGGCGGCGAGCACCTCGCCCAGACGCGCCAGGTCTGTTTCGATCAACCCCAGCGCCCGCCGCAGTTGGAGCACCAGCCCGGTGTCCATCACGTCCTGGCTGGTCGCGCCCAAGTGCACATAGCGCTCGGCACCCGCATCCTCACTGGCAATCAACTTGCCCAGGGCTTTCACCAGCGGAATCGCCGAATTCCCCGCTGTGGCAATTGCCACGCCGAGGGCATCCACGTCGTACAGCGACGCCAGGCACGCCTGGGCAATCGGCGCCACGGCGGCCTGCGGGATCACCCCGACCTGGGCCTGCGCCCGAGCGAGTGCAGCTTCGAAATCGAGCATGCCCTGCAAACGTCCCTGGTCGCAGAACACCTCGGCCATGCTGTCAGCGGTGAAGTAAGCGTCGAACAGTTGATTGCTCGTGCGCAGTGTCATAACTCATCCCTTACAAATCATGATGCAGGTACGCCGCCTGTTTTGGCAGGCGCAAACTGAACAGGAAAGCCACCGCCATCATCGCGGTGACGTACCAATAGAAGGTGTTTTCCATGCCGATGGATTTCAGGCTCAGCGCGACGACTTCCGCCGAACCACCAAACACCGCGTTAGCCACCGCATACGCCAGCCCCACGCCCAAAGCACGCACCTGGGGTGGGAACATCTCCGCTTTGACCAGGCCGCTGATGGAGGTGTAGAAGCTGACAATCGCCAGGGCCAGGGTGATCAGCACAAACGCCAGGAACGGGCTGGTGACGGTTTTCAAGGTCAACAGGATCGGTACCGTGAACAGGGTGCCGAGGCCTGCGAACCAGAGCATCGAATTACGTCGGCCGATCTTGTCCGCCAACATACCGAAGAGCGGCTGCATGCACATGTAGAGGAACAGCGCGCCGGTCATGATGTAGCTCGACGTCTTGGCGTGCATGCCCACGGTGTTCACCAGGTACTTTTGCATGTAAGTGGTGAAGGTGTAGAAAATCAGCGAGCCACCGGCGGTGTAGCCGAGCACCGTAACGAACGCTTTGCCGTGGTCGCGAAACAGCGCGACGATGCTGCCGGCGTCCTTGTCTTCACGTATTTCCTTGCTGGTGGTCTCCTTGAGGGTGCGGCGCAGCAGCAGGGAAATCACCGCTGCAATCGCACCGATCACGAACGGAATCCGCCAGCCCCAGGCGCGCAATTCTTCTTCGGTGAGGATCTGTTGCAGGATCACCACCACCAGCACGGCCAACAGCTGGCCGCCGATCAGGGTCACGTATTGGAACGAGGCGAAAAACCCACGCTGGCCCTTGAGCGCGACTTCACTCATGTAGGTCGCGGTGGTGCCGTATTCGCCCCCCACCGACAGGCCCTGGAACAGCCGCGCCACCAGCAGCAAGGCCGGGGCCCAGGCGCCGATGTCTTTGTAGGTGGGCAAAAAGGCGATGACCAGGGAGCCGGCGCACATCATCAGCACCGAGATCATCATTGAGTTCTTGCGCCCGTGCTTGTCGGCTACCCGGCCGAACAGCCAGCCACCGATGGGGCGCATCAGGAAACCGGCGGCGAACACGCCCGCAGTGTTGAGCAGTTGGACCGTGGGGTCGTCCGAGGGGAAAAAAGCCGGAGCGAAGTAAATGGCGCAGAAGGCATAGACGTAGAAGTCGAACCATTCGACCAGGTTGCCGGAGGAGGCACCGACAATCGCAAAGATCCGTTTGCTGCGTTCTTCTCCGGTGTAGTGACTGGTGGTTGTTGTCATGGTTTTTTCACTCAGTGGGAACGGTTATAGCCTAGACATACTTTGCAACAACCGGAGGTAGTTGCAAGCAGCAAGCTATAAGCTGCAAGAGAAAAACCGACGCGGTCACTGCTCTTCCTTGTAGCTTGCAGCTTGCAGCTTGAAACTTGCCGCTTGAAACTTGCCGCCGCTACCGATCAATAATCGAAGAACACCGTTTCCTTATCTGTCCCCTGCAAAATCACATTCCACTGATGCACCCCAGCCGCATCCGGCTTGGCAATCAAAGTGCCGCGCCGCTCGGCAGGCACACACGCCAGCAACGGGTCATCCCCATTCAACGCCTCGCCATCGAAATAAATCCGCGTGAGCAGGTGCTTCACCAAGCCACGGGCAAACACCAGCACCACCAGGTGCGGCGCCTGGGTCGTACCTTGCAGGCCTGGCACGCTGCCCGGCTTGATGGTGGTAAAGCGGAAGCGCCCTTCGGCATCCACTGGCACCCGGCCAAAGCCTTCGAAGTTCGGGTCCAGCGCCTTGTCCTGCTCATCTTCAGGGTGGTCGTACTTGCCGGCGGCGTTGGCCTGCCAGACTTCGAGCATGGCGTCGTTGACAACATCACCGTTGCCGTCCACCACTTGCCCGCTGATCGCCACGCGCTCGCCGAGGGTGGCGGCGACGGTCAAGTCTTCGCGGTTCAGCCAGGTCAGGCCGATGTGGTAGTACGGCCCGACGGTGTGGGACGTGGTCGCATTGAGTGTCATCTCATTTCTCCATCGGCGTGGCGTCGCGGCCGCGCAGGACGATGTCCCAGCGGTAGCCGAGGGCATAGGAAGGAATGGTCTTTTCCAGATCGAAACGGGCGATCAGGCGTTCCTTGGCGCTGGTATCCGGTACGCAGTTGTAGATCGGGTCATATTCCAGCAGCGGGTCGCCGGGGAAATACATCTGCGTCACCAGGCGCGTCAGTACGCTCGGGCCGAACAGCGAAAAGTGAATATGCGCCGGACGCCACGCGTTGTGGTGGTTGCCCCACGGGTAGGCGCCGGGCTTGATGGTCTGGAACTGGTACCAGCCATCGGCGTCGGTGACGGTGCGCCCGGTGCCGGTGAAGTTCGGATCCAGCGGCGCATCGTGCAGGTCACGCTTGTGGTTGTAGCGACCGGCGGCGTTGGCCTGCCAGATCTCCACGAGGATACCCGGCACCGGCAGGCCGTTTTCATCCAGCACGCGGCCGTGAATGATGATGCGTTCGCCCAGGGGCTCGCCGTCGTGTTGGGCGGTGAGGTCGTTGTCCTTCTCGCTGACGCGTTCGGCGCCGATGGTCGGGCCGGTAATTTCCGACAACGAATGGGGCAGGAACACCAATGGCTGGGACGGCGAACGCAGGTTCGTCGACTGGTAGGCCGGGTGCAGGTAATCAGGCTGAGTGCCCGCTTGCGGGCGCCGGTAACCGGGCTTGTCACTCATGGAGCAGTCCTCTCTTATTAGATGCGTTCAATCGCCAGGGCCAGGCCTTGGCCGACGCCCACGCACATGGTCGCCAGGCCTTTACGGCCGCCGGTTTTTTCCAACTGATGCAGGGCCGTCAGTACCAGCCGCGCACCGCTCATGCCCAAGGGGTGGCCAAGTGCGATGGCGCCACCGTTCGGGTTGACCTGGGGTGCGTCGTCGGCGATGCCCAGTTCACGCAGCACCGCCAGGCCTTGGCTGGCGAAGGCTTCGTTGAGTTCGATCACATCGAAGTCAGTGACGGCCAGGCCCAGGCGCTCCACCAGCTTGCGCACCGCCGGCACCGGGCCCATGCCCATCACCCGTGGCGCGACAGCGGCACTGGCCATGCCCAATACGCGGGCGCGGGCAGTCAGGCCGTGTTTTTTCACTGCTTCGGCAGACGCCAGAATCAGCGCGGCCGCGCCGTCATTCACACCCGAGGAATTGCCGGCGGTGACGGTGTTGTCCGGGCCGTTGACCGGTTTGAGTTTGGCCAGGGCTTCCAGATGGGTGTCCCTGGGGTGCTCATCGTGCTCCACCACGGTTTCGCCTTTTTTATGGACGACCCGCACCGGTACGATTTCTTCGGCGAAGAACCCGGCAGCCTGGGCGGCGGCGGTACGTTGCTGGCTGCGCAGGGCAAAGGCGTCCTGGTCAGCGCGTGAAACCTGGTAGTCGTCGGCGACGTTATCGGCGGTCTGCGGCATGGCATCCACGCCGTACTGGGCCTTCATCAACGGGTTGATAAAACGCCAGCCGATGGTGGTGTCTTCCAGCTTCATGTTGCGCGAAAACGCCGCATCAGCCTTGCCCATCACGAACGGCGCACGGGACATCGACTCGACGCCACCAGCAATCGCCAGCTCCATTTCGCCGCTGGCGATGGCGCGAAAGGCGGTGCCGATCGCATCCATGCCCGAGGCGCACAAACGGTTGAGGGTCACCCCCGGAATGCTCTCCGGCAGGCCGGCCAGCAACAGCGCCATGCGGGCGACGTTGCGGTTGTCTTCACCGGCCTGGTTGGCGCAGCCGAGGAACACCTCATCAACGGCCGACCAGTCAACCGAAGGGTTGCGCTCGATCAGTGCCTTGATCGGCAAGGCCGCCAGGTCATCGGCGCGCACGGTGGACAGGCCACCGCCGAAACGGCCGATGGGGGTACGAATGGCATCGCAGATAAATACTTCGCGCATCAGGCTTCTCCCGGTGCTTGGCCATGGGCGGCGGCTGTGCGTGCTTCGAGGTCACGCAGGGCAGTCAACTCGACTTCGCTCGGCTCGGCGGTGGTGCTGACCTGCTCGGCAAATCGAATCGCCCAACCGGTGGCCGCTACGACTTGCTCGCGGGTCACGCCCGGATGGAGGGCGGTGACCACGAATTCATGGGTGTCCTCTTCCGGCTCCATGATGCACAGGTCGGTAATAATGCCGACAGGACCGGCACCCGGCAGCCCCAGGCGTTTGCGCGAATCACCACCTTCGCCGTGGCCGACAGAAGTAATGAAGTCCAGTTTGTCGACAAACGAACGGGACGACTGCTTGAGGATAATCAGCACGCTCTTGGCCGAGCCGGCGATTTCCGGCGCGCCACCGGCCCCCGGCAGGCGCACCTTGGGGTGGTGATAGTCACCGACTACGGTGGTGTTGATGTTGCCGAAGCGGTCGACTTGCGCGGCACCGAGGAAGCCCACGTCGATACGCCCGCCCTGTAGCCAGTAGCGAAAAATCTCACCGGTCGGCACTACGGTGTCGGCGGTTTCCGCCAGCTCGCCATCACCGATCGACAGTGGCAGTACGTTGGGCTTGGCGCCAATTGGGCCGGACTCGTAGATCAGCACCACATCCGGCGACGAGGTCAGGCGTGCCAGATTGGCGGCCTTGGACGGCAGGCCGATGCCCACAAAGCAGACGGAGCCGTTCTTGAGGCGGCGCGCGGCGGCGACGGTCATCATTTCATTGGTCGAGTAAGCCATTACTTGGCCTCCTGCTGTGTGGTCAGCTTGGCCTGGAATTCACTGAAATCGGCAGTGCCGTGGATGTATTCGTCAATCCAGGCGGTAAAGGTCCCACGGTCGCGGGCGATTGGATCCCACGCCTGGTAGAAGCGGTTATCACGCTCGTTGTAGCCGTGAGCGTAGGACGGATGTGCACCACCGGGTACATGGCACACTGCGGTCAGGGCCCAGGTCGGCAGCACGCAGCTGTTCATCGGCGCGTTCAGGTCATCGACGATTTCTTCCACGGTGACGATGCAGCGCTTGGCCGCCAGGGCCGCTTCCTTCTGCACGCCAAGGATGCCCCAGAGCAGCACGTTGCCCTTGCGATCAGCCTTTTGCGCGTGGATCACGGTGACGTCCGGACGCACCGACGGCACGGCTGCCAGCACTTCACCGGTGAACGGGCACGTCACGGTCTTGATCAGCGGGTTGACCTTGGGCAAGTCGGAACCCGCGTAGGCGCGCAGCACCGCGAATGGCAGGCCCGATGCGCCGGCGACGTAGGCATTGGCCAGGTCGGCGTGGCTGTGTTCTTCGATTTCCAACGGTTGCGGCCATTGCTTCTCGACCGCGTCACGCAGGCGATGCAGGGAGCCTACGCCGGGGTTGCCGCCCCAGGAGAAAATCAGCTTGCGAGCACACCCGGCGCCAATCAACTGGTCGTAGATCAGGTCAGGCGTCATACGCACCAGCGTCAGGTCTTTCTTGCCCTGACGAATGATTTCATGACCCGCTGCCGTCGGGATCAGATGGGTGAAGCCTTCCAGTGCGACAGTGTCGCCGTCGTTCACGAATTGCTTCACCGCGTCACGCAGCGCAAGAATTTCAGCCATGGGGTTGGGCTCCCGGTGTGGATCGAAAAGGCGCAGAGGTGGCGCCGAAGTGCTTGAAGATTAAGCCGGGGAAATGGGCCAAACAATCCGATAATCGACTCAGCGTTCGATTATCGAACAGATTGTTGTCTAGCTAATCTTCTAATGTGGGAGGGGCTTGCCCCCGATAGCTGGGTGTCAGTTAACAAATTTACCGGCTGATCCAACGCAATCGGGGGCAGGCCCCCTCCCACATTTAAACCCTGCCAAGCTCAGGTGGCATCCGCATGGCTGACCATGCCTTTGATGACAACGGCTGCCGTGGCCAATGCGGCCGGAATCACCAGGGCGGTGAGCACCTGCTCGAAGTTCCAGCCCAGGCCCAGCAAGGTGGCGCCCATCCACGCGCCGAGGATCGCGCCGAAACGACCGATGCCGAGCATCCACGACACGCCGGTGGCGCGGCCTTGGGTCGGGTAGAAGCGTGCGGCCAGGGACGGCATCGCCGATTGCGCACCGTTGACGCACATCCCGGCGACCAGCACCAGGGTGGCCAATAGGGTGATATTGCCCAGGCTTTGCCCTACCGCGTAGGCAAACACCCCGGCCAGCAGGTAGAAGGTGCCGATGACCTTGTGCGGATTGAACCGGTCCATCGCCCATCCCACGCCGACCGCGCTCAATACGCCACCAAACTGGAACAGCGCCCCGATGAAGGCGGCCTGCTCCATGCTGGCGCCGCTGTCGCGCATCAGGGTCGGCAACCAGCTGGTCAGCAGGTACACGATCACCAGGCCCATGAAGTACGTCAGCCACAGCAGCAAGGTACCGGCGCTGTAGGTGCCCGAAAAAATCACCGCAAACACGTTGCGCGCCTTGACGGTTTTTTGTTCGGGCACGCTGAAGGCGGTGACCTGGGCGACGATAGAGGGTTCGATGGGCAACAGGGTTTTGCGCACCTTGTCGGTACCGCGGTTGCGCACCACCAGGTAACGCGCCGACTCCGGCAGCCACACCAGCAGAACCACTGCGAGGATCAAGGGCAGGATTCCGCCGATCAGCAGCAGGCTATGCCAGCCGAACGCCGGGATCAGCTTGGCCGAGATAAACCCGCCACCGGCCATGCCCAGGTTGAAACCACAGAACATGCTGGTCACCAGCAGCGACTTGTGACGTTCGGGGGTGTATTCGGACAACAGCGTGGTGGCATTGGGCATACCCGCACCCAGGCCCAGGCCGGTGAGGAAGCGCAGCACCAGCAGTTGGTCGACATTACTGCTGTAGGCCGAAGCCAGGCTGAACGCGCCAAACACCAGCACTGCGCCCACCAGCACCACTTTACGGCCGAAGCGGTCGGCCAGCGGCCCGGAACCCAACGCGCCGAACACCATGCCGATCAACGCCGCACTCATCACCGGGCCAAGGCTGGCGCGGTCGATGCCCCAGTCCTGGGACAGCGCAGGCGCGATAAAGCCCATGGCAGCGGTATCGAGGCCATCGAGGAAGACGATCAGGAAACACAGGATCACCACGCGCCATTGATAACGGGACAGTGGCTGGGTGTTGATAAAGGACTGCACGTCCAGGGTGGTACCGACAGAAGGCTGATTCATTATTCTTATTCCACACCGATGGCGGGCCAACGGCCTGGGGCCGTCATTATTATTGGGGCGCCCTCAAGAGCGCTGCCGCACAGTAATAAGCCGGGGGAAACATCGTCAATTCATCAAGCGGGGATCTGTGCGGTCACCGAACACCTTAGGCAAACAGCTGCGCACTCAACTCACGGCTGGCACTGAGCATGCTCGGCAGGAAACGCTGCTCCAGCTCGCTGCGGCTGACCCGCCCAGCGTGGGTGCTGACATTGAGCGCCGCCAACACCTGGCCCGACGCGTCATACACCGGCACGGCGATGGAGCGCAGGCCCTGTTCCAGTTCCTGGTCGACAATGCACCAGCCCTGCTGTCGCACTTGTTGCAGGCATTCGAACAAGGCTTCGGGGGTGGTCAGGGTGCGGCTGGTCTTGGTTTGCAGGTCGGCGTGGTCGAGGTAGTCCTGCAGCGAGGCGTCATCCAATGCGGCGAGCAGGATGCGGCCCATGGAAGTGCAGTAGGCTGGCAGGCGCCCACCCACCGATAGATCCACGGAAATCAGGCGCTGGGTGGTGGCCGAACGGGCGATGTAGAGGATGTCGTCGCCTTCGAGGGTGGCCATGTTGCAGGCTTCGTGAAGTTGCTCGCTCATACGGTCCAGATAAGGCTGGGCCGACACCGCCAATGGCGTGGATGACAGGTAGGCATGGCCCAGGGTCAGGACTTTGGGCAGCAATGAATAGGTGCGCCCATCGGTGGTGGCGTAGCCGAGTTTGATCAGGGTATGCAGGCAGCGGCGTACGGCGGCGCGCGGGATCTCGGTGCGGTGGCTGATCTGGGCGATGGTCAGGTGGCGCTTGCGCTCCTGGAACGCCTGCACCACGGCCAGGCCGCGGGCCAGGGAGGTCATGAAGTCCGGGTCACCGGTAAACGCCTGGATACGCTTGGCTGGCGAGGCAACGATCGGGGGCGCCGCTGACGCGAAAGAGTTGCGCAATTGATCGTTCATGCCAGGTTCCTTTCTCTTATTGTCAACCGCAGGGGATTGGGCTGCTATTACAAGCCGCGCCGGCCGTGATGCACAAGGCAGGCCCAGCAACATCGGGCGATTATCGGACAATCATGCGATTATCGCAATTTGGCGCCGTATCTGCGCCGCCGGTTTCACGATCATGTGCCCTGGCAAAGTTAAGGCGGTCATTTAAATGGCCTGATCCCTTGTTGAGTTTATGACGCCAGAATTTCAGCAAATACTGACGTGTCCGTGTAACAAAACGCTCACACAAAGTTGACGCTTTTTAACTTTATGCCGATAGTGTTATTCAAATGCGCCGCTATAATGCACCCTATGCGGAGGTCAACCCGGTTTCATTATCGGGGCCGGATCTCGCAAAACCATGCACAGGCCGTGCATGGACGGTCGCAACTACCTGCCTGGAATGACTGCCACAACAGTGGCCTCTCGTTTCTATTTCAAACTTGAACACTTCATGGGTTCAATTTGGAACAGCCCGAGGACAGTATTCAGGCATAACGCTGCTACGTATTTACACTCAACTCAATTAGGTAACAATGTGACGAAAGATGAACTGCGCGCGGAACTTGAGCGCCAGGAACAACGTTACAAGGATGTTTACGGCGGAGAAGTCACCACCTACGCCGCCCAGCCTGAACCTGAACGCAAACCATGGCGCAAGCGAGCCAGCCTGCTCGACCAGGCATTTGCCCAGGAAATCCAAAAGATTGAACAGGAGCTCAAGGCCGAAGAGCCATAAGCGTTTCGGATTGAGCCCAGGGTCCCGTCTGGAATGCTGCCACTTAGCCAGCTTCCAGGCGACCTGAATCCCACCATCACCTGTAAAATTTCATACAAATGTTTCAAGTATGACGATTGGGTGACAAAACCGTGTCTTTTCAGCCCTGCACTTTATAAATCAAAGACTTGCCAAAGCCCCGAAAACCCTGGGATAGCCAGCTTTCGCCCATGCCGATTCAATGAAGATTGTTACCGATGAGCAGCTAGTGCATCGATTAGCGAGGTTTTCTGGCATAATCGCGCCCCCTTACGACCGGGTCAGAAAACCTTCATGATCGATTTATTCAGCGGACTGGATGCTTGGGTTCTCGTGAGCCTGTTGCTCGCCCTGGCCTTTGTCCTCGCCTTCGAGTTCATCAATGGCTTTCATGACACCGCTAACGCGGTGGCCACAGTCATCTATACCAAAGCCATGCCGCCGCATCTGGCCGTGTTCTTCTCCGGGGTGTTCAACTTCCTCGGCGTGTTGCTCGGCGGTGTCGGTGTTGCCTACGCCATCGTGCACTTGCTGCCCGTGGAGTTGCTGATCAATGTGAACACCGGCCATGGTTTGGCGATGGTCTTCTCGTTGTTAGCCGCAGCGATCACCTGGAATCTGGGCACCTGGTACTTCGGTATCCCCGCGTCCAGCTCCCACACGCTGATCGGTTCGATCCTCGGTGTCGGCCTGGCCAATGCCCTGATCAACGACATCCCCCTGGCTGACGGTGTGAACTGGCAGAAGGCCGTCGATATCGGCGCATCCCTGGTGTTCTCGCCCATAGCCGGCTTCCTGGTCGCAGCCCTGGTGCTGATCGGCCTGAAATGGTGGCGCCCGCTGTCGAAGATGCACAAGACCCCGGACCAGCGCCGCAAGCTCGACGACAAAAAGCACCCACCGTTCTGGAACCGCCTGGTCCTGGTGATTTCGGCCATGGCCGTGAGTTTCGTGCACGGCTCCAACGATGGCCAGAAAGGCATCGGCCTGATCATGCTGGTGCTGATCGGTATCGTGCCCGCGCAGTTCGTACTTGACCTGGGCAGCACCACCTACCAGATCGAGCGCACCCGCGACGCCACGTTGCACCTTAACCAGTTCTACCAGCGCAACCACGAGACCCTGGGAGAGTTCCTGGCCCTGGGCAAAAGCGTGAAAGACGACCTGCCGGGCAAGTTCCGCTGCAATCCGCAGCAGACCGAGCCCACCATCAATGCCTTGCTGGATACCTTGAAAGGCGTCTCCGACTACCATTCGCTGAGCGCCGATCACCGCATCGAAGTGCGTCGCTACTTGCTGTGCCTGGACGACACCGCGAAAAAAGTCGGCAAGTTGCCGGGCCTGGAAGCGCGTGAGAAGTCCGACCTCGACAAGCTGCGCAAAGACCTGACCGCCACCACCGAGTACGCGCCGTTCTGGGTGATCCTCGCGGTCGCACTGGCCCTGGGCCTGGGCACCATGGTGGGTTGGAAGCGTGTGGTACTGACTATCGGTGAGAAGATCGGCAAGCAGGGCATGACCTATGCCCAGGGCATGTCGGCACAGATCACCACCGCCACCATGATTGGCTTTGCCAATATCTTCGCCCTGCCGGTCTCCACTACCCATGTGCTGTCTTCCGGCGTGGCGGGCACCATGGTCGCCAACAAAAGCGGTCTGCAAGGTGGCACGGTCAAGACCATCCTGATGGCTTGGGTGTTGACGCTGCCTGCGACCGTAGGCCTCTCGGCCGGGTTGTTCTGGCTGGCCTCCAAGGCACTGGGCAACTGATAGCAAGGCGCTGAAAAAAGGTGCGGCCTCTGTGAGGACCGCACCTTTTTTTATGGATCAGAATTAACCGACTTCATTAAATACCAGGCAAAAAAAAGGGCGACCGAAGTCGCCCAAAATGCCTTGCGTGCTCATGTAACCCGGAAAGACCTAAGGTTTTTTACGCTTGTTTGCGTCTTTCCAGATAAAAAATCCAAACCCTACAAAAAACAGCACCATGAGGCCTACAGTCAGCACTCCGGCGAATACCACATTATCTATAAACATGACCGGCCTCCTGCACTTGCCTTGTTGCGATAGGGCTAAGTTAATGGAGAAGGCGGATTGAAAAATTGACGGGGATCAATGTCGCCCGCAACGGGGCGTAAAGAAGGGTAATAACTGACCTGCATCAATAGATGCAGGTCGTTTTAACGCTTTTTGGGTTTGTTCTTTGATTTTTTCTTGGCTTTGCCTAACGGCATCGCCTGTTCAAACGCCTGGCGCACTTCATTCAGGCGCTTGTCATTAAGGTCATGCACCCGCTTGGCGCGTTCGGCGTTCAGGTCGATCAGCTTGTCGTCATCACTCATGGCTTGGCTTACGTCGTGGCGAGTAAGGCTCAATAATGCGGGCTCCTGCGCCCGACGGCAAATCAACGCGCGACAAAAGGCAGGCCGTCGACCAAAATCGGCATTTCCCCCTCCAGGAAGCGCATTCAGGTGGCACTGCACAAGGATCTTCCGCCGTTGCTGGCCCTGCGCGCCTTTGAAGCCGTGGCCCGGCACTTGAGCTTTATCAAGGCAGCACAGGAATTGTCCGTGACCCAGAGCGCCCTGAGCCATCAGGTGCAGAAGCTCGAACAGCATCTGGGTAAACCACTGTTTATCCGACGCACCCGCGCGATCGATCTGACGGCAGACGGCCAACAGTACTACGACGAAGTCCGTCCAGCCCTTGACGCCATTGCCGCCGCGACCCGCGCCCAACGGGTGCTGCCCAGCGCCACGGTGTTACGGGTCGGCCTGCTGGCGTCTTTCGCCACCCTGTGGTTGGCGCCGCGCCTGGCCGGTTTTCTCAACCGCTATCCGCATATTCAGGTGGAGTTGCTGCCGGCGATTCAACTGGCCAACGTCGCCGCTGCTGAAGTCGACCTGGCCATTCGCTACGGCAAAGGCGATTGGCCCGACGTGCAGGCCACCCGACTGATGCCGGAAGTGATCTCACCGGTGTGCAGCCCGGCGTTCAAGGCCAGCCAAGCGCACAACGGCGCACTGTTGATGGCGACTTCGCACCGGCCTTTTGAGTGGACGGATTGGTCTCGTCATTATCAAATCGACCTCAAGCAGCACCCTCGCGTCATGCTCCACGACTACAACATCGTGGTCGAAGCCGCTGTGGCTGGCCAAGGCATTGCCATGGGCCGTCACCGCCTGATCCAACGCAGGCTCGAGGACGGCAGCCTGGTGGAAGCCTTCGATTGGCCGCCCTATCACAGCGAGATAGGCTACTGGTTAATTGCGCCGCACGGCCCTGCCAGTGACGCCGCGCGGTGTTTCAGCGAGTGGTTGAAGGACATCTGCAGCGACACGTGAGTCATTTCGATACGTCGGATGAGATCTATCCGTTTGTCGACAATCCCCCTGCCCCACATGCTGAGACCTCCTGACCAAGAGGATTCACCATGAGCGACTCCCTGCGCCACCGCGTGCAAGCCCTTGGCCTGACGCTGCCATCTCCCAGCCAGCCGATTGCCAACTACATCAACCACGTGGTCAGCCAGAACCAGTTGTTTATCTCCGGGCAAATCCCACTGATAGACGGCAAGCCCGCCTATGTGGGCCGCCTGGGCGAATCCCTCAGCGAGGAAGAAGGTGTCCAGGCAGCAGAGCTGGCTGCACTGGGCTTGCTCGCACAATTGAGTGATGCCCTGGGTGATGACCTGTCGCGCCTGGTGCGCATCCTGCGCCTGGGGGTGTTTATCGCCAGCAGCGGCGAGTTCCAGCGCCAGGGCGCGGTGGCCAATGGGGCGTCCAACCTGCTGGTGAATGCCCTCGGCGAAAAGGGCCGTCATGTGCGCACAGCAGTGGGTGTTTCCAGTCTGCCGGCCGGCGTGGCGGTGGAGGTTGACGCGATTTTCGAGTTGCAGCCGTGAGCCCGTTTGAAGTGCAACATCTGCGCGAGGGTACTCCTGGCTGCCAATCGGGCATCGTGCACTTCAACCATGCCGGTGCGTCCTTGCCGAGCCAGGCAACCCTCGATGCCATCATCGATCAACTCCAACGCGAAGCCCGCGACGGCCCGATGGAGGCCGGCGAGCAGGGCGCGTTGCGGGTGGAAGAAGCCCGCCGCGCGGCCGGGCAGTTGCTCAACGCGCCCACCACTTCCATCGCCTTTGCCAGCAGCGGCTCGACCGCCTGGAGCATGGCGTTCCAGGCCCTCGGCCCGTGGCAGCCGGGTGATCGCATTCTGGTAGGGCGCCACGAATGGGGCGGCAATCTGGCGAGTATGCAGTTGGCGGTGCAAGCCGGCGCACGGGTGGAAGTCATCCCCTGCGATGCCTCCGGCGCGGCTTGCCCCGTGGCATTGGAAGCCATGATCGATTCAAGCGTAAAGCTGATCGACCTCACCTGGCTTCCCGCCAACGGCGGCCTGATCAACCCCGCCCAGGCCATCGGCGAAGTGGCCAGGCGTCATGCTATCGCCTACTTTATCGACGCCGGCCAAGCCGTCGGCCAGGTGCCGGTGGATGTGCAGGCGTTGCAGTGCGATGTGCTCAAAGCGGCCGGTCGCAAGCACCTGCGCGGGCCACGGGGGACAGCGTTGCTGTATGTGCGGCCGGATTTCCTCCCGCACCTGAACCCTGCCCAACGCGACGTGTTTTCCGCCCCCTGGACCGCCGACGGTTTCGACCTGCGCAACGACGCCCGACGCTTTGAAACCAGCGAGGTGTCCTTTGCCCTGTTGGCGGGCCTGGGCAATGCGCTGCAGGAGATGAATCGGTTGGGGATCGAGCGTGTGTGGGAAAGTGTCACGCAAACCAGCAGGCGAATCCGCGAAGCATTGCGTGAGATTGCGGGTATTTCCCTGCATGACCTGGGCACGGTTCAATCAGGCTTGATCGCCTTCAACCTCGCCGGCTGGGACGCCTTCGAACTCAAACGGCAATTGGGGTTGAAACGGATCAATATCGGCGCCAACGGCATGGCCTATACCCCGTTGGATATGCAGGCCCGTGGCCTGACCAGCATTGCGCGGATCTCCGTCAGCCCGCTCAACAACGATCACGACATCGCGTTGCTGATGAAGGCCCTGCGGGAACTGCGTGGTTAAACCTCGACGTCCACCCACAAGCCCTGGCGCGGCGCGTCTTCGATCAGCGGCACGACCGGTACGGTGTTGTCGGCATTGAGCAGGTCGCCCGGGATCGCCAAGTGCTGGTCCGGGTCTTCATCGGCTTCGCGCCGGCGTTTCTGTTGTTCCTGCTGGCGGCGTTGCTCTTCGCGCAGCAAAAAGGTCGACTGCTCGGCATCGCCCTTTTTCAGGTCGATGGAGCTTTCGTTGGAGCCCGCTTGCACGGGGACCACAGGCGGAATATCGGGTTTCTGGCGGACCGGGTCGAGTTGCGACGTAACCGGTACAACGCTGACGGGCAGCATAGGTGGAAGCATGATAGTTGTTCTCCTGTCAGCAGGCTGTCGGCGGGCCGGGTGGCGACTTGAGCGCAGGTTCGCCAACCTGTGACCCAGTCGACACTCACAAGTGCCCGCCACCCGTCGATTCCGCACTCACCCAGCCACTCAAACAGAGTAGTTTTTGTCAGAGTCCTTGGGCGTGGGGCCTTGTTCCGTTAACATAGTCGGCTTTTTCACGGCGGGAGTCAGGCAGCATGGCGCAGCAGTATCAACCGGGGCAACGCTGGATTAGTGACAGCGAAGCAGAGCTGGGGTTAGGCACCGTTCTGGCACAGGACGGCCGCTTATTGACCGTGCTCTATCCGGCCACTGGCGACACCCGCCAGTATGCGCTACGGAATGCGCCCCTCACCCGCGTGAGGTTCTCGCCGGGTGACTCCATCACCCATTTCGAAGGCTGGAAAATGACCGTGCAGGAAGTCGACGACGTCGACGGCCTGCTGGTCTACCACGGCCTCAATGGGCAGAACGAGCAGGTCACCCTGCCGGAAACCCAACTCTCCAACTTTATCCAGTTCCGCCTGGCCAGCGACCGTCTGTTCGCCGGGCAGATCGACCCGCTGGCCTGGTTCTCGCTGCGTTATCACACCCTGGAACACACCAGCCGCCAATTGCAATCCTCGCTGTGGGGCCTGGGCGGCGTGCGTGCGCAACCTATTGCCCACCAATTGCATATCGCCCGTGAAGTCGCTGACCGTATCGCACCACGGGTCTTGCTGGCGGACGAAGTGGGCCTGGGCAAGACCATCGAGGCCGGCCTGGTAATCCATCGCCAACTGCTCTCGGGCCGCGCCAACCGCGTACTGATCCTGGTACCAGAAAACCTGCAGCACCAGTGGCTGGTAGAAATGCGCCGCCGCTTCAACCTGCAAGTGGCGCTGTTCGATGAAGAACGCTTTATCGAAAGCGATGCCGCCAACCCGTTCGAAGACACCCAACTGGCTCTGGTCGCGCTGGAATGGCTGGTGGACGATGAGAAGGCCCAGGACGCGCTGTTTGCCGCCGGCTGGGACCTGATGGTGGTCGACGAAGCTCACCACCTGGTCTGGCATGAAGAAAAAGCCAGTCCGGAATACGCGCTGGTCGAGCAGCTTGCCGAAGTGATTCCCGGTGTGCTGCTGCTCACCGCCACCCCGGAACAGCTGGGCCAGGACAGCCACTTCGCACGCCTGCGCCTGCTGGACCCGAACCGTTTTCACGACCTGCACGCCTTCCGCGCCGAGAGCGAGAACTATCGCCCGGTGGCCGAAGCCGTGCAGGAACTGCTCGACAAGGGCCGCCTCTCCCCCGCCGCGCACAAGACCATCCAAGGTTTCCTCGGCAACGAAGGCGAAGCGCTGCTGACCGCCGTCAACGATGGCGACGCCGAAGCCAGCGCGCGCCTGGTGCGTGAGCTGCTCGACCGCCACGGCACCGGCCGCGTGCTGTTCCGTAACACCCGTGCCGCCGTGCAGGGCTTCCCGGAGCGTAAGCTGCACGCCTACCCGCTGCCGAACCCGGACGAATACCTCGAGTTGCCTCTGGGCGAACACGCCGAGCTGTACCCGGAAGTCAGCTTCCAGTCGCAACCGGACGTCGACGAAGAAAACCGCTGGTGGCGCTTCGACCCGCGTGTCGAGTGGCTGATCGACCAGCTGAAAATGCTCAAGCGCACCAAGGTCCTGGTGATCTGCGCCCACGCCGAAACCGCCATGGACCTGGAAGACGCCCTGCGCGTACGCTCCGGCATCCCGGCCACGGTGTTCCATGAGGGCATGAACATCCTCGAGCGTGACCGCGCCGCTGCTTACTTCGCCGATGAAGAATTCGGCGCCCAGGTGCTGATTTGCTCGGAAATCGGCAGTGAAGGCCGCAACTTCCAGTTCTCCCACCACCTGGTGCTGTTCGACCTGCCGTCCCACCCCGACCTGCTGGAACAGCGGATCGGCCGTCTGGACCGGATCGGCCAGAAGCATGTGATCGAACTGCACGTGCCGTACCTGGAAACCAGCCCGCAACAGCGCCTGTTCCAGTGGTACCACGAAGCGCTGAACGCATTCCTCAATACCTGCCCGACCGGCAACGCCTTGCAGCATCAGTTCGGCCCGCGCCTGCTGCCACTGCTGGAAAATGCCGACGACAGCGAGTGGCAAGCGCTGATCGACGAAGCCCGTGCCGAGCGCGAGCGCCTGGAACAGGAACTGCACACCGGTCGCGACCGCTTGCTGGAGCTCAACTCCGGCGGCGCCGGTGAAGGCGATGCGCTGGTGGAGGACATTCTCGAGCAAGACGACCAGTTCGCCCTGCCGATCTACATGGAAACCCTGTTCGACGCCTTTGGCATCGACAGCGAGGACCATTCGGAAAACGCGCTGATCCTCAAGCCGAGCGAGAAGATGCTCGACGCCAGCTTCCCCCTGGGCGACGACGAAGGCGTGACCATCACCTACGACCGTAACCAGGCGCTGTCCCGCGAAGACATGCAGTTCATCACCTGGGAACACCCGATGGTGCAGGGCGGCATGGACCTGGTGCTGTCCGGCTCCATGGGCAACACCGCCGTGGCGCTGATCAAGAACAAGGCGCTCAAGCCAGGCACCGTGTTGCTGGAACTGCTTTACGTCAGCGAAGTAGTGGCCCCGCGCGCGCTGCAATTGGGCCGCTACCTGCCGCCGGCGGCACTGCGTTGCCTGCTGGATGCCAATGGCAACGACCTGTCCGGCCGCGTCTCGTTCGAAACCTTGAACGACCAGCTGGAAAGCGTGCCACGGGCCAGCGCCAACAAGTTCGTGCAGGCCCAGCGCGATCAACTCACCCCGCGGATCAACGCCGGTGAAGAGAAGATCACACCGCGTCACGCCGAACGTGTGGCCGAGGCCAAGCGTCGCCTGGCGGCAGACACCGACGAAGAACTGGCGCGCCTGACGGCCTTGCAAGCGGTCAACCCGACCGTACGTGACAGCGAGTTGGTTGCCCTGCGCAACCAACGCGAACAAGGCCTGGCCATGCTGGATAAAGCGGCGCTGCGACTGGAGGCGATTCGGGTGTTGGTCGCCGGTTGATTACCGCCCTGCCCTGTTGAATAGAGGCCCGCGCAATGCGGGCCTTTTTTATTCACTTGAGAACCCCGTTGGCGTTGCGGGCCTCATCGGGGGCAAGCCCCCTCCCACATTGATCAGTGGTCGACATGACAACTCGGTCAACTGTGGGAGGGGGCTTGCCCCCGATGGAGTCACCGCGGTTTCAAGCCGTCGCTGCCGCAGCCGGCACCTCAACAGCCACCAATCCCTCCTTCATCCGCTTGGCATCACGCACAAAACTGCGTGACGCCTGGAACAGAAACAACATGGTCAAAAACAGCGCCACCGGAATCAGGTACATGGCGTCATGCAAGCCCACCGCCTTGTAAGCCTCGGTCATCTGCTCCGCCCCCGCCGCGTACATCGCCGAATGGGCAAAATGGTCGGACAACCCACCCACCACGATTGGCCCCATGCCCCCGCCCAGCAAATACAAACCGGCAAAGAACAACGCCATCGCCGTGGCCCGCAAGCGAGGCTCGACCACGTCCTGGATCGCCGTGTACACACAGGTGTAGAAGTTATACGCAAACAACCAGCCCACACTGAACAACGCCACAAACACACCGATCTCGATACGCCCGGCATGCAAGGCCCAGGCGGTGGTGACGGTGGAGATGATCAGGCTGCACGCCGCAAACAGCAGTCGGCCATTGGCAACGCGTTGATGGATCTTGTCGGCAATCCAGCCACCCAGGGTCAGGCCCACCAGGCCGGTCAACCCGACGATCACTCCAGTGGCGACCGCCGCGTCCTGCAGCGGCATGAGGAAATAGCGCTGCAGCATCGGCACCAGGAACGAGTTGCACGCGTAGGTGGCGAAGTTGAAGCACAACCCGGCCAGCACCAGCCACAGGAAAGTCGGCACGGCCAGCACGCGGCGGATCGGGCGATCGACGCGCTCCTGGGAGACTTGTACGGCTTCGGCGGCGCCGCGCTTGGGTTCCTTGATATAGAACATGAACACCGCAAGGATCAGCCCCGGCACGGCGGCGATAAAGAATGGCGCGCGCCAGCTGTCGAACGCCTTGACCATCCAGCCGATTGTGAAGAATGCCAGCAACAGGCCCAAAGGCAGGCCCAGCATAAAGATCCCCATGGCCCGGGCACGACGGTGCGCCGGGAACAGGTCGCCGATCAGCGAGTTGGCGGCCGGCGCGTAGCTGGCCTCACCGATACCGATGCCCATGCGCACCAGCAAAAACGTCCAGAAACTGCCGACCAAACCGTTAACCGCTGTCAGCCCGCTCCACGCGAACAGACCCCAGCCCATCAGCTTGCTGCGCGAGCCGGTATCGGCCAGACGCCCCAGCGGCAAGCCGGCAATCGCGTAGACGATGGTGAACGCGGTGCCGATGATGCCGAGCTGGAAGTCGCTCAAGTGCCACTCCATGCGGATCGGCTCGATGATGATCGCCGGAATGGTGCGGTCGAAGAAGTTGAACAGGTTGGCCAGGAACAGCAGGAACAGAATGCGCCAGGCATTCGCCGCTTGGGTCGAGTTCTGCATGGGTCCGTCTCTTTTATTGTTATGAGAGCTGCGATGCCCGATGCATCCTGCCCGGTACGTGCAACATAGTCAGGCGGGCCGTGGTTGTCTGTAATGATTCGTAAAGCTGATAGGGCATGATTTCGCCCGGAGCCAGGGGACTTTGCCGACAAAAATATAAGTGCACGCCCCTCTTCCCAACGGCCATGACCCGATTAGAATGGCGAGCCTTCCCGTCGTACCCCACTCTTACTTTTCTTATCGATGACGCCCATGTCCGAAGCCAGTCCGTGTCTGAGTTGCGGTGCCTGCTGTTCCTACTTCCGTGTGTCTTTTTTCTGGGGTGAGTGCGCCTCATCGGGCGGCACGGTGCCCGATGACCTGGTGGTGCAGATCAATCCGACCCGCGTGGCGATGATCGGTACCGACCAGAAGCCCGCGCGCTGCTGCAGCCTTGAAGGCGAAGTCGGCAAAGGCACGAGCTGCTCGATTTATGAGCAACGCTCAAGCCCCTGCCGAGAGTTCGATGCATCCTGGAGCCAGGGTGTGCAGAACGTTGATTGCGATGCTGCCCGGGCCGCATTTGGGCTGCCCCCCTTGGAGCAACCTTTTGAACTGAACCAGCCCATCAGCGCTTAGCATCAAACGCTATTGGCGCCATGTCAAAATCGCAGCAAGCAAAATGCCATTATCGAGCCACTGGGTATTGCGCCATGCCTGCCATGACTTGAGCCGCTCCGGATCCAACTGCGTAGTCAGGCCAATCCGCTGACGTCGAATCTTTGGCAATTCGCCATCATTTACCTAAAGATCGCCGACAAACGGCCGATTCATCAGAGTCCGGCCAGGTTTTTCCTGAGCACACTGGGTAAGCCTGATCGTTCCGGACAAGGACGCACTGTAAAGTCGCGAACTCCCATTCCGTGATGGCTTTTTGATACTTTTTTAGCCATCCGCCCAGGCACATGGCGCACAATGACTTCTAAAAATAACTCTGGCACCGTGGTATCCGATGTGTTGCTCCCAGCTCCTGCGGAAAAGCCCTCAGGTTCAAAGTCATTGAGCACCGCCCGCCCGCTGGCCACCCAGCAATACCTGTACTTCACCGAAACCAATACCGACCGCATCCTCGATAACCTCGACGGCCTGCGCGACATGGTGTTCCCGCGCCCACCTCACCTGGAAGGCGACAGCGAGCAGCACAGCGAGCAGGAATTCCCCTCGGTGTGCCTGATCGGCCTGGGCCGCTGCGGTTCGAACATCGCGCTGGACGTGGCGGAGCTGGTGTACAACGCGCGCAAGTTCTACCTCAACGAATTCAGCACCGAAGACAAATCCTTGGATAAGGGCTACAGCCCGGCCCAGTGGATTCGCAACAACCTGCGCCTGGGCGGCGGCAAGGCCAGCAAGCCGGTGTTCCTGGTGGAACCGCTGGTGATGCTGGGCGACCTGGACAAGGACATCGCCGGGCGTATCCGTTTCTCGCGCAAGGGCGAAAAAAGCGGCTTCCTGCGCGACTACAGCAAGATGAAAATCATGGACCTCTCCGAAGTCCATGCCGGTGGCGCCGGGAATGCGCCGATCCTCGGCCAGTACCTGGCCAAGATCATCCTCAACAAAGACACCCAGCGCTTTTCCAGCCCCGACTGGAAGATGATCCACTCGTACCTGATCGACTCCTGCGGCATCAAGGCCAACCAGTCGCGCCTGTACTTCTCGATCTTCAGTGCCGGCGGCGGTACCGGTTCGGGCATGGCCTCGGAGTTCGGCCTGGCGCAGCAACATTCGTACATGAACAAAACGTTCGACACCAAGCCCGCCGACGAGCACGACAGCAAGAGCGGCCACGCTTTCGTCTTCGAGCCGATCTTCACCAGTGGCATTTGTGTGCTGCCGAACATCTCCGACCACCGCAGTGAAATGTCCGAGGCGCTGCATATCAACGCCGGACGCTTGCTGTGCAAATATCTTTCGGAAGAATGGGACTTCTCGTACAACTTCGACAACGAAGACAGCAGCGAAGCCAGTGTGAAGGGGCGTATCCGCCCGTGGAACGCGATGATGCTGATCTCCAACGACATCATGCGTTACGCCGAAGAGAGCGATGACGGCAATATCCAGAACATTGACGTCAATGCCATGGAAAAACACGCCAACCAGTACATCTCCCAGCAGATTTTCAACATCCTCACCGCCCAGGCCGTGACTACCGACTACGACCAGAACTATTTCCGTCGCGCCGGCATCGACATCGGCGAAACCATCCGCCTGGACGCCAATGACCTGTTCATGAGCCTGGCCGGGCCGGTGGCGATTGCCTACGCCGAATCCGTCGTACCGGAAACCCCGGCACCGTCGAATGACAAGTTCAAAGTCTTCGAGAAAGAGCCCCAGCGCCTGAACATCGACGACCTGTTCTTCCGCTCCATCGACCTGCCGCATTTCAACAAGGTCACCCAGGCCATCGAAGGCATCAGCCTGTTGCCGATCGAGTCCAAGCGCTACAAGGCGTCCCTGGAGCAGTACAAGAACTCCGGCTACGACGCGGCGGCGCTGCATGACCTGCACTTCTTCAAGAACTGCTCGTCGGTGGTGTCGATCGTCTCGCTGCCCAAGGACTACAAGCTGTCCTACATGGACCTGAACCGGCTCAAGACCCACCTCAACAGCCTGTTCCCCAACACCACGCTAAAGCGCTATGCCCTGGTGATCGGCGCGTCGGCCAACCTGTCGCTGACCACCCTGATCGCCAAGAGCCCGTGCCTGTCGGATGACTTCCTGACACTGATCGTGGCTTTTATCAAACGCTGCTTCGCGCGCAATCCGTACCGCTTCGACGACACGCTGGATAACTCGATCCTGGATTTCATCATCCACGAGGACTTCGACGAAGACCGCATCGACGAGCTGCTCAACGAGTTCGAAAACCCGGCAAAGATCCTCGATACCAACTGGTACGCGATCAAGCCGATGTATGAGAAGAAGTACCGCGAGTTGATCAACGACAAAGAGAAGTTCGTGTCGATCAATGACATTCGCCTGTCACGGGATTGCGTGAAGAAAGCAATCAAGTACCTGCGCGAGATCTACCGTCACCGCATCGGCAAGACCAAGGTTATTTCGTTGAATAACCATACCGGCAAGACCGCCTAGCACGGTGCGACGGCGCCACCTGGCGCCGTCGCCACCTCAGTGCGTCATCCGTTGGCGCAGGAACGCGATGATGGTCTTTTCGTCAGCGCGCTTTACAGGCCGGGGCAAATGCTTCGGCCAGCCGGATTTTTTCGCGCCGAAGAACCTCTTCTGCTCCGCCTCATCCCAGCCACGAATCTCCCGCGAAGCCGATTCCCACCACCCGTGTCGGCACACGTCGTAGTACGGATGCGCAGGCGCCGAACTGCCGTAGAGCAAATCGCGACCGACCTTTTTCACGTGCTTGTGATGATTGCGCAGCTGCCATTTGATGCGCAGTCGCTGCCAGGGCGAGGGCATCGGCTTGACTCGCGGCACATCCAGGCAACGCGCTACCAGCTCAGGGCCGAACGCCTCACCGTGAAGGGTGAAGAAGTGCGCCTGCATGGCATGGAAGAAACGCTTGTCGGCAAAGTAGTGATGAACGAACTTGTGGGCCTCGCGCACCTTTTGGCCGCGCATCGCGAAGGAAATCGCGATTTGCTCGATGGTGTGGATATCGAAGGCGTTCCGGGTCCACTCGTCGATCAGGCGGATGGACGTTTCGAGCAGCGGCGAATCGCTGGCACGGACACCGCACAGGCCACTGTTGTAGAGCTTGAAGCTATTATCCGCAGAAATGCCATGGGCCTGTAGGTGCTCGCCCAACTTGAGGTAGTCCGGGCGCTTGCAGACATAGCTCCAGTCGTATTCGAAGCCGTCCATCACATACTGGCCCGGCGCGATCAGCTCGAACACACGATGGGGGGACTTGAGGAACAGCGTGTCGGTGTCGACGAACAGGGTCTTGTCCGCCAGCGTCAGCCCTTGGGCGATCGCGCAGGCCTTGCGGCGATGGGGGTAATCGTTTTCACCCTGCCATTGGGCCAGGGTCTGCTCGTCCAGGGCGATGGTTTCAACCGGCCAGCCGATGTAGTCCTGGGGGCGATCGGTCATGACCCGGATGCACAGCGACTCGCCCGCTTTAAGTTGGGACAGGGCGGTGAGGATGCTGAACTTGGCTTCGCGCCGATAAACGTCCTGATGCCCGTAGATAAGGTAAAGCAGTTGGTGCGAAGGCTTCGCTAAAGAGGGCAGCGCTGACGGCATGACTAGCTCCGGGTAACAAGCGGCGAACTTTACCGGAATTCACCGTTTACTACGCCATGATCTGACAGCCACCAGCCCTTTATTCACACTGAGAAACAATTCTCCCGCCGATTCACCCGCGAGAAAACTGTTCCCATGACGTGCGCGTCACCCTGCGCTGTGACCTTTCTCCACGGCAAGATGCCATCACGGCGCCAGCGGTTACTCAGCTACACACTTTTAAAACGGAAAATCATGCACCTTTTAAGTGCAAAGGCTTATCGCGCCGCCCTTTCCTGGATCAGTATCCACGGCGAAACCACCACCGCCCACAAGCTCGGGTCACGCTCCACCAGGTCCAATGCCCGCGTCGCAGACACTTCGCACAGGGTGCCCGAGGCCAACCAGGCAGCGACTTTATCGCGGTTGTCTTCGGCCATTCCCTCGGCGGCCTCGATCAAATCCAGGCCCGCATCGACCCACAATAGGGCACCCTTGGCAAAGAACGGTTCAAGCTCCTTCCAGGAGATTTCGGCGGTTTCACCGAGCAGCTTGGCATAGAGGGTGCTAGGTTCTTGCGTCATGGGAATTCACCTGAGAAAAAAATCGGCGCAATCATAGCGTCGTGCCTTTCGTATAAAAAGCCAGGTAGAAAAACCCAGTTGCAAATGAGTCATCGACTGAAAGTGTCAGGAAAGCCAAGGATTGCCCGGAACTCTGGCATCACCCCGCCGCAATTCTGTCTTTTTCTTTCATTTAAGCGACACGCCCGGGTTTTGCCCCCAGTAGCCAGCTTTTCAAGCGATGAACCGGCGCTCTACACTGTACCGGTACAGTTGCCAGGGCACTGCCGGGGGGATATCCGAGATATCTGATCCGGTTCTGCAGCTCACAAGGCCGCTAGAACTATAAAAAATACAACAGTAAGAGTGGAGCACTATGAATAAGGCTACTAAGCAGATTTCCAAACTGTTTGCCGCTATGGTCCTGGCTGGGGTTGCCGGCCATTCGTTCGCAGCTGACACCATCAAGATCGGCATCGCCGGTCCGAAAACCGGCCCAGTAACGCAATACGGCGACATGCAATTCATGGGTGCCAAGCAGGCCATCGCCGACATCAACGCCAAGGGCGGCGTCGACGGCAAAATGCTCGAAGCCAAGGAATACGACGACGCTTGCGATCCTAAACAAGCCGTGGCCGTGGCCAACAAAGTGGTCAACGATGGCGTCAAGTTCGTGGTCGGTCACCTCTGCTCCAGCTCCACTCAGCCAGCGTCCGATATTTATGAAGACGAAGGCGTGATCATGATTACCCCGGCAGCCACCAGCCCGGAAATCACCGCCCGTGGCTACAAGCTGATCTTCCGCACCATCGGCCTGGACAGCGCCCAAGGCCCGGCGGCCGGCAACTACATCGCCGACCACGTGAAGCCGAAAATCGTTGCCGTCCTGCACGACAAGCAGCAATACGGTGAAGGCATCGCCACCGCCGTCAAGCAGACCCTCGAGAAGAAAGGCGTGAAGGTTGCCGTCTTCGAAGGCCTGAACGCCGGCGACAAAGACTTCTCCTCGATCATCCAGAAGCTCAAGCAAGCCAACGTCGACTTCGTCTACTACGGCGGCTACCACCCGGAGCTGGGCCTGATCCTGCGCCAGTCCAAGGAAAAAGGCCTGAACGCCAAGTTCATGGGGCCAGAGGGCGTCGGCAACGATTCCATCTCGCAAATCGCCCAGGGCGCTTCCGAAGGCCTGCTGGTGACCTTGCCTAAATCCTTCGATACCGACCCGGCCAACAAAGCCATCGTTGACGAGTTCGCCAAGAACAAGCAGGACCCAACCGGTCCGTTCGTGTTCCCGGCCTACTCGGCCATTGAAGTCATCGCCGGCGGTATTACCGCTGCCAAGAGCGAAGACACCGCCAAAGTGGCTGCCGCCATCCACGCGGGCACCTTCAAGACCCCTACCGGCGAGCTGAGCTTCGACGCCAAGGGCGACCTGAAGGACTTCAAGTTCGTGGTCTACGAATGGCACTTCGGCAAACCAAAAACCGAAGTTTCCCCTCAGTAAGCCAGGCGTTACTGGTCCAACAAGCCCACTGTGAGAGCAGTGGGTTTTGTTTTACGAGGTTTATGGGCCTGTCACCCGCGATCCGGGCGCTGGCTCACCTGAAAATCTTAAAACCGTCACCAGCGGTTCGCTGGCAAACGCTTTGTGCAAATGTGCTCACAGAACACAGCATGGGGCCGGAACATGACTCCACCAGTGAAATGCGTATCGGGTTTTTAGGAGCGCTGTAATGCCTGAGATCTATCATTTTTTCCAACAGCTGGTTAATGGCCTGACCATTGGCAGCACCTATGCCTTGATAGCCATTGGCTACACAATGGTTTACGGCATCATTGGAATGATTAACTTCGCCCATGGCGAGGTGTACATGATTGGTTCCTACGTGGCCTTCATCGCCCTTGCCGGGCTGGCCATGATGGGTATCCACTCCCTGCCGCTGTTGATGACCGCTGCGTTCCTTGCGTCGATCATCGTAACCAGTGCCTATGGCTACAGTATCGAGCGCGTTGCCTACCGTCCCTTGCGTGGCAGCAACCGTTTGATCCCGCTGATTTCCGCCATCGGCATGTCGATTTTCCTGCAGAACACCGTATTGCTGTCCCAGGACTCCAAGGATAAATCCATCCCCAACCTGATCCCGGGGAGCTTCTCCTTCGGTCCGGGTGGTGCGGAAGAAGTCCTGATTTCCTACATGCAGATCCTGGTCTTCATCGTCACCCTGGTGGCCATGCTGGGCCTGACCCTGTTCATCTCACGTTCCCGTCTGGGGCGCGCCTGCCGGGCCTGCGCCGAAGACATCAAGATGGCCAACCTGTTGGGCATCAACACCAACAACATCATCGCCCTGACCTTCGTGATCGGTGCCGCGCTGGCAGCCGTCGCGGCGGTACTGCTGAGCATGCAGTACGGCGTGATCAACCCCAACGCCGGTTTCCTGGTAGGCCTCAAGGCCTTTACCGCAGCAGTATTGGGCGGCATCGGCAGTATTCCGGGCGCGATGCTCGGCGGCCTGGTGCTGGGGGTGGCCGAGGCGTTTGGTGCCGATATTTTCGGCGACCAATACAAGGACGTCGTCGCGTTCGGCCTGTTGGTTCTGGTGCTGTTGTTCCGCCCGACCGGCATCCTGGGCCGTCCGGAGGTTGAGAAAGTATGAGCAGATATCTTAAATCGGCGTTTTTCAGCGCCTTGCTGGTGTGGGCGGTGGCCTTCCCGGTACTCGGCCTCAAGCTGAGCATTGTCGGCATCAACCTTGAAGTGCATGGCACCGGCCCCGTGACCCTGACCATCATCGCCCTGTGTTCGGTGCTGATGTTCCTGCGCGTGCTGTTCACCCAGCAGGTCGGCGCTCTGTTCAAGAGCAACCGTGGCCCGTTGGTCTCGCCCAAGGTCAGCCAATTCCTGACCCTGCCACGCACCCAGCGCTACATCATCATCGGGCTGATCGTGGCCGCGTTGATCTGGCCGTTCTTCGGCTCGCGCGGTGCGGTCGACATTGCTACCCTGATCCTGATCTACGTGTTGCTGGGCCTTGGCCTGAACATCGTGGTGGGCCTCGCCGGCCTGCTCGACCTGGGTTATGTGGGCTTCTACGCCGTGGGTGCCTACACCTACGCGCTGCTGTCGCACTACCTGGGCTGGAGCTTCTGGATCTGCCTGCCGCTGGCCGGCATGGCGGCAGCTACGTTTGGCTTCCTGCTGGGCTTCCCGGTACTGCGCCTGCGCGGTGACTACCTGGCCATCGTGACCTTGGGCTTCGGGGAAATCATCCGTCTGTTCCTGCGTAACCTGACCGACATCACCGGTGGCCCCAACGGCATCAGCAGCATCCCCAAGCCGACCTTCTTCGGTCTGTCGTTCGACCGCACCGCTGCCGAAGGCATGCAGACCTTCCACGAGTACTTCGGGATCGACTACAACCCGGTAAGCAAAGTGGTGTTCCTGTACCTGGTGGCACTGTTGCTGGCGCTGGCGGCACTGTTCGTGATCAACCGCTTGCTGCGCATGCCGATCGGCCGTGCCTGGGAAGCGTTGCGCGAAGATGAAATCGCCTGCCGTGCCCTGGGCCTGAACCCAACCATCATCAAGCTCTCGGCCTTTACCCTGGGTGCCGCGTTCGCCGGTTTTGCCGGCAGCTTCTTCGCCGCTCGCCAAGGCCTGGTGACCCCGGAGTCGTTCACGTTTATCGAGTCGGCGATCATCCTCGCCATCGTGGTATTGGGTGGCATGGGCTCGCAACTGGGCGTGATCCTGGCGGCGATCGTGATGATCCTGCTGCCGGAAATGATGCGTGAGTTCAGCGAATACCGCATGTTGATGTTCGGCGCCATGATGGTGCTGATGATGATCTGGCGACCTCAAGGCCTGCTGCCCATGCAACGTCCACACATGGAGCTGCGCAAATGAGCCGCGAGATCCTGAAAGTCGAAAACTTGAGCATGCGCTTCGGCGGCTTGCTGGCGGTCAACGGCGTCGCCCTGACCGTGAAAGAGAAACAGGTGGTGGCATTGATCGGCCCCAACGGCGCCGGCAAGACCACGGTGTTCAACTGCCTCACCGGTTTCTACAAGCCGAGTGGCGGCAGCATCCTGCTGGACGGCCAACCGATCCAGGGCCTGGCCGGTCACGAGATCGCCCGCAAGGGCGTGGTGCGAACCTTCCAGAACGTGCGGCTGTTCAAGGACATGACGGCGGTCGAGAACCTGTTGATCGCCCAGCACCGTCACCTGAACACCAACTTCTTTGCAGGCCTGTTCAAGACCCCGGCGTTCCGCAAGAGCGAGCGCGAGGCCATGGAATATGCGGAGTACTGGCTGGACAAGGTCAATCTCACCGAGTTCGCCAACCGCCCCGCCGGCACCCTGGCCTATGGTCAGCAACGTCGCCTGGAAATCGCCCGCTGCATGATGACCCGCCCGCGGATCCTGATGCTCGACGAACCGGCCGCCGGCCTGAACCCCAAGGAAACCGAAGACCTCAAGGCGCTGATCGGCGTGTTGCGTGAGGAAAACAACGCCACGGTGCTGTTGATCGAACACGACATGAAACTGGTCATGAGCATTTCCGACCATATCGTGGTAATCAACCAGGGCACGCCGCTGGCGGACGGGACGCCGGAGCAGATCCGCGACAATCCTGAAGTGATCAAAGCCTATCTGGGGGAAGCGTAAAATGCTGCAATTCGAAAACGTTTCCACTTTCTACGGCAAGATCCAGGCCTTGCACAGCGTCAACGTGGAAGTGCGCCAGGGTGAGATCGTCACGCTGATCGGCGCCAATGGCGCCGGCAAGTCGACCTTGCTGATGACCTTGTGCGGCTCGCCGCAGGCCCACAGCGGCAGCATCCGCTACATGGGTGAAGAGTTGGTGGGCCAGCAGTCTTCGCACATCATGCGCAAGAGCATTGCCGTGGTGCCGGAGGGCCGTCGGGTGTTCTCGCGCCTGACGGTGGAGGAGAACCTGGCCATGGGCGGGTTCTTCACCGACAAGGGCGACTACCAGGAGCAGATGGACAAGGTGCTGCACCTGTTCCCTCGTCTCAAGGAGCGCTTCAGCCAGCGCGGCGGCACCATGTCCGGCGGCGAGCAGCAAATGCTCGCCATCGGCCGGGCGCTGATGAGCAAGCCCAAGCTGTTGCTGTTGGACGAACCCTCCCTGGGCCTGGCACCGATCATCATCCAGCAGATCTTCGACATCATCGAACAGCTGCGCAAGGACGGTGTGACGGTGTTCCTCGTGGAGCAGAACGCCAACCAGGCGCTGAAAATCGCCGACCGTGCCTACGTGCTGGAGAACGGCCGGGTGGTGATGCAAGGCACTGGCGAGCAGTTGCTGACCGATCCGAAGGTACGTGAGGCGTACCTGGGCGGCTAAGAGACGGTTGCTGAACAAACCGGATCTAATGTGGGAGGGGCGGTGCGACGATTCGACTTGCCCCCGATGGCGGTCTATCAGTCACATGCTCTGTGCCTGACACCCCGCCATCGGGAGCAAGCGCCCTCCCACATTTTTTTGCATTGTTTGAAATTATCTCGTCTGACCTTGTAACGAACATCGTCCTCCCGCCTCTAGTGGTGCAAGCAGGCATTCAAGCCCGCTCCTCAACCTACTGCTGGAGATCCACCATGACGACCAAACTGTCCGCCGCTTCCCTCGTCCTCGCCCTGGGTTCGGCCTTGAGCCTGTCCGCCCTGACCACCACCGCCCACGCAGCAGACGACATGCAGAAATGCTTCGGCGTCGCGGAGGCCGGCAAGAACGATTGCGCCGCAGGTGCAGGAACGTCCTGCGCCGGCACCTCGAAAACCAAGGACCAGGCCAACGCCTGGAAACTGGTCCCGGCCGGCACCTGCACCCAAACTCCAAGCTCCACCTCGCCGACCGGTTTCGGCCAGGAAGCTGCCTTTACCGCCAAATCCTGAAACCTCGATAGCCTGAGTACGGATGATGACGCTTTCACTCCTGCCCACAGTCTCACCGGTTCAGGTGCCCGGCCTTCCCTATCGGGCCGGGCTGGGGCTGAAGCACGAGCACTTCAATGAAGTGCTCGATACTTCCCCCGATGTCGGTTTTTTTGAAGTACACGCCGAAAACTACATGGTGGCCGGCGGACCGTTTCATCACTACCTGGGGTTGATCCGCGAACAGTACCCCCTGTCGTTGCACGGGGTGGGCCTGTCCATCGGTGGCGAAGGCCCGCTCAACCGTGAGCACTTGGGGCGCTTGGCCGCCCTGATCGAACGCTACCAGCCCCACGCCTTTTCCGAACACCTGGCCTGGTCCAGCCACGGCCCGGTGTTTCTCAATGACCTGCTCCCCCTGGCTTATGACACCGTCACCTTGAATCGGGTATGCGAACACGTCGATCAGGTGCAGAGCACCCTCAAGCGGCCGATGCTGCTGGAGAACCCATCGACCTACCTGCAGTTCCAGCGCTCCACCTTGGACGAGACCGACTTCATCAGCGAGATCATCCGCCGAACCGGCTGCGGCCTGCTGCTGGACGTGAACAACGTCTACGTGTCATGCATCAACCACCAGCGCAACCCACAGACCTACATCAACGCCCTACCGTTGCACGCCGTGGGTGAGATTCATCTGGCCGGTTTCGCCGAAGACACAGACAGCCTGGGTGACCGCCTGCTGATCGATGATCACGGTGCGCCCATCGATAACGCGGTGTGGCAGTTGTACGAACAGGTGCTCGCGCGCATCGGCGCGGTGGCAACGCTGATCGAACGAGACAACCAAGTGCCAGCCTTCAGCATGCTGCTGGCCGAAGCCGAGCACGCCGAACGGCATCTGTCGCAGGTACGCCCATGAGCCTTCAAGACGCGTTTGCCAGCGCCCTGCTGGCGCCCGATCAAACCTGTCCCGACGGGTTGTTCAGCAGCAACGGTGCCGATCCGGCCAGCCGTTTTGCGGTGTACCGCAATAATGTGCACAACGCATTGATCAATGCGTTGGCGACGGCGTACCCGGTGACGCTGCAATTGGTGGGCGACGATTTTTTTCGCGCCATGGCTCGGCTATATGTACAAGCCTGTCCACCCACCAGCCCAATGATCAGCGAATACGGCAGCGGTTTTGCCCGCTTCATCCAGGGTTTCGACCCGGCGGCCAGGGTGCCTTACCTTGCTGATGTCGCCCGCCTTGAGCGGCTGCGAGTGCGCGCCTATCACGCTGCGGATACGCCGCCGCTGGAGCAGCATGCCCTGATCCATACGCTGAGCGGCCAAACGGACCTGGGCCAGTTGCGCCTGCAACTGCATCCATCCCTCGCCACGTTGAATTCCGCCTATGCCGTGGTGGCGATCTGGGCGGCGCACCGGATAGAGGGCGGCATGGCCACGCTGAATCCCTGGCACGCCCAAGGCGCGCTGGTGCTGCGCCGAGGCCTGGAGGTCAAGGTGTTCGCCATCGACAGCGGCTCGGTAACGTTCATCAATAGCTTGAACCACGGCAAGGCTTTGGAATTGGCCGTGGCAGATGCGCTGCAAGCCTCGGACGAATTCGACCTGCACCAATGTCTTTCGTTGCTGATCAACCACCACGCCATCACTCATCTGCTCCCAGCACAAAAGGTATCGTCATGAATACGCCCCCTTCCTGCCTGATCAAACGGGCCATCACGCTTTTCGAGCACATCCCCTACAGCCTGATCGCCTTTATTGCGCGCTTCTCCATTGCCGCAGTGTTCTGGAAGTCCGGGCAGACCAAGGTCGAAGGTTTTGCCATCGACCTGCTCAACGGCACTTTCCAGCTTGGCGAACCCAAGCTTGCGGCCTCGACATTGCCGCTGTTTCGCAGCGAATACCACGTGCCATTGCTGTCGCCGGAGGTGGCTGCGTACATGGCGGCGTTTGCCGAACACTTTTTCCCGCTATTGATTCTGATAGGGCTCGCCACGCGTTTCTCGGCCCTGGCGTTGATCGGCATGACCCTGGTCATTCAACTGTTTGTCTACCCGGACGCTTACCCTACCCACGGCACCTGGATTGCCTTGCTGCTGCTGTTGGTTGCCAAGGGGCCGGGCTGCCTGTCGGTTGATCAACTGATTGCTCGCCGCTACCACTAAAGCCGATCCAGCGCCTCGCCGCTGCGCTTGAACCAATCCACCAGATAGTCGGCCAGCACCTGGGTGCGACGCGGCAGCCCACCGTGATAGGGATGGACCAGGTACATTGGCATGCTCCGCGTCTGATAATCGCGCAGGAGCCAGCGCAATCGGCCGTCAGCCAGTTCTGCCGGAAGTACGTAGGACGGCAGGCGAGCGATACCAGCCCCCACCAAGGCGGCCTTTTTCAACAAGTTGTAATGGTTGGAGGCAAACGTACCACTGACCCGCACCCGCATTAATTCGTGCTGCTGGTGGTACAGCCACTCTTCACGGCCGCTGTAGTGGCTGTTAAGCAGGCAACGGTGTGCGGCCAGGTCCGCCGGGGTCTGGGGTTCGCCGTATTGCGCGAGGTAGGCCGGGCTGGCACAGGTCATCTCGTGCCAGGCCAGCAACGGTTTGGCCACCAACCGCTCATTTTCAATCGCCCCTGAGCGCACCCCCAGGTCAAAACCATCCCGCGCCAAATCACGGTAGCTGTTGTTCAGCTCCAACTCGATCTGCACCTGCGGGTATTGCTTGGAAAACTCCAGCAACAAGCCGTCGAAGAACGTTTCTCCCAACGACACCGGAACCGTCATACGTACCGGCCCGGCCAGATCATCCTTGAGCCGAGCCAATGCCTGGCGGGCGCGATCGACCTGCACCACCAACGCCTGAGCCTGGGGCAATAACGCCGCGCCGGCAGCAGTGAGGCTGAGATTGCGCGTGGTGCGGTGCAGCAGCACCACCGAATATTGCGCTTCCAACAGGCTGATGCGCTTGGACAACTGCCCCTTGCTACACCCCAGTTGCTCGGCCGCTACGGTAAAGCTGCCGGCTTCAATCAGAACGGCAAACGCTGCCAGGTCATCCATTTCGCTCATGGATTGTTTCCATTTGAAAACCAAAGGTTGCCTATTAGCACGTTTATCCACTGAAAAAGCCACTCTAGACTGACCTCTCACTTCCCCCTCGGAGAACTACCACCATGAAAATTCTATTGATTGGCGCCAGCGGTACCATCGGCTCGGCAGTGAAGGCAGAACTGGCCCAGCGTCACGACGTGATCAGCATCGGCCGCAGCAGTGGCGACTTCCAGGTGGACATCAGCGACAGCGCCTCGATTCGCAAGCTGTTCAAACAGACCGGCAAGTTCGACGCTTTGGTCTGCGCGGCGGGCAACGTAAACTTCGTGGCGTTGGGTGACATGAGCGAAAGCGATTTTGAGCTGGGCTTGCGTGACAAGCTGATGGGCCAGGTCAACCTGCTGTTGATCGGCAGCGAGTACGCCAATGATGGCGCCTCATTCACCTTCACCAGCGGCATCCTCAACCGCGACCCGATCCGTACCGGAGCGTCGGCTGCCCTGGTCAATGGCGCGTTGGATGCGTTCGTAAAAGCCGCTGCGATCGAATTGCCACGCGGTTTGCGCATTAACTCCGTAAGTCCTACCGTCTTGCAGGAAGCCATGGACAGCTACGCACCGTATTTCCGTGGCTACAAGCCGGCCGCCGGTGCCGATGTAGCATTGGCCTACGCGAAAAGTGTCGAAGGCTTGCAGACAGGCCAGACCTTTATCGTGGGTTAAGCGTTTTTTGCGGCGCGGGTGAATCAGCGCCGCGAACCGCTACTGCATCAGCGACGGCATCATTTCCAGGAGCATCTCCCTGGGAATAGCGATTCTAAACTGCCCCGTGTCCAGTACACTTCTGACCCTGGATGTGCTTACTGCTCGTCCATTGAGATAGAGCGTCAGCGACTTGTCTATAGCCCGCGCGCTCAACGCTTCAGTACGGGCTTTGGCTTCTGGGCTGAGGACTACGTGCATTTCGATGTAACTGGGATTGGCGTTATGCTCATTTTTTAGCCACAGCTGCATGTCTACAAAGTCCGTCTGCGAATTGTAGTAAAGCTGCACGGGTTCTTCTGCCCAAGCGGTGGATAACACTAGCAATAAAAATGCGCACAGGGCTGTTCGAACGGGCATGGTTCAAGCTCCAGATGTAAAGCAAGAGCGTTGCACATAATTTCGCACCTGGCTGTAGGACAAGCCCGCGCTTTTTCTTACGGCACCGGTTCGTATTACTGACTTGTGATGCGTCGCCAGCCTGCGTAACGTGGCGGCACTTGTCTGGAGACCCCTTATGCGTGCCGCCCGTACCCTCGCTCTGTTTGCCCTGCTTCCTTTGTTTGCCGCTTGCCAGGTATTCGAAAACGAGCCGACCAAGCCGTCTACCGCCGGGCTTACCCGCATGCAGGGTGAACTCACGGCGGTAGGTGGCAAGCTGCTGTTCCAGCCGTGCGACGATAAACGCAACTATGTCGTCAACGACACCAGCGGCACCAGCATCCTGCAGGAAGCGGCCTCCCTGGCCGGTCAGCAAGGTGCATTGTTTGCCGACTTGCGCGGCAAGTTCTCGGGCGTCGCCAGCGGCACCCAGGGCAGCGTCGACCTGCAACAGCTCTACCGTGTGGAGCGCTCGACTTCTGCCTGTACCGACCCGGACTTCAAGCGCATGACCCTGCGGGCCAACGGCCACAAGCCGGCCTGGGCAATGAACGTCACCGCCAAGGGCATGGTGCTTGAGCGTGAAGGTCAGCCGCCACTGGCGGTGCCTTATGTCGAAGAGCAAATCGGCGACGGCCGCTTCAACCTGATGACCGAAGCCAACAACCAGCACATCGAACTGTGGGTAGCGCCGCAACGCTGCATCGACAGCGTCAGCGGCAGCCTGCAACACATGACCGCGGAATTGCGCGTCAACGGTCAGGTACAGCGCGGTTGCGCGGCGTTTGGTGGTTCCCGGGACGACTGATTCAGCGATGTGCTGTTTTAACCTGACGGAAAACCGCCATTGAGGCTTATAATCGCCGGTTTGCAAAACAGCCGGCCTCTTTGTCCGCCGCCTACCGGATCCCGTCATGTTACGAATCACCGAACTCAAGCTGCCCATCGACCATCCCGAAGAAGACCTGCGGCCTGCCATCGTGCAGCGCCTGGGCATCGCCAGTGATGACCTGCTCGATTTCACTTTGTTCAAACGCAGCTACGACGCCCGCAAGAAGTCGTCGGAACTGTGCTTCATCTACACCGTCGACCTGGATGTGAAAGGCGAAGCCGCCCTGCTGCTCAAGTTCGCCGATGACCGCAACGTCAACCCGGCACCGGACGTCAGCTACAAGGTAGTCGGCCAGGCCCCGGAAGGCTTGGTCGAGCGGCCTGTCGTCGTCGGTTTTGGCCCGTGCGGTATCTTCGCCGGACTGCTGCTGGCACAGATGGGCTTCAAGCCGATCATCCTCGAACGTGGCAAGGAAGTGCGCCAGCGCACCAAAGACACCTGGGGCCTGTGGCGCAAAAGCGTGCTCAACCCCGAGTCCAACGTGCAGTTCGGTGAGGGCGGCGCCGGGACCTTCTCCGATGGCAAGCTCTACAGCCAGATCAAGGACCCGAAATTCCACGGCCGCAAAGTCCTGCACGAGTTCGTCAAGGCCGGCGCGCCGGAAGAAATCCTCTACGTCAGCAAGCCGCACATCGGCACCTTCCGCCTGACCGGTGTGGTGGAAAACATGCGCGAGCAGATCATCGCCCTGGGCGGTGAAGTGCGTTTCGAGCAGCGGGTGACCGACGTGCTGATCGAAGACGGCCAGTTGAATGGCGTCGTCATCGACGGTGGAGAACAGATCCTCTCCAAGCACGTAATCCTGGCCCTCGGCCACAGCGCCCGCGACACCTTCCGCATGCTCCACGGCCGTGGCGTGTACATGGAAGCCAAGCCGTTCTCGGTGGGTTTCCGAATCGAACACCCGCAATCGCTGATCGACGCCGCGCGCCTGGGCAAATATGCCGGGCACCCAAAGCTGGGCGCCGCCGACTACAAGCTGGTGCACCACGCCAAGAACGGCCGTTCGGTCTACAGCTTCTGCATGTGCCCGGGCGGCACCGTGGTGGCCGCGACCTCAGAGCCGAACCGTGTGGTGACCAACGGCATGAGCCAGTACTCGCGTAACGAGCGCAATGCCAACTCCGGCATCGTGGTCGGCATCACGCCGGAAGTGGATTACCCTGGCGGCCCGCTGGCGGGTATCGAGCTGCAGGAGCGCCTGGAGTCCCACGCCTACATCCTCGGCGGCAGCAACTATGAGGCCCCGGCACAGTTGGTCGGCGACTTTATCGCCGGTAAGCCGTCCACTGCGATCGGCAGTGTGGAACCGTCCTACAAGCCAGGGGTGGCCCTGGGTGACCTGGCCCTGGCCTTGCCGGACTTCGCCATCGAAGCGATCCGCGAAGCACTGCCGGCGTTCGAGAAGCAGATCAAGGGCTACTCGCTGCACGATGCCGTGTTGACCGGTATCGAGACGCGCACCTCGTCGCCGCTGCGGATTACCCGCGACGAATCGATGCAGAGCTTGAACGTGAAAGGCCTGTTCCCGGCCGGTGAAGGCGCTGGCTATGCGGGCGGGATTTTGTCGGCCGGGGTTGATGGGATTCGGATTGCCGAGGCGTTGGCGCGGGATATGCTCGGCATCAAAGCCTGAGAACAGCGCAAATTAAATGTGGGAGGGGGCTTGCTCCGGTAGCGGTGAATCAGTCGCAGGATAAGTTGACTGAAACACAGCTATCGGGGGCAAGCCCCCTCCCACATTGGTTTTGCGTTGTATCAGATATTCGCACGCAGGATGTTGGCTGGTAATGGCTCGCCCTGCTCCACACTGGCCGCAACGGCCGAGATCAAACCTGCCAGCGAATAACCCTGCCCCGCCAACCACGCCTGATCGTAATAGGTGGTGGCATACCGCTCCCCCCCATCACACAAAATCGCCACGATCGAACCTGACTCCCCCGCCGCCTTCATCTGCTGCGCCGCCACCAATGCGCCAATCAGGTTGGTCCCGCTGGAACCGCCGACACGCCGCCCCAAGCGCTCAGCCAGGTAATGCATGGCTGCCAGCGACAGCGCATCCGGCACCTTGACCATCGCATCGATCACCTTGGGCAGAAACGACGCCTCGACCCGAGGCCGGCCAATGCCTTCGATACGTGAACCGCAGTCCAGGCGCAGGCTGGCGTCGCCACTCTGGTAGAAATCGAAGAATACCGAGCGCTCGGCATCGGCACACAACACGCGAGTGCAGTGCTGGCGATAACGCACATAACGACCGAGCGTGGCGGTAGTGCCACCGGTGCCGGGGCTGGAAATCAACCAGTTCGGCTCCGGGTGCTGCTCAAAACGCATCTGCTGGAAGATCGACTCGGCGATGTTGTTGTTCGCCCGCCAGTCGGTGGCACGCTCGGCATAGGTGAACTGATCCATGAAATGACCACCGCTTTCCTGCGCCAAGCGTTCGGACTCGGCGTAGATCTGCGTCGGATCCTGTACCAAATGACTCTTGCCGCCATAGAAGGCAATCTGCGCGATCTTCTCCTGGGAGGTGGTGGCGGGCATTACCGCGATAAACGGCAGGCCAAGCAGGCGAGCGAAGTAGGCTTCGGAGATCGCCGTAGACCCGCTGGACGCCTCTATCACCGGCGCGCCGGGCTTGAGCCAGCCATTGCACAGCGCATACAGAAACAGCGAGCGGGCCAACCGGTGTTTCAGGCTGCCGGTGGGGTGGCTCGACTCGTCCTTGAAGTACAACTCGATGCCCGGCAAACCTGGCAGCGGCAAGGGGATCAGGTGCGTGTCGGCGCTGCGCTGGAAGTCCGCTTCAATGATGCGAATGGCTTCACGGGCCCAGGGGCGTTGGTCGCTCATAATGGGGTTCTCTAAGAATTTCGATGTCAATATTAGGATCTTTCCTACACTCGACACAGATACAGTAGCGACTCAATTGGACACACAATCTCCACGCCCTGGCGCAACACTAAACCTGCCCGCTTCTTATAACAAATAAGAATATAACTTTTGTTTTAACAACTAACGGTACGGGTTAGGGTACCCACCTATTGAATCCGGATTGGAGAGCATCCCTTGGCTCTGCGTAGCACTTTCACCCGTTTCTTCCAGCTGGAAGCCGCCAGCGGCCTGTTGTTGATCGCCGCGGCAGCCCTGGCACTGATCATCAACAACTCACCGTTGTCGCACCTGTACGGCGCGTTTCTCGACGTGCCGGTGGTGGCCCAGATTGGCGCGCTGCAAATCGCCAAGCCCGCGCTGTTGTGGATCAACGATGGCCTGATGGCCCTGTTCTTCCTGTTGATCGGCCTGGAGGTCAAGCGCGAGCTGCTTGACGGCCACCTGTCCAAGCCTTCGCAAGTGGTCCTGCCTGGCGCAGCTGCCATCGGCGGTATGGTGGTGCCGGCGCTGATCTACTGGGCCATCAACAAGGACTACCCCGCCGCACTCTCCGGCTGGGCAATCCCGATGGCCACCGACATCGCCTTCGCACTGGGTGTCCTGGCACTGCTGGGCAAGCGGGTGCCGGTGTCGCTGAAGCTGTTCCTGATGACCCTGGCTATCATCGACGACCTTGGCGCGATCATCGTTATCGCCGTGTTCTATTCCGCCGACCTGTCCGGTGCGGCCTTGGCCGGCGCGGGCGCCTGCTTGATTGCCTTGATTGCAATGAACCGCCTGGGCCTGATCAAGCTTGGGCCCTACCTGATCATCGGCCTGATCCTGTGGGTGTGCGTACTCAAGAGCGGCGTGCACGCCACCCTGGCGGGCGTGACCCTGGCGTTCTGCATCCCGATGCGCACCAAGAACGCCGAGCCCTCGCCGCTGCTCACGCTGGAGCACGCCCTGCATCCGTGGGTGGCCTACGGCATCCTGCCGCTGTTCGCCTTTGCCAACGCCGGGGTGTCACTTACCGGGGTCAGCCTGGAAAGCTTCACCCACCACGTGCCGATGGGCATTGCCGCCGGCCTGCTGATCGGCAAGACCATCGGCGTGTTCGGCCTCACCTGGCTGGCCATCAAGACCGGCCTCGCAGCACTGCCCAGTGGCGCCAATTGGGGCCAGGTCTTCGGCGTGGCAATCCTGTGCGGCATCGGCTTCACCATGAGCTTGTTCGTAGGCTCCCTGGCGTTTGTGCCGGGTGCCAGTGAGTTTGCCGGGGAGGATCGAATGGGGATTCTGACCGGGTCGATACTCGCAGCGTGTATTGGGTATGTGGTGACGGCGATGGCGAGTCGCAAAAAAGCCTGAGCAGACTGAAATGCAGCCCATAAAAAACCCCAACCGGTCACCCGGTTGGGGTTTTTTATTTGCCTGCAGCTACCGATCAGCGAGTAACGCGGCTGGTGCCATCAACGGTCATGATGCGTACGCGATCACCGATGCGGAAGATTTCATTTTCCTGCACGGCTTGTACGTAGGCACGCATGCTGCCGTCGTCTTCGCGAACGGTGATTTCCACGCCTTGGGTGCGGGTCAGGCCTTCTTCGGTGGCCGAGCCCAGCAGGCCGCCGGCAACGGCGCCGATCACGGCAGTCACGATACTGCCACGGCCACCGCCGATGGCGCTGCCGCCAACACCACCGATGACCGCGCCAGCAGCGCCGCCGATTGGGGTCTTGGTGCCTTCGATTTTTACCGGACGCAGGGATTCAATGGTGCCCATGCGAACGGTCTGTACACGACGCGCTTCGTCACGGGAGTACGAGTCGCCGGTCAGACTCGAGGCGCAGCCACCCAGCAGCAACGACAGCGTGGTAAAGCAGGCAACCAGTAAAACGGACTTACGCATAGCATCAACTCCAAAGGACAGGTATTCATTAGACGCTGCAGCTTGACGCCTGTCACGACAAGCCCGGCAGGAAATTGCTTTCATTCAGCCTCAGTACAGACTGTCCGTACCAAAAATACCGACCAACGGTAGCTCTCTCATCGTAACCAGGAACTTCATGGACTATTTCATCATTGTAGTCATTACCGCCGCCGGCCTGTACTTCCACGGCTGGCTGTACCTGCGTATCCGGCGTTGGATAGACCGCGACCTGGCATTGTCCCTGGCGGGCGAAGACCTGCGCAAACGTGCCTTCATGCTGCAACAACTGGAGCAGGCGCGGGTGTCGAAGATCAAGCGAAGCGACTTGCCGCAGTGGCTGAAAAATGCCGCACAGCACTACACAGCCGAAGCCTCTTCAGCAGAGACTTCGGTGTGATCGACATCATTCCAGTGAGGTGACGAAAGGTGCCGCTCAGGGCGCCAGGCGCTCGCGGGCCCATTCGGTCCCTTGCAGGCGGTAGTTCAGGCGGTCATGCAGGCGGCTGGAGCGGCCTTGCCAGAACTCGATACGCTCGGGGAGTAAACGGTAGCCACCCCAATGCTCGGGGCAATCGGGCTGGGTGTCGCTGAAACGCTGTTCGGTGGCCTTGAGCAGGTCCTGCAGCTCCTCACGGTCACGAATGACCTGGCTCTGCGGGGACGCCCACGCGCCTAAACGGCTACCCAGGGGGCGGACCTGGTAATAAGCGTCCGACTCCTCAGGTGTAACCTTGACCACCCGTCCTTCAATGCGTACCTGGCGCTCCAGGGTCGGCCAGAAGAACGTCATGGCCGCAAACGGCCGCGCCGCGAGCTGTTCACCCTTGGCGCTCTGATAGTTGGTAAAGAAGGTAAAGCCCTGCGCATCCAAGCCCTTGAGCAGCAGGATGCGGCAGTGCGGGCGACCGTCCTGGTCGACCGTAGCCAGGGTCATGGCATTGGCTTCCACCGGTGGCTGCTCGGTTTTCACCGCATCGGCAAACCACTGGTGGAACAACGCAAACGGCTCATTCGGGGCCTGGGCCTCGCTCAAACCGTCCCGAGTGTAGTCACGGCGCATATCGGCCAGTGCCTGGGTCATGCGGCTTTATCCTTCTGGTTCAGCGGATCAGTTTTTCGCCTGGTCGTTCGCAGCCGGTGCAGCAGCCTTGGCTTTGGCTGGGGCCGGTTTCTTGGCAGCTGGCTTGGCCGGGGCTTTTTTAGCCGCTGGCTTGGCAGCAGCTTTTTTGGCAGCGGGTGCCTTTTTAGCCGGGGCTTTGGCGGCCGGGGCTGGAACGTCCTGCACCGCAACCATTTCGGCTACAGGCGGGGTCTTGCCCGATTGATACTTGCTCAACAGTGCCAGCATGGTCGTGCGCTGGGTGAACATGATTTCCATACGACGGTTCAAGGCACGGCCCTGGGTACTGTCGTTGGCGGCACGCGGCATCAGGTCACCCATGCCACGCAGCATCAGGCGGTCCTGTTTCAGGCCGCTGAGGCTGAAGATCGAGGCAATGGACTGCGCGCGCTCCTTGGTCAGGGCCTGGCTGGCAGGCGCGGTACCAGTGGCATCCACATGACCCAGCACCAACACGGCGGTTTTTGGATCGGCTTCAACCGCCTTGGCAACGCGAGTGAACGGCCCCAAAGTAACCGGCAGCAGCATCGCCGGGCGTTTTGGGTTGTAGGAGCCGTCTACCGGAGCAATCACGACGAGCACGTTGTCGCGACGTTCCAGTTGCAGGTTGCTGTCCTTGATAGCGGCGCGCAGGCGCGGCTCATAGTCGTCCAACCAGGCCTGGGTGATTTTCGGGTCAGGCATCGGCACATTGGTCACGTCGACCTTGGCCAATGGCTTGGGTTTGCTTTCGAACGGCCACCACCAGTGGGTCTCGGTGTCGGTCTTGGCGACGGTAGGGGCAGGCTCCGCGGCCTTGAGGTCGGCTTTCAGGTCAGCCTTGGCATCAGCGGCCTTCTCGTCGGCGCTCTTGGAGGAGAACGGCCACCAGCTCGAACCGGTATCAGCCTTGGCGGCTGGCGCTGGCGCGGAGGCGACAGGCGCAGCAGCAGCGGCTACAGGTGCGGCAGGCTTGGCGCCGGCAGCAGGTTTGGCATCCGGCTTGGCGCCGGCAGCAGGTTTGGCATCCGGCTTGGCGCCGGCAGCAGGTTTGGCATCCGGCTTGGCGTCGGTTTGGGTCACGGCGTCCTTGGTAGTGGCCTTATCCGATCCAAATGACCACCAATGCCCACCCTCGGCATCATTTTGTGGAGTTTGTGCGCAACCGGTAATAGTGAGGCAAAGCGCCAGAGCCAAGGACTTGTTCGATAACATGAGATATCCACAAAATGAGAAAAGAAACGGGGGTCTCGATGACCCGTTAAACAGACGCTTACAGAACATTAAAGTTACATCATTTCGTTCAGCGTCTTCTTATAGTTGCCTTTGTAACAAAAAAATGTGAAACAGCAAGGGGTTTACAGACAACCGGCCAATATTCCGACCAACTTCTGCGCACGCGGGTCCATAAGTACATAAGGCCCCAATGTATTAGTCACGAAACCAAACGCTACATCATGCTCAGGGTCGGCAAACCCCACCGAGCCGCCGGCGCCGGGATGCCCGAAAGCGCGCGCGCCAAGGCCAAACGTAGCATTGGGCAACTGCGGTTGATCCAACATGCAGCCCAGGCCGAAGCGGGTTTGTGTCAATAATGTTTTATCCGGCCCGATACTGTGTTCACGGGTCAATTCTTCGAGCATGTCGGCTTCCAGCAAACTACCGTCCAACAAACCACTATAAAAACCGGCCAGGCTGCGTGCATTACCGTGACCATTTGCCGCTGGCTGCTGCATGCGTCGCCATTCAGGTTTATTAGTACTGGTGAGAATAGACGGCGGATTGGCAAATGCCCGCGTCGTCATGGCGGTGGGCTCACGCATCATTACTTGCAGTAAACGTTGCGCGGCTTCATCGCCCATATTGCCTTTGCTGCGCGCTATATGTGCAACACGATAAAACTCTTCATCGGCCAGGCCCACATGGAAGTCCAGCCCCAGCGGCCGTGCCACCCGCGCCACAATGGACTCACCCGGCCCACGCCCATCGGCGCGGCGCAGCAATTCGCCGACCAGCCAGCCGTAGGTGATCGCCTCGTAGCCATGACCCTGGCCCGGTGTCCACCACGGGGCTTCGGCTGCCAGGGTGTCGACCATCAATTGCCAGTCATACAGGGCTTCGGTGGGCAGCATCTCGCGGATTGCCGGCAACCCGGCCTGATGGCAGAGCAACTGGCGCAGCGTAATGTTTTCCTTGCCGGCAGCAGCGAACTCGGGCCAGTACCTGGCCACTGGCGCGTCCAATTGCAACTTGCCCTCGGCCACCAGTTGCAGGGCCGTGACAGCGGTGAAGGTCTTGGTGCAGGAAAACAGGTTGACGATGGTGTCGCTGTGCCAGGCCTCGGTACCATCCTTGTCGGCGGTACCGGCCCACAGGTCGACCACGGTTTCGCCGCCGATCTGGATGCAGAGCCCGGCACCACGCTCCTGCGGGTCATCGAACAACGCGGCAAACGCTTCACGCACCGCTTCGAACTGGAGCTCGTAATGACCCTGAACCTGCACCTAAGCCCCCTCGGAAAACACCGTAAAAAGTGGCCGACATTGTTCCAGCCATTATGGGATTTGTGAACCCGTCAACGATGAATCAATGACCATTTCCTGAGTGCCCACCGGCGTGTCCGGCGCCCTGCCCCGGGCCTTTGCCATCATGCCCAGGCTTGCTGCCTTCGCTTTCACGAACGGTGCTGGCGGCCTTGGCCTTTTCTGCTTCCTTGCCCAGTTGATCCACCGCCGCCAGGTTGCTTCTACGCACACTGTCAACAAAACCCTGGAACGGTACGTCGGTGATGCCCACCAGGCCGAAGTGGCCGTTTTCACCGTCCAGCAAACGGCCGGTCACCGGCTGGTCCAGGTACTGAAACCAATGCACGCCGACAATTGACGGCTCGGCCATGGCTTGCTTGAGGAAGTTGGCATACGCCGCGCCACGCTCTTCTTCCCTGGCCACCTGGGTCACGCCGCCCCAGAACGGGCCACGGTCCGCAGAGCCGAAGTTGAATTCAGTGATCAACACCGGTTTGTCCAGTGCGTGAAGCGCGGCAAAGTCATAGCCGTCCTGGGGTTTGAGCGTGTACATGTTGAAGCTCAGCACATCGCAATACTGCGCGCATGACGCTACGGCTTCCGGCGTACTCACCGCATAGCGCCCGCCCAGCAGTAGTTGGTTGGGTGCGTGCCATTTCAGCGAGTCGGAGATGGTCTTGAAGTAGGCATCGGCAAAGGTCTTCTGGAAGTACTTGAAGTCAGCTTCGATTTCCGGGTGTTCAGGGTTGGGCATAGGCGGTTCGAAACCTGGATCTTCCATCAACTCCCAACCCGCCAACTCGATGCCCCAGGCTTTCGACAGGCCTTGCTCGTTGCGGTATTTGTCACGCAATTGCTTGAGGAACGCGCGCTTGGCCGGTACGTCGGTGGTCATGCGCAAGGTGCCGTAGGCCAGGGCGTAGCGAGATTTCGGGTCATCGCCGGGGCCGGCCCAGGCCAGTTCGTTATCGGCAAAGAAGCCGATCAGCCAGGGATCGTCGCGGTGGTCGCGGGCGGCAATGGCCACCGCGCGCTCGGTTGCCATGGCGAAACGCGGATCGAACGGATCGGGCATGCCGCCCCACCAGTCGGTGCCAGTGCTGATGCTGGCGTAGTCGCCAACGATCGACAACGGCAAGGTGTACGGCACACGGTCGGCAGTGGCCAACGCGCCGGCGCTCCAGTTGCCGACGGTATTGAAGCCCCAGGCTTGCAGGCGATCTAGGGTATGGGTAACCCAGCGTTTCTGGTCAAACCCTTCGCCGCCATAAGTGCGCTGCAAGTTGGCGCCGTAAAAATCGTACCAACGTCCGGCACCAAAGCTACGACCTTCACCCGCACCATTGCCGGTGCGGTTATCGCCGCTGCCGTAGTACTTGTCGAAGGGCTCTCCGGCCTTTGGCAGCGCCGCAAACATCCACTCACGACCCGCCACGTAGGTCTGGCTGTTGTCCGGGGCCACGGTATTGACGCCCAGGGAATAGAACGGATGGCCTTCCGGGGTGACCAGATACCAGCGACCGTCGCGCTTTTCGGTGCGGAAAAAGCCACTGGCCTTGAACGCCGGCCCTTTGTTCCAGCCGCCGAATTTATCCAATGCGGATTTATCACGCGCGGCCAGCCAGCCCTGCAATTGGGTTTGCTCCTTTGCCGCGGCCGCCTTGAGTTGTTCGTCGCTGCTGACCTTTTCCGGCCAGCGCGCGCGGGTGGACTGGCCATAAGCATCCACCAGTTCGCTGTAGGCCGCCTTCAGCACCGGCTCGCTGTCCTGCACGCCAAAGCGTTCCAGCAGGATGCTTTGCGCGGCGTTGGGCTTGATCATCGACAGGGTCACCGAGACCACCTGGCTGCGGTCGATTTCGCCGATGCTGCTGGCCAGCAACACACGCTGGCCATCCACGGTGATCGGCATCGGCGGGCCGGCCTTCATGCCCTGGCTCAACGGCGAGTTGGCTTGCAGCGGGACCAGCAAGGTCTGGGCCGGGCCGGCGGGCAGGTCGATGCGGCTGACCAGGGTCTTGCCATCGCTGCTCTGCACCTTGACGTAGAGGGTCAGCGCCCAGTCCATGGCGCTCTGGATACGCAGGCTCATGGCACCGGACTGCGACCAGTCCCAGGTACCGGCCTGTGGGCTGAGCACCAGGCTCGGCTCGGCGGCCGGGTTGAAGGTGATGCGGCGCAACACCTCGCCTTCAGGGGTTTGTTCGGCATTGTATTGCGGCAGGCTGGCGTCCTGGGTCGCCACCTTGACCACATCGGCAGGCCGGACGAAGTTGAACAATGTCTGTTGCCCCGCGGGCGCGGCCATCAAGGGCGCAGTGAACAGCAGGGCAAAAAGGGCGGGCAGCGTGCGAATCATACGAACAAGGTTCTCCCAAACGGCCGGTGAATGGCCTGATGACAAAAATCGATAGCAGTGAGATAGACCACGAGGTGGGCGAATTCGCCCACGGCGGCTTAAGAAATTTCGCGCCGGAACGGCGGCAACGCATTCAGGATCGCCTTGCCATAGCGCTGGGTAACCAAGCGGCGGTCGAGCAAGGTGATGGTGCCCCGGTCTTCCTCGGTACGCAGCAAGCGACCGCAGGCCTGCACCAGTTTCAAGGAAGCATCCGGCACCGAGATCTCCATGAACGGGTTACCGCCCCGCGCTTCGATCCATTCGGCCAATGCGGCCTCGACCGGATCATCCGGTACCGAGAACGGGATCTTGGCGATCACCACGTGTTCGCAGTAGGCACCGGGCAAGTCCACGCCTTCGGCAAAACTCGCGAGGCCGAACAGCACGCTGGAATCGCCGCCATCGACCCGCGCCTTGTGCTTGTTCAGGGTTTCCTGCTTGGACAGGTTGCCCTGGATAAACACCTGTTTGCGCCAGTCGCGGTCAAGGCCGTCGAACACGTCCTGCATCTGTTTGCGCGACGAGAACAACACCAGGGTGCCGCGCGAACCTTCCACCAGGGATGGCAGGTCGCGGATGATCGCCGCGGTGTGCGCCGGTGCATCCCGTGGGTCGGCCTTGAGGTCGGGCACCCGCAGCACACCGGCGTCGGCATGATGAAACGGGCTTGGCACCACCGCAGTGACGGCCTTTTTCGGCAAGCCCGCGCGCATGCGGAAGCGGTCGAAAGTGCCCAGGGCGGTCAGCGTGGCGGAGGTCACCAGGCAGCCATACGCCACGTTCCACAGGTTGCGGCGCAGCATCTCGGCGGCGAGGATCGGGCTGGCGTTGACCTCGATATCAAACAGCGCACCGCTTTCCGACAGGGTCAGCCAGCGGGCCATGGGCGGGTTGTCTTCGGGGTCTTCGACGGTAAAGGCCGTCCACAGCTCCCAGTTGCCCTGGGAACGGGACAACAGGCTGCCGAACAGCGGGTACCATTCCTCGGCCTGGTTGCTGGCGATGCCGATGTTGACCTCACCGTCCATGCCTTCCTTGAGCAAGTCAGTCAGACGGGTGAACAGGTCGGTGAGGCGGGAAAAGCCTTTCTTCAGCTCGATCCCCATTTCGCGCATATGCTCGGGGATCATCCCACCGACAAAGCGGTGACGCGGGCGCTCACGGCCTTCCACATCTTCACCGGGCTTGAAGTCGGCCACCTGCTCGCAGGCGCTGAACATGAACTGTTGCTGGGTCTTGATCTCCCGCGCCAGCTCCGGCACCTGTTCGATCAGCTTGCCCAAATCGCCGGGCAGCGGGTGCTGGGCGAGCAATTTGGTGAGGTTCTTCGCGGTGGTCTCCAGCCAGTCGGCGGTGGAGCGCAGGCGCGTGTAGTGGGCGAAGTGGCCGATAGCCTTGTCGGGCAGGTGATGCCCTTCGTCGAACACATAAAGGGTGTCACGCGGGTCCGGCAACACGGCACCGCCGCCCAGGGCCAGGTCGGCCAGGACCATGTCGTGGTTGGTAACGATCACGTCGACCTTGCCCATGCCTTCGCGGGCCTTGTAGAAGGCGCACTGGCCGAAGTTGGGGCAATGGCGGTTGGTGCACTGGCTGTGGTCGGTGGTCAGGCGCGCCCAATCGGCATCTTCGAGGGCCGTGGGCCAGCTGTCGCGATCGCCGTCCCATTTATTCCCGGCCAGTTTCTCGATCATGCTGGTAAACAGCTTCTGGCTGACCTCATCAACCTCGATCTTGAAGCCTTCTTCCTCGAACAACGACGCCGTGGCGGTTTGCGCATGGCCTTCCTGCAGCAGCACGTCGAGCTTGGACAGGCACATGTAGCGGCCACGGCCCTTGGCCAGGGCGAAGGTGAAGTTCAGGCCGCTGTTGCGCATCAGGTCGGGCAGGTCTTTGTAGACGATCTGCTCTTGCAGGGCGACGGTGGCGGTGGCGATCACCAGGCGCTTGCCGGCGGCCTTGGCGGTAGGGATCGCAGCCAGGCTGTAGGCCACGGTCTTGCCGGTACCGGTGCCGGCTTCGACGGCCACGACGGCGGGCTCACCTTCGCGGCGGCCTTCGTCGTCGGTGTCGATATCCCCGAGGACCTTGGCCACTTCGGCGATCATCAGGCGTTGGCCGTAGCGCGGTTTCAAGCTCTTGGCTTCGAGAAAACGCGTGTAGGCGCCCTGGATCGTGGTTTTGAGTTCAGTGCTGATCATGGATAGTCGGGCGCAAAAAACGCTGGATAAATTTTCAGTGGTTCGGATCGGCCGCTATCATACCCCGCTAATTAATCCCGCGCAGAACGGAGTACCACAATGACCGCGTTTAGCCTCGCTTACACCCTGCATGTATTGGCCGCCCTGATCTGGGTCGGCGGTATGTTTTTCGCCTGGATGATCCTGCGCCCCGCCGCTGTGGCGGCCCTTGAAGGGCCGGCCCGACTCAAGCTGTGGGCAAATGTGTTTCAACGTTTTTTCGTGTGGGTATGGGTGGCGGTGCTGGTTTTGCCGATCAGCGGTGTCGGCCTGCTGCAACTGCGGTTCAGCGGGTTTGAAACCGCGCCGCGCTATGTGCAGGTGATGATGGGTTTGTATCTGGTGATGACGGCGTTGTTTATCCGTATCCAGGCGTTGAAGTTTCCGCAACTGAAGGCGGCGGTGGCGGCTGAGGATTGGCCGGCGGGTGCGGCTGCACTGGGGCAGATTCGCAAGCTGGTGGGGATTAACCTGATCGTGGGGTTGGTGGTGGTGGCGATTGCTTCGGCTCGGCCGATGTTTTGAGTATAGCCGCAAGCTGCAAGCTCGAAGCTTGCAGCTCTTTAAAGCTTAGAGCCGCTGAATAGTCACGGTACCCGCAGGCCCAGCTGGCCCCGGCTGCCCTTCCAACCCTGGTCGGCCCTTCTCGCCACCCTCGGTGCGGTACACCAGGCAGCCTTTGGACTCGCCGCCTTTGCCCGGCTTGCCGGCCGTACCGGCCAAACCGCCAGCACCGCCATCCACCCAGACCTTGATGTGTTCAGCCGGAAAGTCCTTCGGCAACTCCACGCGGACCTGTGCACCCGCCCCACCCGGCAAGCCATCGCCGCCGTTATCACCATTAAAACCGCGACCCGCCGCCCCCCAGGTACACCCAGGATCTACGCCATTGGCGCCATCCAGCCCGGCATATCCTTGGGCACCGGCGCCGCCACGGGCATCCACCGACAACTCTTCAGCCGTCAGCGAATTTATGCGCAAGCTCAGGTCACGCCCAGCCTTGGCCGGTTTTTCATGGGTGCCGGGGGCACCGCGCGAGGTGATCTGGCTGCCATGCTCAAGTTGCGCATGCCGCACCTGCAATTGCAGCGCGGTATTGCCAGGAACAATCGCGATGCGTGCGTCGCGGCCCAGGTGCAGTTCATCCACCGTGACCTGGCTGATGGTGGCGGGAATCAGCAAAGTGCCGTAGTCCGCCACGTCCAGGCGCTCCAGTTGCAACACGCTGGTGCTGGAGGGAAGGCGCATCAATGAGTTGGTTTCAACACTGACGCTCTGGGCCAGGGCAACGGGGCTGACCAACAGGGCCAACAGAAAAACCTTACGCATCATGGGGCTCCTGAGTGTTTTCAAATTTTTCTTTGGACGCACAGTAACGACTTCTACAGGCGATTTGCCAGTGAAGGTTCAAAAAAATTGAGGGGGCCGCGATTTGAGCGAGGATCGCCGGCAATGCCCCTGTGGATACCACAGGGGCAAGGGCTGTCAGCGGTTGATCTGGATTTCCGTGCGGCGGTTCAGGGCGCGGCCTTCAGCGGTCTTGTTGTCGGCCACCGGATGGCTTTCGCCCGCACCGGTAACAGACACAAAGGCACTGCGAGGCACGCCGGCGCCGATCAGGTAATCGGTGACCGAATGCGCGCGTTTTTCCGAGAGTTTCTGGTTGTAGGCGTCTTTTCCGACGCTGTCGGTGTGGCCACTGACCCGCAACTGGGCACTTGGGGCTTCCTGTTTCAGGCGCGTGGCAATGGTGTCGAGTTTGGTTTTATCCGCCGCCGTCAGCTTGGCTGAGTCGAACTGGAAGTGCACATCGCGGATCACGATGGTTTCTTCCTTGACCACGACCACTTCCTCGACCACCGCCGCTGGCGGCGCCGGTGGGCAACCATTAGCGTCGACCTGCACGCCTTTCGGGGTGCCTGGGCACTTGTCGCGGCTGTCCGGTACGCCATCGCCATCTTCATCGCCATCGCCGTGCACCCAGCAATAGGCGCCGGCCATGCCGCCGACCAGCAACGCGCCATAGCCTGCGTAGGCTGAGCTTTCAGTCGCACCGATCGCCGCACCGGTCACACCGCCGACAGCGGCGCAGGTAGGCCAATCGGTTTTTTGCAAGCCTGCGCAACCTGTCAATACTCCGGTTAGCAGAACCAAGGGTAGAGCTGTCCGCATGATGCTCATTTGACTTTCTCCTGAGGGGATCGGCGGGGGCCGATGGGTGGAGTAAAGACCGCTCTTTTCAACTGCGCCACTACGCCACACCCCCGTATTCATTGAGGATGGCCGCCCACGTAGGACTTTTCGCAACCGCCCGCTCTAGGCCCGCACGCTCAGCCGCGCTAGTCTCTACGGTCCTGATATGAGGATCTCTGATGACCGCTGGTATTTCTGCCCGTACCCCCCAGCAAGCGCTGGCCGCCTTGCTCGACCTGCACCAGCCCAAACGCCTGCTGCTGCTGGGTGCCAGCCAGTTCCCGGCGCTGGACGCCTTTAAGGACGCACACCCGGACACCCAGGTGTTCTGCGCCGCGCCAGGGCCATTGCCGCAAGCACTGGCGGCCCAGCGTTTTGATCTGGCGCTGGTGGTCGATTGCCTGGAGCACCTGCCAAAACCCCAAGGCCTGACCTTGCTCGGCGGCATCCGCAACCTCAACGCCAGCCGCATTGCGGTGCTGGTGGACCTGGGCGCCTGCGGCTGGAAAGAAACCGACTTCTTCTCCCTGGCCCTGCAGGCCGGCGAGCGTTTCCAGCGCGATGAACAGGTCCTGACGCTGTTTACCTACGATCTGCTTGACTATAAACAGGTGCCGGACTGGCTCAACGCCCGTTTTTGGGCCAACCCGGAAAACTTCGGAAAGTATTGGTGGTAACCCGATGAGTACATCCATTTGCCCATGCGGCAGTGGCAACCTGCTGGATGCCTGCTGCGGCCACTATCACGCCGGGCACCCGGCCCCCTGCGCCAGCGCCCTGATGCGTTCACGCTACAGCGCCTATGTGCTGGGCCTGGTGGACTATCTGGTCGCCACGACCTTGCCCGCGCAACAGGCCGGCCTGGACCGCGAGGCCATCGGCGCCTGGAGCGCCCAGAGCACCTGGCTCGGCCTGGAGGTTGAAAGCTCCGAGGTGTTCGGCGGCCAGCCGGAACATGCTTTCGTGACCTTTACCGCACGCTGGCATGACAGCACCGGCGAACATAGCCACCGCGAGCAGTCTTCTTTCGTACAGAATGAAGGGCGCTGGTACTTCATCGACCCCACGGTGGAAGTAAAAGCCGGACGCAACGATGCGTGCCCGTGCGGCAGCGGGCAGAAATTCAAGAAGTGTTGTTCCAGCTACCTCTAACTCTCACAGGACTAACGCCATGCTTCGGATCTACAGTTTGATGCTGGCGTTAATCTTTGGCCTGAGCGGTTGCGCTTCCTGGTTCGAAGACAATTCGCCCCCGCCCCACGTCTCCCTGGTGAAAGTCGAAGTGGTGCGGGCCAAGTTGCTGGAGCAGAAATTCAAGCTGTACTTTCGCGTGGATAACCGCGACGACTCCGACCTGACCGTGCGCGGCCTGATCTACAAGGTCACCCTGAGTAATTTTGTGCTGACCGAGGGCGAGTCGGATGAATGGCTCACCGTCCCGCCGCGCGGCCACGCATTTTTCAAGGTATCGGTGCGTACCAACCTCTGGCCGCAGATACGCGATGTGGTGCAACTGCTGAAAAAACCCGACCAGCCCGTGCCGTATCGCCTGGAGGGTGAGCTGAAAACCGGATTATTCATCGGTTATGACGTGCAGGTGAATCACAATGGCGAGATAATCCCCGGCGATTTTATTCCGGAGCGACATCGATGACTCAGCAACCCCATGTCCATGGTCCTGACTGCAACCACGATCACGATCACCATGATCACGACCACGGCCATGTCCACGGCCCGAACTGCGGCCACGCTCACCAGGAGCCGGTGCGCAATGCATTGAAGGACGTTGGTCGCAACGATCCTTGCCCGTGCGGCAGCGAGAAGAAATTCAAGAAGTGCCACGGGGCGTAAATCGCACTGAAGGCCCATGTGTGTGAGGGAGTTCGCTCCCTTCCACAGCTGCCTCGCATTCCAAATCGAAAGCGTCTAAGGGTAGACGCAAATGTTTGATTGAATTTCCCCCCTCCCACCTTTACCTATACCTACAGGCATTCGCTCAAGCATCACCACTTTTGGAGAGCTTCATGATCGACCTGTATTACTGGACCACCCCCAACGGTCATAAAATATCGCTGTTCCTGGAAGAAGCCGGCCTGCCCTACAACGTGCACCCGATCAACATCAGCCAGGGCGACCAGTTCAAGCCGGACTTCCTGAAGATTGCTCCCAACAACCGCATCCCGGCCATCGTCGATCAGAACCCGAGCGACGGCGGCGCGCCGATTTCGCTGTTTGAATCCGGCGCAATCCTGCTGTACCTCGCGGAAAAAACCGGCCAGTTCATTGCAAAAAACCTGCGTGGCCGCCAGGAAGCGCTGCAATGGTTGTTCTGGCAAATGGGCGGACTCGGGCCAATGGCGGGTCAGAACCATCATTTCAGCCAGTTCGCAGCGGAGAAAATCCCCTACGCGATCAAGCGCTACGTAGATGAAACCGCCCGTCTATACGGTGTGCTGGACCGACGTTTGGCGGACCGTGCGTTCGTAGCGGGTGAGGACTACAGCATTGCCGATATGGCGATCTATCCGTGGATCGTTTCCCACAAGTGGCAGAGCCAGCGCCTGGAAGACTTCCCACATGTTCATCGCTGGTTCAACAGCATCAAGGAACGGCCGGCGACGGTTCGGGCGTATGAATTAGTCCAAAAGGTCAATCCGCCTAAATCCTAACCTGAAACCGCGCCGCCCCTCCCACATTTGATTTGCATAACACTCAAGATCCAATGCTTTACCAAAACTCCTGCTTGCGTCGTTTCGCCGCGCTCACTAACGTAGCGCCTTTACTGACGCTACCCCCCGCAGGAGCTTTGCCATGGCCTCGCCAGCCCTCTCACATTTTCTTCCCCGGTTCGGCGTTGCCGCGGCAGTGGCCAGTGCGTTAAGCCTGGCCGGTTGCCAGCTCCAGAGCACCCAGGACACCCTGCCGCCGACGGCCGGCGTGCAGCCGATCAAGGGCCTCGCACAGAATGTTTCGATACGCCGCAACGCCCAGGGCATGCCGCTGATCGAAAGCAACACCTTCCACGACGCCCTGTTCAGCCTCGGTTATGTACACGCCAGTGACCGCATCACCCAGATGGTCACCCTGCGCCTGCTGGCCCAGGGCCGCCTGGCGGAAATGTCCGGGCCAGAGGTTCTGGATGTGGACCGTTTCATGCGTGCGGTCAACCTGAAAAAAAGCGCCGGCGAGCTGTATAACGCCTCGTCGCCGCGCCTCAAGCGCTTCTTTGAAGTGTATGCCCGCGGCGTCAACGCCTACCTGTTCCGCTACCGCGATAAGCTGCCGCCGGACCTGGCCCAGACCGGCTACAAGCCGGAATACTGGAAGCCGGAAGATTCGGCGCTACTGTTCTGCCTGCTGAATTTCAGCGAGTCGGCCAACCTGCAGGAAGAGCTGGCTTCGCTGCTGCTGGCGCAAAAGGTCGGCGTGGACAAACTCGCCTGGCTGACGCCAAGCGCACCGGATGAGCCGATCTCCCTGGCCGAGGCCGAGAAACTCAAGGGCGTGAACCTCGGCCAGATCACCGGCCTGGCCGGGCTGGACACGGTCAGCCAGCAATTGAGCAGCCTCAACTCGTTGGCAGTCACCACGTCGAGCAACTGGGCCATCGGCCCACAACGCAGCCGCAGCGGCAAAAGCCTGCTGGCAGGCGATCTTGCCGCCCAGCCACAGGCGCCGTCACCGTGGAGCTACGTGCAGATTCGCGCACCGAAATACCAGGCCGTCGGCGCCTCGATTGCCGGCCTGCCGACCCTGTTGTCCGGTTTCAACGGCAACGTGGCGTGGAGCATGAGCACGGTCAAGGGCGATACCCAGGACCTGTTCCTGGAAAAGGTCAAACGCCAGGGCAGCGCGCTGTACTACGAGAACAACGGAAAATGGCTGCCGGCGGCGGTGCGTAACGAAACCTTCTTCGTCAAGGGCCAACGCTCGATTCGCGAAGTGGTGTACGAAACCCGCCACGGCGCCCTGCTCAACAGCAGCCAGGCCCTGACCAGCGGTTTTGGCCTGGCCCTGCAAACCGCCGACTTCAAGGATGACAAGAGCCTCGACGCGTTCTTCGACCTGTCCCGCGCGCAAAACGCCGGCAAGGCCTCGGACGCAACCCGGAACATCCGCGCCATTGCCTTGAACATGGTCTTCGCCGACGCCGGCAGCATTGGCTGGCAGGTCACCGGCCGCTTCCCCAACCGCCGCGAAGGCGAAGGCCTGCTGCCCTCGCCCGGCTGGGATACACGCTTTGACTGGGACGGTTACGCCGACGCGATGCTGCACCCCTATGACCAGGACCCGGCCCAAGGCTGGATCGGCACTGCCAACCAACGCACCGCGCCGCGCGGCTACGGCATGCAGCTGTCCAACTCCTGGGATGCGCCGGAGCGTAGCGAGCGCCTGGCGCAACTGGCCAATGCGGGCAAACACGACAGCCGCAGCATGATCGCCATGCAATACGACCAGACCACCACCTTCGCCGCCAAGCTCAAGACCACGTTCCAGGCGCCGGGCATGGCCCAGCCATTGAAGCAGGCGATTGATACGTTGCCGGCGCCCGAACAGGCCAAGGCACGGGAAGCACTGAAGCGTCTGATGGCGTTCGATGGTCGCCTGGTGTCGACGTCCGCCGACGCAGCGCTCTACGAACTGTTCCTGCAGGAAAGCACCCGGCAGATCTTCCTCGACGAGCTGGGGCCGGAAAACAGTGCCAGTTGGAAAGCCTTTGTCAGCAACGCCAACCTGTCCTATGCCGCCCAGGCCGACCACCTGCTGGGCCGCGAAGACAGCCCGTTCTGGGACGACGTGCGCACCGCGCAAAAAGAAGACAAACCTGCCATCCTCGCTCGCAGCCTGGCCGCCGCGATCACCGCCGGCGACAGCCAACTGGGCGCTGACCACAAGGCCTGGCAGTGGGGCAAGCTGCACAGCACCACCTGGAAAAACACCAGTGGCCAAGCGATTCGCGGCCCACTGGCGTCCGGTGGCGACCACAACACCTTGAACCCGGCACCGTACAGCTGGGGCCAGGACTTCAACACCACCCAGGTGCCGGCGCTGCGCATGATCGTCGACTTCGGCCAGCTGGAACCGATGATGGGCCAAGGTGGTATCGGCCAATCCGGCAACCCGGCGAGCCCGAACTATGCCAATGGCATCGACCCGTCGCTCAAGGCGCAATACCTGAGCTTCCCGATGCAGCCGCAGAACTTCGAGAAGGTGTATGGCAAGGCCAGGTTGACCCTGACCCCCGGCAAGTGACCTGACTTCCACCTAACGAAACCGGATCCAAATGTGGGAGGGGGCTTGCCCCCGATAGCGGTGTGTCAGTCACCGATGTTTTGACTGAACCACTGCTATCGGGGGTAAGCCCCCTCCCACATTTGGCCTGTATGCATTCCGATAGAACTTCTGCGCTCGCCCCAGCCTCATAAATAACAAGCCCATCTCCCGGTCACCCCATGGACCTCGTCATCGCCCGGCCCGAAGGCCTCTACTGCCCCGCCGGAGATTTCTACATCGATCCCTGGCGTCCGGTGGAACGCTCGGTCATCACCCACGCCCACGGCGACCACGCCCGCAGCGGCAACCAGCACTACCTGGCCGCCGCCCCCGGCGAAGGCATCCTGCGCTCGCGCCTGGGCCAGGACATCAACCTGCAAACTCTGGCCTATGGCGAAAAACTCCTACACCACGGCGTGACCCTGAGCTTTCACCCAGCCGGGCATGTACTCGGCTCGGCCCAGGTGCGCCTGGAATACCAGGGCGAAGTCTGGGTGGCGTCCGGCGATTACAAGGTCGAACCCGACGGTACTTGCGCGCCCTTCGAGCCGGTGCGTTGCCATACCTTTATCACCGAATCCACCTTTGGCCTGCCGATCTACCGCTGGCAGCCCCAGGCGCAAATCTTTGCCGGGATCAACGACTGGTGGCAGGCCAATATCGCCGCCGGCAAAGCCAGCGTGTTGTTCTGTTATTCCTTCGGCAAAGCCCAACGCATCCTGCATGGCATCGACGCCAGCATCGGCCCGATCCTCAGCCACGGCGCGGTGGAGCCGCTGAACCGGGTGTACCGCGAGGCCGGCATCTACATCCCCGAAACCCTCTACGCCGGGGACTTCAAGAAAACCGACCCACTGCTGCGCCAAGCCCTGATCATCGCCCCGCCCTCCGCCGGTGGCAGCAGCTGGATCAAGCGCTTCGGCGACTACAGCGATGCCTTCGCCAGCGGCTGGATGCGCCTGCGCGGCACCCGGCGGCGGCGTGGAGTGGACCGAGGTTTCGTGCTGTCGGACCACGCCGACTGGCCCGGACTGTTGTGGGCCATCGAACAAACCGGCGCCGAACGGGTGATGGTCACCCACGGTTCCGTCGGTGTATTGGTACGCCACCTGCGGGAAAAAGGCCTGGACGCCCAAGGCTTCACCACCGAATACGGGGATGACGAAGAAGAGGCCACGGCATGAAAGCCTTCGCCGAGCTATACGCCAACCTCGACGCCACCACCTCCAGCAATGCCAAGCTCGCGGCCCTGCAAACCTACTTCCTGCAAGCGCCCCCGCAAGACGCCGCATGGGCCGTGTATTTCCTGTCCGGCGGGCGCCCGCGGCAATTGGTGCCGACGCGCCTGCTGCGGGACATGGCCACCGAAGCGGCCGGTATCGAACCGTGGCTGTTCGAAGAAAGCTACCAATCTGTAGGCGACCTGGCCGAGACAATTTCCCTGCTCCTGCCGGAATCCACCTACACCTCCGAGGACGGCCTGGCTATATGGCTGGAAGAAAAACTCCTGCCACTGCGTGGCCTGTCGCCCCTGGACCTGGCCGAACGGTTGCCGGCGTTATGGGCGCAACTGGACCAGCCGAGCCTGATGGTGTGCATCAAGTTGATCACCGGCAGCTTTCGCGTCGGCGTGTCTAAATTGCTGGTCACCCGCGCGCTCGCCGCCATGGCCGACCTCGACAGCAAACGCGTGGCACAGCGGCTGGTGGGCTACACCGATTTATCCAACCGACCGACAGCCGAAGGCTATCTCAAGCTGATCGCTGCCGAATCATCCGACGAACATGCGCAACGGGGCGGACAACCTTATCCGTTTTTTCTCGCCCACGGGCTGGCGCAACCGGTGGCGCAATTCGACGCCGTGCTCGGTTCCCCCGCCGACTGGCAGGTGGAATGGAAGTGGGACGGCATTCGCGCGCAACTGGTCAAGCGCGAAGGCCGGCTGTGGATCTGGTCACGGGGCGAAGAGTTGGTGACCGAGCGTTTTCCCGAACTGCACAGCCTCGTCAGTGGCTTGCCCGATGGCACGGTGATCGATGGCGAGATCGTCGTCTGGAAACACTCGGTGCAGCCCTTCGCCCTGCTGCAACAGCGTATTGGCCGCAAGACCCTGAGCAAAAAGGTACTCGACGATGCACCGGTTGCGGTCCTCGCCTATGACCTGCTGGAACACCAGGGCAATGACTGGCGTAACCACACCCAGGCCGAACGCCGCGCCCAACTGGAACAGGTGATTGCCCAGTGCAACCAACCTGTGTTGCAACCCTCGCCCCTGCTGACAGGCGCCACCTGGCAGGACCTGGCACAGCAACGCGAAGCCTCCCGCAGCCTCGGTGTGGAGGGCATGATGCTCAAGGCCCGCGACGGCCTGTACGGCGTGGGCCGCACCAAGGACATGGGCCTTTGGTGGAAGTGGAAAGTCGACCCCTTCAGTGTCGATGCGGTGTTGATCTACGCCCAACGCGGCCATGGCCGGCGTGCCAGTCTCTACAGCGACTACACCTTTGCGGTGTGGGATGGTCCGCCCGGCAGCGAACGCACGCTGGTGCCCTTCGCCAAGGCCTATTCGGGGCTGACCGACGAAGAGATGCGCAAGGTCGACGCCATCGTGCGCAAGACCACCGTGGAGAAGTTCGGCCCGGTCAGCAGCGTGACGCCAAGCATGGTGTTCGAATTGGGGTTCGAAGGCATAGCCCTGTCCAAGCGGCATAAGAGCGGGATAGCGGTGCGGTTCCCGCGGATGTTGCGTTGGCGACAGGATAAGACGGTGGACGAGGCAGACAACCTTGCCACCCTGCAGGACTTACTGGCCTGACACAGAACACCGCCCTCCCATAATTGGACCTCCAAATGTTCCGAAATGGTGCGATCAATTTTCAGCGCCCACTTTCGGGCATCTCCTACACTCATGACTCCCTTGTCCCACCTTTTAAAACGCTCATTCGGAACTATGGTGCAGAAATTGCTACTCGTGATCCGTCTGACACCGTTCAGTAACAGTCCTAAAACGCGCCACAAGCGCTTATCTTGGTTTCCAGGGATTACATAATGAAAAAAGCATTGCTGACCCTTTCTGCACTGGCTCTGTGCATGGCCGCTGGTACCGCGCTGGCCAAGGAATACAAGGAACTGCGTTTTGGTGTCGATCCGTCCTACGCGCCGTTCGAATCCAAGGCGGCCGATGGCAGCCTGGTGGGCTTCGATATCGACCTGGGCAATGCGATCTGCGCCGAACTGAAAGTGAAGTGCAAGTGGGTTGAAAGTGACTTTGACGGCATGATTCCAGGCCTCAAAGCCAACAAGTTCGACGGTGTGATTTCGTCCATGACCGTGACCCCGGTGCGTGAAAAGGCCATCGACTTCTCCAGCGAACTGTTCTCCGGCCCGACCTCGCTGGTGTTCAAGAAAGGCGCGGGTTACTCGACGCCAGAATCCCTCAAGGGCAAATCCGTGGGCTACGAGCAAGGCACCATCCAGGAAGCCTACGCCAAGGCCGTACTGGATAAAGCCGGGGTGACCACCAAGGCCTACGCCAACCAGGACCAGGTTTATGCCGACCTGACTTCCGGCCGTCTCGACGCCTCCGTACAGGACATGCTGCAAGCCGAACTGGGCTTTTTGAAGTCCCCGGCCGGTGCCGGCTATGAAGTCAGCGCCGCCATTGATGACCCACTGCTGCCATCGAAAACCGCCATCGGTATCAAAAAAGGTAACACTGAACTGAAGGCCCTTTTGGATAAAGGTATCAAAGCGTTACACGATGATGGCACCTACGCCACCATCCAGAAGAAACACTTTGGCGATCTGAACCTGTACAGCGGCAAATAATGCCTGGGGCGCCCCTCCTGTGGAGGGGCGCTTTTTTATCGCCATAGGTCCCGATTTATGTTCGAAGAACTGTTGCAAACCCTCGGGCTGAGCGCACTCAGCTTGAAGGGTTTCGGCCCGTTGTTGCTGCAAGGCACCTGGATGACCATCAAGTTGTCGGTGCTGTCCCTGGCCGTCAGCGTATTGCTGGGCCTGCTCGGCGCCAGCGCCAAGCTCTCCAGCCTGCCCTTCCTGCGCATCCCCGCCCAGCTCTACACCACACTGATTCGCGGTGTACCCGACCTGGTGCTGATGCTGCTGATTTTCTACAGCCTGCAAACCTGGCTCACCGGCCTGACCGACTTCATGGAATGGGAATACATCGAGATCGACCCATTCAGCGCCGGGGTGATCACCCTGGGCTTTATCTACGGTGCTTATTTCACCGAGACGTTTCGCGGCGCGATCCTCGCCGTCCCCCGTGGCCAGCTGGAAGCCGCCACGGCCTATGGCCTCAAACGCGGGCAACGCTTTCGCTACGTCACCTTCCCGCAGATGATGCGCTTTGCCCTGCCGGGTATCGGCAACAACTGGATGGTGATGCTCAAGGCCACGGCCCTGGTGTCGATCATCGGCCTGGCGGACCTGGTCAAGGCTGCCCAGGATGCCGGCAAAAGCACCTACCAACTGTTCTATTTCCTGGTGCTCGCCGCACTGATCTACCTGTTGATCACCAGCGCGTCGAACTTTGTCCTGCGGCGTCTTGAACGTCGCTACTCCGCAGGCTCACGGGAGGCGGTGCGATGATCGAACTCTTGCAGGAATACTGGCGCCCCTTCCTTTATAGCGACGGCCAGCACATCACCGGCCTGGCCATGACCATGTGGCTGCTCAGCGCCGCCCTGGTCATCGGCTTTGTGGTGTCGATCCCACTGTCCATCGCCCGGGTATCGCGCAACCCGCTGGTGCGCTGGCCGGTGCAGTTCTACACCTACCTGTTTCGTGGCACACCGCTCTATATCCAGTTGCTGATCTGCTACACCGGCATCTACAGCATCGCCGCCGTACGTGAACAACCGGTGCTGGATGCGTTCTTTCGCGATGCGATGAACTGCACGATCCTGGCTTTCGCCCTCAACACCTGCGCCTACACCACGGAGATTTTCGCCGGGTCCATCCGCAGCATGGCCCACGGCGAAGTCGAGGCGGCCAAGGCCTATGGCTTAAGCGGCTGGAAGTTGTACGCCTACGTGATCATGCCGTCGGCGTTGCGCCGCTCGTTGCCCTACTACAGCAACGAAGTGATCTTGATGCTGCACTCGACCACGGTAGCGTTTACCGCGACGATTCCAGACATCCTCAAGGTGGCGCGGGACGCCAACTCGGCGACGTTCATGACGTTCCAATCATTCGGTATCGCCGCGCTGATCTACCTGACCGTGACCTTTGCCCTGGTCGGTCTGTTTCGTCTGGCGGAGCGTCGATGGCTGGCGTTTCTCGGACCAAGCCATTAAGGAGCCTTCATGCGTCATCAGGTACACGATCTGATCGCGCCGGTGCCAGGCACGGCGCGGCAGATTCACAGTTTCCACTTCGGCCCCGAACACGCCGAGGGCAAGATTTACATCCAGTCATCGCTGCATGCCGATGAGCTGCCGGGCATGCTGGTGGCCTGGCACTTGAAGGTGCGCCTCGCCGAATTGGCGGCCGCCGGGCGGTTGCTGAGCGAGATCGTGCTGGTGCCCATCGCCAACCCGACAGGCCTGGAACAGGTGTTGATGGACATCCCCCTGGGCCGCTACGAGCTGGAAAGCGGGCAGAACTTCAATCGCCTGTTTGTCGACCTCAGCGACGAGGTGGGCGACCAGGTCGAAGCGTTACTCGGGGATGATCCCCGGCACAATGTCGAACTGATCCGTGCCGCGTTGAGTACAGCCCTCGCCGGGCAAGCCGCCACGACCCAATTGCACTCCCAGCGGCTGGTGCTGCAACGCCTGGCCTGCGATGCCGACATGGTGCTGGACCTGCACTGCGACTTCGAAGCCGTGGCGCACCTCTACACCACGCCCGAAGCCTGGCCGCAGGTGGAACCGCTGGCGCGCTATATCGGCTCGGAGGCCAACTTGCTCGCCACCGACTCCGGCGGGCAGTCGTTCGATGAGTGCTTCACCCTGGTGTGGTGGCAGTTGCAACAACGCTTCGGCGCGCGCTTCCCGATTCCCATGGGCAGTTTTTCGGTAACCGTCGAACTGCGCGGCCAGGGCGACGTCAACCACGGCCTGGCCAGCCTCGATTGCCAGGCGATCATCGACTATCTGATCCACTTCGGCGCCATTGCCGGTGACGTAGCGCCGCTGCCGGCACTGCCCTACCCCGCTACGCCGCTGGCGGGCGTCGAACCCGTGGCGACAACGGTGGGCGGCTTGCTGGTGTTCAGCGCCCTGCCCGGTGAATACCTGGAAGCCGGGCAACTGATCGCCGAAATCATCGACCCCATTACCGACCGCGTAACGCCTGTGCACTGCCAAAACGCAGGCCTGCTTTACGCCCGTTCGCTGCGCCGCATGGCCACTGCCGGGATGGTCGTCGGCCATGTCGCCGGCACCGAGGCCTACCGCAGCGGCTATCTACTTTCGCCTTGAGGATGCACGCCCCATGTACAAATTGACCGTTGAAGGCCTGCATAAAAGCTATGGCGACAATGAGGTGCTCAAAGGTGTCTCGCTCAAGGCCAAGACCGGTGATGTGATCAGCCTGATCGGCGCCAGCGGCTCGGGCAAGAGCACCTTTTTGCGCTGCATCAACTTCCTGGAAACCCCCAACGACGGCGCCATGACCCTCGACGGCCAAACGATCCGCATGGTCAGCGACCGCCACGGCATGCGCGTGGCCGACGATGCCGAACTGCAGCGCCTGCGCACGCGGCTGGCGATGGTGTTCCAGCATTTCAACCTGTGGAGCCACATGAGCGTGCTGGAAAACATCACCATGGCCCCGCGCCGGGTGCTGGGCTGCAGTAAAAAGGACGCAGAAGACCGCGCCCGTCGCTACCTGGACAAGGTAGGTCTGCCCGCACGTGTAGCCGACCAATACCCGGCGTTCCTGTCCGGTGGCCAGCAGCAAAGGGTGGCCATCGCCCGCGCCCTGGCCATGGAACCGGAAGTGATGCTGTTCGACGAACCCACCTCGGCCCTCGACCCGGAACTGGTGGGTGAAGTGTTGAAGGTAATCCAGGGCCTGGCCGAGGAAGGCCGCACCATGATCATGGTGACCCACGAAATGAGCTTTGCGCGCAAGGTGTCCAGCCAGGTGCTGTTCCTGCACAAGGGCCTGGTGGAAGAGCAAGGCGCGCCAGAGGATGTGCTGGGCAATCCGAAGAGCGAGCGGCTGCAACAGTTCCTGAGCGGCAATTTGAAGTAAACCTTTGCGACGCCTGGAGGGTCTGTGGGATAGACCCCTCCAGAGCGTTCGCTGCCGCATGGCAAAACCCCTCGACTTCGCCAAACAGTGGTTTGCCGCCAAAGGCTGGAAGCCGTTCGCCTTCCAGAAAGACGTATGGACAGCGGTCAAGGACGGCCGGTCGGGCTTGCTGCACGCCAGCACCGGCGCCGGCAAAACCTACGCCCTGTGGTTTGCCGCCCTCAATCGTTTCGCATTCACCCGCCCGCCCGCCATCGGTAAACGCAAACCGCCGGCTGAGCCGCTGACTGTGCTGTGGATCACGCCCATGCGTGCGTTGGCCGCCGACACCACACGCGCCCTCGAAGCGCCGCTTGAGGCCTTGCAGATTCCCTGGAGCGTCGGTCTGCGCACCGGCGATACCAGCAGCAGCGAGCGTGCCCGGCAAACCCGGCGCCAGCCCACCGCACTGGTCACCACCCCGGAAAGCCTGACCCTGATGCTCGCCCGCGCCGACAGCGAAACGAGCCTGGCGCACCTGCGCATGGTGGTGGTGGATGAATGGCATGAGCTGATCGGCAACAAGCGCGGCGTGCAGTTGCAACTGGCGTTGGCGCGGCTGCGGCGCTGGCATCCCGAACTGATGGTGTGGGGCATTTCGGCCACCCTCGGTAACCAGTCCCACGCCTTGGAAGTGCTGGTCCCACAAGGGAACGGGATTAATGTACAGGGGCAAACGACCAAGCAGTTGCACGTCGACACCTTGCTGCCGCCCATCGCCGAGCGGTTTCCGTGGGCCGGGCATATCGGCTTGAAGATGCTGCCGCAGGTGGTGGCTGAGGTCGACGCCAGCAGCAGTTGCCTGGTGTTTACCAATACGCGGGCGCAGTCGGAAATCTGGTACCAGGCATTGCTGGAGGCGCGGCCCGATTGGGCCGGGGTGATTGCCCTGCACCATGGCTCGCTGTCCCGAGAGACCCGCGACTGGGTGGAGCGGGCGTTGAAAGACGGTCAACTCAAGGCGGTGGTGTGCACCTCCAGCCTGGACCTGGGGGTGGATTTTTTGCCGGTGGAGCGCGTGCTGCAAATCGGCTCGGCCAAAGGCGTGGCGCGTCTGATGCAACGCGCCGGACGCTCCGGCCATGCACCCGGACGGCCGTCGCGTGTGACCCTGGTGCCGACCCACAGCCTGGAACTGGTGGAAGCCGCTGCGGCCCAGGACGCGATCGCAGAGCGGCGTATCGAAGCCCGCGAATCGCCCCACAAGCCTTTGGATGTGCTCGTACAACATTTGGTGAGCATGGCCCTCGGCGGTGGCTTTACGCCGCAGGCATTGCTGGCTGAGGTCCGTGGCGCCTGGGCCTATCGCGACCTCACCGAGGCCGATTGGGCCTGGGCCCTGGGGTTTGTACGGCATGGCGGCCTGTCGCTGAGCGCTTACCCGGATTACCGCCGCGTGGAGCCGGACGAGCATGGCATCTGGCGTGTTCCCGATGCCCGGCTTGCGCGACGCCATCGCATGAGCGTGGGTACCATTGTCAGTGACGCCAGCATCCAGCTGAAATTCTGGAGCAAGGGCGGCGGCGGCAAGAACCTGGGCAGTGTTGAAGAAGGCTTTATTGCGCGGCTCAAGCCGGGGGATGGTTTCTTGTTTGCCGGGCGCCTGTTGGAATTGGTGCGGGTGGAAAACATGACCGCCTATGTGCGCCGCAGCAGCACCAAAAAAGCCGCCGTACCGCGCTGGAATGGCGGGCGCATGCCCCTTTCCAATGAGCTGGGCCAAGCCGTGGTGGAGCGCTTCGATGCGGCGGCGCACGGGCTCTACGAGGGCCCCGAAATGCAGGCGGTGCAACCGCTGCTGCAGACGCAGTTGCGCTGGTCCGGCCTGCCGACACGCGCGCACTTGTTGGCCGAAGCCTTGAAATCGCGGGAGGGTTGGCACCTGTTCCTCTACCCGTTTGCCGGCCGCCAGGTGCACCTGGGGCTGGCGAGCCTGCTGGCGTGGCGGGTCAGCCAGCAGCAGCCTGTGACGTTCTCGATTGCCGTCAACGATTACGGCTTGGAGTTGCTCAGCGCCACCGAGGTGGATTGGCCGCGTTTACTGAATGAGGCGTTACTGAGCCCGAAGCAGTTGCTGGCAGACGTCGCAGCCAGCCTGAACGCCGGAGAACTCGCCCTGCGCCGCTTTCGCGAGATTGCGCGTATTGCCGGGCTGGTGTTTGCCGGTTACCCCGGCGCGCCGAAAAGCACGCGCCAGGTGCAGGCGTCCAGCGGGTTGTTCTTTGAGGTGTTCAAGCAATATGACCCGCAGAACCTGTTGCTGGCCCAGGCGGGTGAAGAAGTCCTGCGCGATGAGTTGGAGATTCGTCGGCTGGAAGAGACCTTGCTTCGCCTCTCGACGCTGACACTGGACCTGCATGTGATCGAACGTCCTACGCCCCTGGCCTTTCCGCTGCTGGTAGAGCGAATGCGCGAAAGTATGAGTTCGGAAAAACTCTCCGACCGCATTGCGCGGATGGTCAAGGACTTGGAAAAAGTCGCTGATAACGGGAGACGCTGATGGTTTGCCCAGTCACGCTGGAGGGCGAAGAACTGTGGCTGCTGGCGGATAAGGCACTCTACTGGCCCGCGCGCCAGTGCCTGCTGATCGCCGATGCACACTTTGGCAAGGCATCGGCCTATCGCAGCCTGGGCCAGCCGGTACCGCAAGGCACCACCACCGAGAACCTTCTGCGCCTGGATCGGTTGTTGGCGGCCGTGCCGTGTGCCCAGGTGATCTTTCTCGGCGACTTCCTCCACGGGCCCGGCTCCCACGCCAGCGGCACCCTCAGCGCCTTGAGGGCCTGGCGAGCACGTCATTGCGACCTGTCGATGACCTTGATTCGCGGTAATCACGATAAACGCGCCGGCGACCCGCCGGCTGACTTGAGCATCGAAGTGGTGCCGGAGCCACTGCTGATGGGCCCTTTCGCCCTGCAACACGAACCGCATGCCCATGCCAGCCACCATGTGCTGGCAGGGCATATGCACCCGGTGTATCGCTTGCGCGGCAAGGGCCGGCAAAGCCTGCGGCTGCCGTGCTTTCAGATCGGTACGCGCGTCAGCTTGCTGCCGGCGTTTGGGGCGTTTACCGGGGGGTATGCAGTCGATCAGGAAAATGACCGCCGAATCTTTGTAATCGGCGATCACCAGGTGTGGCAGGTTCGCTGACCGGCCCTGCGGGCATCAGGCGACCGGCGCGGGAGGCGGCTCATCCGGAAGGGTTGGCTCACCGGGCTCGGTGGGCTGCTGCGGCCAATCTTCATCGGGTTGGCCGGGGATGCCGCCCGCATACGCGGGGTCGGCCATCAGGGACCAGGCCAGAACGCCAATCTGGTTGGGTTCAAGCCGGGCAAGTTCTGCGCTGATTCGCGGGTCGATCTTCATAAGGCACTCCTCAAGCGTGGCTCGGCGCGTTTTGCACGCACCGAGGCATTACACCCAATAGAGTCACTTTCTGCGGACTAATTCCCTTTACGCGTAGGACCTTTCGATCAAGCGCGTGGCAAGGTGACGCCGCGCTGGCCCTGGTACTTGCCGGCACGGTCTTTGTAGGACACTTCACAGGCCTCGTCTGACTGCAGGAACAGCATCTGCGCCACGCCTTCGTTGGCGTAGATCTTCGCAGGCAGGGTGGTGGTGTTGGAGAACTCCAGGGTCACGTGGCCTTCCCACTCAGGCTCAAGCGGCGTCACGTTAACGATAATGCCGCAACGCGCGTAGGTGCTTTTACCCAGGCAGATGGTCAGCACGTCGCGGGGAATACGGAAGAATTCCACGGTGCGTGCCAGGGCAAAGGAGTTTGGCGGGATAATGCACACGTCGCTTTTCACGTCGACGAAGCTCTTTTCGTCGAAGTTCTTCGGATCGACGATCGCCGAGTTGATGTTGGTGAACACCTTGAACTCATCGGCACACCGCACATCGTACCCGTAGCTGGAAACGCCGTACGAGATCACGCGGTCATCGCCTTCGCCACGAATCTGGCGCTCGACGAACGGTTCGATCATGCCGTGCTCTTGCGCCATGCGGCGAATCCACTTGTCCGATTTGATGCTCATGGCGGGTGTCCTGAATAGCGAGGTGGAAAAATTCTGTGTGGCATCTTACCGGGGCCGGCGTTGGGGTTCAAAGGGCGTGGGGCTTTTCTTAATGAATGCGCCGGCTGCTATAAGGCGCAGCCAGCGGGGCCGGGACCCGTATTGCCGCAACCGGTGCCTGTAAATACCACCGCCAGTCACGAAAATAGAGAAACCTTCGGAAATACCATTGGCACGTCCCGGAAAAAGGGTTAAGGTGGCGCCACTGTGCTGCTTGTGTCACTGAGAATCTCTACACGATATGTTGAATTTCGATCCAACCATCTCCAAGAATTTTTCCTGCTCTTTGCACTCAGTCTCGGCCAGGGCTTTTCCTGAGTCGCAGTTAACTTTGTCCAAGGAGATACACCATGTCTAATCGCCAAACTGGTACCGTTAAGTGGTTCAACGATGAAAAAGGCTTCGGCTTCATCACTCCACAATCCGGTGACGACCTGTTCGTTCACTTCAAAGCTATCCAATCCGACGGCTTCAAAAGCCTGAAAGAAGGCCAACAGGTTTCTTTCATCGCTACCCGCGGTCAGAAAGGCATGCAAGCTGAAGAAGTTCAAGTTATCTAACTTGTACTGACTTAGTCGAAAAAACCCCGCCCTTAAAAGCGGGGTTTTTTTATGCCTGGATTTGGGCATACATGAATAAAAAGCCAGGCGCAAAAAAGTGGGAGGGGGCTCGCTCCCGATGGCGGCGGATCAGTCGATATTTGCATTGACTGGCACACCACTATCGGGGGCAAGCCCCCTCCCACCTTCAATCTGCGCCGTTATTGAAACAACGACTCACTCGACAGGCCATTCTTCTCCAGGATCTCACGCAAGCGCTTGAGCCCTTCCACCTGGATCTGCCGCACCCGCTCGCGGGTCAGGCCGATCTCCAGGCCTACGTCCTCCAGCGTGCTGCTCTCATGGCCACGCAGGCCGAAGCGGCGAATCACCACCTCACGCTGCTTGTCCGTGAGCTCCGACAGCCACTGGTCAATGCTTTGGGAAAGATCATCGTCCTGCAGCAGTTCGCAGGGATCCGTAGGACGATCATCCGTCAGGGTGTCCAGCAGGGTCTTATCCGAATCCGGACCCAACGAGACGTCGACCGAAGACACCCGCTCGTTAAGACCAAGCATGCGCTTGACCTCCCCTACCGGTTTTTCCAGCAGGTTGGCGATTTCTTCGGGCGAGGGTTCATGATCGAGTTTTTGAGTGAGCTCGCGCGCTGCCCGCAGGTAGACGTTGAGCTCCTTGACCACATGGATCGGCAACCGGATCGTGCGGGTCTGATTCATGATCGCCCGTTCGATGGTCTGGCGAATCCACCAGGTAGCATAGGTCGAGAAGCGGAAACCCCGCTCAGGATCGAACTTCTCCACCGCCCGGATCAAGCCCAGGTTGCCCTCCTCGATCAGGTCCAACAGGGACAGCCCACGATTGACGTAGCGTCGGGCGATCTTCACCACCAGGCGCAGGTTGCTTTCAATCATGCGCTTGCGCCCAGCCGGATCACCCTTTTGCGACAAACGCGCAAAATGGACTTCTTCTTCGGGAGTAAGCAGAGGGGAAAAGCCGATTTCATTGAGGTACAGCTGGGTCGCATCGAGCGCCCGCGTGTAATCAATGTATTTATGTTGCTTTAACGCGGTGGAGTTCTTGGATTTGGTGCGAACTGAAGGTACAGCAGGTCCCTCATTCGACATCGATTCCGTAGCGATGCCGGTCTCCATAAGGAGAACCTCATCGTCGATGTCAAACTCCGGCGCTTCTTTACTGAGAGCCATTGTTATAGTCCTTTGGTGAGTTCGACCTCAAGCTCAAGCGACGCCTTTATCCTTGGCAACGCTGGAGCCTGTTCCTTCTACGTGAGGAACAGGCTGTGCAACACATCAACGACGGGGTAGGAATTGCAGTGGATCTACAGGCTTCCCTTGACGGCGAATCTCAAAGTGCAGTTTCACCCGGTCTGTACCAGTTGACCCCATTTCGGCAATTGTCTGTCCGACTTTGACTTGCTGCCCCTCCCGAACCAACAGCCTACGGTTGTGGCCGTAAGCACTGACGTAGGTATCGCTGTGTTTGATGATGACCAGCTCGCCGTAGCCCCGCAAACCACTCCCGGCGTACACCACCGTCCCATCAGACGCAGCTAAAACAGGCTGTCCCAAATCCCCGGCAATATCAATGCCTTTATTCAAACTGCCGTTTGAAGAGAATTTTCCAATTAAAACTCCATTTGAGGGCCATCCCCAACCGGTCGGCGCAGGCCCTGCCGGGGGTAACGGCGCGGGTGCCGGCTTGCTCGCGACACTCGGCGAAGCGGTACCGGCAGGCCGGGTAATGATGGTGGTTCTGCTCGACGACGACGGCGAAGATCCGGTGTTTGTCACAACTGCCGTAGGGGTAGAACCGGTGCGACCGTCAAAGCGAATCGTCTGACCCGGATGTATCGTGTAGGGCACAGGAATATTGTTGCGGGCTGCGAGTGCCTTGTAGTCCCAACCATAACGGAAGGCGATCGAGAACAACGTGTCGCCCTTGCGCACTACATATTGCCCGGTGGTCACCGTCGGCTTTTGCGGTGCTGCATTATTGCGGTCAACGACCCGTGCACCGCTGCTTGGCGAGCTGGAACACCCTACCAGAAGGGAACCAAAGACAAGGCCAAGCACCAGTCGCTGAAAACTTGTTTTACTCATACGCTGCGCAAGACCTGTGAGACTCACCCGCCGCTCCCTTTGTGGTGGCTGAACATGAATGCCTGTATCAGGCTTGAAATATGACGCAAGTATAACTGGGCATTGAAGTTTTACCGTCACGCGACTGGAACGAATCATTCAGCGCGTTGAGTCGCCCTGCCCATCATGTTGACTTGATAGACCCCGCCGTAAGACACATCCTCACCAACAGAATTCACTGCCAGCGAAAAATGATCAGGCCAGCGGGCCATTGAGCAACGGAACAAAGCGCACGGCGCCCAATACATGCCGGGAAAAACCGTCGTCTTCACGGACAATAAGCATCAATTGTTGCACTTCACCGGATCCCACCGGAATGACCAGGCGCCCCCCCGGGGCCAACTGGTCGAGCAGCGCTTGGGGCACATCGGTGGCCACGGCCGTGACGATAATCCCGTTGTAAGGTGCCAGTGCCGGCCAACCCTCCCAACCATCGCCCCAGCGGAATACCACGTTACGCAGGTTCAACTCCACCAGGCGTTCCTTGGCGCGATCCTGCAGCACCTTGATGCGCTCCACCGAGAACACCCGCTCCACCAGTTGCGACAGCACGGCCGTCTGGTAGCCGGAACCGGTGCCGATCTCCAGCACCTTGTCCAACGGTCCCGCCGCCAGCAGCAGCTCACTCATGCGCGCAACCATATAAGGCTGGGAGATGGTCTGGTTATGGCCGATGGGCAATGCCGTGTCTTCATAGGCACGATGGGCCAAGGCCTCGTCGACAAAGAGGTGCCGAGGCGTACGCCGGATCACTTCCAACACCTGGGCGTTGGAAAGCCCCTCTTCGTACAGGCGCTGGATCAAACGCTCACGGGTGCGCTGGGAGGTCATCCCGATGCCCCGGCGCAGCAGGTCGTCTTGTTCACGAGCCATCAGCGCAGCCCCTCCAGCCAGCCATCGAGACCACTGAAGGCATCACTGAAGGTGCGATCAAGTTGCAATGGGGTAATCGACACATAGCCTTGCATCACCGCGTGAAAGTCCGTGCCTGGGCCACCGTCTTCGGCATCACCCGCAGCCGCGATCCAATAGCCTTCCTTGCCACGCGGGTCGACCACCTTCAACGGCGCTGCCGCACGGGCACGATGGCCCAGGCGCGTAAGCTGGATGCCGCGAATGTGGTCGAGGGGCAAATTGGGAATGTTGACGTTGAGCACCGTGCGCGGTGGCAGGTCCAGGGAGCCATGGGCCTCCACCAGCTTGCGCGCGAAATAGGCCGCGGTGGGCAGGTTGTCCAGTTGGCGCGATGCCAACGAAAACGCAAACGAGGTCCGGCCGAGGAAGCGCCCTTCAAGCGCCGCCGCCACCGTGCCGGAATACAGCACGTCGTCGCCCAGGTTGGCGCCGAGGTTGATGCCCGACACCACCAGGTCCGGCTCCTGATCCAACAAGCTGTTGATCGCCAGGTGCACGCAGTCGGTGGGGGTGCCGTTCACACTGATGAAGCCATTGGCCAGAACCTGCGGGTGCAGCGGACGGTCGAGCGTCAGCGAACTGCTGGCGCCGCTCTTGTCCTGGTCGGGGGCAACCACCACGCACTCGGCATAATCTTCCAGCGCAGCATAGAGCGCGGCAAGACCGGGTGCGGTGGCACCGTCATCGTTTGATATCAGAATACGCATGGGCTGTCCGTCTGCCCCACCGGCACCAGATCAACAAGCTCGCGCACCAAGACAGTGGCGAAGCATCCGGCCGGCAGGACGAATTCCAATTGCAGAATGTCAGGCCCGGGATAATGCCACGTCAACCCGCCAATGGGCAGTCGCAGAATGCGACGTTCCTGGCTCATGCCGGCATTCACCAGCCAATCACGCAGGTCGGCTTCCCCGGCGGCAACCGCCTGCTCCAACTCAAACGTGGCGCCCGTCGCCGGAGAATCACCCTCGCCCCACTGCGGCCCGGTGGGGTGCAGGTCCAGGATCGCCAGGCGCGGGTCGCTGCACTCAGCCTCTCCCGCCGGAAAAAAGCTGCGGCTGTCGGTAAACGCCAGCAGATCACCCACTTGCGCGCGCTGCCAGGAACCGTCGGCAACGCGTGCCGCCAATACTTTGTTGAAGAGGAAACTGCGCGCGGTGGACAACAACCGCGAACGCACATTGCGCTGCTCCGGCAGGGCCTTGCGCGCAGCCCATTCACGGGCATCGACGACATTGCCACCGTTGTGGCCAAAACGCTGGGTGCCGAAATAGTTGGGAATGCCGTACTGGGCAATCAATTGCAGCCGCGCATCGATGGCGGCGGTATCACCGGCCAATTGGGTCAGGCGCAAGGTAAAGCCGTTGGCCGAGTGCGCGCCACGCTGCAGCTTGCGCTTGTGGCGAGCGGTTTTCAGGATCTTGAGGGTGTCGTTTTCCGCACTGCTCATGTCCGGATCGGCCTTGCCCGGCAGTTGTACGCTGAACCACTGCCGGGTCAGCGCCTGGCGGTCCTTGAGCCCGGCATAGCTGACGGTGCGCAACGGCACGCCAGCTGCCTTGGCGATACGCCGCGCGGCTTCCTCAGTATTGAGCCCGCGCTTCTCAACCCACAACCACAGGTGCTCGCCTTCGCCGGTGAGCGGAATATCGAGCACTTCGTCGACCTGGAAATCTTCAGCAGTGGCCTTCAGGACCGCGCTGCCCAGGGCCTCGCCATAGGCACGCGGGCCCAGCAGTTGCAGGTCGTTCATGCGCGCAGCAACAAGGCGACGGAGTGCACCGCGATGCCCTCTTCACGACCGGTGAACCCGAGCTTTTCGGTGGTGGTGGCTTTCACGTTGACTTGATCCAATTCAATTTGCAGGTCTGCGGCAATCAGTGCGCGCATGGATTCGATATGCGGGGCCATTTTCGGCGCCTGGGCCACGATGGTGTTATCGACGTTGCCGACCTTCCAGCCTTTGGCGTGGATCAGGCCGACCACATGGCGCAGCAAGACACGGCTGTCCGCGCCCTTGAAGGTGGGATCGGTATCCGGAAAGTGCTTGCCGATATCGCCCAGCGCCGCCGCACCGAGCAAGGCATCGCTCAAGGCATGCAGGACAACGTCGCCGTCGGAATGAGCCAGCAACCCATGGTGGTGCGCAATGCGCACGCCGCCCAGGGTGATGAAATCGCCTTCAGCGAAACGGTGCACATCGTAGCCGTGGCCAATACGCATAAAAAAACGCCCCGATTTAATTCAGGGCGTGATTCTACCTACTTTTGCCTCACATTAACCGAGCAAAGCACGACCATGATGTCGCAAATGATCTTCGATGAAGCTGGCGATAAAGAAGTAGCTGTGGTCGTAACCAGGCTGCAGACGCAGTTCCAGTGGATGGTTCGCCGCCTTGGCCGCTTGCTGCAAGGCTTCGGGCTTGAGCTGCACGGCGAGGAAATCGTCGCGATCGCCCTGATCCACCAGCAACGGCAGCTTTTGCGAGGCTTCGCTGATCAGCACGCAGGCATCCCATTCGCGCCATTTGGAACGCTCTTCGCCCAGGTAACGGGAGAAGGCTTTCTGGCCCCACGGGCAATCCATCGGATTATTGATCGGCGAAAACGCCGACACCGACAGGTAGCGCCCGGGGTTGCGCAAGGCACACACCAACGCACCGTGGCCGCCCATGGAGTGGCCGCTGATGCCGCGTTTGTCCGAAGCCGGGAAATGCGCTTCAACCAACGCCGGCAATTCCTGCACCACGTAGTCATGCATCCTGTAGTGCTTGGCCCAAGGTTCCTGGGTGGCATTCAGGTAGAAGCCGGCACCCAGGCCAAAATCCCAGGCGTTGTCCGGGTCGCCCGGCACACCGGGGCCACGGGGGCTGGTGTCGGGCGCGACAATGATAAGCCCCAGTTCTGCGGCCATGCGCTGAGCACCGGCTTTCTGCATGAAGTTCTCATCGGTGCAGGTCAAGCCGGACAGCCAGTACAGCACCGGCAGCTTGCCGCCCTGCTCCGCTTGCGGCGGCAGGTAGACGGCAAAGGTCATGTCGCAGCCGAGCACGTGGGAACTGTGTTTGTAGCGTTTGTGCCAGCCGCCAAAACTCTTCTGGCAGGAGATATTTTCCAGGGTCATGGGAGTGCTCCCAGCTGCAAGTTGCAAGCCTCAAGCGGCAAGTAAGGCGTACACCCACTTGCTGCTGATAGCTTGCCGCTTGCCGCTGCTTCAAAAGTGAATGACGGTACGAATGCTCTTGCCTTCATGCATCAGGTCAAACGCTTTGTTGATGTCCTCCAGGCCCATGGTATGGGTGATGAACGTGTCCAGCGGGATCTCGCCGGCCTGGGCCATTTCCACATAGCTTGGCAACTCAGTACGGCCGCGTACGCCACCGAACGCCGAGCCACGCCAGACGCGGCCGGTCACCAGTTGGAAGGGACGCGTGGAGATTTCCTGGCCGGCACCGGCAACGCCGATGATCACCGACTCGCCCCAACCTTTGTGGCAGCACTCAAGCGCGGCACGCATCAGTTGCACGTTGCCGATGCACTCGAAGGAAAAGTCCACGCCGCCGTCGGTCAAGTCGACAATCACGTCCTGGATCGGGCGGTCGTAGTCTTTCGGGTTGATGCAGTCGGTGGCGCCCAGTTGCTTGGCGATCTCGAACTTGGCCGGGTTGATGTCAATCGCAATGATACGGCCGGCCTTGGCCTTGACCGCACCGATCACGGCCGACAGGCCGATACCACCGAGACCGAAGATGGCCACGGTGTCGCCCGGCTTGACCTTGGCGGTGTTGATCACCGCACCGATGCCGGTGGTGACGCCACAGCCGAGCAGGCAGACCTTCTCCAGCGGCGCCTCTTTTGGAATCTTGGCGACGGAAATTTCCGGCAGCACGGTGTACTCGGAGAAGGTCGAAGTACCCATGTAGTGGAAAATCGGCTGGCCCTTGTAGGAAAAACGCGTGGTGCCATCCGGCATCAGGCCTTTGCCCTGGGTGGAACGAATGGCCTGGCACAGGTTGGTCTTGCCCGACAGGCAGAATTTGCACTTGCCGCATTCAGGGGTGTACAGCGGGATCACATGGTCGCCTACCGCCACCGAAGTCACGCCCTCGCCGATGGCTTCGACCACCGCACCGCCTTCATGGCCAAGGATGGACGGGAAGATGCCTTCCGGGTCAGCGCCGGACAGGGTGTAGGCGTCGGTGTGGCAAACGCCGGAGGCCACCACGCGCAGCAGGACTTCGCCCGCCTTGGGCATGGCCACATCCACTTCGACGATCTCCAGTGGTTTTTTAGCTTCAAAGGCGACAGCTGCGCGTGACTTGATCATCCGGGTTTCTCCAGGGGCTGAAAATTGAGAACAACAGTGTAAAACATGCCTCTTTGATTAATAATCCAGCCAAAAGCAAAACATTATTGCTGTATAGGGACAATCATAATGTTGGAAAACCGCTGGGAAGGTATCGACGAATTCGTTGCCGTCGCCGAATGCAGCCAATTTACCGCGGCTGCCGAGCGGCTGGGTGTGTCTTCGTCCCACATCAGCCGCCAGGTGGCGCGCCTGGAAGAGCGCCTGCAAACGCGTTTGCTGTATCGCAGTACCCGTAAGGTGACGCTGACTGAAGCGGGTCAGACCTTTCTGCAACATTGCCAGCGCCTACAGGACGGCCGCGAAGAAGCCCTGCGCGCCGTGGGTGACCTCACCAGCGAACCGAAAGGCATGTTGCGCATGACCTGCGCGGTGGCCTATGGCGAGCGGTTTATCGTGCCACTGGTGACGCGGTTCATGGGCCTGTACCCGCAATTGCGGGTGGACATCGAACTGAGCAACCGTCAATTGGATCTGGTGCACGAAGGACTCGACCTGGCGATTCGCCTGGGGCGATTGCAGGATTCGCGCATGGTCGCCAGCCGCCTCGCGCCTCGGCGCATGTACCTGTGCGCGTCGCCGTCCTACCTGGCCCGGTATGGTCGGCCACATAGTTTGTCGGAATTGAGTCGGCATAATTGCCTGATCGGCAGCTCGGACATTTGGCAACTGGCTCAGGACGGGAGGGAATTTTCCCAGCGAGTGCAAGGCAACTGGCGCTGCAACAGTGGGCAAGCGGTGCTGGATGCGGCGTTGCAAGGGGTGGGATTGTGCCAACTGCCGGACTATTACGTACTGGAGCATCTGCACAGCGGCGCGCTGGTGTCGCTGCTGGAGGCGCATCAGCCACCGAATACGGCGGTGTGGGGGCTGTATCCGCAACAACGGCACTTGTCGCCGAAGGTCAGGAAGTTGGTGGATTTCCTGAAAGAGGGACTCTCAAATAGAGCAGAGTACTGTTCGCAAACATAATTATATGCCAAGCACAACTGTCAACAATGACAGTTGTGCTCATAAACCGACAGTGTTTCCCTTATCATTCTCTTACCACGCTTGTTGAAGCAAGAAATTTAATTAAATAGTCATAAGCTGGCAGGAGCACCTCATTTAATTAGATAGGTAACCCGCGATGAACAACGACGACAAAGAACGGATCATAGAGCAGTTTAATCGGAGCCTCGCCCAAAAAAAACGGCATGGCAAAAAAACCGAGGGGGCAGCCAACGCGACCTTTACACTCAACGAGCAAGTTGTGGCCGAGGACATATGGTTCGAACGTCATGACATGGATCGTGAACAGATTATTATCATTTTGGCCCTTCCAACCATTGGCATGCATCCCTACGGCTTATCTGCCGGGCTTTTGTCGTATCAAAAACCATTTGAGAGCGGCGATTTCGATTTACTCGAAAACGACACCTTTCATTTTGAAGTTTTTTATACAACGCAAGGCCCAGCCGAAATCACAAGCGGCAATGTAAACCTGGAAGTTACAGATCGAGAAATAAAAGGTCGTATAACTTGTAAACTTTCCCGAGATGGCTATGAACTTAATGTGGTCATGCACTTCAACGTCAGAAAGACTTAATACAGCGCCCTAAAACTGCCGCGTTTCCGTGCCCATAAATGTTGTATGGGCACCGTAAATCAATTGCCAGCATCAGCCCACACGAAAAAATCAGCGACTGGTGACGCCCTCAAACAGGCATTATCACCGGTTAGCCCAGCGCAACCGCAGCCACTCCAGGTCTTCCGGCCGGGTCACCTTGATATTGTCCGACCGTCCTTCGATCAAACGCGGCGCCTGTCCTGACCACTCCATGGCCGAGGCTTCATCGGTGATCACCGCATCGGCCACCAGACTGTCGGCCAAGGCGCGATGCAGCGCACCCAGGCGGAACATCTGCGGCGTATAGGCCTGCCAGATCAGACTGCGGTCGACGGTCTCGACCACACGACCATGCTTGTCGACACGCTTGAGGGTATCGCGGGCCGGCACGGCCAGCAGACCGCCGACCGGGTCGTCCGCCAGTTCGGTGAGCAACTTATCCAGATCATCGCGACTCAGATTCGGCCGCGCCGCATCGTGGACCAGCACCCAATCGTCATCGCTGGCGCCCAGGGCATTGAGTTGCAGCAACGCATTGAGCACCGAGCCAGAACGCTCCGAACCACCGTCCGCACGCACGATACGCGGGTCAGCGGCACATGCCAGGCTTGGCCAATACGGGTCATCAGCAGCAAGACTGACCACCAACCCCTTGAGGTTGGGATGATCGAGAAAACAGCAAAGGCTGTGTTCCAGAATAGTGCGCCCGCCCAACTGCAAGTATTGCTTGGGACGGTCCGCGGCCATACGGGCACCGACGCCCGCGGCAGGTATCACGGCCCAGAAGGCCGGCAAACAATGGTTCATTGGGCCAACTGGTAGAGGGTTTCGCCCTCCTTGACCATGCCCAACTCATGACGGGCCCGCTCTTCAACGGTCTCGGTACCTTTTTTCAGCTCAAGCACTTCGGCATCGAGGACGCGGTTGCGTTCCAGCAGGCGTTCGTTCTCGGCGTGCTGGTCGGCAATTTGCTGGGTCAGGTCTTTTACTTGCGCAAAGCTGCCATTACCCACCCATAGGCGGTACTGCAGGCCAGCCAGCAACAAGAGCAAGACGAGGAACAACCAATTGGGACTGCGCATCGAATATCGGGTATCCAGTGAAAAAAGACGCCATGCAAAACTTTTACAGCAACTGATAGCACGAAGCCTGGAAGAACCAGGCTTGTGCTTGATAGCCATCAGATTAGCGTCGAAATGTTCACTATCGTGAATTTTCCGACGCAATCCGCCGACTTTTTACCATGCCTTACCATCAAGTAGCGATCAGCCGCGAAACTCGCCGCGACCGTTGTACTTGGCTTTGCCGGCCAGTTGCTCTTCGATACGCAGCAATTGGTTGTACTTGGACACACGGTCAGAACGGCACAGGGAGCCGGTCTTGATCTGGCCCGCCGAAGTGCCCACGGCCAGGTCGGCGATGGTCGAATCTTCGGTTTCGCCGGAGCGGTGGGAGATCACGGCGGTGTAGCCCGCAGCCTTGGCCATCTGGATGGCTTCCAGGGTTTCGGTCAGGGTGCCGATCTGATTGAACTTGATCAGGATCGAGTTGGCGATCTTTTTGTCGATGCCTTCTTTCAGGATCTTGGTGTTGGTCACGAACAAGTCGTCACCGACCAGTTGGACTTTTTCGCCGATCTTGTCGGTGAGGATCTTCCAGCCATCCCAGTCGGACTCGTCCAGGCCATCTTCGATCGAGATGATCGGGTAGCGCTGGGTCAGGCCCTTGAGGTAGTCGGCAAAACCTTCGGAGTTGAACACCTGGCCTTCGCCGGACAGGTTGTATTTGCCATCTTCGTAGAACTCGCTGGCGGCGCAGTCCAGGGCCAGGGTCACGTCGGTGCCCAGTGTGTAGCCAGCGTTAGCCACGGCTTCGGAGATTACTTTCAGTGCATCTTCGTTGGACGCCAGGTTCGGCGCGAAACCACCTTCGTCACCCACGGCAGTGCTCAGGCCACGGGCCTTCAGCACGGCTTTGAGGTGATGGAAAATCTCGGTGCCCATGCGCAGGCCTTCGGAGAAGGTCTTGGCGCCGACCGGCTGCACCATGAATTCCTGGATGTCGACGTTGTTATCGGCATGCTCGCCACCGTTGATGATGTTCATCATCGGAACCGGCATCGAGTAGACACCCGGGGTACCGTTCAGGTTGGCGATGTGGGCGTACAGAGGCAGATCCTGGTCCTGGGCGGCGGCCTTGGCAGCAGCCAGGGACACGGCGAGGATGGCGTTGGCGCCGAGGCTGCCTTTGTTTTCAGTACCGTCGAGCTTGATCATCGCGTGGTCCAGGGCTTTCTGGTCCAGCGGGTCTTTGCCCAGCAGCAGGTCACGGATCGGGCCATTGATGTTGGCTACAGCCTTGAGGACACCCTTGCCCAGGTAACGGCTCTTGTCGCCATCACGCAGTTCCAGCGCTTCGCGCGAACCTGTGGAAGCACCGGACGGCGCGCAGGCGCTGCCGATGATGCCGTTATCGAGAAGCACGTCGGCTTCGACGGTGGGGTTGCCACGGGAGTCGAGAACTTCACGACCTTTGATGTCGACGATTTTTGCCATTGTTGTAAACACTCCAAAGTTGACGAAAACGACGCAGCTGAAGGAAATCTTTTGACCGACCGCAAGGGTGGAACAACGGGGCAGGCTTGCAGGCGACAAGGCTCAGGCCCGAGGGCCTGAGCATTTAGCGTGGGATACTTTACCGGAGAAATGGCAGTTACGCGGTCTCTACTGTCGGAAAACTCTTGACCAGTTCGTCCAACTGCTTGAGTTGGGCCAGGAATGGTTCCAACTTGTCCAGGCGCAGGGCGCAGGGACCGTCGCATTTGGCGTTATCCGGGTCCGGGTGGGCTTCCAGGAACAGGCCAGCCAGGGACTGGCTGATGCCGGCCTTGGCCAGGTCCAGTACCTGGGCACGGCGCCCACCGGCAGAGTCGGCGCGACCACCAGGCATTTGCAGCGCGTGGGTCACGTCGAAGAACACCGGGTATTCGAACTGTTTCATGATGCCGAAACCGAGCATGTCCACCACGAGGTTGTTGTAGCCGAAGCTAGAACCACGCTCGCAGAGGATCAACTGGTCGTTACCCGCTTCCACGCACTTGTTCAGGATGTGTTTCATTTCCTGAGGTGCAAGGAACTGGGCTTTCTTGATATTGATCACCGCACCGGTCTTGGCCATCGCAACGACCAGGTCGGTCTGGCGCGACAGGAAGGCCGGCAACTGGATGATGTCGCACACCTCGGCGACCACGGCAGCCTGTTCAGGCTCGTGGACGTCGGTGATGATCGGCACGCCGAAGGCTTGCTTGATGTCCTGGAAGATCCGCATGCCTTCTTCAAGGCCCGGGCCGCGATAGGAGGTCACGGACGAACGGTTGGCCTTGTCGAAGCTGGCCTTGAACACGTAAGGGATACCCAGTTTCTCGGTAACCTTTACGTACTCTTCACAGACCTGCATCGCCATGTCACGGCTTTCCAGCACGTTCATGCCGCCGAACAACACCATGGGCTTGTCGTTGGCAATCTCGATGTCGCCTACGCGAATGATCTTCTGGGCCATCAGGTTTACGCCTTCTTCTGATGTTGCGTCAGTGCGGCTTTGACGAAACCGCTGAACAGTGGGTGACCGTCGCGCGGTGTCGAGGTGAACTCAGGGTGGAACTGGCAAGCGACGAACCATGGATGATCCGGGGCCTCGACCACTTCAACCAGCGCGCCATCACCCGAGCGACCGGAGATCTTCAGGCCAGCCTCTTTGATTTGCGGTAGCAGGTTATTGTTCACTTCGTAGCGGTGACGGTGACGCTCGACGATCACGTCCTTGCCGTAGCAATCGTGAACCAGGGAACCCGGCTCCAGCAGGCAGTCTTGCGCGCCAAGGCGCATGGTGCCGCCCAGGTCGGAGCTTTCGGTACGGGTTTCGACGGCGCCGGTGGCGTCTTCCCACTCGGTGATCAAGCCCACGACCGGGTGGCCGCTCTTGCTGTCGAACTCGGTGGAGTTGGCGTCTTTCCAGCCCATCACGTTACGGGCGAATTCAATAACGGCCACTTGCATGCCCAGGCAGATGCCCAGGTACGGCACCTTGTTCTCGCGAGCATACTGCACGGCAGTGATCTTGCCTTCCACGCCACGCAGGCCGAAACCGCCTGGAACGAGGATCGCATCGACACCTTCGAGCAGCGCGGTGCCCTGGTTCTCGATGTCTTCGGAATCGATGTAGCGCAGGTTGACCTTGGTACGGTTGCTGATGCCCGCGTGGCTCATCGCCTCGATCAGCGACTTGTACGCATCCAGCAGTTCCATGTACTTGCCGACCATGGCGATGGTGACTTCGTGCTCAGGGTTGAGCTTGGCGTCAACCACGGCTTCCCACTCGGACAGGTCCGCGCCGTTGCATTGCAGGCCGAAACGCTCGACCACAAAATCATCCAGGCCTTGCGAATGCAGGATGCCCGGGATCTTGTAGATGGTGTCGGCGTCTTCCAGGGCGATCACCGCACGTTCTTCAACGTTGGTGAACTGCGCGATCTTGCGACGCGAGGAAATATCGATCGGGTGATCGGAGCGGCACACCAGCACGTCCGGCTGCAGGCCGATGGAACGCAGTTCCTTGACCGAGTGCTGGGTAGGCTTGGTTTTGGTTTCGCCAGCGGTGGCGATGTACGGCACCAAGGTGAGGTGCATCAGCATCGCGCGCTTGGCGCCGACTTCGAAACGCAACTGGCGGATGGCTTCGAGGAACGGTTGGGATTCGATGTCACCCACGGTGCCACCGATCTCGACCATCGCCACGTCGGCATCGCCTGCACCCTTGATGATGCGGCGCTTGATTTCGTCGGTGATGTGCGGGATCACCTGGATGGTTGCACCCAGGTAGTCACCACGGCGCTCTTTGCGCAGCACGTGCTCGTAGACACGGCCAGTGGTGAAGTTGTTGTTCTGGGTCATGGTCGTGCGGATGAACCGCTCGTAATGGCCCAGGTCCAGGTCGGTCTCGGCGCCGTCGTGTGTGACGAACACTTCACCGTGCTGGAACGGGCTCATGGTGCCCGGGTCGACGTTGATGTACGGGTCCAGCTTGAGCATGGTGACTTTAAGCCCCCGCGCCTCCAGGATGGCCGCCAATGAAGCGGAGGCAATGCCTTTCCCCAATGAAGAAACAACACCGCCCGTGACGAATATGTAGCGCGTCATGAAAAACCCTAGAAGTCTGCGTTAAAGCGGTCCGAGCCGCCGGGGAAAGCGAAGAGAGGCCGAAGCCCCCGATCACCTGCATTAATCACAGTGCACCTTTCAAAAAAACCGCCGCGTTGTGACAGACCAGCAATGAAACGCCGGTACGTTGATCGCTACACATTTTTTGGAATCGCCCAGCAAAGACTGCTTGGTAATCGGCAACTGCTGCGATTCAGGCGAATCCACAGAAGTTGTATCAAGAAGGGAGCGTAGTCTACCGGAAAGGCTCTATCAGCTCAAACCTTGATCGCAGCTCTGTGGCATCCAATGTAATTGCCAGCCTTCATTCGGTGCGGCCCAGAGTCCAATGAGGTTGGGCACGCCGAGCAATTGCTCGCCCCGGTACAGCAGCGGCAATCTGCCACGGACGAAGCCCGGCACTCCATGTTCATTAAGCAGGCGCTTCAAGTCACGCCGGCCTCGGCCTGGTACTTCAAGCATTTCGCCGCCCTGGCGATAACGAACCTCCAGCGGGCCTTCGGGCACCTTGCCGATAATTTCCAGCAGGCCATTGCCGGGTAACTCTAGTGGGTTTTGCGGGCGAGGCCAGCTCACCGACGCGTGGGAAAATTCCGACCAGGCGTGAGGCAACCACCAGATGCGTTCGCCACAACGGTGCAATTCCCCATCGGCCAGACGCCATAAGGGCTGTGCGTCGCCCTTGGCATCGCGTAGGGAATACCAGCCAGCCCAGTGGTCGCTGTCGGGTAAACGGGTCAGCGGCGCCAGCCAATGGCGCAGGACGTTGCGCTGACGCGCATCGGAAAGTTCGCGCAGTGGGTCAAGAGCCAATGAAGGCAAAACCAGCCAAGGAAACCGTGAAGGTTGATCGGCGACTTGCAGGTCCATGCAGGCTAACTCACCCAGTAAAGCTTGCGCCTCACCAAGATGGTCTGCAGTGCGGGCCAGGCTGGAGACGGCTTGGGGCCAACGCGCCGTCAGCGTCGGGATCACGCAGTGACGCAGGTAATTACGGGAGAAGCGTGGATCGGCATTGGAAGGATCTTCAATCCACTTGAGTTGATGATCAGCGGCATAGGCTTCCAACTCGGCACGCGAGACATCCAGCAACGGCCGCACCAAATGGCCACCCGCCAATGGACGGTGCACAGGCATTGCCGCCGCCCCCCGCACGCCGGCCCCGCGCAACAGGCGAAACAGCAGGGTTTCAGCCTGATCGTCGCGATGCTGGCCTGTGAGCAACACCCCCCCTGCCCCGATCATCTCGGTAAACACCCGGTAACGCGCATCACGCGCTGCACGCTCAAGGCTGGCGCCGGGCTGCACATGCACACGCATTACGCGCAGGGGCACGCCCAGCCTGTCGCAAATGGACTGGCAATGGCTCGGCCAGGTGTCGGCGGCGGCTTGCAGGCCATGGTGGACATGGACAGCGTCGAGCGGCGGGAAATTTTCGGTTTTGGCCAGGGAGGCGAGGAGGTGCAGCAGGACGGTGGAGTCAAGACCGCCGGAGAACGCGATATGCCAGGCCAGGGCGTTGCGCCAGGGGGCTAGGGCGTGCAGGAGTTTGGCGGATAAAGTCGGTTTCATCACAGGTTACCGCCGCAAATCTGGAATACCCAAGCCAAGCATACACAAAGCTAATGTGGGAGGGGGCTTGCCCCCGATAGCGGAGCATCAGCCAGTGAATACAGTGACTGACACTCAGCAATCGGGGGCAAGCCCCCTCCCACATTAGTACCGCTGCGGCCTTAGAGACCGTAGCTCATCAGGCGCTCGTAACGACGGGCCAGCAGCGCTTCGTTATCCAGTTTCTTGAGCATCGCCAGCTGCGAACCCAACTCGGCACGGATAGTAGCGGCGGCGGCAGCCGGGTCGCGGTGGGCGCCGCCCAATGGCTCGGCGATCACTTTGTCCACGATACCCAGGCCCTTGAGGCGATCGGCAGTGATGCCCATGGCTTCGGCAGCGTCCGGCGCTTTTTCTGCGGTTTTCCACAGGATCGAGGCGCAACCTTCGGGTGAAATCACCGCGTAGGTCGAATATTGCAGCATGTTCAACTGGTCACAGACACCGATCGCCAGTGCGCCGCCGGAACCACCCTCACCGATCACGGTGGCAATGATCGGGGTTTTCAGGCGAGACATGACGCGCAGGTTCCAGGCAATGGCTTCGCTCTGGTTGCGCTCTTCGGCGTCGATACCTGGGTAAGCGCCCGGGGTGTCGATAAAGGTCAGGATCGGCATCTTGAAGCGCTCGGCCATTTCCATCAGTCGGCAGGCCTTGCGGTAGCCTTCTGGGCGCGGCATGCCGAAGTTACGGCGTACTTTCTCGCGCACTTCACGGCCTTTCTGGTGACCGATGACCATGACCGGCTGATCGTCCAGGCGAGCGATACCACCCACGATAGCCGCGTCGTCGGAGAAGTGGCGGTCACCGTGCAGTTCGTCGAACTCGGTGAAAATGTGCTGAATGTAGTCCAGGGTGTAAGGACGACGCGGGTGACGAGCCAGGCGCGCGATCTGCCAGCTGGTCAACTTGCCGAAGATGTCTTCGGTGAGCGTGCTGCTCTTGTCTTGCAGGCGAGCGATCTCATCGCCGATATTCAGCGAATTGTCATTGCCGACCAGGCGCAGTTCTTCGATCTTGGCTTGCAGGTCAGCGATCGGCTGTTCGAAATCAAGAAAATTCGGGTTCATAAGCGTCCGTCTTGGGTCGACGGCCAAGGGTTGCCTGGCCAGCCGGTTGTCTATTCGCGCCCTACCTTAAGGGAGAGGCGCGTCTAGGTCGAGATTAAATGTTTGGTCGAGATCAGGCGATTTGCCATCACCTGATCGTCAACGGTATTGGAGGAAGACGTTGTCACGACCGAACTGGTCACGCAATGCTTGAATCAAGCCGTCAGCCGGATCAATTCGCCAGGTCTCGCCGAACTGCAGCATGGCCTTGGCGTCGCTGCCGGTGTATTCCATGGTCACCGGGCACGCGCCGCGGTGGCGCTTGAGCAAGTCACCCAACCAGCGTAGCTGATCGCCCTTGAGGGCTTCGGTCTTGACCTTCAAGCGCAGACTTTCGGCCAGGTTGGTGCGCGCATCTTCCATGCTCATCACTCGCTTGATCCGCAGACGCAAGCCGCCGGAGAAGTCATCGTTGCTGACCTCCCCTTCCACCACCACCATGGCGTCGGTCTGCAGCAGCGACTGCGCAGAGTGAAAGGCGTCGGCAAACAGCGACGCTTCGATCCGGCCCGAGCGGTCGTCGAGGGTGATAAAGCCCATCTTGTCGCCCTTTTTGTTTTTCATCACTCGCAGGGCGATGATCATGCCGGCGACGGTCTGGGTATCCCGCGCCGGTTTCAGGTCGATGATGCGCTGACGGGCGAAACGGCGGATTTCACCTTCATATTCGTCAATCGGGTGACCGGTGAGGTACAGGCCCAAGGTGTCTTTTTCACCCTTGAGGCGCTCCTTGAGGGTCAGGTCCTTGGCCTTGCGGTGGTTGGCGTACACATCCGCATCGTCTTCGACGAACAACCCGCCAAACAGGTCGGCGTGGCCGCTGTCGTGGGTCCGGGCGGTCTGTTCGGCGGCCTTGATCGCTTCTTCCATGGCGGTGAGCAACACCGCGCGGTTGCGATCGATATTCGCCTGGTAAGCCTTCGGCTCATCATGGAAATACGGCCCAAGACGGTCGAGCGCGCCGCTGCGGATAAGACCATCGAGGGTACGTTTGTTGATGCGCTTGAGGTCAACACGTGCGCAGAAGTCGAACAAATCCTTGAACGGCCCGTCCTGGCGCGCTTCGGTGATGGCTTCCACCGGGCCTTCGCCCACGCCTTTGATCGCGCCCAGGCCATAGATGATGCGACCCTCGTCATTCACCGTGAACTTGAACTCCGAGGCGTTCACGTCCGGTGCGTCGAGGCGCAGCTTCATGGTGCGCACTTCCTCGATCAAGGTCACGACCTTGTCGGTGTTGTGCATATCCGCCGAAAGTACCGCAGCCATGAACGGCGCCGGGTAGTGGGCTTTCAGCCAGGCGGTCTGGTACGACACCAGCCCGTAGGCGGCGGAGTGGGATTTGTTGAAGCCATAACCGGCGAATTTTTCCACCAGGTCGAAAATGTTACCGGCGAGGTCGGCGTCGATATTGTTGGTGGCGCAACCCTCAATGAAACCGCCGCGTTGCTTGGCCATTTCCTCGGGTTTTTTCTTACCCATGGCACGACGCAGCATGTCCGCACCACCGAGGGTGTAGCCGGCCATTACCTGGGCGATCTGCATCACCTGTTCCTGGTACAGGATGATGCCGTAGGTCGGAGCCAATACCGGCTTGAGGCCTTCATACTGGTAATCGGAGTGCGGGTACGCCAACTCGGCGCGGCCGTGCTTACGGTTGATGAAGTCATCCACCATGCCCGATTGCAGCGGGCCCGGACGGAACAGGGCCACCAGTGCGATCAAGTCTTCCAGGCAGTCGGGCTTGAGCTTTTTGATCAGCTCCTTCATGCCCCGCGATTCAAGCTGGAACACCGCAGTCGTTTCAGCTTTTTGCAGCAATTGGTAAGTCGGTTTGTCGTCCAGCGGGATGAACGCGATATCCAGCGGCTCTTCGTTGACCTTGGCGCGGTCTCGGTTGATGGTCTTGAGCGCCCAGTCGATGATCGTCAGGGTCCGAAGGCCGAGGAAGTCGAACTTCACCAGGCCAGCCGCCTCCACATCGTCCTTGTCGAACTGGGTGACAAGGCCGCCGCCCTCTTCATCGCAATAGATAGGCGAAAAGTCAGTCAGCTTGGTTGGCGCGATTACTACACCACCGGCGTGTTTACCGACGTTACGCACCACGCCTTCGAGCTTGCGCGCCATGTCCCAGATTTCGGCGGCTTCTTCGTCGATTTTGATGAAGTCGCGCAGGATCTCTTCCTGCTCGTAGGCTTTTTCCAGGGTCATCCCGACTTCGAACGGGATCATCTTCGACAGGCGGTCCGCCAGGCCGTAGGACTTGCCCTGCACCCGCGCCACGTCACGGATTACCGCCTTGGCCGCCATGGAACCGAAGGTAATGATCTGGCTCACGGCGTTGCGACCGTATTTCTCGGCCACGTATTCGATCACGCGGTCCCGGCCGTCCATGCAGAAGTCGACGTCGAAGTCGGGCATGGAGACCCGTTCCGGGTTCAGGAACCGCTCGAACAGCAGGTCGTATTCCAGTGGGTCAAGGTCGGTGATCTTCTGTACATAGGCGACCAGCGAGCCAGCACCCGAGCCCCGGCCCGGGCCTACCGGGACGCCGTTGCTCTTGGCCCACTGGATAAAGTCCATCACGATCAGGAAGTAACCGGGGAACCCCATCTGGATGATGATATCCAGCTCGAAATTCAGCCGGTCGACATAGACCTGGCGCTTGGCCTCGTAATCTTCGGTGGTGTCCTTGGGCAGCAGGACGGAGAGACGCTCCTCCAAGCCATCAAATGACACCTTGCGGAAATACTCGTCGATGGTCATGCCATCGGGAATCGGGAAATTGGGCAAAAAGTGTTTGCCCAGCTTCACTTCGATATTGCAGCGCTTGGCAATCTCGACGGAGTTTTCCAGGGCCTCGGGCAGGTCGCTGAACAGCTCGGCCATCTCCTCCGCGCTCTTGAGGTACTGCTCTTCGCTGTAGTTCTTGGAGCGGCGCGGGTCATCCAGCGCCCGGCCCTCACCGATGCACACGCGGGTTTCGTGGGCCTCGAAATCTTCCTTCTTGATAAAGCGCACATCGTTGGTCGCCACCAACGGCGCGCCCAGCTTGTCGGCCAGGGCTACGGCGGCGTGCAGATGCTCTTCATCGTTGGGGCGGTTGGTACGCTGGACTTCCAGGTAAAAGCGGTCGGGGAATACCTGCATCCACTCACTCGCCAGTACTTCGGCTTCATGGGGATTGCCGCCCAGCAGCGCGATACCGATCTCGCCCTCCTTGGCGGCCGACAGCATGATCAGGCCTTCGCTGGCCTCGGCGACCCATTCGCGCTCGATGATGATCGAGCCGTTGCGCTGACCGTCGATAAAGCCACGGGAAATCAATTCGGTGAGGTTGCGATAACCCACGCCATTCATCGCCAGCAGGCTGATGCGGCTCAGGGGGTTATCCGGGTCTTTGTTGGACAGCCACAGGTCGGCGCCGCAGATCGGCTTGATGCCGGCGCCCATGGCGTTCTTGTAGAACTTGACCAGGGAACACATGTTGTTCTGATCGGTAACCGCGACCGCAGGCATGTTCATGCCCACCAGGGTTTTGACCAGTGGTTTGATCCGTACCAGGCCGTCGACCAGGGAGTATTCAGTGTGCAGGCGCAGGTGAACGAATGAAGCCGGCATAGTGATCCTGTCCAGAAACTTAGAAACAACAAGGCCCGGGATTGTACCGGGCCTTGGCAAAAACATCAGCCTTGCGACTAAACCTCGCTGAGGTTCTCGCGTAGCTCATAAGCCTGGCGCACCGGGGCAAACGAGCGCCGGTGGATCGGCGTTGGACCAAGACGGGCCAGGGCTTCCAGATGAACGGGCGTCGGATAGCCTTTGTGGCCCCCGATACCGTAGCCGGGGTAAATCAATTCGAAGGCAGCCATTTCACGGTCTCGGCTGACCTTGGCCAGGATCGAAGCGGCGGCAATGGCTGGAACCTTGCTATCGCCCTTGACCACCGCTTCAGCCGGCATCGCCAGCTTCGGGCAACGGTTGCCGTCGATCATCGCCAGTTTTGGCGTGATGTGCAGGCCTTCAACGGCACGCTGCATGGCCAGCATCGTGGCGTGCAGAATGTTCAACTCGTCGATTTCTTCGACTTCAGCCCGGGCGATATGCCAGCTCAGGGCCTTTTCACAGATTTCGTCGTAGAGTTTTTCACGGCGCGCCTCGGTGAGTTTTTTCGAGTCGTTGAGCCCCAGAATCGGACGGTTTGGATCGAGGATCACAGCCGCCGTCACCACCGCGCCACACAGCGGGCCACGCCCTACTTCGTCAACGCCGGCCACCAGTTCGTGGGCTTGGGCAACCAGGCTGAAATCCAGGCCTATTTGCGTGCTCATAAAGCTTCCTGTTTTTGGCCGATCAAGGTCAGTACGGCATCGGCTGCCTGGTTCGATGCATCACGGCGCAAGGTGCGGTGAATGTCGTCAAAACCACGAGTCTGTTCTTCGCCGCCGTCGATCAAGGGTAGTAGGGTTTGCGCGAGGGCTTCGGGCGTTGCATCGTCCTGCAACAACTCCGGAACCAACAGGCGCTGGGCCAGCAAGTTGGGCAAGGAGATGTAAGGGCTTTTGACCATGCGCTTGAGAATCCAGAAAGTCAGCGGCGCCAAGCGATAGGCCACGACCATCGGGCGCTTGTACAGCAGGGCCTCCAAGGTCGCGGTACCCGAAGCGATCAGCACCGCATCACAGGCCGCCAGGGCCAGGTGCGACCGACCGTCGAGCAGGGTCAAGGGCAGATTACGACCGACCAGCAGTGTCTCGATTTGTGCACGCCGTTGCGGGCTGGCGCAGGGCAACACGAAACGCACTCCAGGCTTCAAGGCTTGCAGGCGCTCGGCAGCATCGAAAAACACGCTGGCAAGACGGCCAACTTCACCGCCTCGACTGCCCGGCATCAGCGCGACGAGCGGGCCGTCGGGCAAACCCAGTTCGGCACGCGCGGCTGCACGGTCAGCCTGCAAAGGAATGGTGTCAGCCAGGGTATGCCCGACAAACCGTACCGGCACGCCCTTCTCCTCGTAGAACCTGGCCTCAAACGGCAACAGGGTCAACATCAGGTCGCAGCCTTCGCGGATCTTCAGCACACGCTTCTGCCGCCACGCCCACACAGAGGGGCTGACGTAGTGCACGGTCTTGATGCCGGCCTGACGCAACTTGAGTTCGATATTGAGGGTAAAGTCCGGCGCATCGATTCCGATAAAAACATCGGGCTTTTCTTCGATCAGCGTCTGGATCAGCAGCTTGCGACGAGCCAACAGCTCACGCAGGCGACCCAGCACTTCGACCAGTCCCATGACCGACAGACGCTCCATGGGAAAGTACGACGTGAGGCCTTCGGCCTGCATCAGCGGGCCACCGACGCCGATAAATTCCACCGCAGGGTGCTGGGCCTTGAGCGCCCGCATAAGACCTGCGCCCAAAATGTCGCCGGAAGCTTCTCCGGCCACCAGCGCGATACGCAGAGTAGCCATGATCAGCGGGTGATGCCGCGGGTCGACGCCTGGATCGAGTCACGGAACACCGCGACTTCCGGGAACAACGCTGCCGGCTCGGACAGTTGGATCAACGCCTGGTCGACCGTCAGCCCCTGACGATAGACCACCTTGTAGGCGCGGCGCAGGGCGTGGATCGCCTCTTCGCTGAACCCACGACGGCGCATGCCTTCGAAGTTCATGCTGCGGGCTTCGGCCGGGTTGCCGAACACCGTGACGAACGCCGGAACGTCCTTGCCGATGGCGGTGCCCATGCCGGAAAAGCTGTGGGCGCCGATATGGCAGTACTGATGCACCAGGGTGAAGCCGGACAGGATCGCCCAATCATCAACATGCACGTGACCGGCCAACGCCGTGTTGTTGACCAGGATGCAGTGGTTGCCGATCACGCTGTCATGGCCGATATGGGCATAGGCCATGACCAGGTTGTGATCACCCAGCGTGGTCTCGGCACGATCCTGCACGGTGCCACGGTGAATGGTCACGCCTTCACGGATGATGTTGTGATCACCGATTACCAAGCGTGTTTCTTCACCCTTGTACTTCATGTCCGGGGTGTCTTCGCCTACCGAGGAAAACTGGTAGATGCGGTTGTGTTTGCCAATGCGGGTCGGACCTTTGAGGATCACGTGCGGCCCGATGACAGTCCCCTCGCCGATTTCCACACCTGCGCCGATGATCGACCAAGGGCCGACCTCAACGTCGGCGGCCAGTACGGCCGACGGATCGATGATTGCGCGAGGGTCAATCAAACTCATAGTTTGCGTTCCGCGCAGATGATCTCGGCAGAGCACACCGGCTTGCCGTCTACCGAGGCCTGGCATTCGAACTTCCAGATCTGGCGCTTGCAGCTGATGAACTTGGCTTCCAGGATCAACTGGTCACCCGGAGTAACCGGGTTGCGAAAGCGCAACTTGTCGGAGCCCACGAAATAGTAAAGCGTGCCGTCGGCAGGCTTGAGGTCGAGCATTTTGAAACCAAGGATACCGGCAGCCTGGGCCATTGCTTCGATGATCAATACGCCCGGCATGATGGGATGCGCGGGGAAGTGGCCGTTGAAGAATGGTTCGTTGATGCTGACATTCTTGTAGGCACGAATGCGCTTTTCCTCAACATTGAGGTCCACTACACGGTCCACCAGCAGGAACGGGTAACGGTGAGGCAGGTATTCGCGAATCTCGTTGATGTCCATCATTTCGGGGGGAAGCCTGTAATAAAGATTGGGGGCGGGCGACTAAACGCACGCCCCGCTAGCAAATCAAGGAGGCAGTCTAGCGGCTGTGCACACTTGATATGGAAATGGTATCAGCCTTCTGATGAAGCATTACCGCCAGGGGTCACGTCCCCAACACGCTTTTCCAGCTGTTTGAGACGTCGAGCCATGTCGTCGAGCTGCCTCAAACGTGCTGCACTCTTGCGCCATTCAGCTGCGGGCTGCATGGCGGTACCAGATGAGTAGGCCCCCGGCTCGGTAATCGAGTGGGTGACCATGGTCATGCCGGTGATGAAAACGTTGTCGCAAATATCGATATGCCCCACCAGCCCTACGCCACCGGCGAGCATGCAATGCTTGCCGATCCTGGTGCTGCCGGAAATGCCTACACACGCGGCCATGGCGGTGTGATCGCCAATCTGCACGTTGTGGGCGATCTGGATCTGGTTGTCGAGCTTCACGCCGTTACCGATCACGGTATCGGCCAAGGCCCCGCGATCGACCGCTGTATTCACACCGATTTCCACGTCGTCGCCGATCAATACGCCGCCGACCTGGGCAATCTTGTGCCAGACACCCTTGGAGTTGGCAAAACCGAAGCCTTCACCACCGATTACCGCACCCGATTGAATGACCACACGCTCACCAATACGCACATCGTGGTACAGGGTCACGCGAGGCGCCAACCAACCGTCGGCGCCGATTACACAGCGAGCGCCGATAAAGCAATGCGCGCCGACCGTTACACCGGCCGCGATGCGTGCGCCGCTCTCGATCACCGCAAACGCACCGATGCTGGCCGCAGGATCAACCTGGGCATCATCGGCGATAACCGCAGACGGATGAACACCACTCGCCGCCTTGGGCTTCGGGTCGAACAGATGCGACGCCTTTGCGTACGACAGGTAGGGGTCAGCCACTACCAGGGCATCCCCGGCGTAACCCTCGGCGTCAGCGGCCTTCAGCAACACGGCTGCGGCCTGGCAGTCGACCAGGTATTTACGGTACTGGGGGTTTGCGAGGAAGCTCAACTGAGCTGGGCCAGCCTCCTGCAAGGTGGCTAGCCCAGTGATTTCCTTCTCCGGGGAGCCACGCAAGGTGGCTCCCAGGAACTCGGCCAACTCGCCGAGCTTGATAGTCGCGGTCATGGCTTACTTCAGCTGGTTCATGCGCTCGATCACCTGACGGGTGATGTCGTATTGAGGCTTGACGTCGATCACTGCGCCACGCTCGAACACCAGGTCAAAGGCACCTTTCTTGATGACTTCTTCCACAGCGCTGTCGAGTTTAGGCTTGAGCTGCTTGAGCATTTCGCGGTCGGCAACAGCCTTGGCTTCGTTCAGCTCCTTGGATTGGAACTGGTAGTCACGGGCCTTTTGCTTGAACTCAAGCTCCAGACGCTCGCGCTCGCCTTGCTGCATTTTGTCGCCACCCGCTACCAGGCGGTCCTGGATACCCTTGGCGCTGCTTTCCAACGTCTTGAGCTTGGTCAGTTGCGGACCGAATTTTTTCTCGGCATCCACGGCGTATTTCTTGGCCGCGTCGGATTCCAGCAGGGCCATCTGATAGTTCAGGACGGCGATTTTCATCTCGGCGAAGGCCGGGGTGGTTACCAGCACGGTGGCCAGCAGAACCAATTGAGTCAACTTACGCACGATGTACTCCTACAGAATCCGTTGTCGTTATCTTGGGTCAGACGCTTAGAACGTCTGGCCGAGGGAGAATTGGAAAATCTGGGTTTCAGCGTTATCCGGTTTCTTGATCGGCATGGCCAGAGCGAAGCTCAACGGGCCAAGCGCAGTCACCCACGTCACACCTACACCCACCGAGCTCGCCAGGTTGCTGAGGCTCACGTCGTTGCACTCAGTCCTCGACTTCACACCGCTTGGGTTGGTGATCTGTTCGCACTTGGAGTCGAACACGTTACCCACATCCCAGAAGACGGAAGTACGCAGGGACCGCTGATCTTTGACGAACGGTAGCGGGAACAGGATTTCCGCACCACCCTGGATCAACACGTTACCACCGAATGGCAGCGGATCGTTGTCGGAGTCAGCTACGGTGCCCTGGTTACCGGTTACACCAACACCACGGCTCGGTGTACCACGTGGACCCAAGGTGCTGTCCTTGAAGCCACGCACGGAGTTGAAGCCACCCGCATAGTAGTTCTCGTAGAACGGCAGCCCATTGGTGGAACCATAACCGTCGCCATAGCCCAACTCAGTGTGCAGGCGCATGGTGTAGTTATCGCTCAACGGCTGGAACAACTGACCACGGTAATCGAGCTTGAAGAACGACAGGTCGCTGCCCGGAGTCGTTGCTTCCAGAGTCAGGCTCTGGGAGTGACCACGGGTGGCAAGCACACCTTTGTTCAGGGTCGACTCGGACCAGCCGGCGGACGCCTTGAAGTTCAGGAACTTGTCGCCTTCCTTGCGAGTGAAGTCGAAGATCTCGTCCACGGTGTACACACCGGTCTTGATCTCATCCTGTTGCGCAGTCAGGCCGAAGGTCAGGCGCGAGGTCTCGCTGATCGGGTAACCGATGTTCGCGCCTACGCCCAGGCTGTCGATTGCATAGCTTGCTACGTCAACGTCGAGGTCTTTGTAGTCGGTGGTGCGGTAGAAGGCGTTGTAGCCCAGGCTTACACCGTCTGCAGTCCAGTAGGGGTCGACATAACCGAAGTTATAACGGCTCTGGTATTCGCTTCGGGTCAGGCCGATGGACACCTTGTTACCGGTACCCAGGAAGTTGTTCTGGGTGATGGAACCACCGAGGATCAGACCGGCGCTCTGTGCGAAGCCGACACTGGCGGTGATGGAACCCGACGCTTGTTCTTCCACGGCGTAGTTCACGTCAACCTGGTCATCCACACCCGGTACGGCTGGGGTTTCGACGTTCACCTCTTTGAAGAAGCCCAGGCGCTCAAGACGGGTCTTGGACTGGTCGATCAGGTAAGTCGACGCCCAGCCACCTTCCATCTGGCGCATTTCACGGCGCAGCACTTCGTCCGCAGACTTGGTGTTGCCACGGAAATTGATACGGTTCACATAGGCACGCTTGCCTGGGTCGACGACAAAGGTGATGTCCACGGTGTGGTCTTCATCGTGCGGGGTAGGCACGCCGTTGACGTTGGCGAAGGTATAGCCTTCGTTACCCAGGCGACGGGTGATCAGTTCGGAGGTAGTGGTCATCAGCTTGCGCGAGAACACCTGGTCTTTCTGCACCAGCAACAGGGCCTTGACCTGGTCTTCAGGCACTTTCAAGTCGCCGCTGAGCTTCACGTCACGAACCTTGTACTTCTCGCCTTCGTTGACGTTGACAGTGATGTAGACGTGTTTCTTGTCCGGAGTGATGGACACCTGGGTCGAAGCGATATCCATGTTGATATAACCACGGTCCAGGTAGTAGGAACGCAGGCGCTCCAGGTCACCGGAGAGTTTTTCGCGGGCGTACTTGTCATCGTTCTTGAAGAACGACAACCAGTTGGTGGTCTTGAGCTCGAACAGGTCGATCAGGTCGTCATCAGCGAACTTGGTGTTACCCACCACGTTGATGTGCTGAATGGCCGCCACGGTACCTTCGTTGATGTTGACCTTGAGGCCGACACGGTTACGAGGCTGTGGCACCACTTCCGTTTCCACAGTCGCGGAGTAGCGGCCCTGGGCAACATACTGGCGTTGCAGTTCGTTACGCACACCTTCAAGAGTGGCGCGCTGGAAGATCTCGCCCTCGGCCAGGCCAGATTGCTTCAGGCCTTTCATCAGGTCTTCAGTGGAGATCGCCTTGTTGCCTTCGATCTCGATACTGGCGACGGAGGGTCGCTCGACGACGGTGATAACCAGGACGTTACCTTCGCGACCCAGTTGGATGTCTTGAAAGAACCCGGTTTTGAACAGCGCACGAGTGGATTCCACCAGGCGACGGTCATCAGCCTGTTCCCCGACGTTCAACGGCAAGGCACCAAAGACGCTACCCGCGGAAACCCGCTGGAGGCCGTTGACGCGAATATCGGAGATGGTGAAGGACTCGGCGTGAACTTCGGCGATCATCAATACGGTGAGAACCGCAGTTAGCAGCAGACGTTTCATGAAGTCCTTTCTTATTCCAACTGGCAATAAACAAACTGCCGCAAAATGCGGCAGATTCGCAATTCAGCGAAGCGTTACAGTCGACCCAGATCGTTGACCAAGGCTAATAACATCACCCCAACCACCAAACTGATACCGATCTGTATCCCCCAACCCTGCACCCGATCCGACAAGGGGCGACCACGCACCCACTCGACCAGATAAAACAACAGATGCCCCCCATCCAATACTGGAATGGGCAGCAAATTCAGAACACCCAGGCTAATACTCAGATAAGCCAGGAAATTCAGGAAATCCGCGACACCCGACTGGGCAGAAGCGCCCGCCACTTTAGCAATGGTTATCGGTCCACTCAAGTTTTTTACCGAGAGCTCGCCGAACAACATTTTCTTGAGGGATTCGAGGGTCAGCACACTCATGGTCCAGGTGCGTTTTGCACCCTCGCCAATTGCCGCCAGCGGCCCGAAACTGACCTCGCGCACCATCGAGGGCGGCCAGTCCGGACTCTTCACGCCAGCCCCCAGGTAACCCCCGGCCGCCTTGGCTTCCCCACGTACCGCCAGGGTCACGGGGACATCAATTTGAGCGCCGTCACGCTCAATTTTCAGCACAATTCTGGTATCAGGGCGGACGCGCACCAGATCGACCACCTGCTGCCACTCACCCAGCACCTGGCCATCGAGGGCCAGCAAGCGATCGCCGGTTTTCAGACCTGCGGCCTGGGCCGGACCTTTCGGATCCAACTCAGCAAGCACTGGCGGCAGCGCAGGACGCCATGGCCGGATGCCCAGGGACTTGATCGGATCAGGCTCATCAGCGCCTTTGAGCCAATGGTCCAAAGCCAACGCGCGCGGGGTTTCGGCACTGGAATCCTGCTCACGCACCACGACGTTGACGGTGCCGCTTTCACCCAAACGACGCACCAGTTGCAAATTGACCGCGCCCCAACCCGTAGTCGGCTCGCCATCAATGGAAACAATTTCCTGCCCTGCGACCAGACCTGCCTTGGCCGCGATACTGTCCGCCTCGACCGCGCCGATCACAGGACGCACCTGCTCGCTACCGAGCATGGCCAAGACCCAGAAGAACAGCATTGCCAACAGGAAGTTGGCAATCGGACCGGCGGCAACAATGGCAATACGCTGACGAACGGTCTTGCGATTGAAGGATTGGTCCAACTGATCAGCAGGCACTTCGCCTTCACGCTCATCGAGCATCTTGACGTAGCCACCCAACGGGATGGCCGCGATCACAAACTCGGTGCCACGTCGGTCGTGCCAGCGAACCAGCGGCATGCCGAAGCCGACGGAAAAGCGCAGTACCTTGACGCCGCAACGACGTGCCACCCAGAAGTGGCCGAACTCGTGGAAGGTAACCAGCACACCCAGAGCAACCAGGGTGCCGACAATCATGTAAAGCGCACTCATCTAATTTCTCCGCATTCCAATCCAGTGCCCGAAGGCTCAATCGCGCCCACAGATTAACGCGCGTTGCGGTTCAACCATTGTTCAGCCAAGGCGCGTGCCTTGGTATCCGCCTCGAATACCGCCCCGAGGTCACTGACTGCCACCACGGGCTCAAGACCCAGGACGTCCTCGATGATACTCGCGATCTGCGGAAAGCGGATGCGCCGTTCGAGAAACGCCGCAACGGCCACTTCATTCGCCGCATTGAGCATCGCCGGTGCGCTGTTACCCGCCTCCGCCGCCTCACGCGCCAAACGCAGGCAAGGAAAACGCTGCTCGTCCGGCGCTTCAAAGTCCAGGCGGGCAATTGCAAACAGATCCAATGGCGCTACGCCGGAATCAATCCGCTCCGGCCAGGCCAGGGCATTGGCGATCGGGGTGCGCATATCGGGATTACCCAATTGGGCCAATACCGAGCCATCCACATAGTCGACCAGTGAATGAATCACACTTTGCGGGTGAATCACCACCTCGACCTGATCCGGTCGCGCATCGAACAACCAACAGGCCTCGATCAACTCCAGGCCTTTATTCATCATGCTTGCCGAGTCTACGGAAATCTTGCGGCCCATCGACCAGTTAGGATGAGCGCACGCCTGATCCGGAGACACATGCTCCAACTCCGCCAAGGGAGTTTGCCGGAAAGGACCACCCGAAGCGGTCAGCAGAATCCGACGCACACCCACCTGGCTCAGACCGCGAGCAAAGTCACCCGGCATGCATTGGAAGATTGCATTGTGCTCACTGTCGAGGGGCAGCAGCACGGCACCGCTCTTGCGCACCGCCTGCATGAAGAGCGCGCCGGACATCACCAGCGCTTCTTTGTTGGCCAGCAGGATTTTCTTGCCCGCATCCACGGCAGCCAAGGTCGGACGCAAGCCGGCGGCACCGACGATCGCGGCCACCACCGTATCCACCTCGGCATCGGCCGAGACCTGGCACAACCCCTCCTCCCCCACCAGCACCTGAGTGGCCAGCCCGGCAGCCCGCAGATCATCCTGCAGGCTTCGTGCAACCGAACGCTCAGGCACGACAGCAAAGCGCGGCACATGACGCACGCACAGCGCCAACAGTTCGCTGAGGCGGCTGTACCCAGTCAAGGCAAACACTTGATAGCGGTCAGGGTGACGAGCGATCACATCCAGCGTGCTCAACCCCACCGAGCCGGTTGCACCCAGCACGGTCACTTGTTGCAGGCGGCTCACGAAGCGGTCATCCACAACAGCACGGCAAAGATCGGGATGGCAGCGGTAAGGCTATCGATACGATCCAGCACCCCGCCATGACCCGGCAGCAGGTTGCTGCTGTCCTTGATCCCGGCCTGGCGCTTGAACATGCTTTCGGTGAGGTCACCGACCACCGAGATAAATACGACGATGGCCGTGCCCAGCAGGGCCAGGAAGATTTCCTTCGCCGACCAGTCGCGCACCAAGCCCACCACAAGAGTGATCGCCAGCGTCAACGCCAGGCCGCCATACACACCCTCCCAACTCTTGCCCGGGCTGACTGCCGGCGCCAGCTTGCGCTTGCCGAATGCCCGACCAGAGAAGTAAGCGCCGATGTCTGCGCCCCAGACCAGCACCATCACCGCCATGATCAGCCAGTTACCCATCGGCGAATTCTTGATCTCCACCAGCCCTTGCCAGGCCGGCAGCAGGATCAACAAGCCAATCACCAACTTGCTGGCAACGCTGGACCACTGACCACTGCTACGCGGAAAGGTCAGCACCAGATAGGTCGCAAGCGCCCACCACAGCACCGCCGCCCCCAATACCCAAGGTACGATGATGCTCGACAGGGTGTGCATCAGAAACAGCAGCACCGCCACGACAACGGCATACACCACTCGCGGTAATTGCGCGTTGAAACCTGCCAATCGCGCCCACTCCCAGGCACCCAGGGTTACCACCAGGCCGATAAACAGTGCAAAGCCGGAGCCATCCAGCAGGAAAAACCCGCACAGGGCAATCGGCAACAGTATCAGTGCTGTGATGATTCGTTGTTTAAGCATTTAAACCCGGGCTCCAGCTTCGATCTGCTCACTCGTTTTACCGAAGCGACGCTGACGGGAAGCGAAATCGGCCAGCGCAGTGCGCATGGCATCGTGTTTGAAGTCCGGCCAGAACAGGTCGGAGAAGTACAGCTCGGTGTAAGCCAACTGCCACAAGAGGAAATTGCTGATGCGATGCTCACCACCGGTACGGATACACAAGTCAGGCAACGGCAGGTCACCGGTCACCAGACAGGTTTGTAGCAATTCAGGCGTGATGTCGTCCGGCCGCAGATGACCGGCCTGCACTTCGCGGGCCAGTCGCTGCGCCGCCTGGGCAATATCCCACTGACCGCCATAGTTGGCTGCGATTTGCAGCACAAAGCGGTTGGTGCCAGCCGTGATAGCCTCGGCTTCACGCATGGCCGCCTGTAGTTCCGGATGGAAGCGCGAGCGGTCGCCGATGATGCGCAGGCTGATGTTGTTGTCGTTGAGGCGCCTGGCCTCACGACGCAGGGCCTTGAAGAACAGGTCCATCAAGGCGCTGACTTCTTCGGCGGGCCGCTGCCAGTTTTCACTGGAGAAGGCGAACAAGGTCAACACCTCGACCTTGGCCTCGGCACACACCTCAATCACAGCCCGCACCGCATCGACACCCGCCTTATGCCCGGCGACACCCGGCATAAAGCGTTTTTTCGCCCAGCGATTATTCCCATCCATGATGATCGCGACATGGCGCGGCACCACAGAGGGCACAGTCTGCTTGGTCTTTTCCATGAAGGCGTCCTGACCCCTTATACGGCCATCAGGTCCTTTTCTTTTTCTTCCGTGGCCTTGGTGATCTGGGCCTCGGCGTCCTTGGTCAGTTTATCGATATCAGCGACGGCACGACGCTCTTCGTCTTCGCTGATTTCCTTGTCCTTGACCAGTTTCTTCAGGTCACCCAAGGCATCCCGACGGATGTTGCGCACCGCAACGCGTGCATCTTCAGCCGCGCTACGCGCCTGCTTGGTGAAGCCCTTACGAGTTTCCTCAGTCAGGGCCGGCATGGAGATCAGCAGCAACTCGCCCAGGTTGGTCGGGTTGAGGTTCAGGCCGGCGCTCTGAATGGCTTTGTCGACTGCAGCGAGCATGTTGCGCTCGAAGGCCACGACTTGCAGGGTGCGCGAATCTTTTACGGTAACGTTGGCCACGCCGCTCAGCGGGGTATCAGCGCCGTAATAAGGCACCATCACGCTCCCCAGGATGCTCGGGTGCGCCTTACCGGTACGAATCTGGCCGAATGCGTGGCTCAGAGACTCCAGGGATTTCTGCATACGCGCTTGGGCGTCTTTCTTGATTTCATTGATCATTGTTGGCCTTCCTCGATCAGAGTCCCTTCCGCGCCGCCGTGTACGATATTCAGCAGGGCACCGGGCTTGTTCATGTTAAATACGCGCAGCGGCATCTTATGGTCGCGACACAGGCAAATAGCCGTCAGGTCCATCACACCCAGCTTGCGATCCAGCACTTCATCGTAGGTCAGATGATCGAACTTCTCGGCATGCGGGTCTTTGAATGGGTCTGCGGTGTACACGCCATCTACCTTGGTCGCCTTGAGCACCACGTCAGCATCGATCTCGATGGCACGCAGGCAAGCAGCCGAGTCCGTGGTAAAGAACGGGTTGCCGGTACCGGCAGCAAAGATCACCACCTCTTTGGCGTTCAGGTGGCGCATGGCTTTGCGACGATCATAGTGATCGGTCACGCCCACCATGGAAATAGCCGACATCACGATAGCCGAGATATTGGCACGCTCCAGGGCGTCACGCATGGCCAGGGCGTTCATCACAGTGGCCAGCATGCCCATGTGGTCGCCGGTGACCCGATCCATACCGGCCGCACTCAGTGCCGCGCCGCGGAACAGGTTACCCCCACCGATCACCAGGCCGACCTGTACGCCGATCCCGACCAACTGGCCGACTTCCAGCGCCATGCGGTCGAGCACCTTGGGATCGATCCCGAACTCTTCCGAGCCCATCAGGGCCTCGCCGCTGAGCTTGAGTAGAATGCGTTTATAGCGAGCCTGATAACCACTGCCCTGCTGAGCCATTGCGAATCTCTCCTGCGGCGTATTTTAAAAATTCTTGGCGAGCCGTTTACGGCTTGCATTCACTCTAGCTGGACGCTCTCACAGCGCCATCGGAACACGGCTTTGTAAGCCAGTTCCGAGGGTAAGCCAAATAAAATCGGCCTGCCCATTTGAAAAGAGGCTGCGCGCGTGAGCGGGCAGCCTCTTTCGGGCGACAGTTAAAAACTGTCTTATTGCTTGGCGGCAGCCAGCTGGGCAGCAACTTCTTCAGCGAAGTTGTCGACCGGCTTCTCGATGCCTTCGCCTACTTTGAAGTAAGTGAAGGAAACGATTTCAGCACCGGCTTTCTTGGCCAGTTCGCCGACCTTGATTTCAGGGTTCTTGACGAACGCCTGCTCAACCAGGCTTGCTTCGGCCAGGAACTTGCTGATACGGCCTTTGACCATATTCTCAACAATGTTTTCTGGCTTGCCTTTGATTTTTTCTTCGTTCAGCTGCAGGAACACAGCTTTTTCACGCTCGATCGCTTCGGCAGAAACTTCCGAAGGCAGCAGGAACTCAGGGTTGCTGGCCGCTACGTGCATAGCGATGTCTTTGGCCAGCTCAACGTTGCCGCCCTTCAGGACAACTGCAACGCCGATTTTGTTGCCGTGCAGGTAACCACCAACAACATCACCTTCAACGCGTACCAGGCGACGGATGTTGACGTTCTCGCCAACCTTGCCGACCAGTACCAGGCGATCAGCTTCTTGAGCGGCGATCAGCGGAGCGACGTCAGTCAGTTTGTCGGCAAACGCTTTCTCAACGCTGGCAGCAACAAATGCCTTGAAGTCGTCCTGCAGGGCCAGGAAGTCGGTCTGAGAGTTCACTTCCAGCAGAACAGCAGACTTGCCGTCTTCTTTCAGAGCGATAGCACCTTCAGCAGCCACGTTGCCTGCTTTCTTGGCAGCTTTGATGGCGCCGGAAGCACGCATATCATCAATGGCTTTTTCAATGTCGCCGTCAGCCTTTTCCAGGGCTTTCTTGCAATCCATCATGCCTTCGCCGGTACGCTCACGCAGTTCTTTAACCAACGCTGCAGTAATTGCTGCCATTTTCAAATTCCTCTTGGATAGGTTTTCAACCATTCCACCCGATCGAACGGGGGATCAATTCTTCCCGAACCACCCTTGTTAGCCGCTGCACGTTACAGTCGCTATGTTGCGCTGCCACAAGTAGGCGCTCACAAATGGTTTTCGAGGTGGCAAAAAGGGGGCCAAGCCCCCTTTTTGCTTACTGAGTCAACGCCAGGGCGTCAATTACTCAGCTGCGGCTACCGGAGCTTCTTCAACGAACTGCTCGGTACCACCAGCAACGTGGTTGCGACCACGGATTACAGCGTCAGCCATCGAACCCATGTACAGCTGGATAGCGCGGATTGCGTCATCGTTGCCTGGGATGATGTAGTCAACGCCTTCCGGGCTGCTGTTGGTATCGACTACGCCGATAACAGGGATGCCCAGTTTGTTGGCTTCGGTGATCGCGATGCGCTCGTGATCAACGTCGATAACGAACAGTGCGTCAGGCAGACCGCCCATGTCCTTGATACCACCCAGGGAACGATCGAGCTTTTCCAGGTCACGAGTGCGCATCAGCGCTTCTTTCTTGGTCAGCTTGGCGAAAGTACCGTCTTCGGCTTGCACTTCAAGGTCACGCAGACGCTTGATGGAAGCACGGATGGTTTTGAAGTTGGTCAGCATGCCGCCCAACCAGCGGTGATCGACGTACGGCGAACCGCAACGTGCTGCTTCTTCAGCAACGATCTTGCCAGCGGAACGCTTGGTGCCGACGAACAGAATCTTGTTTTTGCCCTGGGCCAGGCGCTCTACGAAAGTCAGAGCTTCGTTGAACATTGGCAGGGTTTTTTCAAGGTTGATGATGTGGATCTTGTTACGCGCGCCGAAAATGTATTTACCCATTTTCGGGTTCCAGTAACGGGTCTGGTGACCGAAGTGCACACCGGCCTTCAGCATATCGCGCATGTTGACTTGGGACATGATAGTTCCTTAATAAGTCGGGTTTGGCCTCCACGTATCCCAATGACCAACCAGCGGCATCAAGGCCTCCGGCACCCAGGTCATCGTGTCGACACGTGTGTGGATTTAAGCTTTTCGGGGTATCCCCGGAAAGCGGCGCATTTTATACCATACGAAGGGCAAAAACGAAACACGCAATCACATTTGGTGTGAGCGAGGGGTACGCAACCCTTTGAATAGAGCCGATATAACCCCATCTGATAGAGAGAAGCGATCGTCAGGGGCTCATGATTTGCCGCCCGCGTCTGTTAGAATCGCGTTTTTTGGGGCTTGTGCGAATTCTGTAACCTTTTGTCGCACGCCCGTAAACCGTATTGATTTCAGCGCTTCGCGCTAGAGAGAGCTTGTATGACCGTTAGTTTGAAAACCGCCGAAGACATCGCCGGCATGCGCATCGCCGGCAAACTGGCTGCCGACGTGCTGGAAATGATTGCCGAGCACGTCAAGCCCGGCGTTACCACGGAAACCCTGAACCAGATCTGCCACGACTATATAGTCAATGTGCAGGGCGCCATTCCTGCGCCGCTGAACTACAAGGGCTTCCCCAAGTCGATCTGCACGTCAGTCAATCACGTGGTCTGCCACGGAATTCCTGGCGACAAGCCGTTGAAGGACGGCGACACCCTCAACATCGACGTCACCGTGATCAAGGACCGCTACTTCGGCGACACCAGCCGCATGTTCCACGTCGGCACCGTGCCGGTCTGGGCCGAGCGCCTGTCCCAGGTCACCCAGGAATGCATGTACAAGGCCATCGAAATCGTCAAGCCTGGCTGCCGCCTGGGCGACATCGGCGAGGTGATCCAGAAGCACGCCGAAAAGAACGGCTTTTCGGTGGTGCGTGAATTCTGCGGCCACGGTATCGGCACCGTGTTCCACGAAGAACCACAGATCCTGCACTACGGCCGCGCCGGCACCGGCATGGAGCTCAAGGCAGGCATGACCTTTACCATCGAGCCGATGATCAACCAGGGCAAGGCCGACACCAAGGTGCTGGGCGACGGTTGGACCGCCATCACCAAGGACCGCAAGCTCTCGGCCCAGTGGGAACACACCTTGCTGGTCACCGAAACCGGCTACGAGATCTTCACCCTGCGCGCCGACGACACGATCCCACGCATTTCGGCGTAAAAGGCTGCCAAGGTTTTCCCAAACTGTGTTGTGACTGACTGATAGATAGAAAGGAAAGCCGATCGATGCCCCAGGTGGATCCCGAACTCTTCGACCGTGGCCAGTTCCAGGCCGAACTGGCCCTGAAAGCGAGCCCCATCGCCGCCTTCAAGAAGGCTATCCGCCAGGCCCGTGAGGTGCTCGACGAGCGCTTTCGCAGCGGCCGGGACATCCGCCGGCTGATCGAGGACCGCGCCTGGTTCGTCGATAACATCTTGCAAAAGGCCTGGGAACAGTTCAGCTGGAGCGAAGACGCCGATATCGCCCTGGTGGCGGTCGGCGGCTATGGTCGCGGCGAGCTGCACCCCTACTCCGACATTGATCTGCTGATCCTGCTGGACAGCGCCGATCATGAGATCTTTCGCGACTCCATCGAGCGCTTTCTGACACTGCTGTGGGACATCGGCCTGGAAGTCGGCCAGAGCGTGCGCTCGGTGGACGAATGCGCCGAAGAGGCCCGCGCCGACCTCACCGTCATCACCAACCTGATGGAAAGCCGCACCATCGCCGGCCCCGAGCGCCTGCGCCAGCGCATGCTCGAAGTCACCAGCACGGCGCACATGTGGCCGAGCAAGGATTTCTTCCTGGCCAAGCGTGCCGAACAGAAGGCCCGGCACCACAAGTACAACGACACCGAATACAACCTTGAACCCAATGTCAAAGGCTCGCCGGGCGGGCTGCGCGACATCCAGACGATTCTGTGGGTAGCCCGCCGCCAATACGGCACCCTGAACCTGCGCGCCCTGGCCGGCGAAGGCTTCCTGGTGGAGAGCGAGAACGCCCTGCTGGCGTCGTCCCAGGAATTCCTGTGGAAAGTGCGCTACGCCCTGCACATGCTCGCCGGGCGCTCCGAAGATCGCCTGCTGTTCGATCACCAGCGCTCCATCGCAACCCTGCTGGGGTTTGACGGCGAAGACGCGAAGACCAGCATCGAAAGTTTCATGCAGCAGTACTACCGGGTGGTCATGAGCATTGCCCAGCTCAGCGACCTGATCATCCAGCACTTCGAAGAAGTGATCCTGGCCCCCGAAGACGAAACACCGCCGCAGCCGATCAATTCGCGCTTCCAGCTGCACGACGGCTATATCGAGGCACGCAACGACAACGTGTTCCGTCGCACCCCGTTCGCCATGCTGGAAATCTTCGTACTGATGGCCCAGCAGCCGGAAATCAAGGGCGTACGCGCCGATACCATCCGCCTGCTGCGGGAAAACCGTCACCTGATCGACGATGACTTTCGCAACGACATTCGCAACACCAGCCTGTTTATCGAGCTGTTCAAGTGCAAGATCGGCATCCACCGCAATCTGCGCCGCATGAACCGCTACGGCATCCTCGGGCGCTACCTGCCGGAGTTCGGCTTTATCGTCGGGCAGATGCAGCACGACCTGTTCCACATCTACACCGTGGACGCCCACACCCTGAACCTGATCAAGCACTTGCGTAAGCTGCAGTACACCCAGGTATCAGAGAAATTCCCGCTGGCCAGCAAGCTCATGGCCAAGCTGCCCAAGCCGGAGTTGATCTACCTGGCCGGCCTGTACCACGACATCGGCAAGGGCCGGCATGGCGACCACTCGGAAATCGGCGCGGTCGATGCCGAGGCGTTCTGCCAGCGCCACCAACTGCCGCTGTGGGACAGCCGCCTGATCGTGTGGCTGGTGCAGAACCACCTGGTGATGTCGACCACCGCCCAGCGCAAGGACTTGTCCGATCCGCAGGTGATCCACGATTTCGCCGGGATCGTCGGCAATGAAACCCGCCTCGATTACCTGTACGTGCTGACAGTCTCCGACATCAACGCCACCAACCCGACGCTGTGGAATTCCTGGCGTGCCAGCCTGTTGCGCCAGCTCTACACCGAGACCAAGCGCGCGCTGCGCCGTGGCCTGGAAAACCCGGTGGACCGCGAGGAGCAAATCCGCCGTACCCAAAGCGCCGCCCTGGACATCCTGGTGCGCGGCGGCAACGACCCGGACGACGTCGAGCAACTGTGGTCGCAATTGGGTGACGACTACTTCCTGCGCCACACCGCCGGCGATGTGGCCTGGCACACTGACGCGATCCTGCAGCAGCCGGCCGATGGCGGCCCGCTGGTGCTGATCAAGGAAACCACCCAGCGCGAATTCGAAGGCGGCACGCAGATCTTCATCTATGCGCCCGACCAGCACGACTTCTTCGCCGTGACTGTGGCTGCCATGGACCAGCTCAACCTGAACATCCATGACGCCCGTGTTATCACCTCCAGCAGCCAGTTCACCCTCGATACTTATATCGTGCTGGATACCGAAGGCGAGTCCATCGGCGATAACCCGGCCCGGGTGAAAAAGATCCGCGAAGGACTGACCGAAGCCCTGCGCAACCCCGATGACTACCCGACGATCATCCAGCGCCGGGTACCGCGCCAGCTCAAGCACTTTGCGTTTGCGCCCCAGGTGACCATTTCCAATGACGCGCAGCGTCCGGTGACCGTGCTGGAGCTCAGCGCCCCGGACCGGCCAGGCCTGCTGGCACGGATCGGCGGCATTTTCCTGGAATTCGATTTGTCACTGCAGAATGCCAAGATTGCAACCTTGGGCGAACGGGTGGAAGACGTGTTCTTTATTACCGACGCCGATAACCAGCCGCTGTCCGACCCGGAGCTGTGCCGCCGCTTGCAGGAAGCCATCGTCCAACAGTTGAGCGTCAATCAGGAAAATAACGTTGCGTTATCGCGCTTGAGTATCTGACCGACAGCCCTTTTTTGCTTCCAATGAATTGAACGAGATCCACCGATGAACAACGCCCTGAACCAGCTGCAGCCCTACCCGTTCGAGAAATTGCGCGCCCTGCTGGGCAGTGTCACGCCGAACCCGGACAAACGCCCGATTGCGCTGTCCATCGGCGAACCCAAGCACAAATCCCCGGCATTCGTCGCCGAGGCACTGAGCAATAACCTCGACCAGATGGCGGTGTACCCCACCACGCTGGGTATTCCCGCCCTGCGCGAGGCCATTGGTGCCTGGTGCGAACGCCGCTTCAACGTACCCAAGGGCTGGCTGGATCCGGCGCGCAATATCCTGCCGGTCAACGGCACCCGTGAAGCGCTGTTCGCCTTCACCCAGACCGTGGTCAACCGTGGCGACGACGCGCTGGTGGTCAGTCCGAACCCGTTCTACCAGATCTACGAAGGCGCTGCGTTCCTGGCCGGGGCCAAGCCGCACTACCTGCCATGCCTGGACGCAAACGGCTTCAACCCGGATTTCGAGGCGGTATCGCCAGACATCTGGAAACGCTGCCAGATCCTGTTCCTGTGCTCCCCAGGCAACCCTACCGGCGCGCTGATCCCGGTTGAGACGCTGAAAAAACTCATCGCCCTGGCAGACGAATATGACTTCGTCATCGCCGCAGACGAGTGCTACAGCGAACTGTACTTCGACGAACAAAGCCCGCCACCGGGCCTGCTCAGTGCGTGTGTCGAGCTGGGCCGCCAGGACTTCAAGCGTTGCGTGGTGTTCCACAGCCTGTCCAAGCGCTCCAACCTGCCGGGCCTACGCTCCGGTTTTGTCGCTGGCGACGCCGAGATTCTCAAGGCCTTCCTGCTCTACCGCACCTACCACGGCTGCGCGATGCCGGTGCAAACCCAGTTGGCCAGCATCGCCGCCTGGCAGGACGAAGCCCACGTACTGGCCAACCGTGACCTGTACCGCGAGAAATTCGATGCAGTGCTGGCGATCCTCAAACCCGTTCTGGATGTGCAAAGCCCGGACGGTGGTTTCTACCTGTGGCCGAACGTGAATGGCGACGATGCCGCGTTCTGCCGGGAGTTGTTCGTGGAAGAACATGTGACCGTGGTACCGGGCTCGTACCTGTCGCGGGAAGTGGATGGCGTGAACCCCGGCGCCGGGCGCGTGCGCATGGCGTTGGTTGCGCCGCTGGCCGAATGTGTGGAAGCAGCTCAGCGGATCAGGGAGTTCCTCCTGCGCAGGCAGTAACCCCTTCGCCCCTCCCCCGCGCTGTGCAATGCAGCGCGGACTGTGATTAAAAACGGTGGTCATGGCTCCCGGCCTTCATCGCCTCGAATATGCTTACGCCTTCCCTGCGCAACCTCATGGAACCCTGGTCACCCGATGCGACACTTACCGTGCATCTTCTGACTCGTCGTCCGACTTCCTGGACTTGGAATTGACCATGATTGCGCCGAATATGCTGCCACTGCCCGCAACCGCAGAAAAAAACATCTATGAAAGCCCTGAAAACCAATCAGCCCCTTTGCGCAGAAACAAACGCGGCGTCGCGTTGTTTGAACGGTTATGGCCACAGAATTCAAACTTAACGATTTCTCTCGCTAACATGGACGAGCGCGAAAAGGCGCTCACTAAAGCGAACATCAACCAATGGGTTCCGCATATAAACCTGAAACTTAAATTTGTCGAAACACCTGACGCAGACATAAGAATCACCTCTATTTCAGCGCCTGCCGCAGGATGGTCGAGGATCGGTAAAGACGCCAAAGAAATCCCGTCTTCTGAGTTCTCCATGGGCATCAATTTCAAGAACGACGACAACAAAGTCATTCGAACCATACAACATGAGTTCGGACATGCCTTGGGCCTGGATCACGAACATAAGCATCCAGACCGAACGCTTGAGTTCGATAAAGAAAAGCTCTATGCCTATGCCCAATCAGTTGGCATGAGCAAAGCAGAAACGGACAGTCAGATATTATTCAAATATCACCAGAAGAGACTGAAGATCAAAACATCCGACTACGACAAAAAGTCGATCATGCATTATGAGTTCGCGTCCGACTTACTCAAAGACGGGAAAGGCATTGGAATGAACATTGAGTTATCCGAAGACGATATCAACTTCATCAAGACGCTTTACCCGCGCAGCCTGCCATTACCCGCAGAGACCGCGAGATATTTCAATGCGTCGGCGACAGTCAGCAAACTCTGGCCTAACCACTCCACCGTCACACTGTCACTACTCAACATGAGTGATGCGCAAAAAAAATTCACTCAAGAACACATCGCCCTGATGCAACCCTATATAAACCTCAAGCTCGAATTTATTGAGGGCCCCAGGGGCGACATAAGAATAGCCCCCACCGCCAAAGGTAAAAAAAGCTGGTCTGCAATCGGAACCGATGCGAAGCGTGTGCACCTATCGAAGCCAACGATGGGCATCGATTTCGATTCAAAAAAGAAATATCCCAGTCTCTTCATGAAGAACTTATTCGCCCAAGCGCTGGGTTTTGGAAAGCAATAACGTCTGTACTGCGGGCCGCCTGCTCACTTTATGTACCCCAGGTTCGCTTCCCCCATATCCAACTCAGCCAACACTTCACGTAGCACGTCATCACCAATCTGGTGATGACGGCTCAAGCTGTACAACTCCAACCGCTGCGCCCGCAGGGCCTTGAGGCGCAGTTTGCGCTCAAGCAAGTCCATGTGGCGCGCCAGTGCCTGGGCTTCGACGGAGTCGTTGAATACCTCCAACTGATGACGATATTCCGACATCAATCGTGCCTTGAGCTCAGTAGCTAATGCGGCCTGGGCGGCGTCCTGGCTGTCGGTCTCGGCCGGCTCCTCGGCCTCCAGGGCATGGATCGCTGCCACCGCAGTCTTCTTCCAGGCCTCGCGCACTTCGTTGTGGCGCTTTTCGTCCGGGCTCTTTTCGATGCCGCGCAACAGCAGCGGCAACGCGATGCAGGCGGCGATCAGCGACAGCAGGATCACGCCGGCGGCAATGAAGATCAGCAGATCACGCTCGGGAAAATCCTGACCCGGCGCCAGCAGCAACGGCACCGACATCACACCCGCCAGAGTCACGGCACCGCGTACACCGCCAACGGTCAACAGCCAGCAGGAACGGGCGGTCGGCACCAGCGTCAGCTCACTTTCCCCACGAAACCGTCGCAGCCAGCCTGATAAGCGCCAGATGCTTTGCACCCAGATAAAGCGCAAGACCACCAGCACCAGAAAAATCGCGATCACATCCAGGCAGCGATACAGCAACGTCGGCCACAACGTCGGCTCATGGCTCACCACGGCCTTGATGATGTCCGGCAGTTGCAGGCCCAGCAGCAGGAAGACCAAGCCATTGAAGGCAAACTCCAGCAATGACCAGACGCTGCGGTTAAGCAACCGTGTACTGGTCTGGCGGGGCAGCAGGTCCAGCCAGCTCTGCATCATCCCCGCCGCCACCGCCGACAGAATGCCCGAGGCCCCCAGGCGTTCAGCCAGCACATAAGCGGCAAACGGCAGCAGCAACATGAACACCACATGGGTAGCCGGGTCGTCCCATCCCCGTGCGATCATCCAGGCACGCAAACGGCCGACCAGCCAGCTCAACGCCACGCCCACCGCCAGGCCACCGACAGCCACCATTACGAACGTCAGACTGGCATCCGTCAGCGAAAATATTCCAGTCAATGCCGCCGCCAGCGCAAACTTAAACGTCACCAGGCCCGAAGCATCATTCATCAAGGCCTCGCCCTGAAGCATATGCATCAACGGCGTTGGCAAACGGTTCTGGGCAATGGCTGACACCGCCACGGCATCCGTCGGCGATAAAACGGCCGCCAAGGCGAAGGCCACCGGCAGCGGAATCGTAGGCAGTATCCAATGAATGAAATAACCGGCACCCACCACGGTAAACAGCACCAACCCCACCGCCAGCGTCAGGATCGGCCCTCGCAGGCGCCACAATTCGCGCTTGGGCATGCGCCAGCCATCGGAGAACAGCAACGGTGGCAGGAACAGAAACAGGAACAGCTCCGGGTCCAGCGCCACATGCAGCCCCAGTGTGGGCCAGGCCAGCAAGGCGCCTGCGGCAATCTGCACCAGGGGTAGCGGCAGGGGGATGACACGCCCGACCAGACGCGAAACGCTGACCAGCATCAGCAGGATAAGAACGGTGTAGGCGGTTTGCATAACGCGGGTTTCCCGGACAATCGACTTGCAACGACACACATCAGGCAACAACTGGCCGTTGAAGTGCCATATTACCCGGCTATGTTACCCACCTATGCCGCGCGCTGGCTTTTGCACAAAAGTCGCACGGTGCTGACGAGCGGCACCCAAACCCGCTGGTCGTGGCATAATCCGTGATCTTTCATTTTCATTGGCACTTACGTCAGTAAAGCAGGGGGGGCAATTCCTTGACCGCTTCAAGCAAAACGTTGCACCTTTTCGGCATCAAAGCCTGCGACACCATGAAAAAGGCACGCACCTGGCTCGATGAGCACGCGGTGAGCTATGAGTTCCATGACTACAAAACGGCCGGTATCGACCGCGAACACTTGACCCAATGGTGCAACGAGCACGGTTGGCAGGTGGTTTTGAACCGTGCGGGCACCACCTTTCGCAAACTCGAAGACGAACGCAAAGCCGATCTCGATCAGTCGAAAGCCATTGAATTGATGCTCGCGCAACCTTCGATGATCAAGCGCCCGGTGCTTGATCTCGGTGACAGAACCCTGATTGGCTTCAAGCCAGATACTTATTCGGCGGCCCTCAAGTAGGCCAGCCCTTCCATTTTTGTAGAGGTAACAGCATGTCCAATTCCCTGTTCAGCCTGGGCTTCGGCGTCGGCACTCAGAACCGCCAAGGTGCTTGGCTGGAAGTGTTTTACGCACAACCCTTGCTCAACCCATCGTCTGAAATCGTTGCCGCCATCGCGCCGATCCTCGGCTACAGCGAAGGCAACCAGGCGATCACCTTCACCGTCGCCCAGGCTCTGCAACTGGCTGATGCGCTCAAAGGCGTCGACGCCACCCAGGCCGCCCTGCTGAGCCGTCTGGCTGAAAGCCACACTCCGCTGGTCGCCACCCTGCTGGCCGAAGACGCCGCACTGACGTCCACCCCAGAGGCCTACCTCAAGCTGCATCTGCTGTCCCATCGCCTGGTCAAGCCACATGGCCTGAGCCTCGCCGGTGTGTTCCCGCAGTTGCCGAACGTGGCCTGGACCAGCCAGGGTGCAATCGACATCAATGAGCTGGCCGAACGCCAACTGGAAGCACGCCTGCGTGGCGAGCTGCTGGAAGTGTTCTCGGTGGACAAGTTCCCGAAAATGACCGACTACGTGGTACCGAGCGGCGTGCGTATCGCTGATGCCGCGCGTATCCGCCTCGGCGCCTATGTGGGCGAAGGCACCACCGTGATGCACGAAGGTTTCGTCAACTTCAACGCCGGCACCGAAGGCCCGGGCATGATCGAAGGCCGTGTATCAGCCGGCGTGTTCGTCGGCAAGGGTTCGGACCTGGGCGGCGGTTGCTCGACCATGGGCACCCTGTCGGGCGGCGGCAACATCGTGATCAAGGTTGGTGAAGGCTGCCTGATCGGTGCCAACGCCGGTATCGGTATCCCATTGGGCGACCGCAACACCGTGGAGTCGGGCCTGTACGTCACTGCCGGCACCAAGGTTGCACTGCTGGACGAGTCGAACCAACTGGTCAAGGTGGTCAAGGCGCGTGAGCTGGCCGGCCAACCGGACCTGCTGTTCCGCCGTAACTCCGAGACCGGTGCCGTGGAGTGCAAAACCCACAAATCGGCCATCGAACTGAACGAAGCGCTGCACGCTCACAACTAAGCAGCCACTCGATGCCACTAGCGGACCCCAACCCTGGGGTTCGCTTATACGAGTCTTGAACACCATGCTTGTGCCCTCCCCCTGGCGCGCCGACTTTCCGGCCATCGCCACCCTGCAACGGCAAGACCAGACCTATCTGGACAACGCCGCGACGACGCAAAAACCCCAAGCCCTGCTGGATGCCATCAGTCATTACTACGCCAATGGCGCCGCCAATGTGCACCGTGCCCAGCATTTGCCGGGCGCCCATGCGACCCAGGCCTTCGAGGACAGTCGCAGCAAGGTTGCACAGTGGTTGAATGCAGGTGACAGCGGGCAAATCATGTTTACCCACGGCGCGACCTCTGCGCTGAACCTCCTGGCCTATGGCCTCGAGCACTTATTCAATGCGGGCGATGAAATTGTCATCAGCGCCCTGGAACACCACGCCAACCTGTTGCCGTGGCAACAACTGGCCAAGCGTCGTGCACTCACCCTGGTGGTATTGCCACTCGGCGATGACGGCGTGATCGACCTGCAAGCCGCCGCCGAGTTGATCGGCCCGCGTACGCGCCTGCTGGCGGTGAGCCAACTGTCCAACGTCCTCGGCACCTGGCAACCGCTGCAAGCCTTGCTGGCCTTGGCCCACGTCCACGGCGCCCTGACCGTGGTCGATGGCGCCCAAGGCATTGTCCACGGCCGCCACGACGTACAGGCCCTGGGCTGCGACTTCTATGTATTTTCCAGCCACAAGCTGTACGGACCCGACGGCGTCGGCGTGCTGTACGGCAGCCACGAAGCCCTGCATCACCTGCGCCATTGGCAGTTTGGCGGCGAGATGGTGCAACAGGCCGACTACCACAGCGCCAGCTTCCGCCCGGCACCACTGGGTTTCGAGGCCGGCACCCCGCCGATTGCCGGCGTGATCGGCCTGGGCGCGACCCTGGACTACCTGAGTTCGCTTGACCCACAGGCGGTTCTCACCCATGAAGCGGCCCTGCATGACTACCTGTTGCGCGGGCTGAACGCGCGCAATGGCGTGCGCGTGCTGGGTTCGCCGCAGGTGGCGCTGGTCAGTTTTGTGGTCGAGGGCGTGCACAACGCCGACCTCGCGCACCTGCTGACCGAGCAAGGCATTGCCGTACGTGCCGGCCATCATTGCGCGATGCCGCTGCTCAAGGCGATGCATTTGTCGGGAGCGATCCGTGTATCCCTGGCGCTGTATAACGACTCCGATGACCTGGAACGCTTCTTTGAAGCGCTGGACCAGGCGCTGGATATGTTGCGATGAGCCTGCCAGTGGATGCGCTGGCTGCGCTGGAAGCCTTTCAGTCAGTCGGCAGTTGGGAACAACGCGCGCGAATGCTGATGCAGTGGGGTGAACGTCTGCCCGCATTGGCGGATGAGGATAAGGTCGATGCCAACCTGGTGCAGGGCTGTGAAAGCCTGGTGTGGTTGGTGGGGCGCTTGCACGATGGTCACTGGCAGTTCGCCGCGAGCAGCGAGGCACGCATGATTCGCGGGTTGGTAGCGTTGCTGCTGGCGCGGGTCAATGGGTTGTCGGCGGCTGAGTTGGGGTCGGTTGATCTGACTGATTGGTTCGCACAGTTGGGCCTGTCGCGGCAATTGTCGCCGTCACGCAGCAACGGTCTGAATGCTGTACTGCAGCGCATGCGAACACTAAGCCATACACAAAACTGAATGTGGGAGGGGGCAAGCCCCCTCCCACATTTGGATCTATGTTCGACAGTGAGATCTAGGTGGGCTTGACCCGCTCGGAAGGCCGGCGTACGCCGGCCACAATCTTGTCCACCGCCTTGGTCGCCGCGACCATGCCGAAGGTCGCCGTCACCATCATCACCGCGCCAAACCCACCGGCGCAGTCGAGCTTCACCCCATCACCGACAAAACTCTTCTGCAAACAGATGCTGCCGTCCGGCTTGGGATAACGCAGTTGCTCGGTGGAAAACACGCACGGCACGCTGTAATGACGGGTCACGGTGCGGGAAAAGCCGTAGTCACGGCGCAAGGTGGAGCGCACTTTCGACGCCAAGGGGTCATTGAAGGTGCGGTTCAGGTCGCACACCTGGATCAGCGTCGGGTCGATCTGCCCGCCGGCGCCGCCAGTCGTGATGATCTGGATCTTGCGGCGCTTGCACCAGGCAATCAGTGCGGCCTTGGCGTTAACCGCGTCGATGCAGTCGATCACGCAGTCGATAGTCGGCGTGATGTACTCGGCCATGGTGTCGCGGGTGACGAAATCCGCCACCGCATGCACCGTGCAATCCGGGTTGATAGCGCGCAGGCGCTCGGCCATCACCTCGACCTTGGGCTTGCCCACGGTGCTGTCCAAGGCGTGCAGTTGGCGGTTGCTGTTGCTGACGCAGACGTCGTCCAGGTCGAACAGCGAAATCTCGCCCACCCCGCAACGGGCCATGGCCTCAGCGGCCCACGAACCGACACCGCCGACGCCGACGATCGCCACATGGGCCGCTTTCAAGCGCTCCAGGCCTTCAATGCCATACAAGCGGGCGACGCCTGCAAACCGCGGATCTTCTGTACTCATGACCATTACCCCAAAAACCGGCGCGCATTATAGGGCCACGCAGCGACAAGTTTTAAGCTACAAGCTACAAGTTAAGAACTTAGATGTACTTTCGCTGCCCAATGTCCGGTTTTTCTCGGCTTGCTGTACGGTCAGGGAAAGGCCGGTGTAGGATGCGCGCCGTTCGGTGTAGGCCGACACCTCTTTTCGTTCCGCACCCTTTGGAACCCGACATAACCATGGCATCGCGTAAATTTGGACTCAACCTGGTGGTGGTGCTGGCAATTGCCGCGCTGTTCACCGGCTTCTGGGCGCTGATCAACCGCCCGGTCACCGCTCCCAACTGGCCCGAGCAGATCTCCGGTTTTTCCTACTCGCCGTTCCAGCAAGGCCAGTACCCGCAGAAAGACCAGTACCCCACCGACGAGCAGATGCGTCGCGATCTGGAGATCATGAGCAAGCTGACGGATAACATCCGCACCTACTCGGTCGACGGCACGTTGGGGGACATTCCCAAGCTGGCCGAAGAGTTCGGCCTGCGCGTAACCCTGGGGATCTGGATCAGCCCGGACCTGGAACGTAACGAGCGCGAAGTCCAGCGTGCCATCGAGATTGCCAACAGCTCGCGCAGCGTCGTGCGGGTTGTCGTCGGTAACGAGGCCCTGTTCCGTGAAGAGATCACTCCTGAAGCACTGATCGTGTTGCTGGACCGGGTGCGCAGCGCCGTGAAAGTACCGGTGACGACCTCCGAGCAATGGCATATCTGGGAAAAGAACCCGCAACTGGCCAAGCACGTCGACCTGATTGCCGCGCACATCCTGCCGTTCTGGGAATACATCCCGATGGACAAGGCCGGCCAGTACGTACTCGACCGCGCCAAGGACCTGAAGAAACTGTTCCCGAAAAAGCCGCTGCTATTGTCGGAAGTTGGCTGGCCAAGTAACGGCCGTATGCGCGGCGGTAATGAAACGTCGCCGGCAGACCAGGCGATTTACCTGCGTACGCTGGTGAACAAGCTGAACCGCCAGGGCTACAACTACTTCGTTATCGAAGCCTTTGACCAGCCGTGGAAAGTCAGCGACGAAGGCTCGGCCGGCGCTTATTGGGGCGTGTACAACGCCGCGCGCCAGCAAAAATTCAACTTTGAAGGGCCCGTCGTTGCGATCCCGCAATGGCGCGTCCTGGCGATCGGATCGGTGGTGCTCGCATTGCTGTCCCTGACCCTGCTGATGATCGACGGCTCATCCCTGCGCCAGCGTGGCCGCACCTTCCTGACCTTTATTGCGTTCCTCTGCGGTTCGGTACTGGTGTGGATCGGCTACGACTACAGCCAGCAATACAGCACCTGGTTCAGCGTGACCGTCGGCATCTTGTTGGCCCTGGGCGCCCTGGGCGTATTCATCGTGTTGCTGACCGAAGCCCACGAACTGGCGGAAGCGGTATGGACCCACAAGCGCCGGCGTGAATTCCTGCCGGTGGAAGGGGAATCAGACTACCGCCCGAAAGTGTCGATCCATGTGCCGTGCTACAACGAGCCGCCAGAGATGGTCAAACAGACCCTCGACGCCCTGGCCGCCCTCGATTACCCGGACTACGAAGTCCTGATCATCGACAACAACACCAAAGACCCGGCGGTATGGGAACCGGTGCGCGACTACTGCGAAACCCTCGGCCCGCGCTTCAAGTTTTTCCACGTCGCGCCCCTGGCCGGTTTCAAGGGCGGCGCACTGAACTACCTGATCCCGCACACCGCCAAGGATGCCGAAGTGATAGCGGTGATCGACTCGGACTACTGCGTGTCGCCGAACTGGCTCAAGCACATGGTGCCGCACTTCGCCGACCCGAAAATCGCCGTGGTGCAGTCGCCGCAGGACTACCGCGACCAGAACGAAAGCACCTTCAAGAAGCTCTGCTACGCCGAATACAAAGGCTTCTTCCATATCGGCATGGTCACCCGTAACGACCGCGACGCGATCATCCAGCACGGCACCATGACCATGACCCGTCGCTCGGTGCTCGAAGAACTGGGCTGGGCCGACTGGTGCATCTGCGAAGATGCCGAACTGGGCCTGCGGGTATTCGAGAAAGGCCTGTCGGCGGCGTACTACCACGACAGCTACGGCAAGGGCCTGATGCCGGATACCTTTATCGACTTCAAGAAACAGCGCTTCCGCTGGGCCTATGGCGCGATCCAGATCATCAAGCGTCACACCGCCAGCCTGTTGCGCGGCAAAGACACCGAGCTGACCCGTGGTCAGCGCTACCACTTCCTCGCGGGCTGGTTGCCGTGGGTGGCGGACGGCATGAACATCTTCTTCACCGTCGGCGCGCTGTTGTGGTCGGCGGCGATGATCATCGTGCCGACGCGGGTCGACCCGCCGCTGCTGATTTTCGCGATCCCGCCGTTGGCGTTGTTCGTGTTCAAGGTGGGCAAGATCATCTTCCTCTACCGCCGTGCGGTGGGCGTGAACCTCAAGGATGCATTCTGCGCCGCCCTGGCTGGCCTGGCGTTGTCCCACACCATCGCCAAGGCGGTGCTGTATGGCTTCTTCACCACCAGCATTCCGTTCTTTCGTACACCGAAAAACGCGGATAACCACGGCTTCTGGGTAGCGATTTCCGAAGCCCGCGAAGAAATGTTCATCATGCTGCTGTTGTGGGGCGCCGCGCTGGGGATCTACCTGGTGCAGGGCCTGCCGAGCAATGACATACGTTTCTGGGTGGTGATGCTGCTGGTGCAATCGCTGCCGTATGTGGCGGCGTTGATCATGGCGTTCCTGTCGTCGCTGCCGAAACCGGCAGCGGCACCTGAGCCCGCACCTGCGGCTTAAAAACGTGCGCAATGCACTAAACGGCGGCCTGTGGTCGCCGTTTTGCTATAAGATAACGGCCGTTTTGTCTGCCCGCCCTGCTCTTCCAAACATGCTTTCCGGAGTTTTCCCATGACGGCCCATGCCGACCTTTCGCCGACCCTTCAACTTGCCATCGACCTGATCCGTCGCCCCTCGGTCACGCCGATCGACGCCGATTGCCAGAAGCTGATGATGCAGCGCCTGGGCGACGCCGGTTTTGCGCTGGAGCCGATGCGCATCGAGGACGTGGACAACTTCTGGGCCACCCATGGCAAGCATGACGGTCCGGTGCTGTGCTTCGCCGGCCACACCGACGTGGTCCCCACCGGTCCGGTGCAAGCCTGGCAGAACGACCCGTTCGACGCATTGATCGACGAAAACGGCATGCTCTGCGGGCGTGGCGCGGCCGACATGAAGGGCAGCCTGGCCGCGATGCTGGTGGCGGCGGAGCGCTTCGTCAGCGACTACCCGGACCACAAGGGCTCGGTCGCTTTCCTGATCACCAGCGATGAGGAAGGCCCGGCGCACCACGGCACCAAGGCCGTGATCGAACGCCTGGCCGCGCGCAAGGAGCGCCTGGACTGGTGCATCGTCGGCGAGCCGTCGAGCACTACCCTGGTGGGCGATGTGGTCAAGAACGGCCGTCGCGGTTCCCTCGGCGCCACGCTGACCGTGCGCGGCGTACAGGGCCACGTGGCTTACCCGCACCTGGCGAAGAACCCGATCCACCTGGCCGCACCGGCCCTGGCCGAACTGGCCGCCGAGCACTGGGACAACGGCAACGCCTTCTTCCCGCCGACCAGCTTCCAGATCTCCAACCTCAACTCCGGCACCGGCGCCACCAACGTGATTCCGGGGGACCTGACGGCGGTGTTCAACTTCCGTTTTTCCACCGAATCCACTGTCGAAGGCCTGCAACAGCGTGTTGCGGCGATTCTCGACAAGCACGGCCTGGACTGGCACGTGGAGTGGGCGCTGTCGGGCCTGCCATTCCTGACCGAGCCGGGCGCGTTGCTCGATGCGGTGTCGGCCAGCATCAAGGCGATCACCGGGCGTGAGACCCAGGCCTCCACCAGTGGCGGCACTTCCGATGGACGCTTCATCGCGACCCTCGGCACCCAGGTGGTCGAGTTGGGCCCGGTGAATGCGACGATCCACCAGGTCAACGAGCGCATCCTCGCCAGCGACCTTGATGTACTGACCGAAATTTACTACCAGACCCTGATCAAGTTGCTCGCCTGATGCTTGCCTGCCCTATTTGCAGCGCGCCGCTCAACGCGGTGGACAATGGCGTGGCGTGCCCGGCCGGGCACCGTTTCGACCGCGCGCGCCAGGGTTACCTGAACCTGTTGCCGGTGCAACACAAGAACAGCCGCGATCCGGGCGACAACCTGGCGATGGTCGAGGCGCGCCGCGACTTTCTCAACGCCGGGCACTACGCCCCGGTGGCCAGGCGCCTGGCCGAGCTGGCCGCCGAACGCGCACCGCAGCGCTGGGTGGACATCGGTTGCGGCGAGGGTTACTACACCGCGCAAATCGCCGCGGCCCTGCCCCATGCCGACGGCTACGCGCTGGACATTTCCAAGGAAGCGGTCAAGCGCGCGTGCAAACGCAACCCGGCGCTGACCTGGTTGATCGCCAGCATGGCCCGCGTGCCCTTGGCCGACGCCAGCTGCCAATTCCTCGCCAGTGTGTTCAGCCCGTTGGACTGGCAAGAGGCCAAGCGCCTGCTCAGCCCAGGCGGCGGCCTGATGAAGGTCGGCCCTACCAGCGGCCATCTGATGGAACTGCGCGAGCGCCTGTACGACGAAGTGCGCGAGTACACCGACGACAAGCACCTGGCCCTGGTGCCGGACGGCATGAGCCAGGCGCACAGTGAAACCCTGGAATTCAAGTTGAGCCTGGCCGAGCCGCAGGACCGCGCCAACCTGCTGGCCATGACCCCCCACGGCTGGCGCGCCAGTGCCGAGCGCCGTGCCGAGGTGATCGAGGCTGCCGAGCCGCTGCTGGTCACGGTATCGATGCGCTACGATTATTTCGTGCTTCAATAACCGACGTTTAAACATCCGCGAATGGATTTTCGAATCCCGCAACGAGGAACATCCATGCGCCAACCTGATATCGAGATTTACCTGAAGGACGCCGACGTCGACTACAAGGCTATCGCCGCCTGGCTGGGCGCTGCCCTGGGCCCATGCAGCGACTGGGTCCAGCGTGGCCAGACCTACAAGTGCAAGGCCGGCAATGTACCCGTGACCTGGCTGCCGAAAGCCGTAGGCAAGTGGAACAGCCTGTACCTGGAAAGTGACCAGACGCCGTGGGAAGACGACATTGCCTGCGCCCGCGCTGCGTTTGCCGCGCTGAACGTGGAAGTGCGCTGCGCACCGGGGACCTGGGTCGAGGAGGAAGGTGAGGAAAGCGCCGACACCTGGATCCGCATCAGCGCAGACGGTGAAGAGCAGATCACCTGGAAAACAGCTTAAAAAGCAGCTTCAAGCTACAAGCTGCAAGTCAAAGCGCTTGCAGCTTGTAGCTTGAAACTTGCCGCTCGGCCTACAGGCCGACCACATCCTCCGCCTGCAACCCCTTCTCGCCGGTCACCACGGCGTATTCCACCTGCTGGCCCTCGGCCAACGAACGGTGGCCGTCGCCGCGAATGGCGCGGTAGTGCACAAACACATCCTTGCCGTCTTCACGCTGGATAAAGCCATAGCCTTTGGCGTCGTTGAACCACTTCACATTGCCTGTCTCGCGCGTTGCCATCTGTTCACTCCCACTTGATTGTTATTGTTGAGCCGATCGCGTTGAACTGCCGAGTATAAGACAGGCTCAAAAACGATCAACTCAAGTTTACATCGCTGCTTTTTTGCCGATTTTCGGCGAATACGGCACACTACCCGCCCGAGCGCCTGCTCGGTTTTTTCCCACTTGAAGCAGCTCGCCTATGACCCGCTCCCCGTTCCGCCGTCTGGTGTTTGGCACCTTGCGCCGACTGTTGTACCTCTGGGTTCGCTCGGAGACGATCAACCAGTCGTCCCTAACCCTTAACCTCGACCGCAGCCGGCCGGTGTTTTACGTCCTGCAATCACCCTCCCTCACCGAACTGGCCGTGGTCGATGCCGAGTGCACCAAGGCCGGCTTGCCGCGCCCGGTGCTGCCGGTATCGGTAGGCCCGTTGATGGAACCCGCGGCGTTCTTCTACCTCACGCCCGAGCCGGACTGGCTCGGGCGTCAGGACAAGCGCGGCGCGCCGCCAACCCTGACCCGCCTGGTCAACACCCTCAGCGAACACGCCGAAGAGAATGCACAAATCATTCCGGTCAGCGTGTTCTGGGGGCAAACCCCTGCGAGCGAGTCCAGCCCATGGAAACTGCTGTTTGCCGACAGCTGGGCGGTCACCGGGCGTCTACGCCGGTTGTTGAGCATCCTGATCCTGGGACGCAAGACCCGCGTGCAATTCTCCGCGCCCATCAACCTGCGTGAATTGATCGAGCACAATAAAGGCCACGAACGCACCGTTCGCATGGCCCAACGCATCCTGCGCGTGCACTTTCGTAACCTGAAGACTGCGGTGATCGGTCCCGATTTGTCCCACCGGCGCAATCTGGTGAAGGGTTTGGTCAACATGCCGCTGGTGCGCCAGGCCATCCTTGACGAAGCCGAGCGGGAAAAAATCAGCCCGGAAAAAGCCAAGGCCCAGGCCCTGCGCTACGGCAACGAGATTGCCTCCGACTACACCTACACCGCGATCCGCTTCCTGGAAGTGGTGCTGAGCTGGTTCTGGAACAAAATCTACGACGGCATCAAGGTCAATAACATCGAGGGTGTGCAAAAGGTTGCCCAGGGCTACGAGGTGATTTATGTGCCTTGCCACCGCAGCCATATCGACTACCTGCTGCTGTCCTACCTGCTGTTCAAGAACGGCCTGACCCCGCCGCATATCGCCGCTGGCATCAACCTGAACATGCCGGTAATCGGCAGCCTGTTGCGCCGTGGCGGTGCGTTTTTCATGCGCCGCACCTTCAAGGGCAACCCGCTGTACACCTCGGTGTTCAACGAATACCTGCACACCCTGTTCACCAAGGGCTTCCCGGTGGAGTACTTCGTCGAAGGCGGCCGCTCGCGCACCGGGCGCATGCTGCAGCCAAAGACCGGGATGCTGGCGATCACCCTGCGCAGCTTCCTGCGTTCCTCGCGCATGCCGATCGTGTTCGTGCCGGTGTACATCGGTTACGAACGCGTGCTTGAAGGCCGCACCTACCTCGGCGAACTGCGCGGGGCGAGCAAGAAGAAAGAGTCGATCTTCGATATTTTCAAAGTGATCGGTGCGCTCAAGCAGCGCTTTGGCCAGGTCGCGGTCAACTTCGGCGAGCCGATCAAGTTGGCGGAGTTCCTCGACGCCGAGCAACCGGACTGGCGCACCCAGGAACTGGGCCCGAACTACAAACCGGCCTGGCTCAACGAAACCACGAACCGCCTCGGCGAGCAGGTGGCCCGCCACTTGAACGAAGCCGCCGCGGTGAACCCGGTGAACCTGGTCGCCCTGGCGCTGCTGTCGACCACGCGCCTGGCCCTGGATGAACAGGCCATGGCCCGCCAGTTGGACCTGTACCTGGCGCTGCTGCGCCGCGTCCCTTATTCGCCGCACACCACCCTGCCCGAAGGCGACGGCCTGGCGCTGATCAAGCACGTCAAGGATATGCACCTGCTGTCGGAACAGAGCGATGCCTTGGGCAAGATTCTGTACCTGGACGAGCAGAACGCCGTCCTGATGACCTACTACCGCAACAACGTGCTGCACATCTTCGCCCTGCCGGCGCTGCTGGCGAGCTTCTTCCAGAGCAGCTCGCGGATGAGCCGCGAGCAGATCCTGCGCTACACCCACGCGCTGTATCCGTACCTGCAATCGGAGCTGTTTATCCGCTGGTCGCTGGACGAGCTGGAGACGGTGGTCGATCAATGGCTGGACGCGTTCGTCGAACAGGGCCTGCTGCGCTTCGAAAACAATGTGTTCCTGCGCCCGGCGCCGAGCTCGCGACACTTCGTGCTGCTGACACTGCTGTCCAAGACCATCGCCCAGACCCTGCAACGCTTCTATATGGCGATCTCGCTGCTGCTCAACAGCGGCCAGAACAGCATCAGCGCCGAAGAGTTGGAAGACCTGTGCACGATCATGGCCCAGCGCCTGTCGATCCTGCATGGCCTCAACGCCCCGGAATTCTTCGACAAGAGCCTTTTCCGACATTTCATCCAGACCTTGCTGGAACAAGATGTGCTGCGCCGCGACGAGGCCGGCAAGTTGAGCTACCACGACCTGCTCGGTGAGCTGGCCGAAGGCGCGGCCAAGCGCGTGTTGCCGGCGGAGATTCGCCTGTCGATCCGTCAGGTGGCCTTGCATCGCGTGGATGGCGCGGCCGAAGCGCCGGTGGAAGCAGAAGAAACACGCTAGATTGAAGAAGGCGCCAGCTGGACGCTGGCGCCGTTGAAAAGGAGCTGCACCATGAAAAAGATCATTCTCCTGGGGCTCACCGCCCTGCTCGGAGCCTGCCAATCCATGCATCCTGCGCCCAAGGCCAGCCTCGACGGCGAAGTGTTCTACCTGCAACGTATCGCCCTGCCACCCACTGCCACCTTGAGTGTCAGCCTGCAAGACGTGTCCCTGGCGGATGCGCCTGCCGTGACCCTCGCCGAACAGAAAGGCCCGGTCAAAGGCCAGGTGCCGCTGCCGTTTCACCTGACCTACGACCCCGCGCAGGTCAAGCCGGGCCACAGTTATTCGCTGAGCGCTCGCATCGAACTGGATGGCAAGCTACTGTTTATCACCACCGAACGGCACGCGGTGCAGCTCAACGGCCAGGATCCACAGCCGCTGCGCCTGCGGGTTGATGCGGTCGCTCACTGAATTTACGAACATAAGGAAGCCCCATGCTCCGCAACTCCCTTCGCTTGACTGCCCTGTGTGCCGGCCTGCTGCTCGGCGCCAATGCCATGGCCCTGGACCTCAGTAGCCTGTCCCAGGGCGACGCCAGCGGCGGTCTCAAGGACGCCCTGACCCAAGGCGCACAGATCGCCGTGAAACAACTGGGTGTACCCGGCGGTTTCAGCAACAACCCTGAAGTGAAGATCGGCCTGCCGGGCAAGCTGGGCAAAGTCGCCGACAAACTGAAAATGTTCGGCATGGGTGACCAGGTCACGCAGTTGGAAGACAGCATGAACAAAGCGGCGGAAACCGCCGTGACCCAGGCCCAGCCGATTCTGGTCAACGCGGTGAAGAACATGAGCGTGACCGACGCCAAGGGCATCCTCAGCGGCGGCCAGGACTCCGCCACCCAATACCTGAACAAAAGCAGCCGCGAAGCCATCCGCGCCAAGTTCCTGCCGATCGTCAAGGCCGCTACCGACAAGGTGGGCGTGGCCCAGCAGTACAACGCCCTCGCAGGCAAGGCTGCAGCGTTTGGCGCAGTGGATGCCAAGAGTGCCAACGTCGAAAACTACGTGACCGAACAGGCGCTGGATGGTTTGTTCAAGATGATTGCGCAGCAGGAAGAGACGATTCGCAAGAACCCGGCGGCTGCGGCTACCAGCCTGGCGAAGAAGGTGTTTGGCGCACTTTAAGCCGCGCAAGAATCGCTCCCTGCAACGGGGAGCGACTCAATGCAGTACCGACTCAGCCAATCGCCCCACCGTCAACGTGGCAAAGCACGCCATTGCCAGTGCCGTCGCACGGTTGATCTTCAAGGGGGTCAGCCAGGCTTTTTGCAGCCCTTCGAAGCGACTGCCGAACACGATCCACGCAGACCCTACGGGTATTACCACCAATGCCAGTGTGGTCATGAACCCGACATAGCCTTGCCATGTGGCAAAGGTGCCGGCGGGTGCAATGAAGGACACGATCAACAGCCCCTTGGGGTTCATCAGCGTCAGCCAGAAAAAATTCAACCCATTGAAGCGGTCACGGCCAGGGTCAACGGTGCTGTTTTTGCGTTGCCAGAGCCTGTACGAGACATACAGCAGGTAACAGGCCGCCGCCAATTGCGTGAGCTTCGATGCCCACGGCGAATAGGCCGCCAGGTAGAGCAGCGCAACGCCCCACACCGAGACTTGCAGCAAGTAAGCCAGGCACTCGACCAACGCCAACCACCAGGACGCGCGATAGCCAAACAGCACCCCGGCACGAAACAGCAGGGTGTTGGTCGGGCCGGGGGCGAGTAATAACAACATTAGGGCTGAAACAGTAGCCAGCATGATTACACGACGTCCTTCCTCACTCGGAACCATGCAGCATACAGGGCCGGAAGGAACAACAGGGTCAACGCCGTCGCCACGATCAACCCCCCCATGATCGCCACGGCCATCGGCCCGAAGAACACGCTACGCGACAGCGGGATCATCGCCAGCACCGCCGCAAGGGCAGTCAGCACAATCGGGCGGAAGCGTCGCACGGTGGCTTCGATAATCGCCTGCCACGGCGCCAGGCCGGCCTTGATGTCCTGTTCGATCTGGTCCACCAGGATCACCGAGTTGCGCATGATCATCCCCGACAGCGCGATGGTACCGAGCATGGCCACGAAGCCGAAAGGTTGACGAAATACCAGCAGGAACAAGGTGACGCCAATCAGGCCCAACGGCGCGGTAAGAAACACCATCGCCGTGCGTGAGAAGCTGCGCAGTTGCAGCATCAGCAAGGTCAGTACCACCACGATAAACAGCGGCACACCGGCCTTCACCGAGTTCTGCCCGCGAGCGGAATCTTCGACGGTGCCGCCAACGTCCAGCAGGTAACCGTCCGGCAATTCGGCGCGTACGCCTGCGAGGGTCGGCAGGATCTGCTGGACCAGGGTCGCCGGTTGCTCCTTGCCATAAATATCGGCACGGATGGTCACCGTCGGCAGGCGGTTGCGGTGCCAGATAATGCCCTCTTCGAAGCCGTATTCGAGGGTGGCGATCTGCGACAGGGCCACGCTTTTACCGTTGTCGGTCGGCACCGCCAGGCTAGGCAGCAGCGACAGTTCGGTGCGCTCGTGAACCGTGCCGCGCAGGAGGATTTCGATCAACTCGTTGTCCTCCCGGTATTGGCTGACGCTGGAGCCGGTGAGTGAGCTTTGCAGGAATTTCGACAGGTTGGCGGTGCTGACGCCAAGGGCGCGGGCGCGGTCCTGATCGATATTGAGGTAGACGATCTTGCTGGGTTCTTCCCAGTCCAGGTGCACATTGACCACATGGGTATTTTCGCGAACCTTGGCCGCGACTTTCCGTGCGAGGGCCCGGACTTCCTCGATGTGTTCACCGGTGACGCGAAACTGCACCGGGTAGCCCACGGGCGGACCGTTCTCCAGGCGGGTGACACGGGAGCGCAGGTCGGGAAATTGTTCGTTGAGGGTTTCGATCAGCCAGGTACGCAGGCTTTCGCGTTCCTCAATGGTTTTAGCCAGCACCACGAACTGCGCGAAGCTGGCCGCCGGCAATTGCTGGTCCAGGGGCAAGTAGAAACGCGGCGAACCGGTGCCGACATAGGCGACGTAGTTGTCGATGCCGGCATGGTCCTTGAGCAAGGCTTCCAGTCGCTTGACCTGGTCGGCGGTGTTGCTCAGGGAAGCGCCTTCGGCCAGTTTCAGGTCGACCATCAACTCCAGGCGGCCTGAGGCCGGGAAAAACTGCTGCGGCACAAAGCGGAACAACGCCACCGAGCCGATAAACAGCAGCAGCGTCAGGACAATCACGGTTTTGCGCCGACGCACGCACCACTCCACCAAACGCCTTACACGTTGGTAGAACGGCGTGCCGTAGGGATCCGGGCCATCGGTGCCGTGTTTGGCCGCGTGAATCTTCGCCAGGTCCGGCAGGAGTTTTTCCCCCAGGTACGGCACAAACACCACGGCGGCGATCCATGAGGCGAGCAACGCGATGGTCACTACCTGGAAAATCGAGCGCGTGTATTCGCCCGTGCTCGACTGCGCGGTGGCAATCGGCAGGAAGCCGGCCGCCGTGATCAGCGTGCCGGTGAGCATCGGGAAGGCGGTGCTGGTCCAGGCAAAACTGGCAGCCTTGAGCCGGTCGTAGCCCTGCTCCATTTTGATTGCCATCATTTCCACGGCAATGATCGCGTCATCCACCAGCAAGCCGAGGGCCAGCACTAACGCGCCGAGGGAAATCTTGTGCAGGCCGATACCGAGGTAATACATGCTGGCGAACGTCATCGCCAGCACCAGCGGAATCGCCAGGGCTACGACCAGGCCCGTGCGTACGCCGAGGGAGAAGAAGCTCACCAGCAAGACAATCGCCAACGCCTCGGCCAACACCTGCACGAATTCGCCGACACCGGTTTTCACCGCTGCCGGTTGGTCTGACACCTTGCGCAGCTCCATGCCCGCCGGAAGGTTCTTTTGCAAGCGGGCGAATTCGCCTTCGAGAGCCTTGCCCAGTACCAGGATATCGCCGCCAGCACGCATGGCCACGGCCAGTCCGATAGCATCCGCCCCCATGTAACGCATACGCGGTGCCGGTGGATCGTTGAAGCCGCGGTGAATGTCGGCTACATCGCCGATTCGAAAGGTTCGGTCACCGACACGAATAGGAAAGTTGCGGATCTCTTCCACCGTCTTGAAGTTACCCGACACGCGCAGTTGCACGCGCTCGCTCGGGGTTTCAAAGAAGCCGGCAGTGGAGACCGCGTTCTGCTCCTGCAACGCCTGCTGCACAGCGGCCAACGGCAGGCCAAGGGTGGCGAGCTTGAGGTTGGACAGCTCGATCCAGATCTTCTCGTCCTGTAGGCCAAGTAACTCGACCTTGCCCACATCCGCCACCCGTTGCAGCTGAATCTGGATGCGGTCGGCGTAGTCCTTGAGCACGGCATAGTCGAAGCCGTCGCCGGTCAGGGCATAGATATTGCCGAAAGTAGTGCCGAACTCGTCGTTGAAAAACGGCCCTTGGATATCCGGCGGCAAGGTCTGCCGGATGTCGCTGATCTTCTTGCGCACCTGGTACCACAGCTCAGGAATCTGCACGGAATGCATGGAGTCGCGCGCAATGAAGGTGACGGTGGACTCACCCGGGCGAGAGAAAGAGACAATGCGCTCGTATTCGCCGGTCTCCATCAGTTTTTTCTCGATACGCTCGGTGACCTGGCGCGAGACTTCCTGGGCCGTAGCGCCGGGCCAGTTGGTCTTGATCACCATGGCTTTGAAGGTGAACGGCGGGTCCTCGCTTTGCCCCAGCTTGGTGTAGGACAAGGTGCCGACCACAGCCAGCAGGATCATCAGGAACAGTACGATCTGGCGGTTACGCAACGCCCATTCGGAAAGGTTGAAAGCCATCGGGACTACTCCTTAGCCGCCAGATTCACTACACGGTTGGAGCCATCCACCGGGCGCACTTGCTGGCCCTCGTGGAGCACGTGCACGCCTGCGGCTACCACCCAATCGGTGGGAGTCAAGCCTTCCAGCACCGGTACGGTTTTTTCGCCGAAGGCACCGATGCGTACCGGCGTGCGCTTGAGGGTGTTGTCCGGCTGTACACGCCAGACGTAGGACGCACCGTTCTCCGCACTCAGGGCAGACAGCGGCACTGACAGCGGGACAACGCCGTCGGCCTGTATGAATACGCGAGCACTTTGACCCAGCTCCGCCGGGACTTTGCCGCCGGTGAAGGCAACGCGAGCGGCGAAGGTCCGCGATTTTGGATCTGCCGCAGGCGACAGTTCACGAATGCGCCCGGTGAAACGCTGGTCGGGCTGGCTCCACAACTCCACGGCTACCGGCTGACCGATCTTGAAGCGACCAAACCCTTGTTCGGGCAGGCTGATGAGCACTTCGCGCTCGCCATCGGTGGCCAGGGTGAACACGGTCTGGCCAGCGGATACCACTTGGCCGACTTCCACCGCACGCTTGGCGACGACGCCATCCTGGGGGGCACGCAATACGGAGTAACCGGCCTGGTTACTGGCGACGTCGAACTCGGCCTTGATCTGCTTGAGGCGCGCTTCACCGGAACGGTAAAGGTTTTCGGAATTGTCGTACTGGGAACGGCTGACCATCTGACGGTCCATCAGGGTCTTGTAGCGGTCACGCTCGGCGCGCACCAGCCTGAGGTTGGCCTCGGCGGCGGCGACCTGGGCACGGGTGGCTTCCAGTTGCAGGCGCACGTCCTGGGGATCCAGCTCCGCCAGCGGCTGGTTGGCCTTGACTCGCTCACCCTCCTCCACCAGCCGTTTGCTGACTTTGCCGCCGATGCGAAAGGCCAGGTCCGGCTCATAGCGCGCGCGCACTTCACCTGGGTAGCTGTCCGCCGACTGCGCCGACGGTTGCGGCTGCACCACCATGGCCGGGCGGACGGTAGTCTGGACCGCGTCTTCATGGCCGCAAGCGGCCAACAGGAAGACCAGACAGGCAGGCAACGCAAAGGGCAGAAAAGTGCTGCGCATGCTGAAGGACCTTTCGCAAATGGAGCTAGGAATAATTATACTTGCCAGTATGTTATTAATACCAAACTCACCAGTCCAGTATTAAAGGTGAAAATGTCCGACAATCGTGTGAGCACCAATAGCCCTGGGCGTCCCAAGGACATGGCAAAACGCCAGGCTATCCTCTCGGCAGCGAAACGCCTGTTCTTGAGCAACGGCTACGCCAACACCAGCATGGATGCCGTGGCCCTTGAGGCCGGCGTGTCAAAACTGACCGTCTACAGTCACTTCACCGACAAAGAGACCTTGTTCACCGCCGCCGTGGTGGCCAAGTGCGAGGAACAGTTGCCGGTGATGTACTTCGAACTGCCCGAAGGCATGCCGGTGGAAACGGTATTGTTGAATATCGCGCGGGGGTTCCATCGGCTGATCAACAGTGAAGAGTCGGTGAACCTGCATCGCCTGATGATGACCACTGGCAATCAGGACGTGAAACTCTCCCAAATCTTCTTTGAAGCCGGGCCCATGCGCATGCTCCAGGGCATGGAGCGCCTGCTCGGCAAGATCGACCAGAGCGGCGCGCTGAGCATCGATAGACCGCTGACGGCGGCCGAGCACTTTTTCTGCCTGCTCAAGGGCACCGCGAACTTCTGCCTGCTGTATGGCTGCGGCGGGCAACTGAGTGAAGAGGCTGCCGAAGCCCATGTGCAGGAGGTGGTGGGGTTGTTTATGCGGGCCTATAGGAGAGATGCAGCTGCAAGTGGTTAGCTGCAAGCAGCAAGTGAAAAGCGCTTTTGCTTGCAGCTTGTGGCTTGTGGCTTGTGGCTTAAGACTTGAGCGCTTTCTTGGGATAAATGTCATATCGGCTGGACTTGCCATCCAGCGCATGGCTCGGTTTGGGGCCCTCGATGCACGGCGCCTTGCGCGGGCGCTTGACCACCACGCGGTGGCTGGCCAGGGCCAGGGCGGCGGCCAGCAAGGCCGGTGCGTCCGGATCATCACCCACCAGTGGCCGGAACAGGCGCATTTCTTTCTTCACCAGAGCGGTTTTCTCACGATGAGGGAACATCGGGTCGAGGTAGATCACCTGGGGTGGCTCCCCTTGCCAATTGAGCATCACGTCAATGGCGTTACCCTTGAGCAGCTTCATGCGCGCCACGATGGGCGCGACGTCGAAATCCTGCGTACCGCGTGCTAGGCCATCCTCGAGCAACGCACCGATCAGCGGTTGGCGCTCGATCAGGCTCATCTCGCAGCCCAGGCTGGCCAGCACGAACGCGTCCTTGCCCAGACCGGCCGTGGCGTCCAGCACCCGGGGACGCACGCCTTGGGCAATGCCCACGGCCTTGGCGATCATCTGTCCGCTGCCGCCGCCATATAGCCGCCGGTGAGCCGCGCCGCCTTCGACGAAGTCCACCCGCACCGGCCCCGGCGCGTCAGGCCCAAGCTGCTGCAGTTGCAGGCCGTGCTCCCCCACTTGTAGGGAAAAATCCGCATCCGCGAGCTGTAAAGGCAAGCCGAGCTGTTCAGCCCACTGCTCGGCCCGGGCCTGGAAACCTTCGCCCAAGGCCTCGACCTGGATGCGGCTGGCCGCTGGTTGTTCGCTCATCAATCGCTACGCTCAAAAATATTAAGGATCGGCAAACAACGGCCGATAGAAATAACAGTCAGGTATTTTGCCAGAGCTGAGCGTCGACCGAGAAAAATGTCAGACATTCTCCCCCTAACCATCGGTGTACTGCCGACCCATAACCACTACGGCCTGCGCAATACCCAAGCGCTGGCCGGGGTGAGTCATGTGTGGCAGGACTTCTTCGCCCGGGCGCTGGCCGAGCAGCTCGGTGAAACGCCGGATGCGCTCGCCGCCAAGGCGCCGGCACCGGCGGACCCGGCGGTGGAGCCCAGCGCAGGCGCCGACCTGTTGTCGCAGATCCTCACGCAGCGCGAGTGCGACGTCAAAGACACCGAGATCGCACCACCTGAACCACTGTTCCTGCCCATCGCCGAATTCGAAACCGAGTTGCTGCCACCGGCCGCCACGCCGTTCCCGCAGGAAGAAATCGTCGCCCAGCAGCGCCAGCAGAATTTCGAAAGCGGTTGGGTTCGCCCGATCGTCCTGACTGCCGGCCAGCCACTGCCTGAGCCCGGCCCGGCGCCGGAACCACGCCCTCTGCACTTACCGATTGCCGAGTTCGAACTGGACCTGTTGCCACCACCTGCCACGCCTTACCCAACCGAAGAACTGCTGGCGCAACAGAAGGCGCTGGACTTCGACTACCACTGGGCACGCCCACTGATCACCCACAACCTGCGCCTGGCCGCCTAACGACAGACCCACCAACGCCCCATGTCCAGATGGAAATGGTTGCGGTGCGCGGCGTTGTAGTCCGGACTCAACACCACATTGAAATCATCACAGGCGTCATCGCGCACCTGGCGCAGGAACCGCGCGCTGTCGCCGTCCCCCGACCAATCCTTGAGCACGCTGATACTGCGCCCATCCGCCAGGCGAAACCCGGCAATATCCAGGGCATTGGCCGATGCATGCTGGCTGAGCCGCCCTTCGGCACGGTTATACATGTTGCGACAGGCAAAGCTGCCCAAGTGATCGACCCGCGTCACCGACTGGCCGAACACCGCCTGGGCCGCCGGTTGCAGGCTGTGACGCTCGAACAGGGCGAACGCCACGGCCAACGGGCAACTGGCGAGAAAGCTGCTGCTTAATGCCACATCTGCGCCCTGCACGCGCAAGGTATTGCGCAAAGGACAGGCCGCGTCGGCGGGCGAGTCAGCCTGATGGCTGACTCGCAGACCTGAGGTTTTCAGCACCTGGTCGCACAGCGCGGGGTCATCCTGCAGGCGCCCCAGCTTGTAGCGGGTCAACAGGTTCGGGCTGAACCGTACGTCCAACGGCGACCACGGATTCCATTCAGCCGGCAGCGGCAGCCAGCCACGCCATACGCCTATGGCAAATGCACCACCGAGTACCAGCAGCACACCCAGCACTTTGAAAAAACGCACGGTTTAGCCCTTGAAGAACTGATTGGCCTTGCTGAAGGGCATCGAGCGTTCGGTAAAGCTGAAGGTACCCAGTTCATACACTTCCTGGGCCGCTCGGTAGAATTCACCATAGGCCGCCAGTGCCATGGCCGAGCCTACGCTGATGCGCTTAACCCCCATCGCGCTCAATTGCGCCACGCTGAGTTTCAGGCCGCCGGACATCAACACATTCACCGGCTTTGGCGCCACGGCCTTGACCACCGCCAGCACGTCCTCGGCACTGCGCAGGCCCGGCGCATAGAGCACGTCGGCGCCGGCTTCGGCGTAGGCCTGCAGGCGGCGAATGGTGTCGGGCAGATCCAGGCGACCATGCAGGAGGTTTTCCGCGCGGGCCGTCAGTGTGAAGGGGAACGGCAAGCTGCGGGCAGCGGCAACGGCGGCTTCCACACGCTCTACGGAGAGGTCGAAGGGATAGATGGGGTCGACGGCAATGCCGGTGGCGTCTTCGATAGAACCACCCACGATACCGCTGGCCGCCGCACGCAAGAGGGTCTCGGCGCAGCCGTCGGGGGTATCGCTGAAGCCGTTTTCCAGGTCGGCCGCCACCGGCAGCGCGGTGGCCTTGGCGATCATGGCGGCATTGAGCAACGTGTCGTCAAGGGACAATGCACCTTCCGCATCCGGGCGCCCCAGGCTGAACGCATAACCCGCACTGGTAGTGGCAAGGGCTTCAAAACCAAGGCTGGCGAGCATCACCGCAGAGCCGGCATCCCACGGGTTGGGCATCACGAAGGCGCGGTCGCGCTCATGCAGGGCCTTGAAGGTTTCGGCGCGAAGGGTTTGGGCATCCATGACTGACTCCTGGCGGGAAAAGGAGCCCTAGAGTAACCCCAGTTGCTCGGCTTCGGGCTCCCGATGCAAGGTCGGCAACGCCGGCAGGCCGGGCAGGCGCGCCATCAGTTGCGCATGAAAACGCAGGGCCAGTTGCGCGGCAAGGCGATTATCAGAGGTGTGCAGGAACACGTAGGGCGTGCGCCCCTCTTCGATCCAAGCGGCAACTTTTTCCACCCACGGGACCAGGAACGGGTCATTGGCCTCAAGCTCCGGATGACCGATAAAACGCACTTGGGGAAACTGGGTCAGCGCTGCCGGACGGGGTGGCACCTTGGGCTTTTTCGATTGTGCATGCAGTACCGCCGCCGACGTCGACGTGCAACTGAACAATGCGCGCGGGTCGAGGCAGATGCGCTCGACACCGCGATCACGCAACAAACGGTTGAGCGTACGCTCGGCATCGCCCTTGGCGAAGAACTCAGGGTGGCGTACTTCCACCGCCATCGGGCGCTCCAGGCCATCAATAAAGCCGAGGAGTTCAGCCAGGCGTTGCGGTGAAAAACTCGCCGACAGCTGCAGCCACAGCGGCGAAACACGCTCACCGAGCGGGCTCATCAACCCGACAAAACTTTCCGCCGCCGGCAATTGCTCACGCAAGTCGCCACCGTGGCTGATGTCACCGGGGAACTTGGCAGTGAAGCGAAAATTTTCGGGCATGATGTCGGCCCAGCGCTGCACGGTGGCGGCCGAGGGTCGGGCGTAGAACGTGGTATTGCCTTCAACGGCGTTGAAGACCTGGGAATAAAGGGCAAGGTAATCGCTGGAGCGGGCATCGGCGGGGTACAGGTACTCGCGCCAGGCGTTTTCACTCCAGGACGGGCAGCCGAGGTAGTAAGGCAGGCGCATCAGATGTGGATGTCGAGACCCAGTACTTCCATATCCCATTCGACAAATCCGGCGGTGGTCAGGTAGCTGGCCAGGGCGGTGGCAACGCTTTTGCTCATGGAGCGCGGGAAGACCATGTCTTGCTGACGGGCCGGAACGCCACTGATGCGGGCTTGTGAACTGGCCTGCGCATCGGATTGGACGTCAATGAAGTCCGGCGAATCCTCGACGGAATCGTCCACCGTGGCGTTTGCCTTACGCGGCTTGCGCTTGATTGGGTACGACTGTGAGGAAAATCCATCAATACGCATAGGCGCGAACTCGCTATCAGTAATGGCATTTTGGCAGCACTGTCCGTCGCGCGCAAATGCTCTGGTGATAACTAGAACACATAATTTGAAAAAGGTTTAAAAACGGGGGCAAATTCTGACGATTGGCGACTTTTGCTTCAAATTGCCATCATTTTTGGCGTCAAATAACCCCTCTTTCCGCCTTGGTCTGCGCCACTTTATCGCGCAAGTAAACCGGTGCAGCCTGATCCGCAGGAATCGCCTCGCCACGCTCAAATGCGAAGCGCGCCAAGGTCAGCAAATCTTCGGCATGGGGCAACATGCTGGCGTCCTGGCCCACCAGCGACACACCGATGCGCTCGCCATAACCCCAACCCGTGCCAGCACCGAACCAGTCGCCGCTGGCATCGCCCGGCAATACCGAAGATTCCGGTGGCTGCACGGCTTCCACGCCGACAAGGCGCATTTCGCCAGCCGTTTCGCGGTAGCAGCCCCAATACACTTCGTCCATACGCGCATCGATAGCCGCCGCCACCTGCTCGGCGCCGTGTTCGCGCAAGGCACGCTGAGCCAGTACGGCAAGGTTGGAGACCGGCAGCACCGGGCGCTCCAACGCAAAGGCCAGGCCCTGGACCACACCAATGGCGATACGCACGCCGGTGAACGCCCCCGGGCCACGGCCGAAGGCGATGGCATCCACGGCCGACAGGGTGGTGCCCGCGTCTTCAAGCAGTTGCTTGATCATCGGCAACAGCTTCTGCGCATGCAGGCGTGGGATCACCTCGTAGTGGCTTGTTACTTTGCCATCGTGCAGCAAGGCAACGGAGCAAGCTTCAGTCGCGGTGTCCAGGGCCAGCAGGGTGCTCATTGGTGTGGGTGTCCAAGTCGAAAAAAAGTGCGCCAGTATAAACAACAACGGCCCGCAAGCGGGCCGTTGTGTATAAAGCCGCTAAAGGATCAGCTCAGTGCTTGCAGCACCTTGGCAGTGATCGCTTCCACGGAGCCGACGCCAGGGATATGGCTGTACTTCGGCTTGCCCTGGGCAGCGGACAGCTTCTGGTAGAAATCCACCAGCGGCTTGGTCTGGGAATGGTAGACCGACAGGCGATGACGCACGGTTTCTTCAGTGTCGTCCTTACGCTGCACCAGGTCTTCACCGGTGACATCGTCCTTGCCTTCAACTTTAGGCGGGTTGTAGACGGTGTGGTACACGCGGCCAGAGGCTTCGTGAACGCGACGGCCGGCAATACGCTGGACGATTTCTTCATCTTCAACCGCGATTTCGACCACGGCGTCCAGCTCGACGCCGGCTTTGACCAGGGCTTCAGCCTGGGGAATGGTGCGTGGGAAGCCGTCGAACAGGAAACCGTTCTTGCAGTCCTCCTGGCTGATGCGTTCCTTGACCAGGTTGATGATCAGGTCATCGGAGACCAGGCCACCGCTGTCCATCACGCTCTTGGCGATCAGGCCCAGCTCGGTGCCGGCCTTGACGGCTGCGCGCAGCATGTCACCGGTGGAGATTTGTGGAATGCCGAATTTTTCAGTGATGAACTTTGCCTGAGTACCTTTACCGGCCCCGGGAGCTCCCAGCAGAATGACGCGCATCGATGTGCTCCTCAATTTTTTATAGAGATGACGCTCGGATTCGCCGCGTGGGGCCAATCTCGTAAAAATATATAGGGCTCATGAAAATATGGGCCCAAGCCGCCCAAACGGCCAAAGGCTGATCAAGATACACAGCAGGCCCTAACCACACAAGCCGCCAAAAGTCGCAGGAACCCGCGCCACGCGTACGTCATAGGTAGGGTGTGCCTGAGTGCAACCGGCCCCATAAACGCCGACCACCCTTTTCAGGGCGGCCGTCGTGGTTTCTGCGCAAGCCGTTGAGAACACGCAAAAAACCTCAGCCGGTGTTGCGCAAGCCGGCGGCAATACCGGCCACGGACACCAGCAGCGCCTGTTCCAGAGGGCTGTCTTGCGCGGCTTCCTGGCGACGCGAGCGCGCCAGCAACTCGGCCTGCAACAGGTGCAAGGGGTCAAGGTAGGTGTTGCGCAGGCGGATAAACTCCAGGGTGTCCGGGCTATGGGCCAGCAGTTGCGACTGACCGGTCAGGCCAAGCACCACGTCACACGCCTGCGACAATAGGTCGCGCAAGTGCGCCCCCAATGGCAACAGGTCCGGCTGCACCAGGCGCTCGTCATACAGGCGTGCAATATCGGCATCGGCCTTGGCCAGGACCATTTCCAGCATATCGATGCGGGTGCGGAAGAACGGCCACTGTTCGCGCATCTGCCCCAGCAGTTCGCCTTCGCCGCGTTCCAGGGCCTTGCTCAACGCGGCTTCCCAACCCAGCCAGGCCGGCAGCATCAGGCGAGTCTGGGTCCAACCGAAGATCCACGGAATGGCGCGCAGGCTTTCTATACCACCGGCACGACGCTTGGCCGGACGACTGCCCAAGGGGAGACGGCCCAGCTCCTGCTCGGGAGTGGACTGGCGAAAATACTCGACGAATTGCGGATTTTCCCGCACCACCGCGCGATAAGCGCTGACACCGTCGGCCGCCAATTCATCCATCAAGTGGCGCCAGGCCGGCTCCGGTGGCGGCGGTGGCAGCAACGTCGCTTCCAACACAGCGGCCAGATAGAGATTGAGGTTCTGCTCGGCAATGTCCGGCAAGCCGAATTTGAAGCGAATCATCTCGCCTTGCTCGGTGGTACGGAAACGCCCCGCCACCGAACCCGGCGGTTGCGACAGGATCGCCGCGTGGGCCGGGCCGCCGCCACGCCCGACGGTGCCGCCACGGCCATGGAACAGCAGCAATTCCACCTGTTGCTCACGGCAAATATCCACCAGCCGCTCCTGGGCCCGGTATTGCGCCCAGGCGGCGGCCGTGGTGCCGGCGTCCTTGGCCGAGTCGGAGTAGCCGATCATCACTTCCTGCGGGCCCTGCAAGCGCGCACGGTAGCCTGGCAGCAACAACAGTTGCTCGATCACGGGGCCGGCGTTATCCAGGTCGGCGAGGGTTTCGAACAGGGGCACCACGCGCATCGGCCGTTGGACGCCCGACTCTTTAAGCAGCAACTGCACCGCCAATACGTCCGACGCGGCGCCAGCCATGGAGATGACATACGAGCCTAACGATGCGGCAGGCGCGGCTGCCACTTCCTTACAGGTGTTGAGCACTTCGGCCGTATCGGCCGACGGTTTGAAATAACCCGGCAACAGCGGTCGACGGTTGGCCAGCTCCTTCATCAGGAAGCTGATGCGCATCTCTTCGTTCCAGTCCTCGTAACGGCCCAGGCCCAGGTAATCGGTGATTTCGGTCATGGCCGCCGAATGACGACTGGAATCCTGGCGTACATCCAGCCGCACCAGGAATAGGCCAAAGGTTACGGCCCGGCGCAGGCAATCGAGCAGTGGGCCATCGGCGATCACGCCCATGCCGCACTCGTGCAGCGACTGATAGCACAACTCCAGTGGCTCGAGCAGGTCGCGGTTGTTCTGCAAGACCTCGGCAGGCGCCGGCGTGCTGCTGCTCAACGCGGTATGTGCCCATTGGCGCGTGGCGCGCAGGCGTTCGCGCAGTTGCTTGAGCAGCGCGCGATAGGGTTCGACGCTGTCGCCGACCTTCGCCTGCAACGCAGGGCTGGCCTTTTGCATCGACAGTTCGGAAGCCAGGTGGTCAATATCGCGCAGGTACAGGTCGGCAGCCATCCAGCGCGCCAGCAGCAACACCTCGCGGGTGACCGGCGCGGTGACATTCGGGTTGCCGTCACGGTCGCCGCCCATCCACGACGCAAAGCGGATCGGCGCGGCTTCCAGCGGCAAACGCAGGCCCGTCGCAGCATGTAACGCCTGGTCGGCCTTGCGCAGGTAATTGGGGATGGCGTGCCACAACGAATGCTCGATCACCGCGAAGCCCCACTTGGCTTCGTCCACCGGGGTAGGACGGGTGCGGCGGATTTCTTCGGTGTGCCAGGCTTCGGCGATCAAGCGTTGCAGGCGCTGGCGGATCTGCTCGCGCTCAGCGGTGGTGAGGTCGCGGTGATCCTGCCGCGCCAGTTGCGCGGCGATGGCGTCGTACTTCTGGATCAGGGTGCGACGCGCCACTTCGGTGGGGTGGGCAGTGAGGACCAGTTCGATTTCCAGGCGTCCCAACTGGCGGGCCAGGGACTCGTTGCTATGGCCTTCGCCTTGCAGGCGGGCCAGCAACTCCGGCAAAACACGGGACTCGAACGGTGCCGGTTGCGACTCATCGCGCCGGTGAATCAACTGGTACTGCTCGGCGATATTGGCCAGGTTAAGGAATTGGTTGAAAGCCCGGGCCACGGGTAGCAGTTCGTCTTCCTGCAACTGATTGAGGCTGGCGCTCAGTTCATCACCAGCGGCTTTGTCCGGGGCGGCTCCGCGGCGGTCGGCCTTGGCGCCTTTGCGAATCTGCTCGATCTTAGCGAGAAAATCATCGCCGTACTGCTCTCGAATGGTATTGCCCAACAGCTCACCCAGCAGGTGAACATCCTCACGCAAGCGTGCATCGATATCACTCATCAGCCAATCTCCAGCCAGAAATCCGGGACGCGCAGGTGTGTCAGAGTGCCGCCAGCATCGTTTTATGACAAGACTTTAAACCTTGTGACTTACAGCTAGTCTCAACTGTGAGTCGCCGCGTTTATCCACGCGCACGACTGGTCACTCATCACCGCCCGCCACCGCTGGCTTTATTGAGGTTGCCATGAAAATTCGAGAACTGGCCCAGCATTGGGAAGAAAACGCCAAGGGTCGCCTGACCAAGACGGAGTACGCCATCCATCTGGATGTAGAGGCCGCCGCGCGGCTGGCGGCCATCGCCGAGATGTACCCCAAGCGCCACACCGAAGAACTGCTCGGCGAGCTGATCGGCGCCGCCCTTGAAGAGCTGGAAGCCAGCTTTCCCTACATCAAGGGACAACATGTGATCGCCACCGATGAAGAGGGCGATCCGCTCTATGAAGAAAGCGAGTACGCAATAGGAAAAGCTCAATATCTCTTGAAAGCCGCGTAGAACATGGCTTAGCGATCATTTCAGAGAACCATGAGTGGTAAAGACAGTCTTAGATTTACGACATATGTAGCCACGCCGGAGACTCCCCATGGACACCTTCAAAACGATGCTCAGCAACTGGGAAAACAAAGCTCACGAAACCTCGAAGCTTGTTGAGATCACCCTGACCATTCGCCATCAAGACCTAGTGAAAATCAAGGCGTTTGCGGAAGCCTATGGACTGGATCAAAGCATCATCACAGAAGGTCTGATTCACTCTGCTATAAAAGAAGCGGAAACAGCCATGCCCTACGTCAAAGGGACTGAGGTGATCCGAGTGGAGGAAGGTGAAGAGATTTTTGCCGACGCTGGTAAGACACCCGCCTACGTCGAAGCTGAACAAGCAATTTCAAAGACCCTACGGGGATAGGGTCTTAGATACGAAACACTAGCCTCGCAAGGGGCTATTCAACCTTACCTGGGCGAGAGAGTATTTCCTTTTCAATCTGTGCGTATAGCTTTTCGTAACCTTGAAATTTACTCATTCTGGCTTTATTGAGCGGAGAGCCTTCGCACATTTTCATTAGGCAACGGTACATCTTGAAAAAAATATCATGATAACCATCCTGAATATCATTATCAGGAGAACTAACCTGACCGCATTTCAAGCACATCCGCACAAGGTTTGTGAAATTATAATCATCTAAGCTTGAAAAATATTCTAAGAATTCAGCTTCTGTTTTTTTGGCAACGCTATTTCTAACATCAGTATTTTCAAAACCAGAAACGTTATAAGCGTAATTTATCAAATCAGGCAGACTCTTTTCTATTACCAGACCATCAAAAAACTCTTCAAGCTTCTGTTGAATATAGGGATTCGCAGGCCAGCGAAACACATCGCTTTTTTCACGTATATCACTTGGTGCAACAACCTCGATAAAATACTTATCTATGTCTCTGTTTATTTTATCGATCCGTCCTACATCGTAATAAATAGAAGCAACCGAATCTAAATCACTTATTGAAAAATTGACCAAAGACACATCTATAGCCAAATCGAATGCGGCAAAAACCTCATCATCATTTTTTGAAAAAGAAGCGTGGAAGACATTCCAAGCTTTCTGTAACAAAGCAATATCTTCATCATGCTTAATTTTGACTTCCAACGCGACGACTAAATCTCGCATTGACTGATCGTCAGCATAACCTTTTCTAACTAAATTTATGATCGCAACGTCGAATTCATCAGTGGAACTGAATCCATAATCGTGCAAATATTCAATCTTAAGGTCTATTTCTGCGAATAATTTTATTTCTTCTGGGGATCGATCATCATCAGGCATACGATACCCAGATAAGCTACCTTGGTAAGTCAACAGGAAGTCGATATCTACGCCTGCCGAATTCCCGCCATAGATTGAAAGAACTGCAAGAGGCAACGTCCTATAAGCCTGCCGCTGCACAAGCTCATTACAACCATTCAGCCGCTCATGCAGAAGACCTGCGAAATAATCAATTTTCTTGAGCAAACGAACATTGTTTATTTTCAGCTTAATGGCGTTTTCCGAAACTATCTTACGTGCCTCACCGGATGGGCTAAAAACCAAAGACGCTGATTCTTGCACCGAAGGACTAAAAACAATCTCATAATCAAAAACTTTTTCACTGTATGTGAAAAACTCATCATCCGGTTTGAGCGACCCTTCATTCAAAATTAAGATGACCGAGCAATTCTTTTTCTCGATCAAATTTGAAACCAATCCTAATACATCCCGTGCAGATAAAGAATTACCACGACGCTCAAAATCGTCAATGCAAATGATTGTTTCTGTAACAAGAGAGTATTGAATCGAATCAATAACTCCACCAAAGCTTCCGACAAAGGGAATTTTTGCTTCCCGCCCATAGCCGAAAATCTTTCTTAAACCTACAACGCCATCACTGAAATCCAACTTCTTGATATTTTCAACAACAGAGTTTTTGGTAGTGACATCACCGGCACTTTTGCTGGGAACGGTATTCTCAAAAACTGAACGCTTTAAGTCAGCTAACGAATTTATTCCGAAAAGTGAAACGTAAGAATAGTTCACACGAGCAAAATTAGACCGATTCTTCGCAATTACAGAATTCCAGAGATAGGTTTTACCCGTGCCCCACTCCCCTTTCAAAACAATTGCAGAACCCATTCTGTTTACAGCGAAATCATGCAGTGCCTTTTCAACTTGAATGACAGACATCAGTTTATCCCTTTAGCTTTATCATCATCCTTTATGAAATCAGGATATTTTTGTGGTTGCAGAATAAAAATATATTTAACAAATTTGAGATTGAGAGCTTCGTCCAACGCCTTCTGAAAATTGGAAATGGAATGAAGGGGCGATTCATCAACAAGCAAAGATCGCCAATGTATATTATTTTCAGCATCAGACTTTTTCAGCTTCAACAAAGTCTCTATTGCTCTATGTGCGACATTGCCAACATCAGAACGCACAGTAAAACTTTGCCTGATAGTTTCATCATCAATCTCAGTATTTTCATCTAGCTCGCAGGTATTTAATATCGAGAGCGTCCTAGGCGAAAACGTGTAATTTTTATCTCCATTATAATCCTGCAAATAGACATCTTCTATTTTAGTTTTCCAAGTCTCTGTATCACCATCACTTTCATGAATTTCATCTTTTCGCAATTTCAGGTGCAGCCCCACGCCATCACCTAATTGGTAATGCATATCACCGGCTAGCAAACTCATCAAACTATTCGACAAAGCTGAAAAGAAATTCACACGATAGTTTTTGTTAAATCTCTCAAATAGAGAAATATCGAAAAGGGTCCAAATGCTGTGACGCTTCCAAGCAAACAATATCGGGATACCCAACAACTCACTATACTTGATTAGCCTTTCCCGATCTTTCGCTCTAAGAGTAAGGTTTTCATCCTGCTTGGTTTTTACTTCGATCAAAACTCTGTATTGATTATTATCAGTGTTGAAAACGGCCAACAAATCAGGAACCTGAAAGTTTTCTTTAGAAGATTTCGGAATTTGTTGTTGATCCAATTTGTGGACAAGCGAACATTTACCGAGCCAGCTACAGATGACGGCAAATTCGTCCTCTGCGGGTAAACCGAGATCTAGACGCAGAACCCGCTGAACCACTTGATCAGCATTTTCCCAACCACACTGTTCAAGTGCCTCATGAAGAATTCGACTCCGATCCATCAGCATAAGCTCATCCATGTATTACATCCTCATCACTGCAAATCAGCGGAATTTCATCGGGTGCAATGGAAATCACCGAATCACTAGAATGGTTTGCCCTTCCAACACACCACAAAGATTGCCAGTCTTCCTTCCTAATACTTGAAATAAAAACAATATCGAAACATGTTACTTTTTTCGACATTCTAGGCAATTGGATGACATTACCAAAAAAATCTATTGCAGGAGACTTTGCAATGATAATTTCATTGCGTTCTTTTGAGCACAAAGCCTTTATAGCCTTGCTGTCTTTATCATCAATACGAGCACTGAAAATGCTCTCCCCATAAGCGAGCCTTCGAATCACATCACCTTTGAAAAGCTGGGCATAGAGTTCGATGTATCGTTCATCCTGCAGCGTCAAGTCTAAGGTCTTCAATCTGAGCTGTTCAGGGATTTTCGAGGCAATAACTCTAGAGCACTCAGCAATTTCTACTATTTTTTTCAATCGACCAAAAATCTCAGTGTAGTCACCATACGTCCCATCCCAAAGACGCATAGGCTCACCATTAAAAACTATTTCAACTGAAATCCTAGACTTGGGATATTTTACAACGAAATCATAGGCTCGTTTAATACGGTGATAATGCCTTAAATTATTGAACGGCTGCCCTAACCAACCAGCAACGTCGAAAGTATAGGTTGCTTCTACCTTGTAGCGGTCATGAATGAAATACCGATAAGTCAAGAATCCGTCTAAAGCAGAACCTTCAATATCAAACTGTTTTGAACCTGTCCCCATGAATGATTCAGTAGCAGCAAGCTCGAATTCCGCATCATCACTGACAAAATAGATACACGTTTCTAGTCGTCGTTTACTGGGAGTGAGCGTCAGCGTTCCCCCAACCATCACTTCATTAAGGTGTTCAAATAGTTTAGATCCTACGAATTTGAAATCCTTTGTAGGAATGTGAATAGGCTCCCCCACTTCAGTCATGACTTGCCATGCTTGATCAGCAGAAGCATTAGCCTCATCATCATTAAAAACTATCTGAATTGCTGGTGCAGGGTCAGCGACCGGAACCAACTGATGCACGACAGAACCGCTTGTTGCAGTGACGACAACCTTAAAATTTGGATCGATACAGTTTATTGTTTGTTCATAGCCTTCTACGACAGCAGAGACATCGAAATTTGCCGGACTGCCTGCCTTTGTAATCAGGAAGATGGTTGCTTCAAGAATCCCCGCACGAATTTCAGATTTGGCTTCGAATGGTGCCATTGGCACTACACCGACCCATCCAGACACATAGACTTGATGGCGGGCCTTCATTTCTTTTAAATGAGCTACTGTGTGAAATGTCTCTTCGTTGTCGATCAGCTTTGAGCACGAATAGCAAAGCCAGATACCGTTATCGAAATTTCTTCTCTGGGCTTTCGTTTGGCTCGCGTCAAACCGCTTGGCACCCGGCCCACTCGCAGCCGCACAGATGTGTGCAGCGACACCAATGCTATTTTTCCTGTCACCAGCATCTGTTGAGCCAACGGTGAAGACATGGCAACGCGAACAGAGGTTCGCCGCTCTCACAAGCAGCTCGATCTTAGTCACATCAGAAAAGTCGTCGCGGGTGCTTACGCTGGTTCCTTCTTCAACAACCTTTGGTGCTCTGTTCTTCCGTGGTGCCATCGTTCATAACTCGCTATCGTATGAGCGGAATCCTGTACAGGCGTTTTAACATCGAACGCTCAAGCACACCAAGTAATGGTGCTGGGATTGCCACCCGTATACGACCACTACCCTCGACCGATTTGGACTGAGCTGGGCTGTGAGGGACAACCTCGGCCACGAAATTTTCCTTCGTATAACCTATATCCGAGGACGTCGGGCCAACGCCACGGTTCCTGACTTTGTCCCGTCGTTATCTACATGATTTGTCGGCCAGGGCTGACGACCAGAAGCACTGACAGACCTCGACTGCCCCCGTATTCCGGGCCTCTGCTGAGGCTCGGAGTACCCCTGCGCGTGGCAGAAGTTCCAATTTTTTACCCTGACCATTCAGTCAGATATTTTTTTAGGCAAATCGCCATCTCTTCTGAACTTTTGAAAAAAGCCTCCGGTCACAGCCAGTAAGCCATCACTTGGAACGGCCGTTTGAAAGGGCCCGTCGTGCTTTACCGCCGCGCCCCAGCCGCTCACCGACTGAGATGGATTTTGATGTTTTTAGGAGTTATCCAATGGAGTTGAAGACGATGAAGACCAGCACTGCCAAATCCTCGTTTAACCACCTGCGCGGGCTTAAATTGGCCGCGCTGGCAATCGGCACCAGCTTCGTTTTGGCTGGCTGCGCCGGCAACCCGCCAACCGAGCAATACGCGGTGACTCAGTCCGCAGTAAACAGCGCAGTGAGCGCCGGCGGCACCGAGTACGCAGCAGTTGAAATGAAATCGGCTCAGGACAAGCTCAAGCAAGCCGAAATCGCCATGCACGACAAGAACTATGACGAGGCGCGTCGCCTGGCCGAACAAGCCGAATGGGATGCTCGCGTTGCAGAGCGCAAGTCCCAGGCCGCCAAGGCCGAACAGGCTGTGAAGGACTCCCAGAAAGCTGTTCAGGAGCTGCGTCAGGAAGGTATGCGCCCGGCTGCTATCCAGCAGAAATAAACCGCCGCGCCTGATTGCATTGCACCCGATATCGAATTGAAAGGACGACACGACTATGCGTAAACAATTGATGATCCCTGCCCTGCTGGCGATGAGCGTTGCCCTGGCGGCCTGCTCCACCCCGCCAAACGCGAACCTGGAAAACGCACGGACCAACTTCTCTTCCCTGCAAACCAACCCGCAAGCCACCAAGCTTGCCGCGCTGGAGACCAAGGACGCCAGCGAATGGCTGGACAAGGCTGACAAGGCTTACCGCGACAAGGAAGACCAGAAGAAAGTCGACCAGTTGGCGTACCTGACCAATCAGCGCGTTGAAGTGGCCAAAGACACCATCGTGCTGCGCGAATCCGAAGCCAAGCTGAAAAACGCCGGCGACGAACGTGCCCGCGCGCTGCTCGAGGCCCGTGATGCACAGATCAAACAACTGCAAGACAGCTTGAATGCCAAGCAAACCGATCGCGGTACGCTGGTGACCTTTGGCGACGTGCTGTTTGCCACCAACAAGGCTGACCTGAAATCCAGCGGCCTGGTCAACATCAACAAACTGGCTCAGTTCCTTCAGGAAAACCCGGATCGCCAGGTGATCGTTGAAGGTTACACAGACAGCACAGGCAGCGATGCCTACAACCAAAGCCTGTCGGAGCGCCGTGCCGCTTCGGTGCAGGTAGCGCTGATCAAGATGGGCGTTGACCCACGCCGCATCGTGACAACCGGCTACGGCAAGGAATACCCGGTTGCCGATAACGGCAGCGTCTCGGGCCGTGCCATGAACCGCCGCGTTGAAGTGACCATCTCCAACGACAACCAGCCAGTCAAACCACGTTCGTCCATGACCAACTGATTGATTGACGCTGAATAAGAAAACCCACCTCACGGTGGGTTTTTTTTCGGCTCGTCGAAATGGACAGTCCGGTATGTGTCGTCAACTGGCAGCTCCATCTTCGCGCTATAAGTATTTTGCGACAGCTTATCCATCATGTGCTGGAGCTCACTGCCCTCAGCGTCTAGCCGTTTCAGCGCCTCATGCCCCCTGGCCATGTCCAGCATGTTACTTATTGCAGCAATAATTATCGCCACGTTTTCGGCCCCGATCTGTATTAGTCACACCGCTTTCTGTGGTTTCTTAAGCGATATGGTTCCAGATATGACCGCTGCGAACTACTGCTGCAATTGCGGGGTTTCCTGCCCCATGCAACGGACTGCCTGCTTCTTGTTGTTTACCAGCACACCGCTGAGGCCTTTCTGCTCGGTGTCGAACATCACTAATACGCCATCGACGCACTGTGCCACTTGGGCGGCTGGCGTCAGGGAGATTTTGTACTCCTCTCCAGGCACGGTCTTGAGCATGGTGAAGTCGCTGAGCAGCAGTGCATCTTCCGGCTTGGCGAAGTGCAAATAGCCGTAGTACCACAGGCAGCCGACGGTGCCGATGATGGTGCCAATGCCGGTGAGAATCAGCGGGATCATGTTGCGTTCTTCGCTCATTGCGGGCTCTCTGATGAATCAACTTTAGGAATGGGATAGTTCGGAATCTCGCCCAGGCGGCGCAGACCGTTGAAGTGCTGCGGGTCGTCCAGGTAGCGCAGCATCACGGTTTGCCAGGTCTTGTCGGCAAAGGTCTGCACGTGGCCGCCCCGGGTCAACTGCAACACCCGTGGCGGTGGAGCGGCCTGATACAGGCGGATACCGTTGGCCACGGGCACGATTGGGTCATCCAGGCTGTGGAACAGCAATTTCGGCACGCCGGTCAGTTGCGGCATGGCGTTGATCGCGCTGTCGGCGTCGGGCACCAACCAAGACAACGGCACCTGGAATGGCCATGTTAACCAGGAGGTGCTCAGGGCGAATTGTCCTACGTCACGATAACTGGCGGGCACACCATCGAGCACCAACGCCTTGAGTTGGGACTGACGCTGCGGGTGTTCCGCCAGGTAATGCACCGCCAGCGCACCGCCGAGGCTTTGACCAAGGACGATCAACGGTTGGCCCTGGGTTTGCGGGGCTTTGTCGAGCCAACTGAACGCCGCATCCACATCCTGATAAATCGCCGGCAACGAAGGCTTGCCTTCCGACAGTCCATATCCGCGATAGTCCAGCAGCAGTACCTGGTAGCCCTGCTCCGGCAACCACCAGCTGCCGCCCAGGTGCCAGGCCAGGTTACCGCCGTTGCCGTGCAGGTGCAGCACCGTCCCCTTGACGGGCACTCCGGCCTTGGCCGGCAGCCACCACGCGTGCAGCTTCACGCCGTCGGCGGTGGTGAGGGTGACATCGCGGTATTGCAGGTGCGCTTTTTCGGGCGTGAACGGCAGGCCGGGCTCGGGGTAGAACAGCAGGGAGCTGCAACCGTTCAATGTGAGTAGCAGGCAAAGAATGCCGAGGATTCTCATCCGTTGAAGCCTCGTGAATAACAGCGTTTAAAGGATATTCGAGTAATCCGCCTCGATCCGGTCCAGGCTCAAGTGGTTGAGGAAGTTGGAGAAGCACATCCACGCCGCCAGTGCGTTCATGTCGCGGAACTGTTCAGGCAGGTACTTGGGTGGCACCACCAGGCCTTCGTCCACCAGTTGGCGCAAGGTGCGCATGTCTTCCAGGGTGGTCTTGCCGCAGAACAGCAGCGGCACTTGCTCCAGCTTGCCTTTGCGCACGGCCAGCTGGATGTAGTTGTAAACCATGATAAAGCCCTTGAGGTAGGACAAATCCTTGGTAAACGGCAGACCGTTCGGCACCGAGCCACGGAATACCCGGCTGGCGTTGCCATAGCTTTCGGCCATTTCAAAGCCTTGCTCGCGGAAGAACTCGAACACCTGCAGGAAGTCGGCGCCCTCTTCCACCATGTGGATGGCACGGGTGCGGTTGGTCAGTTTGCGCAAGCGGCTCGGGTAGGAGGCGAATGTGATGATCTCCATGAGGATCGCCAGGCCTTCCTGGGTCACGGTGGACGACGGCGGCCCCTTGGACAGGAATGTGCAGATCGGCTGGTTCTGACCGTTGAGCGTGGTACCCACATGCACCAGGCCTTCGTGGACTTCCAGCGCACGCACGTCGCGGTCGTTGAACATCGCGTCGGCGCGGATCTTGATGTAGTCGGCGCCCGCCGCGGCATCAGCGACGATGCCGTCTGATTCGAACACGCGGATGGTTTCTTCGGCTTCGCCAAACACCTTGTTCAGGCGGGTTTGCAGCAGGGCCACGGCGTCCTTGGCGGTCAGGGTCTTGGCTTCGTCCTTGAGGTCGCCACGGCCGTCGATATTGTTCAGGTAGTCGGAAAGCATCAGGCCCAGGTCAGCCAGGGTCGGGTCGCCGGCGTGGAAGGCATCGGAGGCGGCGCCGTACAGCTCCTGGGAAATCAGACCAAAGTCCTCGGTGCCGCGCGCTTCAAGCATGCGCACCACCATGCGGTATTCACGGCACATGCGACGCATGATCTGCCCCACCGGGCTGAACTGGCCGAGGCGGCGAGTGATGTCACGTTCGATGTTCTGGAATTCCAGCTTCACCGCACTGGAGTCGAACGACAGCGGCCGGTTCAGGTAATAGTCGCGGTCCACGGCGGGCATTGCCTTGCCCTTGGCCTTGAGGAATCCCTGACGAATGTTGTCGTCCCACTTCACAGCGTCGAGGACGCGAATCGGTGTTTGCGCCAGCACAATGCGATCGGACAAGGTGCGTATCGTCTGCTGGTAATCGTCCACCCGGTGCTTCCTCTTTAAACGTTATTTGCCCGCACGCCGGTAGCGCACGGCTTCAACGAACACATCGGCATTGGCCGGGTCATCCAGGTAGGCAAACACCTGGCTCATGGCGCTGTCGACCAGTACGCCGGCGCCTTCGACGGTTTCCACGGTGCTGCCGTGCAGCACCTGTTGCCCGATGGCCTGGTGAATCTGGTCGAGGTCGAGGTTATAGACCACCAATTCGTGCTTATCGTCGCTCCCCCCCTCAAAGTCGAATCCTGCCAGGAAGTAATGCCCGCCGAACTTGGCCGGCAACGGTGCCGACAGGTACCAGCGGCTGCCATGACGCGAAACGGTAAACAGGTACTCATCGCGCTGGGCCGGCGTGGCTTTAGGGTAGCTCACCGCCTTATAGCGGTGCTCACCGGCACCGCTGATTTGCAGATCGAGCGGTTCGCCCCAGGCATTCTTGCTGGTCCAATGGCCCAGCAATTCATCCGGCGCCGCCTCATGGGCGGGCAACGGGTCCTTGAACGTTACCAGGCAACCGCTGAGCAACAGGAACGACAAGGCAATTACCGCCACACGCCAGGTTTTCATTGGACTCCCCCGGTGTCAGACCGAGGCCAACACCAAATGCATGTAACGCTTGAGGATCTCAAGCATCTCTTCACCGGTCAGAGGCTCTGCGCCGCCCAGCAGGCCCTGATATTCCATCCGACTGATAATCGCCGTCAACACCTTGGCGTCCTGTTGCGGCTCGCGGGAGCCCAATACCTGGAAAAACTGGCCCGTGCCCTGCAATAGAATCTGCTGGTGGGAGCGCACCAGCTCGGCCAGGCGCGGATTCAGCAGCGCTTCCTGGCGAAAGGCCTGTTCGGCCATCAGGTGCTCGCGACGGTTGGTCAGTTGGCGCAGCACATAGTCGGCGGTCAGCCGCGCGATGTCATCGGCCAGTTGCGAGCGCGATTCCGGGCTGCCATCGCCATAGGCGACCATCTCGCGCAGCAGCCCTTCGTTGCGCACCCACAGCTTGCCCATGAAGGCGGCGCTGCGTTCAACGTACTGGGCGAAGGTATCGGTGAGCAGGTCATCGATGTCCTTGAAGTAATAGGTAGTGGCTGACAACGGCACCCCCGCCTCCGCCGCCACTGCGCGATGGCGCACGGCTCGCACACCCTCGCGCACCACGATGCGCATGGCCGCATCGAGAATGTCTTGCCTGCGTTGCTCGCTGCCCCGACGGCTGGCCTTACGGCCCTGGTACTGGACGCTTTCAGCCACGGCAGCGGCAATGCCGGCGGCGCCTTCTTGAGCGGTTACGCGGTTCACGACACACATCCTTGAATAGATCAAAACCTGGCGCTGTTTGCTTGACGCTTAAAAACGCCCCATAAAAAAGCCGCCTTATAAAAGGCGGCTCTGGATTTCGCTGAGGTTACGCTTGTGGCCGCATGTGCGGGAACAAGATCACGTCGCGGATCGACGGCGAGTTGGTCAACAACATCACCAGGCGGTCGATACCGATACCTTCACCGGCCGTTGGCGGCATGCCGTATTCCAGCGCGCGTACGAAGTCTGCGTCGTAGTGCATGGCTTCGTCGTCGCCGGCGTCCTTGTCGGCCACCTGGGCCATGAAGCGCTCGGCCTGGTCTTCGGCATCGTTAAGCTCGGAGTAGGCGTTGGCGATTTCGCGGCCACCGATGAACAGCTCGAAACGGTCGGTGACGTTCGGGTTGTCGTCGTTACGACGGGCCAGCGGCGACACTTCGAACGGATACTGGGTAATGAAGTGCGGCTGCTCCAGCTTGTGCTCCACCAGCTCTTCGAAAATCATCACCTGCAGTTTGCCCAGGCCTTCAAAGCCCAGCACCTTGGCGCCAGCTTTCTTGGCGATGGCGCGGGCCTTGTCGATGTCGTTGAGGTCGTCGGCGGTCAGCTCAGGGTTGTACTTGAGGATCGAGTCGAATACCGACAGGCGCACGAACGGCTCGCCGAAGTGGAACACCTTGTCGCCGTACGGCACGTCGGTGCTGCCCAGGACCAGCTGCGCCAGCTCGCGGAACAGTTCTTCGGTGAGGTCCATGTTGTCTTCGTAGTCGGCGTAGGCCTGGTAGAACTCCAACATGGTGAATTCTGGGTTGTGACGGGTCGAGACGCCTTCGTTACGGAAGTTGCGGTTGATCTCGAACACCTTCTCGAAGCCGCCGACAACCAGACGCTTGAGGTACAGCTCCGGCGCGATACGCAGGAACATTTCCAGGTCCAGCGCGTTGTGGTGGGTTTCGAACGGCTTGGCTGCGGCACCACCCGGGATGGTTTGCAGCATCGGGGTTTCCACTTCCAGGAAGTCACGCTGCATCAGGAAGCTGCGGATGTGCGCGATGACTTGCGAACGCACGCGGAACGTCTGGCGCACGTCTTCGTTGACGATCAGGTCGACATAACGCTGGCGGTAGCGCTGCTCGGTGTCGGTCAGGCCGTGGTGCTTGTCCGGCAGCGGGCGCAGGGATTTGGTCAGCAGGCGCACGCTGGTCATTTCCACGTACAGGTCGCCCTTGCCGGAACGGGCCAGGGTGCCTTCGGCGGCAATGATGTCGCCCATGTCCCAGGTTTTCACCGAGGCCAGGGTTTCTTCAGGCAAGGTCTTGCGGTTGACGTAGACCTGGATACGCCCGGTCATGTCCTGGATGACCATGAACGAGCCACGGTTGAGCATGATGCGACCTGCCACCTTGACCGGGATCGCAGCCTCTGCCAGCTCTTCCTTGGTCTTGTCCACGTACTGCTTCTGCAAGGCATCGCAGTAGTTGTCGCGGCGGAAGTCGTTGGGGAAGGCATTGCCCTTGGCGCGCTCGGCAGCCAGCTTTTCCTTGCGCAGGGCGATCAGGGAGTTTTCTTCCTGTTGCAGGGCTTGCGGGTCGAGTTGTTGGTCGCTCATGTCTTTAAATTTTCCATCAGGTTCGTTGTCCCAGGCGTAGGCCGGGGATCGCCGGCATGCCGGCTCCTACAATCTTTATTACAAGCCGGACTTCAGGCTGGCTTCCAGGTATTCGTCGATGTCACCGTCGAGTACCTTGTCGCAGTCGCTGCGTTCGATGTTAGTGCGCAGATCCTTGATCCGCGACGCATCGAGCACATAAGAGCGGATCTGGTGACCCCAACCGATATCCGACTTGGTGTCTTCCAGCGCCTGGGAAGCGGCGTTGCGCTTCTGCATTTCCTGCTCGTACAACTTGGCCCGCAGCATTTTCATGGCGGTGTCCTTGTTCGCGTGCTGGGAACGTTCGTTCTGGCAGCTCACCACGGTGTTGGTCGGTACGTGGGTAATACGGACGGCCGAGTCGGTGGTGTTTACGTGCTGGCCACCGGCACCGGAGGAGCGGTAGGTGTCGATCCGCAGGTCGGCCGGGTTGATCTCGATTTCCACCTTGTCATCGATCTCCGGCGAGACGAACACCGCAGAGAACGAGGTGTGGCGACGGTTGCCGGAGTCGAACGGGCTCTTGCGCACCAGACGGTGCACGCCGATCTCGGTACGCAGCCAGCCAAAGGCGTATTCACCCTTGATGTGCACGGTCGCGCCCTTGATGCCGGCGACTTCACCGGCCGACAGTTCCATGATGGTGGCATCGAAACCGCGTTTGTCGGCCCAGCGCAGGTACATGCGCAACAGGATGTTGGCCCAGTCCTGGGCTTCGGTGCCGCCGGAACCGGCCTGGATGTCCAGGTAGGCGTTGTTCGGGTCCATTTCGTGGCTGAACATGCGACGGAATTCAAGCTTGGCGAGGTTTTCCTCGAGACGGGCCAGCTCGGCGACGACATCGCCCACTGCGCCTTCGTCGTTTTCTTCGACGGCCATGTCCAGCAGGTCACGGCAATCGCCCAGGCCGGTGTTCAGTTCGTCGAGGGTGTCGACGATCTGCGCCAGCGCAGAGCGCTCGCGGCCCAGTTCCTGGGCGTATTCAGGTTTGTTCCAGACACTCGGATCTTCAAGCTCGCGATTGACTTCGGTCAGACGCTCATGCTTTTGATCGTAGTCAAAGATACCCCCGAATAGTTTCGGAGCGCTCGGACAGGTCCTTGATGGTGTTAAGGATCGGGTTGATTTCCATGGCGGGCAGCACTCGTTGGCGAACTTTTGAAAGCCGGCGAGTATAACGGCAAACGGGGGGGAGCGGCAGCCCGCCTGGCGAAAAGGCAGACTACGCAGGGTTAAATGTGGGAGGGGGCTTGCTCCCGATGGCAGCCTGTCAGCCAATGATGGTGTGACTGACCCACCGCTATCGGGGGCAAGCCCCCTCCCACATTGAATTGGGTGCGGCCTCAGGTCACTCGATGCCGACCAGATTGCGGCCGTTGTGCTTGGCCGTATACAAACCCTTGTCCGCCGCCATGATCAACTGGCGGCAATCCGTACCCTGCACCGGCGTCATGGTCGACAGGCCGATGCTGATGGTCAGGCTGGAGCCTTCCGCCGGGGCAATATGCGGGATTTTCAGCGCGGCGACGGCCATGCGCAGCTTTTCCGCCACCAGCCGTGCGCCACCCGGCGAGGTGTTCGGCAGCACCAGGGCGAATTCTTCGCCGCCGTAGCGCGCCGGCAGGTCCGAGGGGCGGCTGCTGGCTTCGCGAATGCTGTTGGCAACTTTGCGCAAGGCTTCGTCGCCTTCGACATGGCCGAAGCTGTCGTTGTAGGTCTTGAAGAAGTCCACGTCGATCATCAGCAGCGACAGTTGGGTCTGGTCACGCATGGCGCGGCGCCATTCCAGCTCCAGGTATTCGTCGAAGTGGCGGCGGTTGGACAGCCCGGTCAGGCCATCGGAGTTCATCAGCCGTTGCAGCACCAGGTTGGTGTCCAGCAGTTGCTGCTGGCTGACCCGCAGCGCACGGTAGGCGGCATCGCGCTGCAACAGGGTCATGTAGGAGCGCGAGTGATAGCGGATGCGCGCGACCAGTTCGATGTTGTCCGGCAGCTTGACCAGGTAATCGTTGGCCCCCGCCGAGAACGCCGCGCTCTTGATCAGCGGGTCCTCCTTGGTGGAAAGCACGATGATCGGGATGTTCTGCGTGGCCGGGTGGTTGCGGTATTCGCGCACCAGGGTCAGGCCGTCGAGGCCGGGCATCACCAGATCCTGCAGGATCACCGTCGGTTTGATACGGATGGCCTGGGCAATCGCCTGGTGCGGGTCGGCGCAAAAGTGGAAGTCGATGTTTTCTTCATGAGCCAGGCCACGCCGTACGGCTTCGCCGATCATGGCCTGGTCGTCGACCAGCAACACCATGGCGGCGTTTTCGTCGGTCTTGAAGCCGTCGATCTGTAAATCATTCATGTGCAGTCACCTGAATTACTGCCTGCAAGCCAGCACTGCTGAAGGTCATGATCATTTTGCAAAGACCTCCAGCAATCGGGGCGCAATTCTGTCCAGTGGGCGAATTTCAACAGCAGCATCAATCGCCGCCGCCGCTTTGGGCATGCCATACACCGCCGAGCTCTGCTGATCCTGGGCGATGGTCAAATAACCTTGTTCACGCATTAACTTGAGCCCCTGGGCCCCATCACGGCCCATCCCGGTCAGCAGTACGCCGACGGCGTCGCCATTCCAGTGGCTGGCCACGCTTTCGAAGAACACGTCGATCGAAGGCCGGTAAATCTCGTTCACCGGCTCTGCGGTATAGGCTAGCGTGCCATTCTTCAATAAACGAATGTGGTGATTGGTGCCGGCCAGCAGGACCACCCCGCTTTGCGGCGGCTCGCCTTCGCGGGCCAGGCGCACCGGCAGGCCGGAGGCACTGCTCAGCCACTCGGCCATGCCGGCGGCGAATACCTGGTCCACATGCTGCACCAGCACAATGGCCGCGGCAAAGTCCCGGGGCAAACCCTTGAGCAGGATTTCCAGGGCAGCCGGGCCGCCCGCCGAAGAACCGATAGCCACCAGGCTCTGGCGTTTGCCGGTGCTGCGCTCAGGCGCGGTTTCGGCACGCACACGGCTGCCGCGCTGGCCGATCAGCCAGCCGATGTTGAGGATCTTGCGCAACAACGGCGCCGCCGCATCCTTGGGGTTGCCCACGCCGAGCGCCGGCGTGTCCACCACATCCAGGGCGCCGTGGCCCATGGCTTCGAACACCCGGCTCATATTGGCCTGGCGGTCGACGGTCACCAGCAGGATCGCGCACGGCGTCTCGGCCATGATCTGCCGCGTGGCCTCCACGCCGTCCATCACCGGCATGATCAAGTCCATCAGGATCAGGTCCGGGGTCAGTTCGGCGCAGTGCTGCACCGCGTCCAGACCATTACTGGCCACCCACACCACCTGGTGCGCGGGCTCGAAGCTCAACGCGCGGCGCAAGGCCTCCACGGCCAGGGGCATGTCATTGACGATCGCAATCCTCATGCCCGCGCGCCTCCAATCAGCTCCACCACGGCATCCAGCAGCGCGTCATCGTGGAAGCTGGCTTTGGCCAGATAATAATCGGCGCCAGCGTCCAGCCCGCGACGGCGGTCTTCTTCACGGTCTTTGTACGACACCACCATCACCGGCAACGATTGCAGGCGACTGTCACGGCGCAAGAGTGTGACCAATTCAATACCGTCCATACGAGGCATATCAATGTCAGTGATAAGCAGGTCGAAGTCTTCGGAGCGCAAGGCGTTCCAGCCGTCCATCCCGTCGACCGCGACGGCCACTTCGTACCCACGATTGAGCAGCAATTTGCGTTGCAACTCCCGCACGGTGAGCGAGTCGTCCACCACCAGTACGCGTTTGCGCGGTGCCTCGGTGGCCTGCTGGCTGCGCCGGGCGATGCGTTCCAGGCGCCCGGTGTTGAGCAGCTTGTCCACCGAGCGCAGCATATCTTCCACGTCGACGATCAATACCACCGAGCCGTCGTCCAGCAAGGCCCCGGCGGAAATATCCTGGACCTTGCCCAGGCGATCGTCCAACGGCAACACCACCAGGGTGCGCTCGCCGATAAAGCGTTCCACGGCGATACCGTAAACCGCATCGCGCTCGCGGATCACCACCACCTTCAAGGTTTCGTCATTGTTCTGCCCGGGTGGGCGCTGCAACAACTGGCTGGCGGCAACCAGCCCGACATGCCGACCTTCGTGCCAGAAATGCTGGCGGCCTTCCAACTGCACAATGTCGTCTGGCGCCAGGTCGCACATGCGCTCGATATGCGCCAGCGGGAACGCATAGGCTTCTTCACCGACTTCCACCACCAGGCTGCGCACCACCGACAGGGTCAGCGGCACTTCCAGATGGAAGCGACTGCCCTGCCCTGCCGTCTGTTCCAGCACCACCGCGCCGCGCAGTTGGCGGACCATATGCTGCACCGCATCCAGCCCGACACCGCGCCCGGACACCTCGGTGACCTTGTCGCGCAGGCTGAAACCCGGCAGGAACAGGAACGTCAGCAGTTCCTCTTCGCTCAGGTTCAGGGCCGTGTCCAGGGTCGAAAGATGCCGATCGACAATGGTGCCGCGCAGGCGCTCCAGGTCGACGCCATTGCCGTCGTCGCTCAGTTCCAGTACCAGCAAACCGGCCTGATGGGACGCGCGCAGGCGGATCAACCCTTCGGCAGGTTTGCCTGCCAGCAGGCGCTGGTCGGGCATTTCGATGCCGTGGTCGACGGCATTGCGTAATAAATGAGTGAGTGGCGCTTCAAGTTTTTCCAGCACGTCGCGATCGACCTGGGTCTTTTCGCCCTCGATCTCCAGGCGCACTTGCTTGCCCAGGCTGCGACCGAGGTCGCGCACCATGCGCACCTGCCCGGCCAGCACATCGGCAAACGGGCGCATGCGACAGGCCAGCGCGGTGTCGTAAAGCACCTGGGCACGCTGGCCGGCCTGCCAGCCAAACTCATCCAGCTCGGCAGTCTTTTCCGCCAGCAGCGCCTGGGCTTCGCTCAGCAGGCGCCGGGTATCGGCCAGGGCTTCCTCGGCTTCGAGGCTCAAACCCAGGGTCTTGAGCTGGCTATCGAGAGTATCCAGGGCGCGTACGCTCTGGCTTTGAATTCGTTTGAGACGCTGCATGCTGGCCAGGTATGGCTTGAGCCGCTGGGTTTCCACCAGGGACTTGCTCGACAGGTCCAGCAGGCTGTTCAAGCGCTCGGCGGTCACGCGCAATACGCGCTCGCCCCCTTCGGTCATGCGCTTGCCCTGACGCGGCGGATCGCTGGCGACGGGCGGTGCAGGCTCGGGTTCCGGTGGCAGTTCTTCGATGAGCGGTGCCGGGTCTGGCTCAGGTGCGGCAGGCAGTGGCGCGACGTTGGCGGTGGGCTGCGATGAGTCCAGCAGGCGCTCCATCAACGCCACATAGGCGTCGATGTCCGCCGGGCCAACGTCGTTGCCAGGGGTGGCGATACGCATCAGCAGGTCGGTGCCTTGCAACAAGGCGTCGATATGTTCGGGTTGCAGGTACAGGCGACCTTCCTGGGCGCTGACCAGGCAATCCTCCATGACATGCGCCACGCTGACCCCGGCGTCCACCCCGACGATTCGCGCCGCGCCCTTAAGCGAGTGCGCGGCACGCATGCAGGCTTCCAACTGGTCGGCCTGCGTAGGGTTGCGTTCCAAGGCCAGCAGGCCCGCGCTCAGCACCTGGGTCTGCGCATCGGCCTCCAGGCTGAACAGTTCCAGCAGCGAGGCGTCGCGCATCTGGTCGGGGGTCATGTGAGGCTCCGGGTCACGGCGGATAACAATTGCGCCTCGTCCAGCCAACGCAGGCTACGGCCTTTCCACTGCAACACACCTTGGGTGAAGCGCGCGCTGGCCTGGGTGCCCGAGGCCGACGCCGCCTTCAAGGCGCGCTCATCGATGGCATGGATGCCGTCCACTTCGTCCACCGGCACCACCACCGGGCCATCCTGCGCAGCGATGATCAACATGCGCGGCATGATCCGCCCACCGCTGGCGCCCTGATTGTTTGTTTCCAGGCCGAGCAACTCCACCAGCGACAGGCACGCCACCAGCGCGCCACGCACATTGGCCACGCCGAGCAAGGCACGGGAACGCTGGTGCGGCAGCGAGTGAATCGGTTGCAGCGGGGCCACCTCCACCAGGCAGCGGGTGGCGATGCCCAGCCACTCTTCGCCGAGGCGGAACATCAACAGCGAGCGGGTGACGATCTTTTCGTCAACCTCGGCGGCCGTCACCGCACGGCGGTCGTCCTGCTGCAAGGCATAGCGGTCCAGCAAACGCGTGGCGGCAGCCGAGTACACCGAACAGTTGCGGCAGTGAATATGCTCTAACAGCAACGGGCACGACTTGTCGCCATGGATACCGATACGGTTCCAGCAGTCGTCGATGGCTTGGCTGTCGGCCAGGGTCAGGCCCATGCCTGCGGTGTTGAGCGCCTCGGTGTTACTCATCGTTTGGACTCACTGTCTGCGCGCTCGCTACGGGCGGCCCGCGCCTGCAAACGGCGCGCCCCCGCACTGTCGCCCTGGGACTCGAACAAGGCGGCCAGGTGCATCAAGGCCTGCGGATGCTGGGGTTCCAGGTACAAGGCTTTTCTATAAAACCCCTGGGCTTCCAGGGCGCTGCCGGCCACGTCGCTGAGCAGACCCAGCCAGTAGAACACCTGGGCGGCCGGCGGGTGATTGTTCAAATATTGCTCGCAAGCGGCACGGGCCTCGGCACTTTTGCCTTCGTTGGCCAGGGTGGCGATGCGGCTGAGCAAGGTGCCCGCATCGGAGGGCGGCGCCTTGATCGGCACCACCTGGGTGCTGGCCGTGCTGAACGGTCGCGGCTTGACCGGAATCGGCGCCGCGCTGCGCGGTGGCGTCGGCATGGGCACGAATACCGGCTCAGGCTTCACCGGCTCGGCATGCCGGCTGAAGGCAAATGACTGCGGTACACCAATCGAGCGCATACCGTGGCGCCCCAGCAAGCTGCCCTCGGCGGGGCCGATAAACAGCACGCCGTCCACATGGGTCAGGCCCTTGAGTACATCAAAGACTTGCTTCTGGGTCGGCTGGTCAAAGTAGATCAGCAGGTTGCGGCAAAACACAAAATCGTAGCTCGCCTCGTTCGCCAGCAGCGCCGGGTCGAGCAGGTTGCCCACTTGCAGGCGCACCTGCTCGCGCACGCGGTCGGCGATATGGAACCCGTCGCCATGTTCAGTGAAGTGGCGGTCGCGAAAGGTAATATCGCTGCTGCGAAAGGAGTTCTTGCCATACACCCCGCGCCGGGCGCGCTCCACCGACAGCGGGCTGACGTCCAGGCCCAACACCTTGAACTGGTGCGGCGCCAACCCGGCGTCAAGCAAGGCCATGGCAATGGAATAGGGTTCTTCGCCGGTGGAACACGGCAGGCTGAGGATGCGCAGCGCGCGCATCTGCTTGATCTCGGCCAGGCGTGCAAGCGCCAGTCGGGCCAGGGTCGCAAAGGATTCGGGGTAACGAAAAAACCAGGTCTCGGGGACGATCACCGCTTCGATCAGCGCTTGTTGCTCGTCCTCGGAGCTTTGCAGGTGCTGCCAGTATTCACACGGCGTTTGCGCCTGCACGGCCTGGCTGCGCTGGCGCACGGCGCGCTCGATGATGGCCTCGCCGACCGACGCGACGTCGAGGCCGATACGTTCTTTCAAGAAGGCAAAGAAACGCGGGTCGTTGCTCATAGGCTCAGCTCGGCAGAAAACAACAGGGCGCGCACGTCATCGGTGAGCACGTCATTCACGCCAATCCATTGCATCAGGCCCAGGGCATCCTCGCGCACCGGCCCCAGGTACGGCGCCTGGCGGTTATCCAGGCCGTAAGGCTGGAATTCGGCCGGGTCGCAACGCAGGGTGTCAGTGGCCTGCTCAAGGATCAGCCCGAGCCAGCGCGATTCGACCCAGGCATGCGGCTGGTAATTGACCAGCACCAGACGCGTACTGGTACGCGCCCGGGCGGCTGTACCGAAGGTCAACTCGCTCAGGTCGATGACCGGCACCAGCGCCCCGCGATGGGCAAAGATGCCCGCCACCCACACGGGCGCATGGGCAATGGGCTTGAGCGGCAGGCGTGGCAGCACCTCGGCCACCTCCGTGGCCTTGAGCGCAAAACGTTCGCTGCCGATGTGAAACACCAGGAACAACGCTTTTTTCGCTGCCGGAACGGCGCCGCGTTTAGCCGCAAGGTCGCTCATCAGACTTTGAAACGCGACACGCCGCTGCGCAGACCCACCGCAACCTGGCTCAGTTCATCGATGGCAAAGCTGGCCTGGCGCAGGGACTCCACCGTCTGACTGCTGGCATCGCCCAGTTGCACCAGGGCGTGATTGATCTGCTCGGCACCGGTGGCCTGGGCCTGCATGCCTTCGTTGACCATCAACACCCGCGGCGCCAGGGCCTGTACCTGATGGATGATCTGCGACAGCTGCTCGCCCACTTGCTGCACTTCGAACATGCCTCGGCGCACTTCCTCGGAGAACTTGTCCATGCCCATCACGCCTGCGGAAACCGCTGACTGGATCTCACGCACCATTTGCTCGATGTCGTAGGTGGCCACGGCGGTCTGGTCGGCCAGGCGGCGCACTTCGGTAGCCACCACCGCGAAACCGCGACCGTACTCACCGGCCTTTTCGGCTTCGATGGCGGCATTCAGGGACAGCAGGTTGGTCTGGTCGGCAACCTTGACGATGGTCACCACCACTTGGTTGATGTTGCCGGCCTTCTCATTGAGGATCGCCAATTTGGCGTTCACCAGGTCGGCGGCGCCCATCACCGAGTGCATGGTTTCTTCCATGCGCGCCAGGCCTTGCTGGCCGGAGCCGGCGGCCACCGAAGCCTGGTCGGCGGCGGTGGATACCTCGGTCATGGTGCGGACCAGGTCCTTGGAAGTGGCGGCGATCTCCCGCGAAGTAGCACCGATCTCGGTGGTAGTCGCGGCAGTTTCGGTGGCAGTGGCCTGTTGTTGCTTGGAAGTCGCGGCAATCTCGGTGAGCGAGGTGGTGACCTGTACCGAAGAGCGCTGGGCCTGGGAGACCAGGGCCGTGAGTTCGGTCATCATGTCGTTGAAGCCGGTTTCCACCGCGTTGAATTCGTCCTTGCGCTCCAGGTTCAGGCGCTTGCTCAGGTCACCGGCGCGCATGGTTTCGAGGATCTCGACGATACGTTGCATCGGCGCCATGATCGCGCGCATCAGCAGCAGGCCACACAGGCCGGCGGCAAGGATCGCCACGGCCAGCGACAGGAACATGCTGACCTTGGCCGAGGCAACGGCGTCGTCTATCGCGGCGGTTGCCCTGTCAGACACAGCCTTGTTTTCAGTGATGATGTCATTGAGCTTCATGCGCCCTTCGATCCAGATCGGCGTCAACTGCTCATCCAGCAGTTCGTGCGCGGCCGGCAGGTCATTGGCTTCGATGCGGTCAATCACCTGGACCAGGACCTTGTTGTAATTGAGGTGAGCGGCCTTGAAGTTATCGAACTCCATGCGATCGGCCTGGCTAGTCACGGTTTTTTCGTAATTGGCCATCTGCTGTTCGATACGCGACTCGAAGGCCTTGTAGTCCGACTTATCGCCAGCGGTGAGGGTTTTATCCTCGCGCAGGCCAATGATATCGATGGTCTGCAAATAGCTGTCGACCCACGCGCTGCGAATCATCGAACTGAGGTAAACACCCGGCACCGCATCGTCACGGACCGCTTCCTGGCTGGTTTCGATTTTCAGCAACCGTGAATAGGAGACCACAACCATCAACAGCATGATCGCGATAATGACCGCAAAGCTCGCCAAAATTCGCTGGCGCAAGGTCCAATTCTTCACAGTACTTCCTCGAAGGGCCATTCAAATGGAGGGGAGTATAGCTGAGCAGAAGCCCTCATTTATCAATGGGTTTCGATGTAGCACAGACAGATTGCAAAAACATCCGTGGGAGGGGGCTTGCTCCCGATAGCGATGGGCCAGTTGCAGATATTTCAACTGGACTAATGCTATCGGGGCCGGCCCCCTCCCACATTTTGGTTTTGCGTCCCCTCGGTGGTTATTGGTTAAGCCGTACCTGCTTTTCCAGTTCCAACTTCAAGCCGGGCTCGAGTTTCAGTTGGCGCGCCAATTCATCCAGATACGCCTTCTCCATAAAGTTCTCCTCATCCACCAGCATCACGCTGGCGATGTACATCTCGGCGGCCATTTCCGGGGTGCCGGCGGCGCGGGCGACGTCGGCCGGGTCCAGCGGTTTGTTGAGCTCCGCGTGCAGCCAGCTTTGCAGCTCGCGGTCGTTGTCCAGCTTGGTGAATTCACCTTCGATCAGTGCGCGCTCACGCTCGTCCACATGCCCGTCGGCCTTCGCAGCGGCTACCAGAGCCTTGAGAATCCCCTGGCTGTGCTGCTCGACCTGGGCCGGCGGCAGGCGGTCGATGGTTTGCGGCTCGCCCTGAGGCGCGTTGGCCTGGCTGGCCTGCCAATTGCCATAGGCTTTGTAGGCAATCACGCCCAACGCGGCCAGCCCGCCGTAGGTCAGGGCCTTGCCGCCAAAGTTGCGCGCCTTCTTGTTGCCCAGCAACAGGCCCATGGCACCCGCCGCCAGCGCTCCGCCGCCCGCGCCACCAAGCAGGCTGCCCAGCCCGCCACCGCCGAGCAGCCCACCGAGGGCGCCTTTATCATCCTGCTTGCGCTGGCCGCCGGTCTTGTTCTGCAACATGTCCTGGCCGGACTTGAGCAACTGATCGAGCAATCCACGGGTATTCATTCGTAGCCTCCAGACACTAGGGTTCATAGGACCAATAGGCCCTCAGCGTAAAACTAAGTGCCAAAAAGCCGCGATCTAGAGTGCTTCCAGATGTAACGCCGCGCTGGCCGCTTGTAGCTTGTCGCTGCCGTTCGCTAAAACCGATATACACTCGAACACATCTATAAAAGCACCCCACTGGTAATTCCAGCATGATGACCTTGCGTCAAATCCGGCATTTTATCGCCGTGGCCGAGACCGGCTCGATCTCCGCCGCCGCGCAAACCGCATTCATTTCCCAGTCCACGCTGACCCTGGCGATCCAGCAACTGGAACAGGAAATCGGCGTCACCCTGTTCAACCGCCACGCCAAGGGCATGACCCTCACGCACCAGGGCCATCAGTTTTTGCGCCAGGCGCACTTGATCCTCGCCACCGTCGACAATGCCACGCGCAGCCTGCAACAGAGCACCGACCAGGTCGCCGGGCAGTTGATCATCGGCGTGACCAGCCTGGTCGCCGGCTATTACCTGGCGGATTTGCTCACTCGTTTCCAGCGTGCCTACCCCAACGTGGAAATCCGCGTGATGGAAGACGAGCGCCCGTATATCGAGCATTTGCTGGTCAGCGGTGAAATCGATGTGGGGGTGCTGATCCTCTCCAACCTCGAAGATCGCCACGCCCTGCAGACCGAGGTCCTCACCCACTCGCCCCACCGCCTGTGGCTGCCGGCGCAACACCCGCTGCTGGAGCACGACAGCATCAACCTCGCCGATGTAGCAAGCGAGCCATTGATTCAACTGAACGTCGACGAAATGGGGCATAACGCCCAGCGCATGTGGGCCGGTGCCGGCCTGCAACCGCGCGTGACCCTGCGCACCGCCTCCACCGAAGCGGTGCGAAGCCTGGTGGCCGCGGGCCTGGGCGTGTCGATCCAACCGGACATGACCTACCGCCCCTGGTCCCTGGAGGGCGACATTATTGAAGCGCGGCCGATTGCCGACCTCAGCCAGACCTTGGACGTCGGCCTGGCCTGGCGTCGGGGCACGGCGCGACCGGCATTGGTGGACCCGTTCCTCACCGTCGCGCGCGAACAGCCACACCCACGCAAGCCATCTATTTAATCGAATGCTGCATTCAGTATTTAGTATTTGTTGACCTCGTGCCTGACCTCTAGTCTCTCTACCCATAGGAGAAGGTCCGGCGCCTTGTAAGAGAACGCCCATGACCACCCAAGAAAAGAGATCACGAAAAATGTCCGGCGCGCCCACCCCGCTGCTCACTGCGTTGCTGATCGACGGCGAACTGGTCCAGGGCCAGGGCGTTGCCGAGCCGATCCTCAACCCGGCCACCGGCGAAGTGCTCACCCAGATCGCCGAAGCCAGCACCGAGCAGGTCGAAAGCGCCATCCTTGCCGCCCACCGCGCCTTTACCGGTTGGTCGCGGACCACGCCGCAGCAACGCTCGAACATTCTGCTGAGCATCGCCGACGCCATCGAGAAACAAGCCGACTACCTGGCCCGCCTGGAATCGCTGAACTGCGGCAAGCCGTTGCACCTGGCGCGCCAGGACGACTTGAGCGCCACCGTCGATGTGTTCCGCTTCTTTGCCGGCGCCGTGCGCTGCCAGACCGGCCAGCTCAGCGGCGAATACCTGCCGGGCTACACCAGCATGGTGCGCCGCGATCCGATTGGCGTGGTCGCCTCGATTGCGCCGTGGAACTACCCGCTGATGATGGCCGCGTGGAAGATCGCCCCGGCGCTGGCGGCCGGTAATACCTTGGTGTTCAAGCCGTCGGAACACACGCCGCTGTCGATCCTCGCGCTGGCCCCGGTCCTAAAGGATTTGTTACCACGCGGGGTCATCAACATTCTGTGTGGCGGCGGCGAAGGCGTCGGCAGCCATTTGGTCAGCCACCCCAAAGTGCGCATGGTCTCGCTGACAGGCGACATCGTCACCGGCCAGAAAATCCTGCAAGCCGCGGCCAAGACACTCAAACGCACACACCTGGAACTGGGCGGCAAAGCGCCGGTGATCGTGTGCAACGACGCCGACCTGCACGCCGTGGTCGAAGGCGTGCGCACCTATGGCTACTACAACGCCGGCCAGGACTGCACCGCCGCGTGCCGCATCTACGCCCAGGCGGGCATCCACGACAAATTGGTCGCCGAACTGGGCGCGGCGGTCAGCAGCCTGCGTTTTGCCGGCAAGCGCGACGCCGATAACGAACTCGGCCCGCTGATCAGTACACGCCAGCGCGACCGCGTGGCCAGCTTTGTCGAACGCGCCCTCGGCCAACCGCATATCGAGCGGGTCACGGGGGCCGCCGTGCATTCCGGGGCCGGCTTCTATTACCAGCCGACACTGCTCGCCGGTTGCAAACAAAACGATGAAATCGTCCAGCGCGAAGTGTTCGGCCCGGTGGTCACCGTGACTCGCTTCGACGGACTGGAACAGGCAGTGGACTGGGCCAACGATTCCGAATACGGCCTGGCCTCCTCCGTTTGGACGCAGAACCTGGATAAGGCCATGCAGGTAGCCGCGCGCCTGCAGTACGGCTGCACCTGGATCAACAGCCATTTCATGCTGGTCAGCGAAATGCCCCACGGCGGCTTGAAGCGCTCGGGGTATGGGAAAGATCTGTCCAGCGATTCACTACAGGACTACAGCGTGGTACGCCACATCATGGCCCGCCACGGCCAGCACCTTTAAAACAACAACTAAGCTCATGCGTTACGGCTTCACACACTGCCCCGACCATAATTAAAGAAGAGGGAACCCCCATGTCCGCGCACAAGACCGCACTGCTCAGTGCCCTGACCACCGCGCTGTTGGCCAGCGTCAGTATCCAGGCCGCCGAACCGCTCAAGGCGGTGGGCGCTGGTGAAGGCCAGCTGGATATCGTCGCCTGGCCCGGCTATATCGAACGTGGCGAAAGCGACAAAGCCTACGACTGGGTCAGCGGTTTCGAGAAGGAAACCGGCTGCAAGGTCAATGTGAAAACCGCCGCCACCTCTGACGAAATGGTCAGTTTGATGGCCAAGGGCGGGTATGACCTGGTCACCGCGTCGGGCGATGCGTCGCTGCGGTTGATCGTCGGTAAGCGTGTGCAGCCGATCAACACCGCGCTGATCCCTAACTGGAAGAACATTGACCCACGCCTTAAAGATGCGCCGTGGTACGTGGTCGGCCAACAAACCTACGGCACCCCGTACCAGTGGGGCCCGAACGTGCTGATGTATAACACCAACGTGTTCAAGACCGCGCCCACCAGTTGGAACGTGCTGTTCGACGCGCAGAACCTGCCGGACGGCAAGCCGAACAAAGGTCGTGTGCAGGCCTATGACGGTCCGATCTACATTGCCGATGCGGCGCTGTACCTCAAGAGCACCAAGCCGGAACTGGGCATCCAGAGCCCCTATGAACTGACCGAAACCCAGTACAAGGCCGTGCTCGACCTGTTGCGCGCCCAGCAACCGTTGATCCACCGCTACTGGCACGACACCACCGTGCAAATGAGCGACTTCAAGAACGAAGGCGTGGTCGCCTCCAGCGCCTGGCCGTATCAGGTCAACGGCCTGCAAAACGAGAAGCAGCCAATTGCCTCGACCATCCCCAAGGAAGGCGCCACCGGCTGGGCCGACACCACCATGTTGCACAGCGAGGCCAAGCACCCCAACTGCGCCTACAAGTGGATGGACTGGTCGCTGCAGCCGAAGGTCCAGGGCGATGTCGCCGCCTGGTTCGGATCGCTGCCGGCGGTGCCTGCGGCCTGTAAGGAAAGCGAACTGCTCGGCGCCGAGGGTTGCAAGACCAACGGGTTCGACCAGTTCGACAAGATCGCCTTCTGGAAAACCCCGCAGGCTGAGGGCGGCAAGTTCGTGCCGTACAGCCGCTGGACCCAGGATTACATCGCGATCATGGGCGGGCGCTAAGCCATCTGACCCTCAGGGGCCGCTTCGCGGCCCAACGCAGCCTCGTGCCTCGGCAGCTGCTACGGATCTTTACTGCTCCTACACCGTTGGTAGGAGCTGTCGAGTGAAACGAGGCTGCGATTTCTGAGCACCTCCTACGATTTTATTTTTATCCAAAACGCGCCTTTTTGGAGCACCGCCCCATGACGCTTGCAGTCCAGTTCACCCACGTTTCCCGTCAATTCGGCGAAGTGAAAGCCGTTGACCGGGTTTCCATCGATATTCAGGACGGCGAGTTCTTTTCCATGCTCGGCCCATCCGGCTCGGGCAAGACCACCTGCCTGCGCCTGATCGCCGGCTTCGAACAGCCGAGCGCAGGTTCGATCCGGATTCATGGCGAGGAAGCCGCCGGCTTGCCGCCGTATCAGCGTGATGTAAACACTGTGTTCCAGGATTACGCGCTGTTCCCCCATATGAATGTGCGCGACAACGTCGCCTATGGCCTCAAGGTCAAAGGCGTGGGCAAGACCGAACGCCGCAACCGCGCCGAAGAAGCCCTGGCGATGGTGGCCCTCGGCGGCTATGGCGAGCGCAAGCCGGTGCAGCTCTCCGGCGGCCAACGCCAACGGGTGGCCCTGGCCCGCGCACTGGTCAATCGCCCGCGCGTGTTGCTGTTGGACGAACCGTTGGGCGCCCTCGACCTCAAGCTGCGCGAACAAATGCAAAGCGAGCTGAAGAAACTGCAACGCCAGCTCGGCATTACCTTTATCTTCGTCACTCACGACCAGACCGAAGCGCTGTCGATGTCCGACCGTGTGGCGGTGTTCAACAAAGGCCGTATCGAACAGGTCGACACCCCGCGCAACCTGTACATGAAACCGGCCACCGCGTTCGTCGCCGAGTTCGTCGGCACCTCCAATGTGATTCGCGGAGAACTGGCCCAGCGCCTCAGCGGCAGCGTGCAGCCGTTCTCGATTCGCCCGGAGCACGTACGTTTTGCCGAGGGCCCGCTGGGCGCTGGCGAAGTGGAAATCAGCGGCTTGCTGCACGACATCCAGTACCAAGGCAGTGCCACCCGCTATGAACTGAAACTGGAAAACGGCCAGGCGCTGAATATCAGCCAGGCCAACAACCAGTGGCTGGACATCAGCAGCGGCCATCAGGTCGGCCAGTCCATTACCGCCCGTTGGGCACGGGAAGCCATGACGCTGCTCAATGAAAGCACAGGCGAGGTGTGACATGAGCCTGGCCCTTTCCCAACCGCCGATGCGCAGGTTTTCCAACCTGCTGTACCGCAAGCCCAACCTTTACCTGGCGATGCTGCTGATACCGCCGCTGATCTGGTTCGGCGCGATCTACCTGGGTTCGTTACTGACCCTGCTGTGGCAAGGCTTCTATACCTTTGACGATTTCACCATGGCAGTCACGCCGGACCTGACCCTGGCCAACTTCGCCGCGCTGTTCCAGCCGTCGAACTTCGACATCATCCTGCGCACCCTGAGCATGGCGATTGTGGTGTCGATCGCCAGCGCCATCGTCGCCTTCCCCATCGCCTACTACATGGCGCGCTACACCACGGGCAAGACCAAGGCGTTTTTCTATATCGCGGTGATGATGCCGATGTGGGCCAGCTATATCGTCAAGGCCTATGCCTGGACCTTGCTGCTGGCCAAGGGCGGCGTGGCGCAATGGTTCGTGCAGCACCTGGGCCTGGAGCCGGTGTTGCAGTTCGTGCTGGGCATTCCCGGCGTGGGCGGCAGCACTTTGAGCACCTCGCACCTGGGGCGCTTCATGGTGTTCGTCTACATCTGGCTGCCCTTCATGATCCTGCCAATCCAGGCCTCGCTGGAGCGTTTGCCGCCGTCGCTGCTGCAAGCCTCGGCCGATCTGGGCGCCAAGCCACGCCAGACTTTCATGCAGGTGATTCTGCCGCTGTCGGTGCCGGGGATTGCCGCCGGTTCGATCTTCACGTTTTCGCTGACCCTGGGCGACTTCATCGTGCCGCAATTGGTGGGCCCGCCGGGCTACTTCGTCGGCGGCATGGTGTACGCCCAGCAAGGTGCCATCGGCAATATGCCCATGGCGGCGGCGTTCACCCTGGTGCCGATCGTGCTGATCGCGGTTTACCTGTCCATCGTCAAACGCCTGGGGGCCTTCGATGCACTCTGACAAATCCAGTTTGAGTTTGAAGATCGCAGCCTGGGGTGGGTTGGTGTTTCTCCATTTCCCGATCCTGATCATCTTCCTCTACGCCTTCAACACCGAAGAAGCCGCGTTCAGCTTTCCGCCCCAGGGCTTTACCCTGAAGTGGTTCAACGTGGCCTTCGCCCGGCCGGACGTGCTGGAAGCGATCAAGCTGTCGCTGCAGATCGCCGCCATCGCCACCCTGATTGCCATGGTGCTTGGCACCCTGGCTTCGGCGGCACTGTATCGCCGCGAGTTCTTCGGCAAGCAAGGCGTGTCGTTGATGTTGATCCTGCCGATTGCGCTGCCGGGGATCATCACCGGTATCGCCTTGCTGGCGACCTTCAAGACCCTGGGCATTGAGCCGGGGATGTTCACCATCATCGTCGGCCACGCGACCTTCTGCGTGGTGATCGTCTATAACAACGTGATCGCCCGTCTGCGCCGCACCTCCCACAGCCTGATCGAAGCCTCCATGGATCTGGGCGCCGACGGCTGGCAGACCTTCCGCTACATCATCATGCCCAACCTCGGCTCGGCATTGCTGGCCGGCGGCATGCTGGCGTTTGCGCTGTCATTCGACGAAATCATCGTCACCACCTTCACCGCTGGCCACGAACGTACGTTGCCGCTGTGGCTGCTCAACCAGTTGAGCCGGCCACGGGATGTGCCGGTGACCAACGTAGTCGCGATGCTGGTGATGCTGGTAACGATGTTCCCGATCCTGGGTGCCTATTACCTGACCCGCGGCGGTGAAAGCGTGGCGGGGAGTGGTGGTAAATAATTTTTTATTGAAGACACCGAGCTCAAATGTGGGAGGGGGCTTGCTCCCGATAGCAGTGTGTCAGTTGTAGATGATGTGACTGAAAGACTGTCATCGGGAGCAAGCCCCCTCCCACATTCAGAGCCGGTTTACTCAGTGACATAACGATCGCTTTTTGGAGGACTGAACCATGCAAACCAAACTCTTGATCAACGGCCACCTGGTCGAAGGCGAAGGCCCGGCGCAAGCGGTGTTCAACCCCGCACTTGGCCGCGTGCTGGTGGAAATCAACGAAGCCAGCGAAGCCCAGGTGGATGCCGCGGTGCGCGCCGCCGATGCGGCCTTCGAAGGCTGGTCGCAAACCGCGCCCAAGGATCGCTCGCTGCTGCTGCTGAAACTGGCCGACGTGATCGAAGCCCATGGCGAAGAGCTGGCCAAGCTGGAATCGGACAACTGTGGCAAACCCTACAGCGCCGCGCTGAACGACGAGATCCCGGCGATTGCCGACGTGTTCCGCTTCTTTGCCGGCGCCAGCCGCTGCATGAGCGGTTCGGCCGGTGGTGAATACCTGCCTGGCCACACCTCGATGATCCGGCGCGACCCGGTGGGCGTGATCGCGTCCATTGCACCGTGGAACTACCCGCTGATGATGGTCGCCTGGAAAATTGCGCCGGCCCTGGCCGCGGGTAATACCGTGGTGCTCAAGCCGTCGGAACAAACCCCGCTGACCGCGTTGCGTATGGTCGAGCTGGCGTCGGAGATTTTCCCGGCCGGCGTACTCAACCTGGTGTTCGGCCGTGGGCCTACCGTGGGCAGCCCGCTGGTGAGCCATCCGAAAGTGCGCATGGTGTCGTTGACCGGCTCCATCGCCACCGGCGCGAATATCATCTCCAGCACCGCCGACAGCGTGAAGCGCATGCACATGGAGTTGGGTGGCAAGGCACCCGTGATCATCTTCAACGACGCGGATATCGATGCGGCGGTGGAAGGCATTCGTACCTTTGGCTTCTACAACGCGGGTCAGGACTGCACTGCCGCGTGCCGCATCTATGCCCAGGCGGACATCTACGACGCCTTTGTCGAGAAGCTCGGCGCAGCGGTCGCCAGCATCAAGTACGGTTTGCAGGATGACCCGACCACCGAACTGGGCCCATTGATCACCGCGCAACACCGCGACCGTGTCGCCGGGTTTGTCGAACGCGCCGTGGCGCAGCCGCATATCCGCCTGGTCACCGGTGGCAAGGCGGTGGAAGGCAATGGCTTCTTCTTTGAGCCAACCGTACTGGCCGATGCGCAACAGGATGACGAGATCGTGCGCCGCGAGGTGTTCGGGCCGGTGGTGTCGGTGACCAAGTTCACCGATGAGGCGCAAGTATTGGGCTGGGCCAATGATTCGGACTACGGGTTGGCGTCGTCCGTATGGACCGCCGACGTAGGACGTGCCCACCGCCTGGCCGCGCGCTTGCAGTATGGCTGCACCTGGGTGAATACCCATTTCATGCTCGTCAGCGAAATGCCTCACGGTGGTCAGAAACTGTCGGGGTATGGCAAGGATATGTCCATGTACGGCTTGGAGGACTACACCACGGTTCGGCATGTGATGTTCAAGCACTGACGCTTTTGGCAACGGGCCTGCTCGCGATAGCGATTTATCTGTACCCACGCTATCGCAGGCAAGCCCGCACACATTTGATCTTCATAATGTTCAAGTACCGTGTTCACCTGTAGAGCCGGAAACGTCTTGTTTCATATGCAGCGCTATCACCCAGCCATCAATCAATTTTCCTACACCATCGAACCGCTTAAGCTATCCGGCGTCTGTTTAATGTCCGTTGTGTTTGGCCGAAGGCATGTCCGAACCGTAATTTCTGATCCAGCACGTGCCAGGAACGGCGCGGGATTTGCTCACGACAGGTTGTCTCTATGCACCGCAGGAATTTACTCAAAGCGTCCATGGCCATTGCGGCTTATACCGGTTTGTCGGCCAGCGGCCTGCTTGCCGCGCAGGCCTGGGCCGGTAACCGAGCCGCCGATGGCAAAGCCGTGGCGTTCGATTTTGAAACGCTCAAGGCCCAGGCCAAACAGCTCGCCGGGACCGCGTATAAAGACACCAAGCAGGTGCTGCCGCCGACCCTGGCGACCATGACTCCGCAGAATTTCAATGCCATCGGCTACGACGGCAACCATTCGCTGTGGAAAGAATTGAACGGCCAACTCGACGTGCAGTTCTTCCACGTCGGCATGGGCTTCAAGACGCCGGTGCGCATGCACAGCGTCGACCCCAAGACCCGTGAAGCCCGTGAGGTGCATTTCCGCCCTTCGCTGTTCAACTATGAAAAAACCACCGTCGATACCAAACAGCTGACCGGCGACTTGGGTTTCTCCGGCTTCAAGCTGTTCAAGGCGCCGGAACTGGATCGCCATGACGTGCTGTCGTTTCTCGGCGCCAGCTACTTCCGTGCGGTGGATTCCACCGGCCAGTACGGCCTTTCCGCACGTGGCCTGGCGATTGATACCTACGCGAAAAAACGCGAAGAGTTCCCCGACTTCACGCAGTTCTGGTTCGAGACCCCGGACAAGAACGCAACTCGCTTTGTGGTCTACGCCCTGCTCGACTCGCCGAGCGCCACCGGTGCTTATCGCTTCGATATCGACTGCCAGGCCAACCAAGTGGTGATGGCCATCGACGCCAACATCAATGCACGTACCGCCATCGAACAGTTGGGCATCGCCGCCATGACCAGCATGTTCAGTTGCGGCACCCACGAGCGCCGCATGTGCGACACCATCCACCCACAGATCCACGATTCGGACCGCCTGGCGATGTGGCGTGGCAATGGCGAGTGGATTTGCCGCCCGTTGAATAACCCGGCCAAGCTGCAGTTCAACGCGTTCGCCGACACCGACCCGAAAGGTTTCGGCCTGGTGCAGACCGACCATGAGTTCGCCAGCTACCAGGACACGGTCGACTGGTACAGCAAACGCCCAAGCCTGTGGGTCGAACCCACCACCGCCTGGGGCGAGGGCTCGATCGACCTGTTGGAAATCCCCACCACTGGCGAGACCCTGGACAACATCGTGGCCTTCTGGACCCCGAAAAAGCCCGTGGCGGCCGGCGATTCACTCAACTATGGCTACAAGCTGTACTGGAGCGCTCTGCCCCCGGTCAGCACGCCGCTGGCACAAGTCGACGCGACCCGTTCCGGCATGGGTGGCTTTACCGAAGGTTGGGCACCGGGCGAGCACTACCCGCCGGTGTGGGCGCGTCGGTTTGCCGTGGACTTCAAGGGCGGCGGCCTGGACCGCCTGCCAGCCGGCACCGGCATTGAGCCAGTGGTGACCTGCTCCCACGGCGAAGTGAAAGACTTCAGCGTGCTGGTGCTCGACAACATCAAGGGCTACCGCATTCTGTTCGACTGGTACCCGACCAGCGACAGCGTGGAGCCGGTGGAACTGCGGCTGTTTATCCGCACCCAGGACCGCACCTTGAGTGAAACCTGGTTGTACCAGTATTTCCCGCCCGCGCCGGAGCAGCGTAAGTACACCTGACAACCTGGCAGGGGCGGTGCGGCATCAAAACCGCGACACACTCTTCATCGCCCCAATCAGATACCGCATCGCCACCTGATCGCTTTCGGTCAGGGCGCGATACTGCGCCAGTAACTCGGCTTCGTCCGAACTCAACCTGCGACCACGCAATGACACCCTGCGGCTGAAAAAAGACGCCACCGCACCCGCTACACCATAGGACTTGGCCATGGACTGTTACTCCTGATATCGATCAAAGACTCCTGTGCCCACAAACCGTTTCCCGTGGAGCGCAATGCCCCCGTGGACAAACAGACTGACTCCCTGGGCCAGAAATCAGTCCTATCCTAAGCGTAGAAACAATCTCGTTACGTGTGGGATTTTTTTAGAGCATTCACTTAAAAAATCACTTCGGTAACAAATACCTACAACCCCATCCCACAGCAGGCAAAAAAAACCCACCGGCTCAAGGTGGGTTTCGATGGCGCTGGTGCAGGATCAATCCCTCAAGTCAGACTCATGAATCGGTTGGTCCCGATGGGTCGCCCGTTGGTACTGAGCCGGCCAAATGGCCTTGCGTCCGCCCAGATCATCATCGGCATGCAACGGCCAGTAGGGATCACGCAGCAGTTCACGGGCCAGGAAGATGATGTCGGCCTGGCAGGTACGCAGGATGTGCTCGGCCTGGGCCGGTTCGGTGATCATGCCGACGGTGCCGGTGGCGATGCCCGACTCCTTGCGTACACGCTCGGCGAAGCGCGTCTGGTAGCCGGGGCCTGTGGGGATTTCGGCGTTGGCGGCAGTGCCACCGGAGGACACGTCGATCAGGTCCACGCCCAGGTCTTTGAGGCGGCGCGCCAGTTCCACGGTTTCATCGGGGTTCCAGCCGTCTTCCACCCAATCGGTGGCCGACACCCGCACGAACAGCGGCAGCTCCTGGGGCCAGACTTCGCGCACCGCTTCGGTCACTTGCAGAACCAGGCGGATACGGTTCTCGAAGGAGCCGCCGTACTGGTCCTGACGCTGGTTGCTGATGGGCGAGAGGAATTGATGCAGCAGGTAACCATGCGCGGCGTGGATTTCCACCACTTCAAACCCGGCGGTCAGGGCGCGCCTGGCGGCGGCGACAAAGTCGGCGATCACCTGCTGGATCTGCGCCTCATCCAATGGCTTGGGCTGCGTGTGTTGCGGGTCAAAGGCAATCGGCGACGGCCCCACCGGCACCCAGCCACCGTCTTGCGGCTTGAGGCTGCCGTGCTTGCCGATCCATGGCCGGTGGGTGCTGGCCTTGCGCCCGGCATGGGCCAGTTGGATGCCTGCCACTGCGCCCTGGGCGGCGATAAAGCGCGTGATGCGTTGCAGGGGAGCGATCTGCTCGTCGTTCCACAGGCCCAGGTCTTCGGCCGTGATGCGGCCATCGGCGGTCACGGCGGTGGCTTCGGTGAATATCAGCCCGGCGCCACCAACCGCGCGGCTGCCGAGGTGGACCAGGTGCCAGTCGTTGGCCAAGCCATCGACACTTGAGTACTGGCACATCGGCGACACGGCGATGCGGTTGAGCAGGGTCAATTGGCGCAGGGTATAGGGTTCGAGCAGCTGACTCATGGCGCACCTCTTCTTGGCTTTTGGGCACTTTTGTAGGAGCGAGCTTGCTCGCGAAGGCTTCATAGGCGCCGCGCTTATCCAGGATTAACGCGTTACCGTGACGTTTTTTGCGGGCAAGGACTAGGCGTCCCCCCCGCTCCTACACAACAGTGCTTAGAGCCTAGTCGACAACAGTGGATTGCACAGGGTTCAGACGCAAAGCGGGAGCCGATTGCCGGCTCCCGTACCGCAGAGGCTTACATTTCGACCTGGGTGCCCAGCTCGATCACCCGGTTGACCGGGAGCTTGAAGAACCGCAGGTTGCCGTTGGCGTTCTTGAGCATGAAGGCAAACAACGCTTCGCGCCAACGCGCCATGCCCTTGATGCGGGAGGCGATGACTGTTTCACGGCTGAGGAAGTACGTGGTCCGCATCGGACTGAAATCCAGGCCTTCCAAATGGCACAGCTTCAATGCTTCGGGCACGTCCGGCTCATCGGTAAAGCCGAAGTGCAGGATCACGCGGAAGAACCCTTCGCCGTAGGAATCCACCTCGAAGCGCCGTGAGGCCGGGACACGCGGGATGTCTTCGTAGACCACCGTCAGCAACACCACCTGTTCATGCAGCACCTGGTTATGCAGCAGGTTGTGCAACAGCGCATGGGGCACGGCGTCCGGGCGCGCGGTGAGGAACACCGCCGTGCCCTGCACGCGATGCGGCGGCTGCACGCGGATGCTGCTGATGAAGATCGGCAACGGCAGGCCACCTTCGTCGAGGCGGTCCACCAGCAATTGCTTGCCGCGCTTCCAGGTAGTCATCAGCACGAACAGCACAATCCCCGCGATCACCGGGAAGGCGCCGCCCTGGATGATCTTCGGCACGTTGGCCGCGAAGTACAGGCCGTCGACCAACAGACAGCAGACCAGGACTGGCACAGCCAGGATGGGTGGCCATTTCCACAGCAACAGCATGACGGCCGACACCAGGATAGTGGTCATCAGCATGGTTCCCGTCACGGCCACGCCGTAGGCCGACGCCAGTGCGTTGGAGGACTCGAAGCCCAGCACCAGCAGGATCACGCCGACCATCAGCGACCAGTTCACCGCACCGATATAGATCTGACCCTGTTCGGCGCTTGAGGTGTGCTGGATATGCATGCGCGGGATATAACCCAGCTGGATCGCCTGGCGCGTCAACGAGAACGCACCGGAAATCACCGCCTGGGACGCAATCACCGTGGCCAGGGTGGACAACACCACCAGCGGGATCAACGCCCAACTCGGCGCCAGCAAGTAGAACGGATTGCGCGCGGCTTCCGGGTCGCCCAGCAGCATGGCGCCCTGGCCAAAATAGTTGAGCACCAGCGCCGGCAACACCAGGATGAACCAGGCGCGGGCAATGGGTTTGCGGCCAAAGTGGCCCATGTCGGCGTACAGCGCCTCGGCACCGGTCAACGCCAGCACGACCGCGCCGAGGATCGCCACGCCAATGCCAGGGTGGGCCTCGAAGAAACGCACGCCCCACATCGGGTTCAGGGCATGGAGCACTTCAGGGTGCAGGGTAATGCCATACACGCCGAGGCCACCGAGCACCAGGAACCAGGTCACCATCACCGGCCCGAACAGCTTGCCGATGCGGTCGGTGCCGTGCTTCTGGATCAGGAACAGCGCCACCAGCACCACCAAAGCGATCGGCACCACCCATTTTTCCAGGCCGTCGAACGCCAGTTCCAGGCCTTCAATGGCGGACAACACGGAAATCGCCGGGGTGATCATGCTGTCGCCATAGAACAGCGCCGCGCCGCACAGGCCGCACACCACGAGGAAACTGCGTAACTTCTTACGCTCCCCCGCCGCCCGGCGCGCCAACGCAGTCAGGGCCATGATGCCGCCTTCGCCTTGGTTGTCGGCGCGCAGCACAAACAGCATGTACTTGATCGACACCACCCAGATCAACGACCAGAAGATCAGCGCCAGGATCCCCAGTACGCCGTCATGGTTGACCTGCACCCCATAACCACCGTTGAACACCTCTTTGAGGGTGTAGAGCGGGCTGGTCCCGATATCGCCGTAAACCACCCCGACCGCTGCCACCAGCATGCCGATCGGCTTTGCATTTGAATGCTCGGCACCTGCTGCCTGACTACTTGCCTGACCCATCAACCACTCCTGCCCTTTGACCTGAGGTCTCTTATAAACAACGCGCCTAAGCTGACCCTAGCATGCGCTGTTTTACTTCTCGTAACAGACGTTTTATTGACCCAAGGGTTTTACCCATGCGCAACGGCGCGAAGCATAGCGCAGCACTCGGCGTATTTCCCTGCTCAAGTGATTCGGGTCTCATTTACTGCATTCATTAATGGAGAGGTCACAGCATTTTGGAGCCTTTTTGCCTGCATTGATCACACGTACGGCCAACCGTATATTCGGGCCCAGCTCAGTCGTGCTGCCTTGCCGGTGTAAGCGCAAACGCACAGGCCGACTTACCTGATCAATAAAGTCGCGCCCTGCATGGCGTGTCCAGTCGATATACAAACTCAATCGCCCCCATGTCTCTTTTAAGGTACATTTCTCATGTGGGAAGTGAAACACGTATTGTCAGTCAACGGCGTGGACATCTACCAAGCCTGGCTAGACACCGTGCAAGACACGCGTTCAAAAGCAAGAATCACCACCAGAGTGGACCGAGCGTCCCTTGGTCACTTTGGCGTTACCGAGCCGGTGGGTGATGGGGTCTTTGAGATGAAACTCGACTTCGGACCTGGGTTTCGCGTGTATTACGCGATCCAGGATAGGAACATTGTTTTCCTGTTGGGCGGTGGTTCAAAAGCCAGACAGCAGAACGACATCGATCAGGCAAAGGCGCTCTGGAAATCTTACAAGGATCAGCAAAAATGACCATTCGTACCCGCCCTCATGAAGACAGCGTTCTTGAAATGCTTCGAGACGACGAAGCATTTGCCCTCGACTATCTATCTGTCGCGCTTGAGGAAATCGATGAAGCAGGGGGAGAGGACGCCTTCCTTGTCGCTATCCGTAGAGTGGCAGAAGCGCGTGGCGGCATGCTCAGCTTGTCGCAGAGCACGGGGCTCAATAGAGCTAATCTCTACAGATCCATCGCTGTCGGCGGCGACCCGAAGCTTTCAACCCTGCTGAAAGTGCTTCAGGCGTTAGGTGTGGGCATGTCTAAAGTTGTATCGCACCGTACAGAGCAAGACCTACGGGCTTAAGATCGTGGCAAGGGCTTTGTGAATTGGCCAGCAAAGCACTCGTCGCATTTCCCCGCATAAAGCTGGTCAAGTGCGTTGCCCGTCGCTAGAATTGCGCACTTTTTGATCAGAGGCGCACCAAGCGCCCGTCCGCAGCCCTGTCGTGCCTGACTGGCGGCGTCATTCAATACCGAGGTTAGACATGTCCACCACCATCGCAAAAGCCAACCCCAAGGTTGGCTTTGTTTCCCTGGGTTGCCCGAAGGCTCTCGTCGATTCCGAGCGCATCCTCACGCAACTGCGTATGGAAGGCTATGACGTTGTGTCCACTTACCAGGACGCCGATGTGGTGGTGGTCAACACCTGCGGCTTCATCGACTCGGCCAAGGCAGAGTCCCTGGAAGTGATCGGCGAAGCGATCAAGGAAAACGGCAAGGTCATCGTGACCGGCTGCATGGGTGTGGAAGAAGGCAATATCCGCAACGTGCACCCAAGCGTGCTGGCCGTGACCGGCCCGCAGCAGTACGAGCAGGTGGTCAATGCCGTGCACCAGGTGGTGCCGCCGCGCCAGGATCACAACCCGCTGATCGACCTGGTGCCGCCGCAAGGCATCAAGCTGACCCCGCGCCACTATGCGTACCTGAAGATTTCCGAAGGCTGCAACCACAGCTGCAGCTTCTGCATCATCCCGTCGATGCGCGGCAAGCTGGTCAGCCGTCCGGTGGGTGATGTACTCGACGAGGCCCAGCGCCTGGTCAAATCCGGCGTCAAAGAGCTGCTGGTGATCTCCCAGGACACCAGCGCCTACGGCGTCGACGTGAAATACCGCACCGGCTTCTGGAACGGCGCGCCGGTGAAAACCCGCATGACCGAACTCTGCGAAGCCCTCAGCAGCCTGGGCGTGTGGGTGCGCCTGCACTACGTCTACCCGTACCCGCACGTGGACGAGCTGATCCCGTTGATGGCCGCCGGCAAGATCCTGCCGTACCTGGACATCCCGTTCCAGCACGCCAGCCCGAAAGTGCTGAAGGCGATGAAACGCCCGGCCTTCGAAGACAAGACCCTGGCGCGTATCAAGAACTGGCGCGAGATCTGCCCCGAGCTGATCATCCGTTCGACCTTTATCGTCGGCTTCCCCGGCGAAACCGAAGAAGACTTCCAGTACCTGCTGGACTGGCTGACCGAAGCGCAACTGGACCGTGTGGGCTGCTTCCAGTACTCGCCAGTGGAAGGTGCCCCGGCCAACCTGCTGGACCTGGCCGTGGTCCCGGATGACGTCAAGCAGGACCGTTGGGAGCGCTTCATGGCGCACCAACAGGCAATCAGCTCGGCGCGCCTGCAACTGCGTATCGGCAAGGAAATCGAAGTGCTGATCGACGAAGTCGACGAGCAAGGCGCAGTCGGCCGTTGCTTCTTCGATGCACCGGAAATCGACGGTAACGTGTTTATCGACGATGCCAGCGGCTTGAAGCCGGGTGACAAGGTCTGGTGCACCGTGACCGACGCTGATGAATACGATCTGTGGGCGGAAAAGCGCGACTGATCAAAAAAACTTGAAAAGCCCTGCCTCTGGACAAGATGCGGGGCTTTTTTAGGTCTATTGTTTTGCCCATCAGCACCCATCATGGCAAGGGGCAGCGGGCATGCGCCAGCATTCGGTTATCCACACACCTAAAATTAGCGACTACGCCGAGTTGGCGCGCATCTGGGAGGACTCGGTGCGGGCCACCCATGACTTTTTGCCGGACAGTTACATCGTATTGCTGAAAAACCTGGTGCTGACCCGCTACCTGGATTCGGTGATGCTGATCTGCACCCGTGACTCGCGCCAACGCATCACCGGGTTTGCCGGGGTGGCGTGCGGTAAAGTGGAGATGCTGTTTATCGACCCGCAGCACCGCGGCCAGGGACTCGGCCGGCAGTTACTGCGCTATGCAATCGAAAGCATGAACGCTGACGAACTGGACGTTAACGAGCAGAATCCCCAGGCCCTGGGGTTCTATTTCAGGCAGGGTTTCGAAGTGGTCGGACGCACCGAACATGACGGCCTCGGGCAGCCTTATCCGTTGCTGCACCTGCGCTTGCGCCAGCAACAACAAAACGCCCGCCAAGGCTAAATGAAATGGGGCCGGGATTAACCGCGCCCACACAGGTACAATAGCCGCCCCCTTTTGTTACGGCCCTTGTCATGACTGACCCCATACGCCTCTCCAAACGCCTTATCGAACTGGTCGGTTGCTCCCGTCGGGAGGCTGAGCTGTTTATCGAAGGCGGCTGGGTCTCGGTGGACGGTGAAGTGATCGACGAGCCGCAATTCAAGATCACCACCCAGAAGGTCGAACTGGACCCAGAGGCCAAGGCCACCGCGCCAGAGCCGGTGACCATCCTGTTCCACGCCCCGGTTGGTGTAGATGCAGAGACGGCAATGGCCTCGATCAGCGTCGACACCCTCTCCGAAGAACACCGCTTCAGCAAGCGTCCGCTCAAGGGCCATTTCCTGCGCCTGACCGCCAGCGCCGACCTGCAAGCCAAGGCCAGCGGCCTGTTGGTGTTTACACAGGACTGGAAGATTCTGCGCAAGTTGACCGCCGATGCCGCCAAGATCGAGCAGGAATACGTGGTAGAGGTTGAAGGCGACATGGTTGCCCACGGCCTCAACCGCCTTAACCACGGCCTGACTTACAAAGGCAAAGAGCTGCCAGCCGTAAAAGCCAGCTGGCAGAACGAAAATCGCCTGCGCTTTGCGATGAAAAATCCGCAACCGGGCGTGATTGCCCTGTTCTGCGAAGCCGTTGGCCTGAAAGTCGTTGCCATCCGCCGCATTCGCATCGGCGGCGTGTCCATCGGCAAAGTGCCGGTCGGCCAATGGCGTTACCTGTCCGGCAAAGAGAAGTTCTAAGCCGCCTCCCCTTTCCAGGCTCCGCCCCACCCGGCGGCGCCCACCGTTGAAAACCAGGATTGCCCACCATGATTCACAACGACGTACTGCGCAGCGTGCGCTACATGCTCGACATCAGCGACAACAAGATGGTCGAGCTTATCAAGCTCGGCGGCATGGACGTGACCAAGGAAGACCTGCTGACTTATCTCAAGAAAGATGAGGAAGAAGGTTTTGTGTTCTGCCCGGATGACGTCATGGCCCACTTCCTCGACGGCCTGGTGATTTTCAAGCGCGGCAAGGACGAAAGCCGTCCGCCGCAACCGATCGAAACCCCGGTGACCAACAACATCATCCTCAAGAAGCTGCGCGTGGCCTTCGAACTGAAGGAAGACGACATGCACGCCATCCTCAAGGCGGCCGAATTCCCGGTGTCCAAGCCTGAGCTGAGCGCGCTGTTCCGCAAGTTCGGCCACACCAACTACCGCACCTGTGGCGACCAGCTGCTGCGCAACTTCCTCAAGGGCCTGACGCTGCGCGTCAGAGCTTAAGAACAGCCATAAGCTTCAAGCTGCAAGTTAAAAGCTTGTGGCTTGCGGCTTGCAACTTGAGGCTCCAGTAATGGCCTACCAGGTCTCGCCCGTCGGCTTCGTACGCTCCTGCTTCAAGGAGAAGTTCGCCATCCCGCGCCAACCGCAACTGGCGCCCGCCGCGCGGGGCGTGCTGGAGTTGGTGGCACCGTTCGATCAGGGCGAGGCGGTACAGGGCCTGGAGCAGGTCAGCCACGTGTGGCTGTTGTTTCTGTTCCACCAGGCCCTGGAAGACAAGCCCCGCCTGAAAGTGCGCCCACCACGCCTGGGCGGCAACACGTCCATGGGCGTGTTTGCGACCCGCGCGACGCATCGGCCCAACGGGATTGGTCAGTCCGTGGTCAAGCTGGACAAGGTGGAGCCGGGCCGGCTGTGGATTTCCGGGATCGATTTGCTCGATGGCACACCGGTGTTGGACATCAAGCCGTATGTGCCCTACGCCGACATCATCGACACCGCCACCAACAGCATCGCCAGTGGTGCGCCGCAGCTGATTCCCGTGCAGTGGCTGAAGACGGCGTTGCAGCAGGCACAAGGCCACGCACAGCGCCTTGGGGAGCCGTTGGTGGAGTTGATCGATCAGTGTCTGGCCCAGGATCCACGGCCGGCATACCAGACGCCAGGGCCCGAGCGCGAATACGGGGCGCAGTTCTGGGATGTGGATGTGCGCTGGCACTATCCTGAGGCTGGAATGATTTGTGTGCTGGAAGTGGTTCCAGCTGCATAAACCGGAAACCAAATGTGGGAGGGGGCTTGCCCCCGATGGCAGTGGGTCAGTCGACATGCAAGTTGACTGAAACACCGCCATCGGGGGCAAGCCCCCTCCCACATTTAGATCTTCTGTATTGCTCAGTCAGCACATGGCCTGACTGCTTTACTTCTCGACGAACGCGCGCTCGATCAAGTAATCACCCGGTTCACGCATGCGTGGCGAAACCTTCAGGCCGAAGCTGTTCAGCACTTCACTGGTCTCATCCAACATGCTTGGGCTGCCGCACAACATGGCGCGGTCGTCCTCGGGGTTGATCGGCGGCAGGCCGATGTCGCGGAACAGCTTGCCGCTGCGCATCAGGTCGGTCAGGCGGCCTTCGTTTTCGAACGGCTCGCGGGTCACGGTCGGGTAGTAGATCAACTTTTCACGCAGGGCTTCGCCGAAGAACTCGTTCTGCGGCAGGTGCTCGGTAATGAATTCGCGGTAGGCGACTTCGTTGACGTAACGCACGCCGTGGCACAGGATCACTTTTTCGAAACGCTCGTAGGTTTCCGGGTCCTGGATCACGCTCATGAACGGAGCAAGGCCGGTACCGGTGCTGAGCAGGTACAGGTGTTTGCCCGGCTTCAAATCGTCAAGCACCAGGGTGCCTGTCGGTTTTTTGCTGATGATGATCTCGTCGCCTTCCTTCAAGTGCTGCAATTGGGAAGTCAGCGGGCCATCCGGGACCTTGATGCTGAAGAACTCCAGATGCTCTTCCCAGTTCGGGCTGGCAATGGAGTAAGCGCGCATGAGCGGGCGGCCGTTGGGCTGTTGCAGGCCGATCATCACGAACTGACCGTTCTCGAAGCGCAGGCCCGGATCGCGGGTGCACTTGAAGCTGAACAGAGTGTCGTTCCAGTGATGAACACTGAGGACACGCTCGTGGTTCATGTTGCTCATGTACGGGGGACTCCTGGAAATGGGTCTGCGCCAAAGATGAAGTGCGCAATTGCACAGCATTCTAATGGCGGCGACAATATCTGTTAACTGGATTATTAAGATAAGGGTTATCGGTTATATCGATATGCGATTTACTCTCCGTCAACTGCAAGTCTTCGTCGCCGTCGCCCAGCAGGAAAGCGTCTCCCGCGCTGCTGGCCTTCTGGCCTTATCTCAATCCGCCGCCAGCACTTCGATTACCGAGCTGGAGCGCCAATCCAGCTGCCAATTATTCGACCGCGCCGGCAAACGCTTGAGTCTCAACGCCTTGGGCCATCAGCTGTTGCCTCAAGCGGTGGCACTGTTGGACCAAGCCAAGGAGATCGAAGACCTGCTCAACGGTAAGTCCGGCTTCGGCTCCCTCGCGGTCGGCGCTACCCTGACCATCGGCAATTACCTGGCCACCCTGCTGATCGGCAGCTTCATGCAGCAGCACCCCGAAAGCCAGGTGAAGCTGCATGTGCAGAACACTGCCAATATCGTGCACCAAGTTGCGCACTACGAAATTGACCTGGGTCTAATCGAAGGCGACTGCAGCCACCCCGATATAGAGGTGCAAACCTGGGTGGAAGATGAGCTGGTGGTGTTTTGCGCGCCTCAGCACCACCTGGCCAAGCGCGGCGTGGCCAGCATGGAAGAGTTAACCCATGAGGCATGGATCCTGCGGGAACAAGGCTCAGGCACGCGCCTGACCTTTGATCAAGCCATGCGCCATCACCGCAGCGCGCTGAATATCCGCCTGGAGCTGGAGCACACCGAGGCGATCAAACGGGCAGTGGAATCGGGTTTGGGGATTGGGTGTATTTCCCGGCTGGCGCTGCGCGATGCATTTCGCCGTGGCAGCCTGGTGCCGGTAGAAACCCCGGACCTGGACCTGGCCCGGCAGTTCTACTTCATTTGGCATAAACAGAAATACCAGACCTCAGCGATGCGCGAGTTCCTGGAGCTGTGCCGCGCCTTCACCGCCGGAGTTCAGCGCAGCGACGAGATCGTGCTGCCGAGCATTGCCTGATCGTTAGATCAGAATCACCGCCCACACCAGTGTGATCATGGTCAGTGCCACGAATTGCGCGGCGCTGCCCATGTCCTTGGCGTTTTTTGACAAGGGATGGCGATCGAGGGAAATACGGTCGATCGCCGCTTCTACCGCCGAATTGAGCAATTCGACGATCAAGGCCAACAGGCACACCGCAATCAGCAGCGCCCGCTCAACACGACTGACGTGCAGGAAAAAGCTCAGCGGGATCAGAATGACGTTCAACAGCACCAGTTGACGGAACGCCGCCTCACCGGTGAAAGCCGCGCGCAGGCCATCCAGCGAGTAGCCCCCTGCATTAAAGATACGTTTGAGACCGGTTTGACCCTTGAAAGGCGACATAGACGTAGGCAACTGAACCAAAGAAGTGGGGAAACTAGATCACGCAAAGTCAAAAAAGCGTGAATCGGTAACAACTTAATGCTGCGAAATTGACTCAAGTTGTTGCAAGAGCAGCGCCGCCTGGGTCCGCGTGCGCACCCCCAGCTTGCGAAAGATCGCTGTGACATGAGCCTTGATGGTCGCCTCCGACACACTCAACTCGTAGGCGATCTGCTTGTTCAGCAAACCTTCACAGACCATGGTCAGCACGCGAAACTGCTGGGGCGTCAGGCTGGCCAAGCCATCACGGGCAGCCTTGGCTTCGTCGGAGACATTGATTTGTTCAAACGCCTGCGGCGGCCAGGACACATCACCGTCCAACACTGCGCGTACGGCCTTCTGAATATCTTCCATCGCGCTGGACTTTGGAATGAAGCCACTGGCGCCAAACTCCTTGGAACGCACCACCACGTCAGCGTCTTCCTGGGCAGAGACCATCACCACGGGAATCTGCGGGTATTGCCCACGCAGGAGCACCAGCCCCGAGAAGCCGTAGGCGCCAGGCATGTTCAGGTCGAGCAGCACCAGGTCCCAATCGGATTTTTCGGTAAGGCGGGCTTCCAGCTCGGCAATGCTGGCCACTTCAACCAGGCGCACATCCGGGCCAAGGCCCAGGGTCACGGCCTGATGCAGCGCACTGCGAAACAGCGGGTGGTCATCGGCTATCAGGATTTCGTATGTGGCCATTGATTAAATGATCCTGTTTTTTATGGCAGCCCCGATGGGTTCGGGGTTCACCAATACACAAGGCGACGGCCAGGCAGCCATCGCCACAGGGTACGTTCAACGTCAAAAGCACTTGGAACGACGTCGAAAACTCACGGTTGCACCCCAATCGGCGCTCAGCATGCCCAGCGCAGCCTGGGGGGTCAAGCACTACGCCCCTGGGCATTTTAGCGGGGTGCAGGTTTACGGTGCCATCATGCAAACGTCGTCTGGTTATAGCCCAGGTATATAGGGTGCGAGACGAGTGTGGACGCTGTCGGTCGGGTCCAGCGACAACTGGAACTTGGCGGCCAGGTAATGGGTGCTGAATACGTCGAGGTAGGCGTCCAGCACTTCGCTTGCAGCGGCGTCATCGGCCAGCTCCAGGCACAGCGCGGCGACTTCGGCGGTGCAGAAATGGTCATCGCGCTTGGAGCGGCGCAGTTTGTAGCGCGAGAGCTGCTCAGGCGCCAGGCTCAAGACCGGCAGATGCTCCAGATAGGGACTCTTGCGAAACATCTTGCGCGCTTCGCTCCAGGTGCCATCCAGCAGGATGAACAGCGGGCGCTTACCTTCTGCCACCGTTACGGCACTGACGACGCGCTCGGGCGCCACGAATTCGCCGGGGAACACGATGTAGGGCTGCCACTGCGGGTCAGCGAGCAGGGTGAGCAAATCCGGGTCGACTTCTGTGCGCGACCAGGCGAATGCCGTGGTGTCTTCGATCACGTCGGCGATCAGCCAGCCAGTGTTGCTGGGTTTCATCGGTTCGACATCATGCATCAGCAGGCACATGGCGGACCTGGCTGCGACCTGGGGGCGCCAGGCGCACAGGCAATACTCGGGAATGACCCGGCAGCCGGGGCAGCGTTCGGCACGGGAGCCTCGATTGACGAAGGGCTTGATCGCGCGTGCCAGGCGCTGGGTACGCAGGCGGGAGACGGCGTGGCTCATCGGATGCGCCGTACAGGAGGGTAGATCGACACGGAGAAAACTCGTGGAAGGCTGAAGTGGCCGCAGTTTACCAGCGATACGCCTGGCTGTAGTGGCAAGGGGTCACCTATAATTGCGCGCCACTGAACGCACAGCGCAGTGGCTGGTCTATGCACCAGTAACCGAATCAGGAGAGTTTCATGCTGCGTTCCATGCTGCGTCTTGCCGCCCCATCCATCGCACTTGCGCTGGTACTGCCCGTGGGCGCCCAGGCGGCCTCGCTGCTGGAGGCCCAAATGAACCGGAAGCTGCAAAGCGTCGCGACTGAAAGCAACAAGGACCTGCCCCGGGAAATCGACGAAAAAACCCTGGAAGTGGCCTACACCGTTGAAGGCATGCAGTTGATCGATCACCTGAGCGTCATGCCCGACCGTGCCGAACAGATGCGCGCCAACCCCAAGGCGGTGTATTTCCAGCTGGGGCAAAGCGTATGCCTGAACAAAGGTTATCGCGAGCTGATGGCCAAGGGCGCAGTGATGCGCTACGAAATCACTGAGAACAAGACCAACCGTCCTGTGGCATCGGTGAAGTTCGTGGAAGCGGATTGCCCGGCACCGGCTGCCGCCAAGAAGAAAAAGTAATCTTCGCTTGCCCTTCGCGCGCTGCTGTCCAGTAGCGCGCACTCCCCCTGCTTCATTTTCCCGCAGGCAGCCAAACTCCCTGCTGAGTGACCAATAAGCGGTTGCCAGCCAAGGGTTTTTCGGCCCATGATCAAGTCACTCCAACCGCCCGATCACCACGGCTTCCTCGCCGTCCTGTAACATTTTCAGGGCAAAAGAGGGTTGCCCTCCTGCGACTTGCAGTGCAAAGGTTTTTAAATCACAAGGAACATACAGAGCCCGTTTGCCGCCTGGCGAACACGTGCAATGCCTTGGGCATGCAGCGACACATGCAGTGTCGCGGCCCCCGGACGAATCTCTCGCCGTTGGCCCAGCCTCTGTGAAGAAGGAGAAGTTGAATGCCTTACGAACCGAATGACCGCCTGCTCCGGCATTTTGAAGAAAACGGCGCCGACCTTACCCAGCAGGTTGAAGCTCAGCTCCAGCAGATAGCCCCCAACAGCCCGAATATTCCCCTGTATCGCGACATGATCCTGACCGTGCTACGCATGGCCCAGGACGACCGCAACCGCTGGAACGCCAAGATCACCCTGCAAGCCATCCGCGAACTGGACCACGCTTTCCGCGTACTCGAACAGTTCAAGGGGCGCCGCAAGGTCACCGTGTTCGGCTCGGCACGCACGCCAGTGGAAAGCCCACTGTACGCCCTGGCCCGCGAGGTAGGTGCAGCACTGGCACGTTCGGACCTAATGGTAATCACCGGTGGCGGCGGCGGCATCATGGCGGCGGCTCACGAAGGGGCAGGCCTGGAACACAGCCTGGGGTTCAACATTACCCTGCCTTTTGAACAGCATGCCAACCCGACTATCGATGGCACCGAGAACCTGCTGTCCTTCCACTTCTTCTTTACCCGCAAGCTGTTCTTCGTCAAGGAAGCCGATGCGCTGGTGCTGTGCCCAGGTGGTTTCGGCACCCTGGATGAAGCCCTGGAAGTATTGACCCTGATCCAGACCGGCAAAAGTCCGCTGGTGCCGGTGGTGTTGCTGGATGCACCGGGTGGCGGTTTCTGGCAGGGCGCCTTGGACTTTATCCGCAGCCAGCTGGAAGCCCATCGTTACATCCTGCCCACTGACCTCAAGCTGGTGCGCCTGGTGTACAGCGCTGAAGAGGCAGTGGAAGAGATCAATCAGTTCTATGCCAACTTTCATTCCACGCGCTGGTTGAAACGTGAGTTTGTGGTGCGCATGAATCACCCGCTCAGCGATCGAGCGCTGGCTCATTTGCAGAGTGAATTTGCCAGCCTGCGGCTGAGTGGGGAGTTCCAGCAGCTCGCCTATACGGGTGAGGAGCATGATGAACCGACGTTCAGCCATTTGACGCGGCTGGTGTTCAACTTCAATGGCCGCGATCAGGGCCGGTTGCGGGAGCTGGTGGATTACATCAACTTGCCGGAGAACTGGGCGCAGGCTCAGGGGAAGACGCAACAGCGGGTAGCGCCGCAGCCGGCGTGAAAGCCAGAAACACAGAATCCAGAAACGCAAAAAGGCCCGCTATTTTCATAGCGGGCCTTTTTTGGGTGCTTCAGTTTTGGTGTTTCAGGGGGGGCCAGGGTGAGGCAATTGGGGCTGCTTCGCAGCCCAGCGCGGGGCAAGCCCGCTCGCCACAACAAGCCAATTCACAACACAACAAGCCCATTCACCACTCACAAGGCCGTTCACGGCACAACAAGGTGCTCAGTCATCCATGTCTCGGCCACTGAGTAAGCGGCTGATCATCTCCATCGAAAAACCGCGATAACTCAAGAAACGCCCCTGCTTCGCACGTTCCCTGGCATCAATGGGAAGGTGACCGGCAAACTTGCGGCGCCAGGTGTCCTCCAGTTGCGACTGCCAACTGATACCGCACTCACGTAGGGCGAGGTCTATATCGGCACGCTGCAAACCGCGCTGGCTCAGCTCTTCACGAATACGCGCAGGGCCGTAGCCGGAACGGGCTCGGTAGGAGACAAAACTCTCGAGGTAACGGGATTCCGAAAGCAGCCCTTCTTCCGTCAAACGGTCAAGGGCAGTTTCGATCATCTCGGGTTCCGCGCCGCGCTGACGCAGTTTACGCGTCAGCTCGACTCGACCATGCTCGCGGCGAGCGAGCAGGTCCATTGCGGTGCGCCGAACGGCGACGAGTGTATCCAGTACAACAGTCATCGTTTGCTTCAGATGTCAGTGTCGGCTTCTTCTACTTCTTCAACAGGCTCGCGGTTGGCGGCAGCTTTCACGTCTGGCGCCGGGGTCAGCAGCTTGTCGCGAATCTGCTTCTCAAGCGTGGCAGCGATATCCGGGTTGTCCGCCAGGAACTTGGCCGAGTTGGCCTTGCCCTGACCGATCTTGCTGCCGTTGTACGCATACCAGGCACCGGACTTCTCGACGAAGCCGTGCAGCACACCCAGGTCGATCATCTCGCCGTTCAGGTAGATACCCTTGCCGTAGAGAATCTGGAATTCAGCCTGACGGAAAGGCGGAGCCACTTTGTTCTTCACGACCTTGACGCGGGTTTCGCTACCAACAACCTCGTCACCTTCTTTCACCGCGCCGGTACGGCGGATATCCAGACGGACCGAAGCGTAGAACTTCAGCGCGTTACCACCGGTGGTGGTTTCCGGGCTGCCGAACATCACACCGATCTTCATACGGATCTGGTTGATGAAGATCACCAGGCAGTTGGCGTTCTTGATATTACCGGTGATCTTACGCAGCGCCTGGGACATCAGGCGGGCTTGCAGGCCCACGTGCATGTCGCCCATTTCGCCTTCGATCTCAGCCTTGGGTACCAGGGCTGCCACGGAGTCGACCACGATCACGTCGATGGCGTTGGAGCGCACCAGCATGTCGGTGATTTCCAGGGCTTGCTCACCGGTGTCCGGCTGGGACACCAGCAGGTCGTCAACGTTGACGCCCAGCTTACCGGCGTATTCAGGATCCAGAGCGTGCTCGGCGTCGACGAACGCGCACGTGGCGCCCATTTTTTGCGCCTGGGCAATCACCGACAGGGTCAGGGTGGTCTTACCGGAAGATTCAGGGCCATAGATTTCAACGATACGGCCTTTTGGCAGGCCGCCAATGCCGAGCGCGATGTCCAGCCCCAGAGAGCCAGTGGAAATAGCCGGGATCGCCTGACGGTCGTGATCGCCCATACGCATTACGGCACCCTTGCCGAATTGACGTTCGATCTGACCCAGGGCCGCAGCCAAGGCTTTCTTCTTGTTGTCGTCCATTAAAGTCCTCACGTAATCAATAAGGCCTGACGGCCAACACCTGTATAAGTAGACAGTATTGTTCCACAAAGATCAGAGATCGCCTACCCCTGATTTTCTATTTCTGCTGCAGCTCGTCGCAACAAGCCCTCCAAGGCGGCCTTCACCGTTTGTCGGCGGACCTCATCGCGGTTACCAGGGAAGTGCGCAAGCTCGGCCGTGACCTCATCGCCAACACCAAAGGCCAGCCACACAGTACCCACCGGTTTATCCGCCGAACCACCATCCGGCCCCGCCACACCGCTGACCGCCACGGCAAAGCGCGCCAGGCTTTTCTCCTGTGCGCCGCGCACCATGGCCTCCACCACTTCCTGGCTGACGGCCCCAACTTTTGCAAACAGCGTTTCAGGCACATTCAACTGCCGGGTCTTCTGCCGATTGGAATAGGTGACATACCCCGCCTCGAACCAGGCCGAACTCCCCGGGATCCGCGTAATGGCCTCGGCGATACCGCCACCGGTACAGGATTCGGCCGTGGTGACGTGGGCATTGAGCACCTGCAGGCGGCGACCCAGGTCAGCGGCAAGTTGAGTGATTTCCTTCACGGTGGTCTCCAGAAGTGGGCGGGGTTTGCCTACCCTACAGGAGCAAATCGCTCATGCAAGCGACAGACTGGAACAAGAGATTAGCGGGCGACAGCGCGTACATACGCCTGGCAAGCGCGCAGTGCGATCAGTCCTTGATCGCCGGCATCGGTGATGCCGATAATTCGTTGAGCATGCGCCGGGTCAAGTCGGGCTCGCGCGGCTGCATGAACCACGCTGACGGCGGTGGTGGCGGTTGGCATTGCACAGCCACTGGCGGGTTCGGTGGCGTCGAGAAGGACTGACAACCGCACATCAGCAGTGGCCAGGCGGTCGCGCAGAGTAGCCTGGTTATGTTGGGCATCGCTCAACTCCCGAGCATGGTGTTGGTCGCTGACACTGAGCTGTTGCTCCAGGGCCAGCCGTTTGTCCTGTTCAGCCTGTTGTTGATGCAAGGCCGCCTGGCTTTGCTGGCTGAGCGCCTGTGCATGGGCAGAAGCCTGGCGCTCAAGCTGTGCCCCCAACCGCCAGGCCTGTACCTGCCAAGTCACCGCCACCAACAGGCAAACGCCGATCAGTCGATAGGCCGCTAGGAAACGCATAGCACCGCCTTCGCCCGCGCCCACATCCGCAAGCGGTCCTCCAGCCCATTCAGCCCGCCATTGATACGCCGTGTAATGGTGGTGAACTGGTCCTCGTCGGCCAGTTCATTCAGGCCATTGCTCTGCCAGAACCAGGCGGCCGACTCAGCCGCCCATTGGGGTTGCTCGAGCAACATCGGCTCACGCAACAGACGATCATCACCAAACAACGCCTGACTGCAGGCCAGGTAATTGCGCCGACCGGTGATCTGGATCAGCCCCCGCCCCCGGTACAAAGGACCATCGCCATCCGCTTCGGGGCTATTGCCCAGGCGCGCGGCCAGGCTGCCGGTGTCGTATTTGCTCAGGTAGTGATCGCGGCCCAGCTCCCGCACGTAACGCAGTTCGCCGGATTCGTGGCCGATCTGGGCGAGGAAGGCGGCGATGCGCTTCGCACGGTTAATCTCGAAGCGAACGAAAGCCGCATTCAAGGGCGTTAAAAAAAGGCCCGCTCTAAGGCGGGCATCCGGCATAACGTCAAGCAGTTGAGGAAGTGTTATCACCATTGGTTTTACTCTCGAAAAGTATCTATATCGACAACCCACCCGCCGTGATCGAACTGCGGTATCCCGTCGCCGGGTCGCCGACATGAACCACCTGCTTTATCGACCATCGTCCCTGCATATAGGACGGCCAGCTCTCATCCAGCACTAATAGCCCTTCCGCGGCCAACAATGGATTGCCCGGGCAATCGATCAGCAACTTCAAATTTTCACGCCCCGCACGGCGCAGTTCGCCTTCGGCAACGGCGCGGGCTTCGGCTTCGTTCTGATAGCGTTGGCGCAAGGTTTTGAACGGCGCATTCCCCACCTGGACTACGCGCTGCTTGCCAGCGGAGGCATCCCACCAACTGGCGCGGCAGCCTTCGTATTTCGAGCGGGATTTTTCGTCGAGTTTGGCGGTGATGAAGCTCTGTTCACCGGGGCGGTTGTCATCCGTCACGGACAGCTTCACTTCCGGCAGTAACTGGCCGGAGAGCGACTTGGCTCGCCCGGCTTCGGCCAACACATAGAGTTCGTTAAACGGTTTGGTGACCGCACTATAGAGTCGGGCAAGGCGCGAAATGAACGCCATGTCACTTTCGTTGGACTGGTCGATATGCGTGATCGCAATCCCCTCCAGCGCCGGCGCCACTCGCGGTGAATAGCCGTGACGACTGACCAGTTGGCGAAACAGCGCGCCCAGGGTTGTCGGGCCGTAACTGGCGGATCGACGCTGGCGGTAACCCGTTGCATCGACCACGCTGAAGTGCGCTGCGGTGGCCACGATCATCAAGCGCATGGGAAACAGCACCGGGGTGCGTTGGGTGACGACAAACTCGCCTTTTTCCACCAAACCCGACTCCAGATAACCGACACGCAAGCCAATCTTGCCGTTCAGAGTGGGCAGGCCGTCCAGCCCCTCGATATTGAGGGTCAGCTCCAGCCGGTCAGTCTCAATGCCCGCCGCGTCGGTGTGGCTCCAGCGCATCAGGCGTTGATTGAGCAGCGCCGCGTTGGCGCCATAAAACTCTACGATTGGCGTAAATCCCTGTGCCATGCAGCCTCCTTAATCCCAGGCCAGAAGGGGTCGCACAGCCCCCGGCCGAGCGTGCATTTCAGGCACGATCACCCACACGCCGGCCGGTAGCACCGCGCCGTATTCGGCAAGCTCTGGGTTCAGGCGCCAGAGGGTTTCTTCCGCAGCGTCGTCGCAACGGCCCAACTCCCGATAAAGCAAAAGGTTGACCGAATCACCGGCAATACTTCGTACTCTACGCATTGGCGAATTCCTCCAACTCCAGCGTCCAGGCCATGACCATGGCGGTGCCGTCATCGATGACATTGCTCTGCGTTTCCACAATCGAATTGATCCGCCACAACCCCCAGTTACGGCCGATGCCGTCAACCAGGGGCAACGGCGCCCGCGCATTTTGCAGCGCGCGCAATTCGTCCAGGCGCTGCATGCCTACGCCGTACATGGCCGTGCCGCTGAATGTAAGTTTTTCCAGCTTCTGACCGCTCTGTCGCGACTGCGACTTGCTGGCAATAATCGCCAGGTCACTCCAGCCGCCGTCGCTGGCACGGATCAACGAGGAATAGGCAAATCCTCGGGACAAGCCAAAGATAAAGTCGCCGAGCACCATTTGTTGTCGCATCAGTCACCTCCTGGAGAATCGGCCAGTGCCGCATTGCGTCGGATGCCGAGGGAGTCGGTGACCATCGGCATGCATTGGAACTGCAAGGCTTGGATTACCTGGTTGACGACCTGCTGGGCGTCGGCGGGGTTTACACCGGTGATCTGGATACTCGGGGCGAGGGTGACTTGCACGTTATCCGTGCGCGCCGCGTTGAGTTCCTTTCTCACCGCATTGGGTGCAGGCAGGCGATCCGTTGAGCCGAACAGTTTGTCACCGAGCCAACTGCCTGCCTCGCTGCCGAGCAAACCACCGATTGCGCCACCGACAGCGGTGCTGAGGCCTGAGCCGACGGCGTTTACGCCACCGCTGCGTACGCCTTGAACCACATTGACTTGAAGAGAAATTTCTCAGCCATAACAGACCACCGAGCAGAACAGTGCCGGTACCGCCAAGCCACGCGAACGTGCCTGGCCCCAGGTCGTTAGGATCCATCGCCACTCCATAGAGAAAGGTGGCCGAAGTACGACCTGTACAAATAAGTTAGCCCCAGCACCACTCCCAGCTTGGAGCAATGGGTGTGGTGGAGCCGAAAACGAAAAGGCCCCTACCAATGCAGAGACCTGAAAAGGTAGATTTGGATCGGGTAGAGCGTACCTTCAGCTGGAAAATCTAAATATTTATCCAAGCACAGGAAGAACAACGTGAAGAGAGGGAAAGTTTTCACAGCGCTAACTGTTGTTGCTCTTCTCAATATGCAGGGGTGCGAAACCCATGAGGCGCACGCAGTAAAAATGATTCGGTGCGCCTTGGCGGGGAGCGGTGATCCAAATATTGAACATGTTGTGATAGTAAAGTCGCTGAACACTACCGCTCTTTACATGAAAGAAAGCGGCATGAAGAAAAATCGAGAAGAGTTAGTCGCGATGTTTGAGGGCGTAAAAAACGAAATATTGGGTCCTCCTGGCTCATCGGGAAAGGAGCAAGAAGCCCGAGCAAAGAAATCCTCGATACTAAGTTTTGCACGGATTATCTAAATTCACTGCGGCAGGAGTAGGTTAGCGGTCTTTCCCGACATCAGCCAAAGACAACCCCAGTGTCGACGCCCCAATGCATCGATCTCGCCTGTAATGTCTCGCCCCCCCCCTGGAAGGGGGGTGAGGTCAGGATGCGCGGGCTGCCGGTGTTTTTCCGTAGCGCTGCACTACCGGCTTATCCGCGTCCAGGCATCCCCCGAAAGGCCACCCTGGCTGTGGCGAGCCTGACTCAGAAATGAAAAAGCCCAGCGCGACGGCTGGGCTCTATTACGCAAGGAGATAGAAGATCATGGAGTCCAGTAAGCAATCTTGCCGCTTGCACCAACAGCTACAAAATTGCCGTTGCCGTAGGCGACGCTCCGGATATCGGTTCCTGCGAAAGTGTTGGCTTGCTGAACCCAGCCGATCCCATCCTCGGAAACGGCTGTCTTGCCGCCGTCGCCGACAGCTACATACTTGCCATTACCGTAAGCAATGTCGCGGATGATGGTTCCACCGAAACTGGTATCTCCAACAGCAGTCCAGGTAAGCCCATCGGATGAATATGCCATCTTGCCATCCGCACCAACGATAAACATTTTCCCGTTGCAAAGCTTCATGGAAAGGATGGTGCTAGTGCCGAAGGTGCTGGTTCTGGTCGCGAATGATTGCAGATTACCCGTCGCAATCTTCACAGCGCTAAGCAGCTTCCCATTCGATCCCGCAATCAACACAAAAACGCCAATGACGTTGACGCAGTACACAGTCTCGTCAGAAGTGAAGGTCGTAGTGCGCTCCACCTGGCCTGACCAATCGCCATAACGGGAAAAGACTTTACCGTTAGACCCAACCAGTATCCAGGTCGCGTCGCTGCCGGAAATTGGCTGATAATACACAATGCCTTGCAAGTCTCCGGACGCGCGAACAGTTGCCGTAATGTCTGTCCAAGCCCTTTCCGGGCGTGCTGTGCTGCCATAGGCCACATTGCCGGATTGAGAAAGGGCTTGAAGCTGTGTCCCAAGACCATTCCAGTACAGGTCGTTGAGGACCTTTCCGCTATCAGAGGTGACGACGCCCTTAAGCTTGGTCCACGTTGTACCAGTCGCGCCTCCGCTGACAAGCTGAGTGGTTGTGGGAAGGCCGTTGCCACCAGCCGCATAAAACTTGCCGTCCCCAAAAACCACGCGCCTAAGCATGCCGGTGTTATCCACCGGTTGCACTTGGGTCCAAAGATCTTGCAAGGTTTGAGACGCCGAATTTACGTTTTCCATTTTAAACTCCGTTACTTAGCTGATTTAAGTTCAGGCCTCTGTATTGGGCGTATGGCGCTCATGGGCGATTGCTCGAGGCTCGTGGCCTTCCCATGATTCAACGTCCCGCATCGGGAACATTTGATCTGGAGCTCTGTAAACCCACCCGTACGGGCGAGAAGTCTTTTGCAGTTACCGCATCTGAATTCTTTCAACATCTGCAAGTCCGTTTATTTATCTGCTAGGCTCCGTCCCGCTCGCGCGAGCAGTGAGGGCCCTGGCTGGCTTGCAGGCTAGATCTGCGATCTGGCGTCTCCTTAGGGTGTTAGTGCACCCTCTGGAGTCGCCCTCTCTTTTTTCGATCTCAACAAAAAGCCCTGAACTTGTCGGGGCTTTTTGCTTTCTTCCGGGCACAAAAAATCCGACACAATGGCCGTTTTTTGTGAATCATCATGATCGGCCTCAAGGGCTCGAGTATCTGCAGTTGCGCGCACCGGCGCTGTGGAACGCATAGTCGATCCAACTTGGGTTCACGCGGCCGTCCAAGCAAGGGCAGGAGTCGGCGTAGGTTTGCAGCAGTTGCTGCGCGGCCGCTTGGGTCAGCAGTCCGCTTTCGTTGTCGATTGAGTCTGGCCGCGCTTTGCGGCGCGCGGGTGGCGACGTAGTCGACGACAAACGCCTTGAACTCCGCCAGCAGTGGTTCGAATTCATCGACCGCGATAATCGCCGGCTCCGCCAGTTGGTTCTGGCCTGGGATCAGCATGCTCATGTCACGACCTCGAAGGATTGTTGACGGTTTTTCCAAGTGCCGGCAAAACGCAGCAATAAACCTGCGCCCTGGCGGGTGGCGACGATGACCTGGGGTTGGAAGTCGGCGATGCCGTTCTGGGTGTTGTAGAACGCTTGCGCGGCGTGGCTTTGGGCGAGGATCAACACGTCGTCGCCGAGGTTCTGGCCGAGCAGTTGCGGGATCATCGAGCCGTACAACGGGCGCTTCTGACGAGTGCCTAAGGGGGTAGTCAGCGCTCGGGTGGCACGCTGTACGAATTGCAGCCAGTCATCGACGGCGGCCCCGGTGTTCCTATCGATTCCGATCATGGCAAATCCTTATGCGCTGCTGAGCACGCGCCCCTGGTGATCCACCACCGGGCCGCTCAAATGCACGCCGGCGGCATCCAGCGAGAGGCCGGTGGCGCCGAGTTGCAGGGTGATGCTCTGGGCGCTCATGGTCAGGCTGGCAGCGCCGACCTTGATGTCGACCTGTTCGCGAGAACCGCTGAACGTGGTTGGGCCGTTGATCCAGTTGAAGGTGTGGCTGGCGTCGTCGTAGTCACTTTGGGTGCCATCCTGATGGCGCCGCCGGGTCAGCGAGGCCACGCTGGACACCGGTGGAAACAGACTACTGTTCAGCCCGAACAGCGCCACAGACTGCGTGCCCCCTTCCCCACCGCCGTAGTTGAGCAGCAGGCATTGTTCGCCCACCGATGGAATACGGGTTTCGGTCTGCGCACCGGCGCTGGGGTTGAAGAACCGAATCGCCGGGGTGAGCAGCTCACCATGGCTGACCTTGCAGGTATTGCTGGCAGCGTCGACCTCCTGGCACACACCAATGCGGCAGAAACTTTCTGCGCGTCGATACAGGTCTTCGAGCTGGGCTTCCATTTCCGTCAGGCGCTCGACAATCGGCCCCAATTGCATGCGTAACAATGCGTCGAACATGGACTACTCCTGCAGGGGCCGATATTGATCCGGATCGTCGATGTCCGAGACTTCCCAGGTGCGGGCAAACAGCGGTGTACCTGTGGGATCTTGGAGCAACGACGGGCCGAGATAGAGGGTTTGGGTGAAGGAAACGGTCCAGGTGTCGTAGTCCGTTTCGGCGCTGGAAAGTCCGGAAGGCGCCGCAACGACGGCCGTGGGCAAATCGCACTGATCCGGCGGCAGGCCCCAGCGGTTATCCAGGGCCAGGTCCATCAATTGGCTGGCCAGGTCGCACGCGTCAAAAGGTGCCGCCCCGCTGGCGACCGTTGCCCTGAGTGAAACCGACAAGACATGTGCCTTGCGCCCTTCTGGAGAACGAACCCCGGGGCCGTTGCGTTCCACCCTGATCAGCACACCGGTATGATCCCCGGTGCCGGCAAAGTCCTGGTGATTGCCTACCTGTAATTGTGGGAAGGCACGCTTCAGCGCGTCCTCAATCGCTACAAGCAGTTGGGATGGTTTTTCGATAAGTGTCATCAGTTGCGTCCTTGCGGCAGTTACTGCTGATCCGGGCGGGACGTCGGAGCTTCGTTGACCCCGATACGCTTGGCCGCCCAGCGTTCATACAGGCCGATGGCGACATCCGCGCCGGCCATGGCCGTCAGGCAACCAATGGCGCCGGCGGTCCAGATCGACATGCCGGCGGCGTAGCACAGCATCAATGCCGAGACCCCGCAGACCATGCATGCCCCGGACCGCAGGGCCAGGCGCCGGACCAGCGACCAACCGCGGGCGCCCTCCTTGTCGGCGCGCCACATTTCGCCGGATACGCCGCCGATCAGGGCCAGTACGATCACCAGCCAGATAGGCATTTCCGCTAACGCTTGCTGCTCGTTTGTCATGTCACGCCTCCTGGCTGAGCAATGCCGGCTGAATGCCGGTGTTGGGTAAATCCCTTTATAGGTAGGCATTCCAAAAAGCCCGGTCGCCCGGGCTTTTCAGTAATGCGGTCCAGATTCGATCTTTCGGCGCTACTGGCGCGGTACGGATCTTTCCTCAATGTTTTTCCGACCACGATCCCTGTCTGCCGGATAACTGCTTCTGGTGCTTTACGCTGCACACCCGGGTCAGTTGCCAACCCTCTGAACCGTTAAGGCCGGTTCATCGCTGCCTGTTGCTGAAGCGGTGTCACTAAAGAGCGTCGGCATCCTTGCCGGTGTTGCCTGGCATCCCTGCCATCACCCTGATGGCGTCCTTGCCGATATTGCGTGCCTTCCTTGTCTTCCTTGGCAGCGTCCTTGCCGCCTCCACCAGGCCTTGTTGGCTGGCTTGAGATGAAGGATATGCATGTATGCATATACAGTCAATGCACAAATGCATTTATTTTTACCATGCGCATGCGCTAATGCATTTCTGGCTTTGCGGGCAAAGGGTTTGACGATTTTCTACAGACGAAAAAAAGCCCGCTCGATGGCGGGCTTTCTCTTACGCAAGAAGGTTAACGGGCGTACATACCCCACCAGAACACATGGCCAAGGATGCTGATCTGCTCATCCTGAATATCCTGGAAGCTGTAATCCTCATCCGGGTGTTCATCGCGATTGAAACTGCGCAGGCGAATACCGGAAGGCAGGCGATAGAGCTGTTTCACCCGCAGTTGGCCATTGTGATTGATGGCATACAAGTCGCCATCGACGATGTCGCCGATGCCACTTTTACCAGCATTCACGCCGACCGTTGCGCCGTCGCGCAATACCGGCAACATACTGTTGCCGCGTACCGTCACACACTTGGCCTGGTCGAACTGCACACCGTTATGCCGCAGGCTGCGCTTTCCAAAACGCAGGCTGGCCTTCTCGCTTTCCTCGATGACGAATCTTCCTGATCCAGCAGCCAATTCAACCTCGCGCAGAAAGGGGATCGACACCTCATCATCATTAACGGGGGTGTCGTCGTCCCACAGGCTTATATCCTTGAGTTCCGAATGCATCGGGTCGCGCCCGTCATCGCGCAAAGCCCCCACCGCCGCGCGCCCGCGCAGTTGGTCGGTGCTGACGCGGAAGTACTCGGCGATGCGCGAGATGTGTTTATCCGACGGATCGACAATCTTGCCGCTGAGGATCCGGGACAACGTGGATTGAGGCACGCCAGTACGCCGGTGAAGCTCCGTGGGGGAGATCCGGTCGCGGTCCAGCAGTTCTCTTAAGACAATAGAAACGTTGCGTTTTTGCATAAAGGCGATAGTGACGGGAGTTTTCGGGGTTGGCAAATGCTAATTTGCATAATTCATGCATTAATAATGTATTTGCTATGCCTGCGTCGCCTTCAACCTTGCGTGCTAACCTTGCCGCCATCACAAAACATGCCGGGCCAAGAGCCTCCTTTAGCCAATTTGAAGCGGTATGCGGAAAACCAAGAATGACCCAATGGCGAAATCAGAGCTTCTGGGGCAAGGCATGGATCTATGCTCTGCTGGCGCTCTTCATGATAATTTCCGATGGCTCAGATCTAAGCTCGCTGGGCGACGGGGGTTCATCCAATCGCAAGCGCGTCTTCAGCCCGGGATTCATTGTGCTATGCGTTTTCGTCGCGGTGATTGAATTGATAGCGCTGAACCATTTTTATGCGGCGAACGGATGAGTCAGGCGCTGTAGCACAGCATTAAAGACGCCCCAATCAACTAAGGCTGCTCGGCTCCTGCAATGAAGCCTTGCGCATTTAAATTAATCACCGCCCCTTGTGCGTTTTACCTATCCGTTTGCGACCTGCGAAGGGCCGACCTCGCGTGTTAACCTTGCGGCCATTGCAAAATCAGCAGGGCCAAGTGCCCCACCTTTGCCCCACTCCTTTCAACGAATTTGCCTATTATCCAATGAGTAAAAACACGTCCGATCTATCCTCCCACACCCCGATGATGCAGCAGTACTGGCGCCTGAAAAACCAGCACCCTGATCAGTTGATGTTCTATCGCATGGGCGACTTCTACGAGATCTTCTATGAAGACGCGAAGAAGGCCGCCAAGTTGCTGGACATCACCCTGACCGCGCGCGGGCAGTCGGCGGGGCAGTCGATTCCGATGTGTGGGATTCCTTACCATTCATTGGAAGGTTATCTGGTCAAACTGGTGAAGCTGGGCGAGTCGGTGGTGATCTGTGAGCAGATCGGCGATCCGGCCACCAGCAAGGGTCCGGTGGAGCGCCAGGTGGTGCGCATTATTACGCCGGGGACGGTGAGTGATGAGGCGCTGCTGGATGAGCGTCGCGATAACCTGATCGCCGCGGTGTTGGGCGATGAGCGCTTGTTCGGGCTTTCGGTACTGGACATCACCAGCGGTAATTTCAGCGTGCTGGAGATCAAGGGCTGGGAAAACCTGCTGGCGGAACTGGAGCGCATCAACCCGGTGGAGTTGTTGATCCCGGATGATTGGCCCAAAGACCTGCCAGCGGAAAAACGCCGTGGGACCAAGCGTCGCGCGCCGTGGGATTTCGAGCGCGACTCGGCCCTGAAAAGTCTATGCCAGCAGTTCTCGGTGCAGGACCTTAAAGGCTTCGGTTGTGAAACCCTGACCCTGGCCATCGGCGCTGCGGGTTGCCTGCTCAGCTACGCCAAGGAAACCCAACGTACGGCCCTGCCGCATTTGCGCAGCCTGCGCCATGAGCGCCTGGACGATACGGTGGTGCTCGATGGCGCCAGCCGTCGTAACCTGGAACTGGACACCAACCTCTCCGGCGGGCGTGACAACACCCTGCAATCGGTGGTCGACCGCTGCCAAACCGCCATGGGCAGCCGTTTGCTGACCCGCTGGCTGAACCGTCCGTTACGGGATTTGACCGTGCTGCAGGCGCGTCAGACGTCGATTACCTGCCTGCTGGACGGCTATCGCTTTGAAAAACTGCAGCCGCAGTTGAAGGAAATCGGCGATATCGAGCGCATCCTGGCGCGGATCGGCCTGCGCAATGCACGGCCCCGTGACCTGGCGCGTCTGCGCGATGCCCTCAGCGCCCTGCCGCAACTGCAAGTGGCAATGACCGAGCTGGATACGCCGCACCTGCAACAGCTCGCCGTAACGGCCGGTACCTACCCGGAACTGGCAGCGCTGCTGGAAAAGGCCATCATCGACAACCCGCCGGCGATCATCCGTGACGGCGGCGTACTCAAGACCGGCTACGACAGCGAACTGGACGAACTGCAGTCCCTGAGCGAAAACGCCGGGCAGTTCCTGATCGACCTGGAAGCCCGCGAAAAGGCCCGCACCGGCCTGGCCAACCTGAAGGTGGGCTACAACCGCGTGCATGGCTACTTTATCGAGTTGCCGAGCAAGCAGGCCGAGTCGGCGCCCATCGACTATCAACGCCGCCAGACACTCAAAGGTGCCGAGCGCTTCATCACCCCGGAGCTGAAGGAGTTTGAAGACAAGGCGCTGTCGGCCAAGAGCCGTGCCTTGGCCCGGGAAAAGATGCTTTACGAGGCATTGCTGGAAGACTTGATCAGCCAGTTGGCGCCGCTGCAGGACACCGCCGCCGCCCTGGCGGAACTGGATGTGCTGAGCAACCTCGCCGAACGGGCGCTGAATCTCGACCTGAACTGCCCGCGTTTTGTCAGCGAGCCGTGCATGCGTATCGTGCAGGGGCGTCACCCGGTGGTGGAGCAGGTGCTGACCACGCCGTTCGTCGCCAACGACCTGTCGCTGGACGACGACACTCGCATGTTGGTGATCACCGGTCCGAACATGGGTGGTAAATCCACCTATATGCGTCAAACCGCGCTGATCGTACTGCTGGCACATATCGGCAGTTTTGTACCGGCGGCCAGTTGCGAGCTGTCCCTGGTGGATCGCATCTTCACCCGCATCGGCTCCAGTGATGACCTGGCCGGTGGCCGTTCGACCTTTATGGTGGAAATGAGCGAGACCGCGAATATCCTGCACAACGCCACCGAGCGCAGCCTGGTGCTGATGGACGAAGTGGGTCGCGGCACCAGCACGTTTGACGGCCTGTCCCTGGCGTGGGCAGCGGCCGAGCGGTTGGCGCATCTGCGTGCCTATACGCTATTTGCCACCCACTACTTCGAACTGACGGTGCTGCCGGAAAGCGAGCCACTGGTGGCCAACGTGCATCTGAACGCCACCGAACACAACGAGCGCATCGTGTTCCTGCACCACGTGCTGCCAGGGCCCGCCAGCCAGAGTTACGGCTTGGCCGTGGCGCAATTGGCCGGCGTGCCGAACGACGTGATCACCCGTGCCCGCGAGCACCTCAGCCGTCTGGAAACCACGGCCCTGCCCCATGAAACCGTGGCGGCCAGCCCGGCCAAGGCCAGCCGCAAACCTGCTGCGCCGCACCAGAGCGATATGTTCGCCAGCCTGCCCCATCCGGTGCTGGATGAGTTGGCAAAGCTTGACCTGGACGACTTGACGCCGCGAAAAGCGCTAGAAATGTTATATGCACTGAAGACTCGGATATAACGCTTACGCTTGCAAGCTGATAGACTCTCGCGCGGTTTGGGATGCTGCTGGCTCTTAGCCTGGCCTGCAGACTATCGCTCCCAAACCTCGCGGGCCCTACCACAAAGGGTTTCGCTGCCGCCGCCTGAGGAGAGAATTAGAAATGACCTTCGTCGTCACCGACAACTGCATCAAGTGCAAGTACACCGACTGCGTAGAAGTGTGTCCGGTGGACTGCTTCTACGAAGGCCCGAACTTCCTGGTCATCCACCCGGACGAGTGCATTGACTGCGCCCTGTGTGAGCCAGAATGCCCGGCCGTCGCGATTTTTTCCGAGGACGAAGTCCCGGCAGAAATGCAGGAATTTATTCAGTTGAACGTTGAGCTGGCGGAAATCTGGCCGAATATCACTGAGCGCAAAGACCCGATGCCCGATGCGGCAGAGTGGGATGGCAAAAAAGGCAAGATTGCAGACCTCGAGCGCTGATCGCGTCGATGCCCTCCAAAAGGCCCCTTGCGGGCCTTTTTGCATTTCTGCGGGACGGGTTTCACTTTTCTACAGGCAAAAAAAGGGGCGGTATGACCCGCCCACATTTTTTCCCTAGTCCCTGTGTTCCTTTTCATCATCCTGATGAATCGCATCCTGCGACGTTCCTTCAAGCCATCGTTCCTTGATGGCTGTGTCAATCCGTGGACACAGGGCTGATGTTAGAGAGTTCCGAGGGAAGTTCAACGGGATCCAACCCGGGCATTGACGGGCTTCAGCGCACAGACAAAAATAAATAATTCTTATATTTCAAATAGATAGAAAATCGTCTCAAAAATTCGAGACGTTCGCACCCCGCAAAAAAACCAAACACTTACGAGAAAGTAAGTGAATGCTTACACGAGCAATTGCGTAAAAGAGTAAAGGGCCCTGCTGACCGATCTCCAGGCAAGAAAAAGCCCCGACAACGTCGAGGCTTCTTGTCCTTCAGCGGGTTCAGTCGTCGCTGACCGTAATCGTCGGCATTGCCGGGGCAGCCGCTTCCTGCAGGACGATCCGCGCGCCCACATGCCGAGCCAACTCCTGGTAGATCATGGCGATCTGACCATCGGGCTCTGCCGCTACCGTGGGCTTGCCACCATCGGCCTGCTCACGAATGCCCATCGACAATGGCAACGAGGCCAGTAGTTCAACGCCGTACTGGGTCGCCAGCTTCTCGCCACCGCCCTCGCCGAACAGATGCTCGGCGTGGCCGCAGTTGGAGCAGATGTGCACGGCCATGTTCTCCACGACACCCAGCACCGGAATGTTGACCTTGCGGAACATCTCCACACCTTTCTTGGCGTCCAGCAGCGCCAGGTCCTGGGGCGTGGTCACGATCACCGAGCCGGCCACCGGGACTTTCTGCGCCAAGGTCAGTTGGATATCGCCCGTGCCTGGCGGCATGTCGATCACCAGGTAATCCAGGTCGCCCCAGGCGGTCTGGGTGACCAACTGCAGCAACGCACCGGAGACCATCGGCCCGCGCCACACCATCGGCGTGTTGTCATCGGTCAGGAACGCCATGGACATGACCTCCACGCCCATGGACTCGATTGGCACGAACCACTTCTGGTCCTTGACCTTCGGCCGCGTGCCTTCGGCGATACCGAACATCACGCCCTGGCTCGGGCCGTAGATGTCGGCGTCGAGAATGCCCACGCGCGCGCCTTCTCGGGCCAGAGCCAAGGCCAGGTTGGCCGCGGTGGTGGATTTGCCCACGCCGCCCTTGCCGGAGGCAACCGCCACCACGTTCTTGACGTTGGCCAGGCCCGGGATCTGCGCCTGGGCCTTGTGCGGGGCGATCACGCACTGAATGTCGACCTTGGCGGCACTCACGCCGTCCAGGCCTTCGATCGCCATTTGCAGCATCTGCGCCCAACCTTTCTTGAACAGGCCGGCGGCATAGCCCAGTTCCAACTGGACCGACACCTGATCACCCTGGACCTCGATGGCGCGTACACAGCCGGCGCTGACCGGATCCTGGTTCAAATAGGGGTCGGTGTACTGGCGAAGAACGGCTTCCACCGCTGCGCGATTGACGGCGCTCATGGGCTACTCCCGAAAAAAGACTGACTGAAACAGGCGGCTATCCTAACCGTTCCAGCGGCGTTACGGCATGCTTTCGCAGGTGCGGAAGATTCTGAAACAGCGCCACGGGGTGAAATAAATTTCCCGGCGCTTTATAGTGGCCGACCTCCGTTTCATCAAGTAGCCGAGCCCCATGTCCGAGCCACGCAAGATCCTCGTCACCAGCGCCCTGCCCTATGCCAATGGTTCCATCCATCTTGGCCATATGCTTGAGTACATCCAGACCGATATGTGGGTGCGCTTCCAGAAGCATCGCGGCAATCAATGCATCTATGTCTGCGCGGACGACGCCCACGGTTCGGCTATCATGCTGCGCGCCGAAAAGGAAGGCATCACCCCGGAACAACTGATCGCCAATGTGCAGGCTGAACACAGCGCCGACTTTGCCGAGTTCCTGGTGGATTTCGACAACTTCCACTCGACCCACTCCGCAGAAAACCGCGAGCTGTCGAGCCAGATCTACCTGCGGTTGAAGGACGCCGGGCACATTGCCACGCGCTCGATTACCCAGTATTTCGACCCGGAAAAGAAAATGTTCCTGGCCGACCGTTTCATCAAGGGCACCTGCCCGAAGTGCGGCACCGAAGACCAGTACGGCGACAACTGCGAGAAGTGCGGTGCCACCTACGCACCGACTGACCTGAAGAACCCGCGTTCGGCTATCTCCGGCGCCATCCCGGTACTCAAGGATTCCCAGCACTTCTTCTTCAAGCTCCCGGATTTCCAGCAGATGCTGCAAACCTGGACACGCAGCGGCACCCTGCAGGACGCCGTGGCCAACAAGATCGCCGAATGGCTGGATGCCGGCCTGCAACAATGGGACATCTCCCGCGATGCGCCGTACTTCGGCTTCGAGATCCCAGGCGAGCCCGGCAAATACTTCTACGTGTGGCTGGACGCGCCGATCGGCTACATGGCCAGCTTCAAGAACCTCTGCGACCGTAGGCCGGAGCTGGACTTCGACGCGTTCTGGAGCAAGGACTCCACCGCCGAGCTGTACCACTTCATCGGCAAGGACATCGTCAACTTCCATGCCCTGTTCTGGCCGGCAATGCTCGAAGGCTCGGGCTACCGCAAGCCAACCGGCATCGCCGTACATGGCTACCTGACGGTCAATGGCCAGAAGATGTCCAAGTCTCGTGGCACCTTTATCAAGGCGCGCACCTACCTGGACCATCTGTCGCCGGAATACCTGCGCTACTACTACGCCTCCAAGCTGGGCCGTGGCGTCGACGACCTGGACCTGAACCTGGAAGACTTCGTACAGAAGGTCAACTCGGACCTGGTCGGCAAGGTAGTCAACATCGCCAGCCGTTGCGCCGGCTTTATCCATAAGGGCAACGCCGGCCTGCTGGTGGCCGAGAACGCCGCACCGGAACTGACCGACGCGTTCCTGGCTGCCGCGCCAAGTATCGCCGACGCCTATGAAGCCCGCGACTTCGCCCGCGCCATGCGCGAGATCATGGGCCTGGCTGACCGCGCCAACGCCTGGATCGCCGACAAAGCGCCCTGGTCGCTGAACAAGCAGGAAGGCAAGCAGGCTGAAGTCCAGGCGATCTGTGCCACCGGCGTCAACCTGTTCCGCCAGTTGGTGATCTTCCTCAAGCCGGTGCTGCCATTGCTGGCAGCCGACGCCGAGGCGTTCCTCAATGTCGCGCCGCTGACCTGGAACGACCACGCCACGTTGCTCAGCAATCACCCGTTGAACGAGTTTAAGCCGTTGATGACCCGTATCGACCCGGTAAAAGTCCAGGCCATGACCGACGCTTCGAAAGAAGATCTGGTCGCCAGCCAGACCGACACCGGCGAGTCGACGCCTGCCGGCAACGGCGAACTGGCCAAGGACCCGCTTTCCCCGGAAATCGACTTTGACGCCTTTGCTGCCGTGGACCTGCGCGTGGCGCTGATCGTCAAGGCCGAAGCCGTGGAAGGGGCCGACAAACTGCTGCGCCTGACACTGGATATTGGTGACGAACAACGCAACGTGTTCTCCGGGATCAAGAGCGCCTATCCGGACCCGTCCAAGCTCGATGGTCGCCTGACCATGATGATTGCCAACCTCAAGCCGCGGAAAATGAAGTTTGGTATTTCCGAAGGCATGGTGATGGCGGCGGGCCCTGGCGGCGAAGAGATCTACCTGCTGAGCCCTGACAGCGGCGCCAAGCCGGGTCAACGTATCAAGTAAGCCCTGTCAAACAGCCCTGTCGTTTCGGCGACGGGGCTTTTCAACTAGTACCCCCTTCTCGCTTGCCGGATAATCAGGCCCTGTTTGCTTAACCGGCATGCCCATGACCGATATGCTCCTCACTCTTTTCAGCGCCGCCCTGATCAGCAACTTCGTGCTGCCGCTGGCTGTCGACCCGCTGTTCGCCGCCAGATCACGCTCGCAGGTTCACGCGCTGGGACTTGCCACCACGGTGTTGATGGTGCTTAGCGGTGTACTCAGCTATCTGTTGGATTACTACGTTCTGCAACCGCTGGCGCTGACCGCATTACGACTGCTCGTATTTCTGCCGCTGACTGCACTGCTGATTCGTCCCGTGCTCATCCTGCTGACCCGCCTGCGCCCGACAATGCCGTCTGACGGGCTGTGGCTATTGCTGCTCGGCAATGCGGGTGTGTTGGGGGTGGTGCTGGTGGGCACTCTCAACGGTAAAGGCCTGCTCCATATGATCGCACTGAGCCTGGGCGCCGGCCTCGGCTTCTGGCTGGTGTTGAGCCTGTTCAGCGACCTGCGCCAGCGCATCGCCGAAAATGATATCCCCCTGCCCTTTCGCGGCCTGCCGGTGGAACTGATCAGCGCCGGGCTGATGGCGGTGGCTTTCCTGGGTTTCAACGCAATGATCAAAGCATGAGCCTGATGCAACGTATCGACGCACTGCTGCCGCAGACCCAATGCGGCAAGTGCGGGCACCCTGGGTGCAAGCCTTACGCCGAGAGCATCGCCCAGGGCGAGGCGATCAACAAGTGCCCTCCAGGTGGGCAGGAGACTATCGCAGGCCTGGCGCAATTGCTGAGCGTGCCTGTGCTGGAGCTGGACACCAGTCGCGGCGAAGCTCCAGCGCAGATTGCCTATATCCGCGAGGCCGAGTGCATCGGGTGTACCAAATGCATCCAGGCCTGCCCGGTGGATGCCATTGTTGGCGCGGCGAAGCTGATGCACACCGTCATCATCGACGAATGCACCGGATGCGACCTGTGCGTTGCGCCCTGCCCGGTCGATTGCATCGAGATGCGCCCGCTGACCAATGGGCTATCGATCGTTGGTGACCTGGCAGCCAACGAAGACGAGCGCCGTGAGCGCGGTTTCAAACGCGACCGTGCCCGACGACGCTTTGAACAGCGCAATGCGCGCCTGCAACGGGAAGAAGAACGCAGGACTGCCGAACGCTTGGCACGGACCCAGCGCTCAGCCCCCGTGCAGGCCCAGCAACTTGACGCCGCGCAGGCCGCCCGGGATGCAGCGGTGAAAAAAGCCAAGATCAATGTGGCGATGAGCCGCGCCCAGCTGCATAAATCCTTGAAGGCATTTGGGCATCCGCCGACCTTCGAGCAGCAGTCCCAGCTGATCGTCCTGCAACAACAGTTCGAGGCCGCAGAGCACGCATTGGCCGCCCTGGACCAGAACAACACATCCGCGAAACCGCTGCCCGCCGCCAACAACGCCGACCTCAAGCGCGCCAAAATCCAACTGGCGATGCGCCGCGCCGAGCTGAAAAAAGCCCAGGATCAACAGGTTGATCCGCAACAATTGGCCGATGCGCAACATAAGCTCGATGAAGCACAGCGCCAGGTGGACGCCCATGGCGCCTGACGCGCAACAGGCATTGAAGCGCGTGCTAGTGGCAACGCTACCGGGTGTGGCCGTGATGTGTTTTTTCTACGGTTGGGGTGTACTGGTCAACTTGTTGCTGGCGGCAGCATGCGCGCTGTTGGTTGACTCGGCGGTACACCGTCTACGCGGGCAACGACTCCGCGACTTGAGCAGCCTGGTCAGCGCGACCCTGCTGGGCCTGGCATTGCCGCCTTACTGCCCCTGGTGGCTGTGTGTGACGGCGGTCGCCAGTGGCTTGCTGCTGGGCAAGCACCTGTATGGCGGCCATCGCAACCCGTTCAACCCGGCCATGGTGGGGTATGCGCTAATGCTGGTGGTTTTCCCACAGCCCATGACCCAATGGCCTGCGGCGCATGGGCTGGACCTGCTGACCGGTGCACAACACATAGTGGGCCTGCATGACGGCGCGCCCGACGCCTGGGCCCAAGCCACCGTCCTGGATACCCTGCGCATCAACCAGAGCCTGACCATCAACGAGCTGTTTGCCGCAAACCCGGCCTTCGGTTATTTCGGCGGCAAAGGCAGTGAATGGGTGGGCCTGGCATATCTGGCAGGCGGCCTCTTGCTGTTACGTCAACGGGTATTCAGCTGGCATGCGCCGGTGGGCATGCTGGGCAGCCTCTTTGTGCTCAGCTTGCTGTGTTGGAATGGCTCGGGGTCCGACTCCAACGGCTCGCCGCTGCTTCATCTGCTGAGCGGTGCCACCCTGCTTGGCGCCTTCTTTATCGTCACAGAACCCGTCTCCGGCCCCAAAAGCCCCAGGGCACGACTACTGTTTGGGGCGGGCGTAGGGCTGCTGACTTATCTGATTCGGACGTGGGGCGGCTACCCGGACGGTGTAGCCTTTGCCGTGCTGCTGATGAACCTGGCCGTGCCTGCGCTGGAACGGCTGGCAGCGTCGAAACAAACCGTGGTGGAGCCATGAAGGGTTGGGCGCTCGTTGGGGCGGCTGCAATCCTGGGGGGTGCGCTGATCCTGGGCCTTCAATACCTGACCGTCGATTACGCAGCCCGCCAAACCCAGATGCAGCACGAGCAAGCCTTGCTCGACCTGCTCCCCAGCGCAAGCTACGACAACCACCCACTGGAACAGCCACTGGCAATCGATTCACAGCCACTGGCCAACAGCCAATTGCACGGCGGCTACCTGGCAACATCAGCCAACCAACCGAGTGCCGTATTGCTGCGACTGCAAGCCAACGGCTACGTCGGGCCGATTGAGCTGCTGATCGCCATCGGCAGCGATGGCAGATTGCTGGGGGTCAAAACGTTGCAGCAATCGGAAACACCCAGCCTTGGCGGCCATATCAGTGAGCCCGGTAATCCGTGGATGGAGGCGTTTAAACGGCGATCACAGGAGGACAGGGCACCGTTCGATCAAATGACCGGTGCCACTGTGACGTCCCGTGCAGTGATCAATGCGGTTCACGATGCGTTGCGCTATTTCGATGAGCATCGCCCGTCGCTGCTGGAGCCAGGCGTCCATGAATAGATCCTTCAACCTGGCCAACTCACTGATGCTCGCACCGCTGATCGGGGTGACTGACACACTGGCCAAGGCCTTGAGTTTCTTAGGACTGTCAGCTTTGATCGTGATGCTTTACGGGCTTGCGATGCACGGCATGCGCCGACGCCTCAGTACCCAATCACAACTGATCGCCAGTATTATCCTGGCCGCGACGCTGATCAGTTGTGTGCAGGTGCTGTTGCAGGCTTTTGCGCTACCGCTGCATCAACAGTTGGGGATTTATCTCGCCCTGATCTGTGTGCAGTGCGTGTTGCTTGAGCATTCAGGCTTTTTCGACCCGGGCCAGAACAAGGCGAGATTGCAACTGTTCGGCCTGTTTGGCGCATTACTGATCATCCTGGGGTTGTTACGGCCCATCACCGGCACCACATTGATGCCTGTCGGGTTTATCCTGCTTGGGTTACTGCTCGCTGGATTCCAGGCCTGGACCCACTATTCGAAACTACGCTGACTGCCTGCAAGGAACCCACCGCCCCATGAACGCCGCAAAACGCCTGGAAATTTTCCGCAGGCTTCACGAAGACAATCCGGAACCCAAGACCGAACTGGCCTACTCCTCGCCGTTCGAGTTACTGATTGCGGTGATCCTGTCGGCCCAATCCACAGACGTCGGCGTCAACAAGGCCACGGCCAAGCTGTATCCCGTGGCAAACACGCCAGAAGCGATTTATGCCCTGGGTGTGGACGGGTTGTCGGAGTACATCAAGACCATCGGCCTGTACAACAGCAAGGCCAAGAATGTGATCGAGACCTGCCGCTTGCTGATAGAACGGCATGACAGCGAAGTGCCGCAAACGCGCGAAGCGCTGGAAGCCCTGCCGGGGGTGGGCCGCAAAACCGCCAACGTGGTGCTCAACACCGCATTCAGGCAGCTGACCATGGCCGTGGACACCCACATTTTCCGGGTCAGTAATCGAACCGGTATTGCCCGCGGCAAGAACGTGGTTGAAGTGGAAAAGCAGCTGATGAAGTTTGTGCCCAAGCCATTCCTGCTCGACTCCCACCATTGGCTGATCCTTCACGGACGCTACGTTTGCCAGGCCCGCAAGCCGCGCTGCGGCAGCTGCCGCATTGAAGACCTGTGCGAATACAAGGAAAAGACGTCGGACGATTGAGGGTTCATTGGTTTTCTCGATCAGTCGATTGAAAAAATCTTTTTTACCCATTCATGGATTATCGTTATAAGGAGCGCCAACGGCAGTCTTACTCCGGAGTTAACGTTATGAGCACTGACAAAGAACAGTTGGATGTGGAAGACGACCTCGTTGAGTCGGAGGACGATGGCGCAGAAGCACCTGTGGCAGAGGTGGCCAAGACCAACCTGAGCAAACGCCGCACTATCGACAACCTTCTGGAAGAACGACGCTTGCAAAAACAACTGGCCGACTACGATTTCGACCTCTGATCAAGCGGTCGACGGCCGGAAGCCTCCCTGACGGAGGCTTTTTTCTGCCGGTTACGCGGCCTCTGTGCAGTATTGTGCCCTCACCTATACCAAGCCGTTACGCTGGGCCAACTCGATCAGGTCCACCAGAGAGCGGGCATTGAGCTTGAGCAGCAGCCGAGTCTTGTAGGTGCTGACGGTCTTGTTGCTGAGAAACATGCCGTCGGCAATCTCCTTGTTGGTTCTGCCTCGAGCTAATTGCTGCAACACCATCATCTCCCGGCCCGACAGACGTTCGACCATATCGGCCTCACTGGCATTGCCCATGCTGGAGCGTACCGAATTGAGTGCCTGGTTTGGAAAGTAGCTATAGCCCGACAAAACCGCCTTGATCGCACTCAGCAACTCGGTCAGGTCCTGTTGTTTGCACACATAGCCGGCGGCGCCCGCCTGCATGCAACGCATGGAAAAGTGCCCTGGGGCCTGGGACGTGAGCACCAGCACCTTGAACGGTACAGCCTGCTTGGTAGACGAAAGCCGGCAAATAACTTCCAGGCCATCGAGTTTGGGAATCCCAATATCCAGTATGACAATGTCCGGCATATGCTCCCGCGCAAGTTGCAACGCATCGACACCGTTATTGGTCTCGGCAACGACCTCATAACCATGACGCTCCATTAGCATACGCACAGCAAGACGAATGACGGGATGATCATCTACGATCAGCACTTTATTCATGAGAAAGTCCAATTTCGCTGTTCGAATTATTTAGAGCAAACACAATAGCCTAGTCGTTTCCTAGTTGGCATAGCGTTCCCCCCCGAGCAACAGCAAGCAGAGACGCACCCCACAGCGATAAAGGAAATGCCCTACAAAAAAACACCGATTCGGATGTTTCTAGTTTTATAGAGCCTTTCAGAACTTTCCGGGGCCTCACATATTTTGAGTGAATTTTCCAGAGCATCCAGGGGATAAGGTAAACGTGCCGCACACCACTATCAGGAAATGCCCCTTGCCTGCCGCCTACAGGCGCTGGAGCCGGCAGAGAAAAATCGATAGTTTCAGTTCCATTTAACATATTTACTTACATCCTTATTTCCTACAGAACTTTGAGCTTCTTACATACTCCTCGCACCTACATGAGTGAATTATCTGTAAGACTAGTTCCTACGCGAATGTAAAAAATCATTCCTGCCTACAAAAAATCGCAAATACCCCACAACAACCAACAAAAAACCAGTGAATCACTAAGTGTTAACACTAATTAAACAAAATTAAACAACACGGACTTAACTCAAGTTTTCAGGCAAAAAAAATGGCCCCTTGAACAAGGGGCCATTCTTCACAACCGGCTAAATACTCAGAACAACGAGCGACCTTTATTGGCGGCAATGCGCATGCGCAATGCGTTCAACTTGATAAAGCCTGCTGCGTCCGCCTGGTTGTAGGCGCCGCCATCTTCTTCGAAGGTGGCGATGTTGGCGTCGAACAGCGAGTCATCGGACTTGCGACCGGTAACGATCACATTGCCCTTGTACAGCTTCAGGCGCACAACGCCGTTCACGTGGGCCTGGGAAGCGTCGATCATCTGTTGCAGCATCAGACGCTCAGGGCTCCACCAGTAGCCGGTATAGATCAGGCTGGCATACTTGGGCATGAGCTCGTCTTTGAGGTGAGCCACTTCACGGTCCAGGGTGATGGACTCGATGGCGCGGTGAGCACGCAGCATGATGGTGCCGCCCGGGGTTTCGTAGCAGCCCCGGGACTTCATGCCCACATAGCGGTTTTCAACGATATCGAGGCGGCCGATACCGTGTTCGCCGCCGATACGGTTCAGGGTCGCCAATACGGTGGCCGGGGTCATTTCGACGCCGTCCAGCGCGACGATGTCGCCGTTGCGGTAGGTCAGTTCCAGGTACTGCGGCTTGTCTGGAGCGTTCTCCGGGGAGACGGTCCATTTCCACATGTCTTCTTCGTGCTCGGTCCAGGTGTCTTCCAGCACGCCGCCTTCATAGGAAATGTGCAGCAGGTTGGCGTCCATCGAGTACGGGGACTTCTTCTTGCCATGACGCTCGATCGGGATCGCGTGCTTTTCAGCGTAATCCATCAGCTTTTCACGGGACAGCAGGTCCCATTCACGCCAAGGGGCAATCACTTTCACGCCGGGCTTGAGCGCGTAGGCACCCAGTTCGAAACGCACCTGGTCGTTGCCCTTGCCGGTAGCGCCATGGGAAATGGCATCAGCGCCGGTTTCGTTGGCGATTTCGATCAGGCGCTTGGCGATCAGCGGACGTGCGATGGAAGTACCCAGCAGGTACTCGCCTTCGTAGACGGTGTTGGCGCGAAACATCGGGAAGACGAAATCGCGGACGAACTCTTCGCGCAGGTCGTCAATGTAGATCTCTTTCACGCCCATGGCTTGCGCCTTGGCACGTGCAGGTTCGACCTCTTCGCCCTGACCCAGGTCAGCGGTGAAGGTCACCACTTCACAGTTATAAGTATCCTGCAGCCACTTGAGGATCACCGAAGTGTCCAGGCCGCCGGAATACGCGAGAACGACCTTGTTTACGTCGGCCATGCCATCACTCCACGGGGTTGTACGGAAAGGCGTCGATTCTACCGATCAAAACCGTGGATTTACAGGGGCGCGACAGCAAATGAAGATAAAGCGACAGATTATGTCGAGCGAGCGACCGATGGTCGCAGGTTACGACGTGTGCGCAGGGTTGCTCGGGCCAGTGGCCTGGGGGGCGGGCTTCTCGGGGGCAGCCACACGCTCGAGCTGAATATTCACACGGCGGTTACGGGCCCGGTTGGCGGCATTGGTGTTGGGCGCCAAGGGGTAACTTTCGCCATGGAAACGCAGGGTGATCTGGGATTCCTGGATACCGTTGGCCTTGAAGTAGTCCATCACCGCCAGCGCGCGACGGCGTGAAACATCACGGTTGCTCAGGCGATTGCCGCTGTTATCCGAGTGGCCGTTCAACTCGATATGGTTGACGGTAGGGTCTGCCTTCATGAATTCGAGAATCACCGCCAGCTTCTGTTTCGCCGCAGCGTCCAGCTCGATACCGCCACCGGGGAAGCCCACTTCGGTCTGCTTGACCTGGTCGTAATTCATCGGCAGCAACTTGGCCGTGCACAGCTGATAGTCGCTATAGGCCTTGTTGAATTTCACCGGCAGCAGGCGAATCTCTGAATAGCCGCCCTCGCGTCCGTAGTGCCGCACGGTGGGCGAGCGTCCATCGAGCAAACCGTTGAACAGACGCCCGGCCTGGGCCTGAGAGCTGTTGAACAACACATCACCGCTGCCGGCACGTACGGCACCGAGATTGATGTCACCCCGACCCGGCTGCCACGGGGCCGCGGCGGCCAACAAGGTGGCCGATCCGGCGCCCAGCGATCCGTTATAGGCTTTCAGACGAAACGTCGCCTGCTCGCCGGCCCGGCGCACGAACTCACCCGAACCGAAGTCGGTGATCGGTTGGGTCAGGCGGCACTCGAACTTGTCCCCCTCCACCTTCCACTCAATGTTCTCCAGACGTGTCTGGAACGTGAGGGCCATAGCAGGCAGGCTGGCGAACACACTGAGCAGGGCTAGATAATGCTGGCGCACGGGAGGCTCCACTGGTTTCTACAACACTTCAAAGCGTCATACATCGATAAGGCATACGAAAGGCTATCGGATGCATCCTGCAAAACTTGATAGCGAGTGCCTGCAAGAGTCTTTTCCGGTAGCATTCCCACCAGATTGACCCGCCTGGAATCCCCAATGTCCGACCGCCTGACCCTGCTGCGTCCCGACGACTGGCATATTCATCTTCGCGATGGTGCTGCGTTGCCCCACACCGTGGCCGATGTATCGCGCACGTTTGGCCGCGCCATCATCATGCCTAACCTGGTACCACCGGTGCGTAACGCCGCCGAAGCCGACGCCTATCGCCAGCGCATCCTCGCTGCACGGCCGGCCGACAGCCGCTTCGAACCGTTGATGGTGCTCTACCTCACCGACCGCACCCAGCCCTCTGAGATTCGCGAGGCCAAGGCCAGCGGTTACGTGCACGCCGCCAAGCTGTACCCGGCCGGCGCAACCACCAACTCCGATTCCGGCGTGACCAGTATCGACAAGATCCTGCCGGCCATCGAAGCCATGGCCGAAGTCGGCATGCCACTGCTGATCCACGGTGAAGTCACCCGTGGCGATGTGGACGTGTTCGATCGCGAGAAGATCTTCATCGACGAGCACATGCGCCGCGTGGTCGAGCTGTTCCCGACCCTCAAGGTGGTGTTCGAACACATCACCACGGCCGATGCCGTGCAGTTCGTCACCGAGGCCTCGGCCAACGTCGGCGCGACCATCACCGCCCATCACCTGCTGTACAACCGCAACCACATGCTGGTGGGCGGGATCCGGCCGCACTTCTATTGCCTGCCGATCCTCAAGCGCAACACCCACCAGGTGGCCCTGCTGGATGCCGCGACCAGCGGTAATCCGAAGTTCTTCCTCGGCACCGACTCCGCGCCCCACGCTCAGCACGCCAAGGAAGCCGCATGCGGCTGTGCCGGTTGCTACACCGCGTTTGCCGCCATCGAGTTGTATGCCGAAGCGTTCGAGCAGCGCAACGCCCTGGATAAACTCGAAGGCTTCGCCAGTCTCAACGGCCCGCGTTTCTACGGCCTGCCCGCGAATACCGACCGTATCACCCTGGTCCGTGAAGACTGGACCGCCCCTGCCAGCCTGCCATTTGGCGAGCTGACCGTTATCCCGCTGCGCGCCGGTGAAACACTGCGCTGGCGCCTGCTGGAGGAAAGCAAGTGAGTGAAGACCATTACGATGACGACCAGGAACACGTTGGCGGTGGTGGTGGTTCGCGCCACCCGATGGCCGAACGTTTCCGCGGCTATCTGCCTGTCGTTATCGACGTAGAAACCGGCGGCTTCAATTGCGCCACCGATGCACTGCTGGAAATCGCCGCAACGACTATCGGCATGGACGAACAGGGCTTTGTCTACCCGGAACATACCCACTTCTTCCGCGTCGAGCCGTTTGAAGGGGCCAATATCGAAGCGGCAGCCCTGGAATTCACCGGAATCAAGCTGGATCACCCCCTGCGCATGGCCGTCAGCGAAGAGGCGGCACTGACCGACATCTTCCGTGGCGTACGCAAGGCCTTGAAGGCCAATGGCTGCAAGCGCGCGATCCTGGTCGGGCATAACAGCAGCTTCGACCTGGGCTTCCTCAACGCCGCCGTGACGCGGCTGGACATGAAGCGTAACCCGTTCCACCCATTCTCCAGTTTCGACACCGCCACACTCGCCGGCCTGGCCTACGGTCAGACCGTATTGGCCAAAGCCTGCCAGGCGGCCGGTATCGACTTCGATGGTCGCGAAGCCCACTCGGCCCGCTACGACACCGAGAAGACCGCCGAGCTGTTCTGCGGCATCGTCAACCGCTGGAAGCAGATGGGCGGCTGGGAAGACTTCGGCGACTGAGGTCAAATCCCGCGCATAAAAAAACCGGCCCTTTCAGGCCGGTTTTTTTTACCTCGAACCTGGCTTACAGCTTGCCGGCGTTCTCGGTCAGGTAAGCCGCGACGCCTTCTGGCGAAGCGTTCATGCCTTTGTCGCCTTTTTTCCAGTTGGCAGGGCAGACTTCACCGTGCTCTTCGTGGAATTGCAGGGCGTCAACCAGACGGATCAGCTCTTCCATGTTACGGCCCAGCGGCAGGTCGTTGATGATCTGCGAGCGCACAACACCCTTGTCGTCGATCAGGAACGCACCACGGAACGCCACGCCGCCTTCGGACTCAACGTCGTAGGCCTTGGCAATATCGTGCTTCATGTCAGCAGCCATGGTGTATTTGACTTTGCCGATGCCGCCATCGTTGATGGCAGTGTTACGCCAGGCGTTGTGGGTGAAATGGGAGTCGATGGAAACCGCGACCACTTCAACGTTACGTGCCTTGAAATCGTCCATGCGGTGGTCCAGAGCGATCAGCTCCGAAGGGCAGACGAAGGTGAAGTCCAGCGGGTAGAAGAACACCAGGCCGTATTTGCCTTTGATGGCTTCAGACAGCTTGAAGCTGTCAACGATTTCACCATTGCCGAGTACGGCAGGTACGTCGAAATCCGGGGCTTGTTTGCCGACGAGTACGCTCATTGGGTATCTCCTGATGTAAGGGTGACGATTGAAGTAAAAGGACCGGCCTTGAGTCTGCCGCATTCAAGCGACAGCCCTGTGACGCAGTCACGCTTCGTGAAGACCGACCATCATACACTGAAAAAACCGTTCGTCAGCGTGAGGGCGGTGCAGGCAAATACCCTACGAATCTACTTTGACAATCATTCTCGTTAACATTAAGATCCATCGCACTTAAGCCTTAAACCCGCGACGGTTCTCCCTTATGTATGTGTGCCTGTGTACCGGCGTCACCGACGGACAAATCCGCGAAGCAATCTATGAAGGTTGCTGCAGCTACAAGGAAGTACGTGAAACCACCGGCGTTGCCAGTCAATGTGGTAAATGTGCTTGCCTCGCCAAGCAAGTGGTACGGGAAACCCTGACTCAGCTGCAAACAGCCCAGGCCGCACGTCCCTACCTAGCAGAATTTACACACGCATAATTCGCGTGTTTTAAAGAACCGGACTTAGCGTCCGGTTTTTTTATGCCCGCAATTCAATTAGTTAGCGCGAAGACGCGGAACACAAACATTCTTATTCCGATTAATTTTCATTTATTATTCAATAACTTAGGTTTGACACTAGGGAGTTGGCCGCTCAAACTCCGCCCTATACACAGCTATTACAGGGCAGGACCCCAGTCATGAAAGGCGACATCTCAGTCATCCAGCAACTCAACAAAATCCTTGCCAATGAACTGGTCGCGATCAATCAGTACTTTCTGCATGCACGCATGTATGACGATTGGGGCCTGGAAAAGCTCGGCAAGCGTGAATACAAAGAATCCATCAAGGCCATGAAGGACGCCGACGCGCTGATCAAGCGCATCCTGTTCCTCGAAGGCCTGCCGAACGTACAGGACCTGGGCAAGCTGAACATCGGCGAGCACACCCAGGAAATGATCGGCAGCGACCTGGGCTTTGAACGCAAGAGCCACAGCGACCTCAAGGCTGCCATCGCTCACTGTGAGACCAAAGGCGACTTCGGCAGCCGCGAGCTGCTGGAAGACATCCTGGAAGACCAGGAAGAACATATCGACTGGCTGGAAACCCAACTGGGCCTGATCGACAAAGTCAGCCTGGAAAACTACCTGCAATCGCAGATGGGTGAATAACCCCGTCGTTCACAGGTACAAAAAAGCCCCGCTCTCTCACGAGAAGCGGGGCTTTTTATTACAGGCGAATCACGCGTCGGTCTTGGCCGCCGCATTTGCCGCTGCATCCTTGATCAACGCTTGCAACGAACCATCAGTTGCCATTTCAGTGATGATATCGCTACCGCCGACCAGCTCACCAGCAACCCATAGTTGTGGGAAAGTAGGCCAGTTGGCGTACTTCGGCAGGTTGGCGCGGATTTCCGGGTTTTGCAGGATATCCACGTAAGCGAACTTCTCGCCACACTGCATCACAGCCTGGGAAGCCTTCGCGGAGAAACCGCACTGAGGAGCGTTAGGTGCGCCCTTCATGTAAAGCAGAATGGTGTTGTTGGCAATCTGCTCTTTGATCGTTTCGATGATATCCATGGAACACCTCGGCTGGAACTTTGCGACTCACAGGTCGGCACGGTGGCGCATTGTAACGCAAAATTCCAGCGCGGTGCTCAGGCTCCTTATGCGGCAGCGACTTGGACCGGTACGCCATTCAATGCTGCATTGCCCGATAACTCATCCAATTGCCGCTCGTCGGTCAAGTCATTCGCGCTCGCCCCCGGTTGCTCGCTGGCGATGGTCATCTGGACGCCAGGACGGCCGTGACCCCAACCATGGGGCAGGCTGACCACGCCGGGCATCATGTCCAGGCTGGCGACCACCTCCACCTCGATCATGCCGATACGTGAACTGACGCGCACACGCTGGCCATCCGCCAACTGGCGACTGGCGAGGTCGTCGGGATGCATATGCAACTGGTGCCGAGGCTTACCCTTCACCAGCCGGTGATAGTTATGCATCCAGGAATTATTACTGCGCACGTGACGACGACCGATCAGCAGCAACTCGTCAGCCACAGGCATCGGCTGCGCCGCAAAGCGCGCCAGATCCGCCAGAATCACTGCCGGTGCCGCATGCACCTTGCCGTCCAGGGTTTTCAAACGCGCGGCAAGATTGGGCTTGAGCGGCCCCAGGTCCATGCCATGGGGATGATCCGCCAGCTTCGCCACCGACAACTTATGGCTCGACGCATCACCATAAGCGCCGGCGCGTAGGCCGAAGTCGATCATTTGCGCAGGTGGCATGGTGGGCTTGAGCGCCATACCGGTCTGCGCAGCGAATGCCGTGGCGAGGCCGACAAAAATCTCCCAGTCATGCAGCGCCCCTTCAGGCTTGGGCAGAATCGCGCGATTGAAACGCGTGACATTGCGCACGGCGAACATATTGAACGTAGTGTCGTAATGGTCGTTTTCCAGTGCCGAAGTGGACGGCAGGATCAGATCGGCATAACGCGTGGTCTCGTTGATATAGAGGTCGACGCTGACCATGAACTCCAAGCCGTCCAGCGCCTGCTCCAACTGGCGACCATTGGGCGTCGACAGCACCGGGTTGCCCGCCACCGTCACCAGCGCGCGGATCTGTCCTTCGCCGCCGGTGAGCATTTCTTCAGCCAACGCAGACACTGGCAACTCGCCGCCGTACTCCGGACGCCCGGACACGCGACTCTGCCAGCGATTGAAATGCCCGCCACCGGTGGACGCAACCAAGTCCACCGCCGGACTGGTGCATAACGCACCGCCCTCGCGGTCAAGGTTGCCTGTGACCAGGTTGATCAACTGCACCAACCAATGACACAGCGTGCCGAACGCCTGGGTCGAAACCCCCATACGCCCGTAACACACGGCTTTATCCGCAGCAGCGAAGTCCCGCGCCAACTGGCGGATCTGCCCGGCAGGCACTGCACACTGGCGGCTCATGGCTTCGGCGGTAAAACCGGCAATTGCACGACGCACATCCTCAAGGCCTTCTACCGGCAAGTGACTGTCACGCGTGAGGTTCTCGGTAAACAGCGTGTTAAGTACCCCGAACAGCAGCGCTGCATCCCCCCCAGGCCGCACGAACAGGTGCTGATCAGCGATCGCCGCCGTCTCACTGCGCCGGGGATCGACCACCACCACTTTGCCACCCCGGGCCTGGATGGCCTTGAGGCGCTTCTCCACATCCGGCACGGTCATGATGCTGCCGTTGGAGGCCAGCGGGTTGCCGCCCAGGATCAGCAAGAAGTCGGTGTGGTCGATGTCCGGAATCGGCAGCAACAGGCCATGGCCGTACATCAGGTGGCTGGTGAGGTGATGAGGCAGCTGGTCAACGGAGGTGGCAGAAAACCGATTGCGCGTCTTGAGCTGGCCCAGGAAGTAGTTGCTGTGGGTCATCAGCCCATAGTTGTGCACGCTGGGGTTGCCCTGATACACCGCCACCGCATTCTGCCCATGCCGCGCCTGGATGCCCGCCAGCCGCTCGGCGACCAGGGCAAACGCCTCATCCCACGGGATTGGCTGCCATTCGCTGCCCACCCGCAACATGGGCTGGTGCAGGCGGTCAGGATCATTCTGGATGTCCTGCAACGCCACTGCCTTCGGGCAGATGTGACCACGGCTGAAGCTGTCCAGCGCGTCGCCCTTGATCGAGGTGATCGCGAGGCTGCCGTCTTCGGCTTGGGTGGTTTCCAGGGTCAGGCCACAAATGGCCTCACACAGATGACATGCACGGTGGTGGAGAGTCTTGGTCATGGCCAGTCTCTTTATTGGGCTTTGGCCTGACTATGGGCCGTGACCATGACAGGCACCAGCATCGTTCGTCCTGTGAATCGACAGCCATCAAGCCAGACCATAAGCAAGCATGAGCAAATGTTACAGAACCTGTAATCAACCTCTGAAACCGACGTAGCCTGGCCCAAGCCCGCCCCCGCGCATTGCAAAAGGTTGCGGCGTCGGTGTACAAATGGCCCGCTGCTGTCTGGAAATCGTCTTCAAAAGCGCTAGCGCGCCCGTCTGAACACCCGTAAAAACCGTAGCCCTATTGGTAAGACGCGACATTTAATTATAAGATCGCGCCTTCCCCTATTTCGTCGCCCCGTGCGGCTTTCGCCGCAGGTCTCGCCCGTTGTCACAATAAACAAGGCTTTGAGTATCTGCGGTCTGTTGCAAAAAGGTAGTTAATGATGAGCGCAAGGCACTTTCTCTCCCTGATGGATTGCACGCCCGAAGAGCTGGTCAGCGTGATCCGTCGAGGCATTGAGCTTAAAGACCTGCGTAACCGCGGCGTACTGTTCGAGCCTTTGAAAAACCGCGTGCTTGGGATGATTTTCGAGAAGTCGTCGACCCGCACTCGCCTGTCCTTCGAAGCCGGCATGATCCAGCTGGGAGGCCAGGCCATCTTCCTGTCGCCGCGAGACACCCAGCTGGGCCGTGGCGAGCCGATCAGCGATTGCGCGATCGTCATGTCGCGCATGCTCGATGCGGTGATGATCCGCACCTTTGCCCACAGCACCCTGACCGAATTCGCCGCCAACTCGCGCGTGCCGGTGATCAACGGCCTGTCCGATGACCTGCACCCGTGCCAGTTGCTGGCCGACATGCAGACCTTCCTTGAGCACCGTGGCTCGATCCAGGGCAAGACCGTGGCCTGGATCGGTGACGGCAACAACATGTGCAACAGCTATATAGAAGCGGCGATTCAGTTCGACTTCCACCTGCGCATTGCCTGCCCGGAAGGCTTCGAGCCGGCCGCCGAGTTCCTGGCCAAGGCCGATGGCCGTGTGCAAATCCTGCGCGATCCAAAGGATGCAGTGATCGGCGCTCACCTGGTCAGCACTGACGTCTGGACCTCCATGGGCCAGGAAGACGAAACCGCCAAGCGCCTGGCCCTGTTTGCACCTTTCCAGGTGACCCGTGCCCTGCTCGACCTGGCCGCGCCGGACGTGCTGTTCATGCACTGTCTGCCGGCCCACCGTGGCGAAGAAATCAGCCTCGACCTGCTCGACGACCCACGCTCCGTGGCCTGGGACCAAGCCGAAAACCGCCTGCATGCACAAAAGGCCCTGCTCGAGTTTCTCGTCGAACCGGCGTACCACCACGCATGAGCCAGCCATTACTGCTGAACTTGCGAAATCTGGCATGCGGCTATCAGGATCAACGGGTGGTGCAGAACCTCAATCTGCACCTCAACGCGGGCGATATCGGTTGCCTGCTGGGCTCTTCGGGCTGTGGCAAAACCACGACCTTGCGCGCGATTGCCGGTTTTGAGCCGGTGCACGAAGGCGAAATCAGCCTCGCGGGCGAAGTCATCTCCAGCGCCGGCTTCACCCTGGCGCCGGAGAAACGTCGCATCGGCATGGTGTTCCAGGACTACGCGCTGTTTCCCCATCTCAGCGTGGCCGACAACATTGCCTTCGGCATTCGTAAGCACGCGCAAAAAGACCGTGTGGTCGCCGAACTGCTGGAACTGGTCAACCTCAAGGGCCTGGGCAAGCGTTTCCCTCACGAACTGTCGGGCGGCCAGCAGCAACGCGTCGCCCTCGCCCGCGCCCTGGCGCCGGAGCCACAACTGTTGCTGCTGGACGAACCGTTCTCCAACCTCGACGGCGAACTGCGGCGCAAGCTCAGCCACGAGGTGCGCGACATCCTCAAGGCGCGGGGCACCAGTGCGATTTTGGTCACCCATGACCAGGAAGAGGCGTTCGCCGTGAGTGATCACGTCGGGGTGTTCAAGGAAGGCCGCCTGGAGCAGTGGGATACGCCCTACAACCTCTATCACGAACCGCTGACGCCTTATGTCGCCAGCTTTATCGGCCAGGGTTATTTCATTCGTGGTCAGTTGAGTTCGCCCGAGTCCGTCCACACTGAACTGGGTGACTTGCGCGGCAACCGCGCCTACACCTGGCCTACGGGTGGTGCGGTGGACGTCTTGCTACGCCCGGACGACATCGTCTATGCGCCGGACAGCCCCTTGAAAGCGCGGATCGTTGGCAAGACCTTCCTCGGTGCATCGACCCTGTACCGCCTGCAACTGCCGACCGGCGCGCAGCTGGAATCGATTTTCCCGAGCCATGCCGACCATCAGGTGGGCGCCGAGGTGGGCATTCGCGTAGCCGCTGAGCATTTAGTGCTGTTCCAGGCGTCAGGCAGCGTCGCGGCGCAGGTGCCTCGATCCGAGTCCGGCGTACGGCGCTACAGCCCGGCTGGCTGAGTGGATCAACGTGTGGGAGGGGGCTTGCCCCCGATCGCGGTGGGTCAGCCAGCTTATCCATACCTGACCCACCGCTATCGGGGGCAAGCCCCCTCCCACATTGATTCTCCAGCATACCGGGATTACACCCGGCCAATTTCTGCGAATTGGGCCTGGGTATGTTCCGCCAACACCGCGGCGGACAACTCCACTTCCAGCCCCCGTCTCCCCGCACTCACAAAAATTGTCGCAAACGGCTGCGCCGTCACGTCGATAAATGTGCGCAAACGCTTCTTCTGCCCCAATGGGCTGATACCTCCCAGCAGGTAACCGGTGGAACGTTGCGCCGCCGCCGGATCAGCCATTTCGACTTTTTTCACCCCGGCCGCGTGAGCCAGGGCCTTGAGGTCCAGACTTCCGACGACCGGCACCACAGCCACCAATAATTCGCCTTTTTCGCTGCTGGCCAGCAAGGTCTTGAACACCTGCGCCGGGTCGAGGCCCAATTTTTCTGCGGCCTCCAGGCCATACGAGGCCGCCTTGGGGTCGTGTTCATAACTGTGGATGCGATGTTCGGCGCGAACTTTTTTCAACAAATCCAATGCGGGGGTCATGACCTCTCCGGGCGTGGCAAACAGATGGCCAATTCTAGGCCAAGCCCGCACAAAACGCTCTAGTCCGCCCTCCCCGCCAACAATACTTAAGGGAGGAAGCATGATCATTCATCAAACCAATAGTTCGAAAGTGACCGATAGTTCACTTTCGACCTTTGACAGCCGTCATTCTTGTCTATATTTTTTCGTTTCCGAATACTGTAGGAATACACCTGCAGGGTTCCAGCAGTAAGCCGTGCCTTGGATGGGGATCCTCGTCACGGTGAAAATCGCGCAACCGCCCGTTGAGGCAGTGCGCCAGACAAGAACAACAATCGAGGTTTTCCATGACAACTGCTCTTCAACAGCCTTCACTTTCGAGCCAATGCATGGCCGAGTTCCTGGGGACTGCGCTTCTGATCTTCTTCGGTACAGGATGTGTCGCTGCGCTCAAGGTCGCGGGTGCCAGCTTTGGGTTATGGGAAATCAGCATCATCTGGGGGATAGGCGTCAGCATGGCGATCTACCTCAGCGCCGGTATTTCCGGGGCTCACCTCAACCCGGCGGTCAGTATCGCGCTGTGTATTTTTGCCGATTTCGACAAGCGCAAACTGCCGTTCTACATCCTGGCCCAAATTGCCGGAGCCTTCTGCTCGGCGGCACTGGTGTACACGCTCTACAGCAATCTCTTTTTCGATTACGAACAAACCCACCATCTGGTGCGCGGCACCCAGGCCAGCCTGGAATTGGCCTCGGTGTTCTCCACCTACCCCCATGCATTGCTGAGCACTGCACAGGCCTTCCTGGTGGAAATGGTCATTACCGCGATCCTCATGGGCGTGATCATGGCCCTCACCGATGACAACAACGGCCTGCCGCGCGGCCCACTGGCGCCCCTGTTGATCGGCCTGCTGATTGCGGTGATTGGCAGTGCCATGGGCCCATTGACCGGTTTTGCGATGAACCCGGCACGGGATTTCGGGCCCAAGCTGATGACCTTTTTTGCTGGCTGGGGTGAAATGGCCTTTACTGGCGGCCGCGATATTCCTTACTTCCTGGTTCCGATTTTCGCGCCGATTGTTGGCGCATGCCTCGGTGCTGCGGCCTATCGCGGGCTGATCGCCCGCCACTTGCCGAGCGCCGCACCTGCTATAGCTGAAACAACTGACACGGCTGTCAACGGCAAGACTCGTATTTCCTGAAAGCGCCAGCCTGGCCCTCTGCCCTTCGCGGCCCAGGCTGATTTCTGACTTCCTTATTTCCGTGCAAGGCAATCAATATGACCGACCTTCAGAATAAGAACTACATCATTGCCCTTGACCAGGGCACCACCAGTTCCCGGGCGATCATCTTCGATCGTGACGCCAACGTGGTCTGCACCGCCCAGCGTGAATTCACTCAGCACTACCCACAGCCTGGTTGGGTTGAACATGACCCGATGGAAATCTTCGCTACCCAGAGCGCGGTGATGGTCGAAGCCCTGGCACAAGCCGGCCTGCACCATGACCAAGTCGCCGCCATCGGTATCACCAACCAGCGTGAAACCACCGTGGTATGGGACAAGGTCACCGGCCGCCCGATCTACAACGCGATCGTCTGGCAGTGCCGCCGCAGCACCGAGATCTGCCAGCAGCTCAAGCGCGACGGCCACGAGCAATACATCAACGACACCACCGGTCTGGTCACCGACCCGTACTTTTCCGGCACCAAGCTCAAGTGGATCCTCGATAACGTCGAAGGCAGCCGCGAGCGCGCGCGCAACGGCGAACTGCTGTTCGGCACCGTCGACAGCTGGCTGATCTGGAAATTTACCGGCGGCAAGACCCACGTCACCGACTACACCAACGCCTCGCGCACCATGCTCTTCAACATCCACACCCTGGAGTGGGATGCGAAGATGCTGGAGATCCTCGACGTTCCGCGAGAAATGCTGCCGGAAGTGAAGTCGTCCTCGGAGATCTACGGCCGCACCAAAAGTGGCATCGCCATCGGCGGTATCGCCGGTGACCAACAGGCAGCGTTGTTCGGCCAGATGTGTGTGGAGGCCGGCCAGGCCAAGAACACCTACGGCACCGGCTGCTTCCTGCTGATGAACACCGGTGATAAAGCGGTGAAATCCAAGCACGGCATGCTCACCACCATCGCCTGTGGCCCGCGTGGCGAAGTGGCCTATGCGCTGGAAGGCGCGGTGTTCAACGGTGGTTCCACCGTGCAATGGCTGCGTGACGAGCTGAAAATCATCGCCGATGCCACCGACACCGAATACTTCGCCGGCAAGGTCAAGGACAGCAACGGCGTGTACCTGGTCCCGGCCTTCACGGGCCTGGGCGCCCCGTACTGGGACCCGTATGCCCGTGGGGCGCTGTTCGGCCTGACTCGTGGCGTACGCGTGGATCACATTATTCGTGCCGCCCTGGAGTCGATTGCCTACCAGACTCGCGACGTACTCGACGCCATGCAACAGGACTCGGGCGAACGCCTCAAGGCCCTGCGCGTGGACGGCGGCGCGGTGGCCAACAACTTCCTGATGCAATTCCAGGCCGACATCCTCGGTACCCAGGTCGAACGCCCGCAAATGCGTGAAACCACGGCACTCGGCGCCGCCTACCTGGCGGGCCTGGCCTGTGGCTTCTGGGGCAGCCTGGACGAACTGCGCGGCAAGGCCGTGATCGAGCGCGAATTCGAACCGCAACTGGAAGAAACCGCCAAAGAGAAACTCTACGCCGGCTGGCAAAAAGCGGTGAGCCGCACCCGTGACTGGGAACCGCACGAAGGCGCCGAATAAGCCACGCGCCGGCCCCATATTGGGTTGTAACTGGCAGGGAGCAGATTCCTGCGTCATCATGGGCCACTTTTGTATGGCAGCCCAAAGGACGCCCCATGAATCTGCCTCCCCGCCAGCAACAAATCCTCGAACTGGTCCGCGAACGCGGCTACGTCAGTATCGAGGAAATGGCGCAGCTATTCGTTGTCACCCCGCAAACCATCCGCCGCGACATCAACCAGCTGGCGGATGCCAATCTGCTGCGCCGCTACCACGGCGGCGCGGCCTATGACTCGAGTGTCGAGAACACCGCGTACGCCATGCGTGCCGACCAGATGCGCGATGAGAAACAACGCATCGGCGAAGCCATCGCGGCACAAATTCCCGATCACGCCTCGTTGTTCATCAATATCGGCACCACCACCGAATCCATCGCCCGTGCGCTGCTCAACCACAACCACCTGAAAATCATCACCAACAACCTCAACGTCGCCACCATGCTCAGTGCCAAGGACGACTTCGATGTGTTGCTGACCGGCGGCAATGTGCGCCGTGACGGCGGCGTGGTGGGTCAGGCCAGTGTCGACTTCATCAACCAGTTCAAGGTCGACTTCGCGTTGGTGGGCATCAGTGGCATCGACGAGGACGGCAGCCTGCTGGACTTCGACTACCAGGAAGTCCGGGTTTCGCAGGCGATCATCGCCAATGCGCGCCAAGTGATCCTGGCGGCGGACTCCAGCAAGTTCGGGCGCAATGCGATGATTCGACTGGGGCCGATCAGCCTGGTGGACTGTCTGGTGACGGATCAGGAGCCGGTGCCCGCCTTGGTGCAGTTGTTGAATCAGCACAAGGTTCGTCTGGAAGTCGTATAGCGTCTGCACTGACGCATCGGGGGCGACGATTCGACTTACCCCCGATGGCGATTTATCCAGCGCCTTTTTCTCGAGCCTTGCCCAGGCTTATGTTCACAATTCTTCCTTTCCTCGCCCTTCGATGAGTTTTTTCAATCGAAGTTGGCTGGCTGTGCCCGCGTTTATCAGCTACCATTTTCGAAAATGAACATTAATGTTCGAATTCCAATACGAAAAAGATCGCGAGGCCAGCCGATGAACCCTTCTACCTTGCCTGCTCCACCGCTTGCCGAAGTCTATGACGTTGCCGTAATCGGTGGCGGGATCAATGGCGTCGGCATTGCAGCGGACGCAGCCGGTCGCGGTTTGTCGGTATTCCTTTGCGAAAAGGACGACCTGGCCAGCCACACCTCCTCCGCCAGCAGCAAGCTGATCCACGGTGGCCTGCGCTACCTCGAACATTACGAATTCCGCCTGGTACGCGAAGCCCTGGCCGAACGTGAAGTGCTGCTGGCCAAGGCCCCGCACATCGTCAAGCAGATGCGCTTCGTCCTGCCACACCGCCCGCACCTGCGCCCGGCATGGATGATCCGTGCCGGTCTGTTCCTCTATGACCACCTGGGCAAACGCGAGAAACTCGCCGGTTCCAAGAGCCTCAAGTTCGGCCCCGACAGCCCGCTGAAAAGCGAAATAACCAAAGGCTTCGAATACTCCGACTGCTGGGTAGATGACGCACGCCTGGTAGTACTCAACGCCATGGCTGCCCGTGAAAAGGGTGCCCACATCCACACCCAGACCCGTTGCATCAGCGCCCATCGCAGCAACGGCATGTGGGACATGAACATGGAACGCGCCGATGGCAGCCTGTTCTCGATCCGCGCCCGCGCGCTGGTGAACGCCGCCGGCCCATGGGTCGCCAAGTTCATCAAGGACGACCTGAAGCTGGACTCGCCGTACGGCATCCGCCTGATCCAGGGCAGCCACCTGATCGTGCCGAAACTGTATGAAGGCGCGCACGCGCACATTCTGCAGAACGAAGACCAGCGTATCGTCTTCACCATTCCGTACCTGAACCACCTGACCATCATCGGCACCACCGACCGCGAATACACCGGCGACCCGGCGAAAGTGGCGATCACCGAAGGTGAAACCGACTACATGCTCAAGGTGGTCAACGCGCACTTCAAGAAACAGCTGAGCCGCGACGACATCGTCCACACCTACTCAGGTGTGCGCCCGCTGTGCAACGACGAGTCGGATAACCCGTCGGCCATTACCCGCGACTACACCCTGTCGCTGTCCGGTGGCGCAGGCGAGGCGCCGATCCTGTCGGTGTTCGGCGGTAAGCTGACCACCTATCGCAAGCTTGCAGAATCGGCGATGGCGCAACTGGCCCCGTACTTCACGCAGATGCGTCCCAGCTGGACCGCCACCGCCAGCCTGCCCGGCGGCGAGGACATGACCACGCCAGAAGCCCTGGCCGAGGCCATTCGCAGCACATTCGCCTGGTTGCCGAGCGAGATTGCACGCCGCTGGTCCACCACCTATGGCAGCCGCACCTGGCGCCTGCTGGAAGGCGTGCAATCGCTGGCTGACCTGGGCGAACACCTGGGTGGCGGCCTGTACACCCGCGAGGTCGATTACCTGTGTACTGAAGAATGGGCAACCCAGCCCCAGGACGTGCTGTGGCGCCGGACCAAACTCGGCCTGTTCACCACCCCGCAGGAACAGGACAACGTGCAACGCTACCTGTCCAAGGTTGAGCAGAGCCGCAGCAAGATCGAAGCGGCCTGACAGGCCCGTCGTACAAAAGCCCCTGCGCCGTAAGGCCCAGGGGCTTTTTTATACCGGCGTTGGCATTCGGTTTTCCGAACAGCAAAGCCAATCCTATTCGGTTTGCCGGATCAAACAGATACATATTTACCGCCACACAGAATTAATCTTTATATAAATCAAATTGTTAACCTTTTACTTCTGGTCTGGCACGACTCATGCTCTACACTCCTAGACGATTGCCTGAGACGCCTCAGGAGCCGTCACGGGCATTCGCTGTACAAGAGAGCCGCCTAGCCGGCTTCATAAAAAAAACAAATGTCGAGGAAGTATTGATGCGCATCGTTCCCCATATCCTGGGCGCAGCTATCGCTGCTGCTCTGATCAGCACTCCAGTTTTTGCCGCCGAACTCACCGGCACACTGAAGAAAATCAACGACTCCGGCACCATCACCCTCGGGCACCGCGACAGTTCCATTCCGTTTTCCTACATTGCGGATGGCTCGGGCAAACCGGTGGGCTACTCCCACGACATTCAGCTGGCCATCGTTGAAGCCCTGAAAAAAGACCTGAACAAACCCGATCTGCAGGCCAAGTACAACCTCGTCACCTCGCAGACCCGTATTCCGCTGGTCCAGAACGGCACCGTCGACATCGAGTGCGGTTCCACCACCAACAACGCCGAACGCGCCCAGCAAGTCGCCTTCACCACCAACATCTTCGAAATCGGCACTCGCCTGCTGGTCAAGAAAGACAAGGAAGGCAAGCCTAGCTACGCCGACTTCGCCGACCTGAAAGGCAAGAACGTCGTCACCACCGCCGGCACCACATCCGAGCGCATCATCAAGGCGATGAACGCTGACAAGCAGATGGGCATGAACGTCATCTCCGCCAAAGACCACGGCGAGTCCTTCCAGATGCTGGAAAGCGGCCGTGCCGTAGCCTTCATGATGGACGACGCCCTGTTGGCCGGCGAAGAAGCCAAGGCCAAGAAGCCGGACGACTGGGTCATCACCGGTACTCCACAGTCCTTCGAAGCCTACGCGTGCATGGTTCGCAAAGAAGACCCTGCCTTCAAGAAAGCGGTAGATGACGCCATCGCTGGCCTGTATAAATCCGGCGAAATAAACAAGATCTACGCCAAGTGGTTCGAAAGCCCGATCCCACCAAAAAACCTGAACCTGAACTTCCCAATGAGCGACAAGGTTAAGGAACTGATCAAGAACCCGACTGACAAGCCGGCGCCTGACGTAAAAATCTGATTCCTGACTAACCTTATCTCCTGAGAGAGCCAACCCTCTCTCAGGCGTCTGTTACTACCTGCTGGCTATATATTTTGGAACACTCGACCTGGCGGTTTTCGAGCCGATCGCGTGTGCCTGGCGTTCATCGTCAGGCGGGAATGGACTTTCCCCAAGCGGGTGCTTGTACATCGATCGATCTCGAGGGGAGACCCTAATGAATTACAACTGGGACTGGGGCGTGTTCTTCAAGTCCACCGGCGTGGGCAGCGAGACTTATCTCGACTGGTACATCGCCGGCCTGGGCTGGACCATCGCCATCGCTGTCGTGGCATGGATTATCGCCTTGCTGCTGGGCTCCATTCTGGGGGTCATGCGCACTGTGCCAAACCGCCTCGTATCAGGCATCGCGACCTGCTACGTGGAACTGTTTCGTAACGTGCCGCTGCTGGTGCAGCTGTTCATCTGGTACTTCCTGATACCCGACCTGCTGCCACAGAACCTGCAGGACTGGTACAAGCAAGACCTGAACCCGACCACCTCGGCCTACCTGAGCGTTGTCGTGTGCCTGGGCCTGTTCACCGCCGCCCGTGTGTGCGAGCAAGTGCGCACCGGCATCCAGGCGCTGCCACGTGGTCAAGAGGCCGCTGCACGCGCCATGGGCTTCAAGCTGCCGCAGATCTACTGGAACGTGCTGCTGCCCCAGGCCTACCGCATCATCATTCCACCGCTTACCTCGGAATTCCTCAACGTCTTCAAGAACTCCTCCGTGGCGTCCTTGATCGGCCTGATGGAACTGCTGGCGCAAACCAAACAGACCGCCGAGTTCTCGGCCAACCTGTTTGAAGCCTTCACCCTGGCCACGCTGATCTACTTCACCCTGAACATGAGCCTGATGCTGCTGATGCGCGTGGTCGAGAAGAAAGTCGCCGTACCCGGCCTGATCTCCGTGGGGGGTAAATAATGGAATTCGATTTCAGCGGCATCATCCCCGCCATCCCAGGCCTGTGGAACGGCATGGTCATGACCTTGAAGCTGATGGTCATGGGTGTGATCGGCGGTATCGCGCTGGGTACGATCCTGGCGCTGATGCGCCTGTCGTCAAACAAACTGCTGTCGCGCCTGGCCGGCGCCTATGTGAACTACTTCCGCTCGATCCCACTGCTGCTGGTGATCACCTGGTTCTACCTGGCGGTGCCGTTCGTGTTGCGTTGGATCACCGGCGAAGACACGCCGATCGGTGCATTCACCTCCTGCGTCGTGGCCTTCATGATGTTCGAAGCCGCGTACTTCTGCGAAATCGTGCGGGCCGGCGTGCAGTCGATCCCCAAGGGCCAGATGGCCGCCGCACAAGCGATGGGCATGACCTATGGCCAGACCATGCGCCTGATCATCCTGCCCCAGGCGTTCCGCAAGATGACCCCGTTGCTGCTGCAACAGTCGATCATCCTGTTCCAGGACACCTCGCTGGTCTACACCGTGGGCCTGGTGGATTTCCTCAACTCCGCCCGTTCCAACGGCGACATCATCGGGCGTTCCAATGAGTTCCTGATCTTCGCCGGTGTCGTCTACTTCATCATCAGCTTTTCCGCCTCGCTGCTGGTCAAGCGTCTGCAAAAAAGGTTTGCCGTATGATCTCTATCAAGAATATCAACAAGTGGTATGGCGACTTCCAGGTGCTGACCGATTGCAGCACCGAGGTTAAAAAAGGCGAAGTGATCGTGGTGTGCGGGCCATCGGGCTCGGGCAAATCCACCCTGATCAAGTGCGTCAACGCGCTGGAACCGTTCCAGAAAGGCGACGTGATCGTCGACGGCACGTCCATCGCCGACCCGAAGACCAACCTGCCGAAACTGCGTTCGCGCGTGGGCATGGTGTTCCAGCACTTCGAACTGTTCCCGCACCTGACCATCACCGAAAACCTGACCATCGCACAGATCAAGGTGCTCGGCCGCAGCAAGGAAGAGGCCACCAAGAAAGGCCTGCAACTGCTTGAGCGCGTGGGCCTGTCGGCGCACGCCCACAAGCACCCTGGCCAACTCTCCGGTGGTCAGCAGCAACGTGTGGCGATTGCCCGCGCCCTGGCCATGGACCCGATCGTCATGCTGTTCGACGAACCGACCTCGGCGCTCGACCCGGAAATGGTCAACGAAGTACTGGACGTAATGGTGCAGTTGGCCCAGGAAGGCATGACCATGATGTGCGTAACCCACGAAATGGGCTTTGCCCGCAAAGTGGCCGACCGCGTGATCTTCATGGACGCCGGCAAGATCATCGAAGACTGCCCGAAAGAAGAGTTCTTCGGCGACATCAGCGCCCGCTCCGAGCGCGCGCAGCACTTCCTTGAGAAAATCCTGCAGCACTAAGCACCACCTGGCTTCCACTGTAGAAACCGGGCAAATGTGGGAGGGGGCTTGCCCCCGATAGCAGTGGATCAGCGATAGATATACCGACTGACACACTGCAATCGGGGGCAAGCCCCCTCCCACACCGGACCGAGCAGGCTGGCAGCTCTGGTTGACCCAAGGCATCTGTGATGAAATGCGACCCCAACCTTTATCGCGCCGCACCGCCATCACTTGCCGTGAAGCCTCGTCTGATTCGCCAGCTGTTCCTGCCGCCGTTGATCATCGCGCTGATGATCGGCCTGGGTTATATCGGCTTCTGGATCAGTGAGTACTATGGCATCCGCACCCTCAGCGATACCGGCGAACGCCAGCGGGAGCTGCACGCCCGAACCGTCGAAAGTGAACTCAGCAAATACACCTACCTGCCCAGCCTGCTGGAGCTGGAATCCAGCGTCTCCAAACTGCTGGCCGAGCCCAATCAGGAAACCCGCAAAGCGGTCAACGACTACCTCGAAGGCCTGAACCGACGCAGTCGCAGTCGGGCCATCTACGTGATGGACACCACCGGCCGCGTGCTGGCCACCAGTAACTGGCGCGATGCCGACAGTTACCAGGGTGAAGACCTGTCCTTTCGCGCCTATTTCCAGAATGCCGTGCGCGGCCAGCCCGGGCGTTTCTACGGCATCGGCAGCACCAACGGCGAACCCGGTTACTACCTGGCCCACGGCCTGGAAGAACACGGCAAGATCATCGGTGTGGCGGTGGTCAAAGTGCGCCTGGAAGCCTTGGAGGAACGCTGGCAACGCGCGCGTCTCGAAGCCTTTGTGAGCGACGAGAACGGCATCATCATTCTCTCCAGCGACCCCGCCCGTCGCCTCAAGGCGGTGCGACCGCTGAGCGATGAGACCAAGGATCGCCTGGCCCACAGCTTGCAATATTACTGGGCCACGTTGAACGAGCTGGAACCCCTGGCCCGCGAGCGCTTGAATGAACGCAGCGAAAAGCTGACCTTCCCGGCCAACACTGAAGTGGTCAACGACGAGCACGAAGTCAGCTACCTGGCGCAAACCCGTCCACTCAACGACACACCGTGGAATTTCACCCTGCTCACCCCGCTCAACGACCTGCGCCGCGCGGCGATCAACCAGGGCATCCTGGTGGCTGTCGCGTTTGGCTTGGTGGCATTCCTGCTGATTGCCTGGAACGAGCGGCGCAAAGTCATCGCCACCCGCCTCGCCGCGCGCGAAGCCTTGCAGGAAGCCAACAGCCAGCTGGAGCGGCGGATCGCCGAACGTACCGCTGACCTGCGCGCCAGCAACGAACGGCTCAAGGGCCAGATCCGCGAACGCCGCCAGGCCGAAGAAACCCTGCGCCGCGCCCAGGATGAGCTGGTGCAGGCCGGCAAGCTGGCGGCCATCGGCCAGATGTCCACCAGCATCGCCCATGAACTGAACCAGCCGCTGGCCGCGCTGCGCACTTTGTCCGGCAACACCGTGCGCTTCCTCGAACGCGGCGCGCTGGACACCGCCAGCGCCAACCTCAAGACCATCAACGAACTGATCGACCGCATGGGCCGCATCACCGCCAGCCTGCGCTCCTTTGCCCGACGCGGCGATGACCAGGGCGAAGCCAGCCTGGCCAAGGCCGTGGACGCCGCGTTCCAGGTATTGGGCCCACGCCTGGACAGCCTGCCGCTGAGCCTGCACCGCGACTTTGCCCCGGCCCAATTGCAGATCGACCAGACGCGCCTGGAACAGATCCTGGTTAACTTGATCGGCAACGCCCTCGACGCCATGCAGGCACAACCCGCTCCCGAGTTGTGGCTGGAAGGCAGCATCACCGAGGGCAAATACCGCCTGCTGGTGCGCGACAACGGCCACGGCATCGACGCCGAGGCGCGCAAGCATCTGTTCGAACCCTTCTTCACCACCAAACCCGGCGAGCAAGGCCTTGGCCTGGGCCTGACCCTGTCCGCCAGCCTCGCGGCGGCCACCGGCGGTACCCTCGCCGTGGAGCACCCGGCCGGCGGTGGAACTGCCTTTGTCCTGAGCCTGCCGCTGGTGGGCGCTCAACAAGCTGAGTCGACATGAATATTGATCCTCAAGACCTCACCGTGCTGATCGTCGAAGACGACCCCCATGTGCTGCTCGGCTGCCAACAGGCCCTGGCACTGGAAGACATACCCAGTGTGGGCGTGGGCAGTGCCGAAGAAGCGTTGAAATGCATCGGCGAGAATTTCGCCGGCATTGTCATCAGCGATATTCGCCTGCCGGGCATCGACGGCCTGGAGCTGCTCACCCGTCTCAAGGCCCTGGATAAAAGCCTGCCGGTGGTGCTGATCACCGGGCACGGCGATATATCCATGGCCGTCGGCGCCATGCGCAATGGCGCGTACGACTTCATGGAAAAACCCTTCTCCCCCGAGCGGCTGGTCGACGTCGCCCGTCGCGCTCTGGAACAACGTGGGCTGGCGCGAGAAGTCTGGTCGCTGCGCCGCCAGTTGGCTGAACGGGATTCGCTGGAAGGCCGCATCATCGGTCGCTCGCCGGCCATGCAGAACCTGCGTGAGCTGATCGCCAACGTCGCCGACACCTCGGCCAACGTGCTGATCGAAGGCGAGACCGGCACCGGCAAGGAACTGGTCGCGCGCTGCCTGCATGATTTCAGCCGCCGGCATTCCCACCAGTTCGTCGCCCTCAACTGCGGCGGCCTGCCCGAGAACCTCTTCGAAAGCGAGATTTTCGGCCACGAAGCCAACGCCTTTACCGGTGCCGGCAAGCGCCGCATCGGCAAGATCGAGCACGCCCACGAAGGCACGCTGTTCCTCGATGAAGTGGAAAGCATGCCGATCAACCTGCAGATCAAATTGCTGCGGGTGTTGCAGGAGCGCACCCTGGAACGCCTGGGCTCGAACCAGAGCGTGGCCGTGGATTGCCGGGTGATCGCCGCCACCAAGTCCGACCTCGATGAACTGAGCCGCGCCAGCCAGTTTCGCAGCGACCTGTACTACCGACTCAACGTGGTGACCCTGGAACTGCCGCCCCTGCGCGAACGCCGTGAAGACATCCTGCAACTGTTCGAACACTTCCTGCAGCAGTCGTCGCTGCGTTTTGACCGCACCGCCCCGGAACTGGACAACCAGACCCTGTCCAGCCTGATCAGCCACGACTGGCCCGGCAACGTACGCGAACTGCGCAACGTCGCCGAACGCTTCGCCCTCGGCCTGCCCGCCTTCAAGAAAAGTGGTACCAGCAGCGGCAGCCAAGGCCTGGCGTTTACCGAAGCGGTGGAGGCCTTTGAACGCAACCTGCTCAGCGATGCCCTGCAACGCAGCGGCGGCAACCTGACCCAGGCCAGCCAGGAACTGGGCATGGCCAAGACCACCCTGTTCGACAAGGTCAAGAAATACGGGTTGAGCCACTGATGGATCTTTTTTTGAAGGCCGCCCTGGGCGCGGCAGTGGTGTTGATCCTGGCGGCGCTGGCCAAGACCAAAAACTATTACATCGCAGGGCTGGTGCCGCTGTTTCCGACCTTTGCGTTGATCGCCCACTACATCGTCGGCAAGGGCCGTTCGGTGGACGATTTGAAGACCACCATCGTGTTCGGGATGTGGTCGATCATTCCGTACTTTGTGTATTTGGCGACGTTGTATGTGATGGTGGATCGGATGCGGCTGGAGGCCTCTTTAGCCGTAGCGGCGGTAGCGTGGCTGATGGCCGCGACGATCCTGGTGAGTATCTGGGTACGCATCCATACCTGACCCGACTCGGTCAAAAAATGTGGGAGGGGGCTTGCCCCCGATAGCGGTGTGTCAGTCACCTTATCTTTAACTGACCCACTGCCATCGGGGGCAAGCCCCCTCCCACATTTTTAATCGAGGCGTGTCAGCGGACTATTTTGTCGACCTGGATGCCCAGCTTCTTCAGGCGATACCAGAAGCTGCGCTCAGAGATCCCGATCTTCGTCGCCGCCGCAGCCTGCACACCGTTGCTCTCCTGCAACGCGGCCAGGATATACGCCTTCTCCACCTCCGCCAGCGCCGCATCCAGGTCCTGGGGAATGCCCGGTCCGTCGCTGAGGATCGCGGTCACGCCGCCTTCGTTGGGTTTGGAAGCAAACAGATAACCCGGTAAATCAATGTCTTCGATCACAGGCGTGGCGGCCACGATGGTCGCGCGCTCCACACAGTTTTGCAGCTCACGGATATTGCCCGGCCAGTGATACGCGGCCATGGCCTGCAACGCTTCAGGGCTGAAACCGGTAATACGCTTGCCGGCAGTGGCGCTGAGGGTCTGGGCAAAGTGACGGGCCAGGGGCGCGATGTCTTCCACACGTTCACGCAGGGCCGGCAGCGGGATCGGGAACACGTTGAGGCGGTAATACAGGTCTTCGCGAAACTCTTTATTGGCCACCGCCTCCAGCAGGTTCTTGTTGGTGGCGGCGATCACCCGCACATCCACCTTGCGCTCGCGGGGGTCGCCCACCGGCTCGATCACCCGCTCCTGCAAGGCGCGCAGGATCTTGGCTTGCAGCGCCAGGGGCATATCGCCCACTTCATCAAGAAACAGCGTGCCCTTGTCGGCCTGCTGGAAACGCCCGACCCGGTCAGACACGGCACCGGTAAATGCGCCCTTACGATGGCCGAACATTTCGCTTTCCAGCAGCCCTTCGGGGATCGCCGCGCAATTGACCGCCACGAACGGTTTGTCGGCACGGCTGCCGTGCTTGTGGATGGCGCGAGCGACCATTTCCTTGCCGGTGCCGCTTTCGCCGGTCAGCAGAATGGTGCTGCTGCTGTCGCGCACCGAATCCACCGCTTGCAGCACTTTGCGAAACGCCGGGCTGTCGCCGACCAGGCTGTCGAACTGTGCGTGTTCGTCCAGCTCGGCACGCAGGCGGGCGTTGTCGCGCATGATGTCGCGAAACTGCAGGGCCTTGGCCACGGTGATGTCCAGCTCGTCGATATCGAACGGCTTGGCGATGTAGTCGTAGGCACCGTTGCGCATCGACTGCACGGCGTTTTTTACCGTGCTGTAGGCGGTCATCACGATCACCGGCACGTGGGGATAACGCACCTTGATCTCGGCCAACAAGGCTGGCCCGTCCATGCCCGGCATCCGCCAGTCACTGATCACCAGGTCGATGTCTTCCTGTTCCAGCACCTTGAGCGCATGCAGGCCGTTGCCCGCAATGAACACCTGCACGTTGTTCTGGCCCAGGGCCGACGCCAGCAGGTCGCAAAGCTTGGGTTCGTCGTCGACTACCAGAATGTTATGCGTCATGACTGTCCTCGTCGTCTTCGCCTATCGCTGGAATGTACAGGCTGAAGGTGGCACCGGCATCGTTTTCGCTGGCGCATTCGATGCTGCCGTCGTGACTTTCCATGATCGAATAGACTTTGGCCAGGCCCAGGCCCGTGCCCGAGGCCTTGGTGGTGACGAATGGGGTAAAGATGCGCTCGATCATCTCCGGCGCAATGCCCTGGCCGGTGTCGGCGATGGTGATGACGGTGTTGTCGCCCACGCTGCGAATGCCCAGGGTCAGGCGCCCGCCTTCGGGCATGGCATCGATAGCGTTGATAATCAGGTTGAGACAGGCCTGCTTGAGTTGCTTGGCATCGGCGTAGATCGTCGCTCCCGGCGCCTGGTCGTCGATCTGCGCGTCGATATTATGGCTGGCCAGTTCCGGCGCGCAGAAGCCAAGGATCTCCTCCACCAATGGGCGGGCCGGCTGCAGCACGCGCAACGGTGGGTTGGGCTTGGCAAAGTCGAGGAACTCGGTGATCAAGTCGTTGATGCGGCTGACTTCGCTGATCACATATTCCAGGTGACGCTTGTCGGCGTCCGGCAGGTCTGCGCGGCGATGCAACAACTGGGTGGCGGTCTTGATGATGCCCAACGGGTTACGGATCTCGTGGGCCAGGCCCATGGCGACTTCGCCCAAGGCATGCAGGCGATCACGCCGACGCAGTTGGGCTTCGAGGTGATGCAGCTCGCCCAGGCGCTCGGTCATATGGTTGAAGGTGCTGCTCAATTGCGCCAGTTCGTCGCCACCACTGACCAGCACACGGTGCGCGTAATTGCCTGAGATCACCGCGCTCACACCTTCGGACAAGTCCCGCAACGGCTTGGTCAGGCGCCGTGACACCAGCACACCGGCCGCCAGGGACAGTGCCGAACTGAGCAGGAAAATCAGCACGAACAGGTTGCTCTGGTTCACCAGCCCCACCAGGCTCGTATGGCGCAGCAGGCCGCTGAAAATCACGCCTTGCAGGTCACCGGCGTCGTTGAAGATCGGCCAGTACAACCCACTGTAGCTGTTGGTGAACTGCTCGCTGGGCTGCTTGGTGCTGCGCATCGCGGTCTCGACACTTTTCGGGATGCGTGAAGGGTGATCCACGAAGCGCTGGGTCGAAAATATCTCCGAGAACCCCTCGGGGTTGGCCAGGTACAGGCGCAGATCGAGGGAATGCACATCGGCCACGCTGGTAAGGAAGCTGCTGTCCAGGTAGGTCGCCACCAACAAACGGTAGTCGACGCCGTCCTGGCTGGTTTCGAAGGTCGAGACCACAATGCCCGTGCTCACCCCCGCCACTTGCACGGTCTGCAGCACCGCGTTGCTGGTCAGGCTGATCTGTTTGACGATGTCATCCGAGGCGGTGCTGAACACCACCTTTTGATCGCTGGTGCGGATCAGCGCCACCACGTCGATGTCGGTGGCATCGGCGATGTCGGCGGTCAGCCGGTCATGCTTGGCAGCCTGCTTGCTTGAGGGTGGGCTGGTGTAGCGCAGGAACAACTTGGCCATGCGCGCGTTGTCGTGAAGGATGTCGCCGATCTCATCCTTGACGATCTTGGTCGATTCTTGCAGCCAGATACGCACGTTGCTGTCGAAAATCTGCGACAGCGTGGTCGCCGCCAGCTCCGCCGCGATCATGGTGGGAATCACGCTGACCAGCCAGAACGCCAGCACCAGCTTGCGCTGGACGCTCCAGCGCGAAATGGCAAAGGGGCGGGCTTTCTGGCGGGTCTTGGTGATCATCAGGTTTCGCTTATCGCAGCAGCCATGGCAGGGTCGGAACGATCCGGTCGAATAAACAGTTTTACAAGCTTGAGCAGGCCGTTGACCAGCCGGTTGCGATGCCGGAAAAACACACTGTTGCCCTGGAACTCGCAACCCAGGCGCAGCTTACTGGCATACCCGGCCTGGCCGCACTCATACACCGCAATATTGTGTTGAATACAGTAGTCGACGTTGGTCAGCCAGCTGCGAAAGTACAGGTTGTAGTCACGGGAGAACGCAACGTCATGCCCGAAAAACTTGTCCACCAGCCGGTGCTCGTCCACCAGGATCAGGTTGAACGCCACCAACTGCTCGTCGACCCAGTAAAGAACACAGACGGCGCGATCGCCTAGGCGTTCGAGCACACCGGTGAAATAGCCGGCAGGCAGGCGTTCGAACTGCAACTCGGCCCGCTTCAGCGTGGCTTCGTACAGGCGCATGACCTCAGGCAGCACGTCGTCGATATTGCCTCGCCATTCCACCCGCGGTCCAGGTGCACGCAGCTTGCGGCGCAAGTCCTTGCGCGTGGACTTGCCCAGCGAACCGAGGTAGGCGTCCACCGAGCCGTACGGCAGCGGCAACACCCCGGTGGGCAAGCTCGGCATGCTTTGAAAACCCGCCGCCCGGCAACTGTCGAGCCAATGCGGGTCCTGGCTGGGTGCATCCTTGACCGCCACCAGGCCGATACCGAAATCATCGGCATCCTGGCGCGCGGCTTCCAGCAAGTGTTTAAGCAACAACGGGCGACGCGACGCGGGCACGCCACTGGCAACCCCGGCGTCGCAACGCTCGGCCACCGGGGAGCCAATGGCATACAGGCCCAACTGCAAAACACCCGGCCACAGCCGCTCCACACGTTCGGCCAAACGCTTGCCGGCGCCCGACACCGTGGTGTCGAGCCGATAATGGGTGATGAACGCGGCGGCCACGGCCACCAGCGTTCCATCGTCGTAAACAGCCAGGTAGCGCCATTGGAAGTCATCGATGGCGGCGTTTTCCACGGCGGCGTAATAGTCCCAGTCTTCCAGCGCACCGGGAAAACAGTCGTTCCAGGCGCTACGCTGGAGGGCCCGGATGGTCGGGAAGGCTTGGGTGGTGATCACAGGTATCCCTTATTTCTGTGGTGAACGCCGATCAAATGTGGGAGCTGTCGAGCCCCGGCGAGGCTGCGATGGCATCACCTCGGTGTACCTGAAAGACCGAGGCGCCTGCATCGCAGCCTCGCTGAAGCTCGACAGCTCCCACATCGATCTGTATTGGGTTGACGCCCGTGTGCTGCTCGACAAAGTCGGCACTCAACTCGATCACCCGCCGGTATTGCAGGTCGACGGTGATCATGTGGTAGCAGTTGTCGAGCAGGATCTTGGTCACCGGGCCACCCAGGTGACGCTCCACGTAATCGGCGTTCCAGCGGCTGGTGATGTCGTCCTCGATGGAGTGCAACACCAGCGCCGGGACATTGATCCGGGGCATGCGTTTCTTGACCACTGCGTTCATCCAGTGCAACTCGCGCACGGTGACGCCTTCCATGGTCAACAACCCCGCCTCGCTGCTCTCCCCCTCTTTCATCTGCCGTTCCACAATCGCCCGCAGGCGTTCGTTCTTGATGCCGTAGGGAGGTTTTTCGGTGAACCGAAACAGGCGCACACCGAAGGGAATCCGGATCAACAGCGGCGTAATAAACGCCATTTTATTGATGCTCCAACCGTCGTACTTCAAGGTGGTGGAGTACATCAACAAACCGGCGACCTGGCCCGGGTGCTCCGACGCCACGTACATCGACATCACCGCGCCCATGGACAAGCCCCCGACAAACACCTGCTCATGGCGCTGCTTGACCTGTACGAAGGTCTTGCGCACGCCTTCGTACCAGTCCAGCCAGCCGGTGGCCTGCAAGTCGCTGTTGTCACCGCAGTGCCCGGCCAAGGTGGGCACATACACCGTGCAGTTACCCGCCTTGGCCAGGCCCTTGGCGACCTGACGCAATTCCGTCGGCGTGCCGGTCAGGCCGTGGATCAACAGGATCCCGACCGGACCTTCACCGAGAACGAAGCCGGCAGTACCTTCACCGAGGTCGATCTCTGCCAGCTTCACCGTTTGGTCGCTCGCACCAGCAACTGCTCGAGCAACTTCAGGCCCAGGTCGATTTCCGGGTAGCTGATTTCCAGGGACGGTGCCAGGGTGATCACGTTTTTGTAGTAGCCGCCCACGTCGAGGATCAGGCCGAGTTTCTGCCCATCCACCACCATGTCGCCTTTCATGCCTTCTTCGACCATGTAGTCCAGGGTCGCCTTGTCCGGCGTGAAGCCATCCGGGCCGCAGATTTCGCAGCGCAGGGCCAGGCCCAGGCCGTCAACATCGCCGATGATCGGGAAACGTTTCTGCAGGTCCTGCAGGCCTTCGAGGAAGTATTTGCCCTTGGCCATGACCATCGCGCCGTAGTCGACTTCGCTGGTCATCTTGAACATTTCCAGGCCCACCGCCGTGCCCAATGGGTTGGAGGCAAAGGTGGAGTGGGTCGAACCTGGCGGGAAGATCTTCGGGTTGATCAACGCTTCACGGGCCCAGATGCCGCCCAGTGGGTTGAGGCCGTTGGTCAGCGCCTTGCCGAACACGATCACATCCGGTTGTACGTCGAAGTGCTCGATCGACCAGAGTTTGCCGGTGCGGTAGAAGCCCATCTGGATTTCATCGGACACCATCAGGATGCCGTGCTGGTCCAGCACATGCTTGAGTTCGCGGTAGAAGTTCATCGGCGGGATCACGTAGCCGCCGGTGCCCTGGATCGGCTCGACGTAGAACGCAGCGTATTCACTCTGGCCGACTTTCGGGTCCCACACGCCGTTGTATTCGGTCTCGAACAGGCGGGCGAATTGCTGCACGCAATGGCTGCCGTACTCTTCCTTGGTCATGCCTTTAGGCCCGCGGAAGTGGTACGGGAACGGGATGAACTGCGCGCGCTCGCCGAAGTGGCCGTAACGGCGACGGTAGCGGTAGCTCGACGTGATCGACGAGGCGCCGAGGGTACGGCCGTGGTAGCCGCCTTCGAAGGCGAACATCAGGCTTTTGCCGTTGGTGGCGTTACGCACCACTTTCAGGGAGTCTTCAATCGACTGCGAGCCGCCGACGTTGAAGTGCACACGACCGTCGAGACCGAACTTGTTCTTGGCATCCACTGCGATCATTTCCGACAGCTCGATCTTGCCTTTGTGCAGGTACTGGCTGGCGATTTGCGGCAGGGTGTCGATCTGCTGTTTCAGCGCGTTGTTCAGGCGCGGGTTGGCGTAGCCGAAGTTGACAGCCGAGTACCACATTTGCAGGTCGAGGTAGGCCTGGTCTTCGGTGTCCCACACGTAGGAGCCTTCGCAACGGCTGAAAATACGCGGTGGCTCGATGTAGTGAACGGTGTCGCCGTAGGAGCAGTACTTGGCTTCTTTATCCAGAAGGATCTGGTCTTCGGCGGAGGCGATACGGATATCAGACATGGTGGAAGAGTTCCTGATTGTCAGAAGAGGTGTTGAAGGTGGTGGCGTTGGCGGCGATGCCCTGAGGCAGTCGGGCCAGCAACGCAGGCACTTCGGCGAAGGTGTCGAAGCGCGCGTGAGGGATGTTGTGGGTTACGCAGTATTGGGCGAGGCTGCCTTTGGCGAACACGAAGTCGGCGGTGGAAGCCACGCACATGTCCGACTTGCCGTCGCCGATCACCAGCACGCGCTTGTTGCGCGGGGTGGATTTGCACTTGCAGTTGCCGGACGCGGCGCGGCAGGCATCGCTGGAGTATGGGAAGTCGATGCGCCAGCTGTTCTGGTCGACCTGGCGCAGACGGTTGGCAAGGATCGGCAGCAAGGTCACGTAGTTGCGCGAGAGGATCCGCGCGATACCCTGTTCGATGCCGTCGCTGACCACTTCGAGGGAAGCGCCCAGGCCGAGCACGTGATCGACGAAGTCGGGGAAATCCGGGTCGATCTCGACACTGTCGAAATACGCCAGCAGTTCACTTGGGGTGGCCTTGATCAGCGCCAGTTGGCGGCTCAGGCATTCGCGTGAACCGATATGCCCATCCAGCCATTGCTGTTCGATGGTTTCCCATTCGGGGCCGGCGAAGCGTTGGAGGACGTTGTCGATGACATCGGTGGGGGTGATGGTCCCGTCGAAGTCGCACACGATATGCCAGTCAATCATTGCGGTTACCCTGAAGGAGTGCGCTGTCTGCGCTTTCAACAGGGGTAGAGCAGGGACTGTGCCAATTGGCCAAAGCCCCGTCAGCCGGGGCTTTTCCCAGTGTTCGCGGGGATTTTGTGTCAGGGGAGCTACAATTTTTGTAGCTTGCTACAAACAAGATGAGTGCTTGCGTGAGCGCGGTGGTTTGCGCGTTCATGCGCGTGTATTCAAACTTTAGGAATTGTGACCATGTTCAGGATCACATGCGCTGCACTCGCCGGATTGCTGAGCCTCAGCGCACAGGCCGCAGGTATCACCGGTGACGTCGGCGCAGGCGTCAGCTACCAACCCCACGACCCGACCGGCAGCCGCTACGAAACCCGGCCTGTGCCTTACCTCGACCTGGACTGGGGCAATGTGAGCCTGAGCACCGATGACGGCCTGACCTGGAGCGCCCTGAACACCAACGGTTTTACCGCCGGCCCCTATATCAACTACCTGCAGGGGCGTACCTCCAACGGTGAGCTGCAAGGCCTGCGCAATGTCTCGGACATGGCCGAGGTCGGCGGCTTCATCCAATACGCGCCAGCTGACTTCTGGCGGGTCTACGCCCAACTGGGCCAGGCCGTCGGCGGCGGTCATTCCCAGAGCGGCGCGCTGGGCAAGGTCGGCGGGGAGCTCGGTTACCCGCTCGGCGGTGGAATCATCGGCAGCAGCGGCCTGGTGGCGCACTTTGCCGACGCGCGCCAGACCCAGACGTTTTTCGGGGTGGACGATAACGAGGCTGCCGCCACGGGATTCAAGGCCTACAACGCCAGCGGCGGTTTCCAGAACGTCACCCTGAGCCAGAGTTTCCAGTTCCCCCTGGCGCCCAACTGGTCCCTGCTGACCAGCGCCAGCTGGGTGCACCTGGTGGGTTCGGCAGCCAACAGCAGCATCGTCAAGGAGACCGGCGACGTGAACCAGGGCCAGGTACAGACGGCAATCAGCTACACGTTCGATTGATTACTTCGGACAACATGTGGGAGGGGGGGGGGGGGGGGGGGCGGGGGGGGCGCCCAAACAAAAGGGACGGGTAAAAAACAAAAAGGTGCAACACCCCACCCCCACAGGGGACGGGTTGAGGTTTTTTTAAGCAGGGTCAGCCAATGCATACGGGACTGATCTACCGCTATCGGGAGCAAGCCCCCTCCCACATGGGTCCGTGTTTCAGTTTTCTTCACCTTCGGCCAGCAGCGCGATACCGCCGATAATCACCGCCACGCCCACCCAGTGCAGCGGGCTGATGTGTTCCCCCAGTCCCAGCCACGACCCCAGCAACACCACCACAAACACCAATGAACTCAGGGGAAACGCCAGGGACAAACTGCTGCGCCGCAGGATCAGCATCCACACGAAAAACGCACCGATATAACTGACGATCGCCGCCAGGATCCCCGGGTTGCGCGCCACCTCGGACAACCACTGCCAATTGAAATCCATCTGCCCCAGCTGGTCGCCGGCAATCTTGGTAAACAGCTGCCCGGCACTCTCGGTGCAGATCAGCAAAGCCCATAGCACCACCGTGCCGAGGCGCCCATGCAACCAACCGGTATGCATCGTTTGCGTACTCATGCCTGACTCCCTGCAATCGCGACCAGCATCACACCCAAGGTAATCACCAGCGTGCCCAGCCAACGGCGGCGGCTGACGACTTCGCCCAGCACCACTTTGCCCGCCAGCACCACGCCGCAATAGGCCAGCGCCGCGGCCGGGAACAACAGGCTCAACGGCGCACGAGACAGCGCTTCGAGCCACACGAAAAACTCAATCGCATAGGCACCGATCCCTGCCCACAGCAGCGGCGCATTGAACACCTGGCCCCAGAACGCATTCAGGCGAAAACTGCCCTCCAGTTCCGGCAAACGGTCCAGGCCGAGCTTGAAACACAGTTGGCCAATCACATCGAGCACGATGGAAAAGGCCACCAGCAACACCACGGTCAGGGTCACGGGAACAGCTCCTCAAACAGGTCGATCAGGGCTTCATTGGTGGCGGCGTTGCGCTGCAAATCCTCCGGGCTCCAGCGCTCCGGTGGTGGCTGATCGGACTTGGCTTCCCAACGCTTGAACGCGTTACTGAAGGCCGGCGTGGCGAACTCACCGCACACGTCGATGCCGATGATGCGCTTGCTGGCCGCCAACGCCCGCAGGGCTTGCAGCAGGTGGGTCAGGCGCATGCCGCCCTGGTCCCAGTTGGTGGCGGCGTCTTCACTGGCGAGCACGTCTTTGTCGATGGTGATCCAGATCGCTTCGGTGGGCAGGCTGCTGATCATCTGTTCAAGAAACGCCGGCCAGTCCAGCTCCGCCAGGTTGCGCCAGTGCAAGTGGTTTTCCTGCTGCTGGTGGCCAGCGCCATCGCCGACCCGGCCCCAGACTTTCGACGGCGGGTGCTGCCAGGGGAACAGTTGCAAATGCCCGCGCTTGAGGGCGCCGAGGTTACCGCCACGTAGTTGCGGGTTATGCAGGTCATCGCTGCATGGGCCAAGGGTGACGATGCGTTTGATCGCCGGCATTTTCAGCGCGCGGTTGACCCACGAGCCGCAGTGGCGCTTGGGCGCAAAGCGCACCCAGTCGGGGTGGTTGTCGAAGTGGATCAGGCTGATAGGTTCTTTCAGGTCGGCCAGAAACGCCGGGGTCAGGTGGTGATAATCGCCGGAGCCGACGAACAGGATTTCCGGGCGCGCATCCATGGGCCGGGGCCGCTGGGCCAGGCGCTCGGCGAAGCGTTTCCAGGTTTTTTCGGTGGACCACAGGCGCAGCTTGGGGCCCAGGTCCAGCAGGTCGATGCGCGTGGCACGGCCACTGGCCAAACGCCGGGCAATCGGTGCCTGACCGGTGAGGCTGTGGTCGAGGTCAAGAATGTTCAAGGTAGTGTTTCCCCTATGGCTTTAGGGGGTCAATGCAAGGGGCGGGCCAGCGAGATATTCAGATTCACACAGAACTCATGTGGGAGGGGGCTTGCTCCCGATAGCAGTGGATCAGTCAATACAGATGT